>Ga0208937_1000219_pt1 | contig 52090 bp, 45 predicted proteins | sample June2015DPH_11_5_FD_184705 | JGI IMG/M metagenome (GOLD analysis project Ga0208937, IMG submission 184705) | Peatland microbial communities from SPRUCE experiment site at the Marcell Experimental Forest, Minnesota, USA - June2015DPH_11_40... | ecosystem: Environmental > Terrestrial > Soil >... | reverse complement strand
CCTTCTACCCACCTTTTCGCCAAGGACCCTCTACATTCAATCGCCATAGCCTCAGCGCAGCGGCTTAGTACAAACGCTTCTATCGGGAATGCTCGGGCGATCAGGATCCGTTTGCACCTCGGCTTTCGTGCCGCCCGAGCACTCCCGATAGAAACCTGTGGTTTATCATTCCTAATCCAGCCAAGTCCCCACTCGGCGTAGTTTCCGAGTGCGCCGTGATCCAGGCACAATCGCCAAGGTGAGAGGGCGGATACACGATTCTCCTGATCAAAACAGCCAGGACGCTGATTAAAGCCTTCTACCGCGAGCAACACAATTTCCATCAACGCACTTTTCAGACACCACCCGCTATCACTGCAACCGCTATCACTGCAACTTGACCGGCGATCGAAAGATGTGCTAGGATGTGCCTTCACTCAGATCGTGCGGCAACGAATCTAAAGGACTTTCCCGACGTGAGACGCGGCAAGCTCCATCTTTGTCTAGTGATGTTATTTTTGATATTCGGAGTGGCGGTTCGCGAGGCCCCCGAAATCTTGAGTCTTACCGACGACTGGTCGAACGACGGGACGCCGGTGAGTGCTGCAGATCCGCTTCCCAAGCTGATTCAACGTCGCATCCTCCCACAGGAAAGAATCCAAGCTCCCGCCGTCGCGTGGTTGGCTTCAGCGACCCTGAAGATGCATGACCCCCTCGCTAGTATCTCCGTTTCAGCAAACAGAACGGGCAAGAGTCTTCAACATTTCCTCTCCATTCAAAGAGTCTAACCCAGCGCGAGAGCGCCACTGTCGATAAAGATTGTGCTCGTTGCCGGCGCCGAGCAGACTGACTTCCGCGGTGTGAGTGTGCCAGCCGCGGTGAGTGATTTGCCTGCAACCGTGAGCCAGCACAACGATTCGAGTTAACACGTAGGGGAATCCACATAAGATACTCGGCCTTTTTGTCGGGACTTCGGATCCCAAAACCTGGCTCAAAAGGATGGCTTCATGAGGGGGCACTCTTTCACGCGGGACCAGAAATCGAGTGGCGGGAATGGACGCCCTCGACGGGACAGCGACTCTGCTGCATTCCGAAGTTGCGGGCCGCCTCATGACGGCGGCAAGCTCATTGTGCTGACCGCGCCGCTCACCGAGACCATTGACCACGCTGGCTACTTCATCCAGATGGCCTTGGCATCGATGCCGAAGCGCATGGAAGCCGCCATCGATCAGAAGTATCCCAAGTGGCGCGAAGTCGAGCGCAACCCGGACGGGTCGGCCCGGTACATGCCGGCGGGCGTCAGAGAGTTGGAGGCATCGCTCCTTCGGGAATTCCCCGCTGAAGACGTGGGCTGCTGTTACCCCGATGACCTCTCCCAGTTCATCGGCCCCCGGACCCGCGTTGTAGGGGTCTCCACACACAATCCCCTGGGAGTGACATTCGCGGCCGGTGTGTACGCCTCGGTCTTTGGTTCCTCACGGGAGCCGATCAATGCGCATTACGCGAAACAGTTATTTCGTGCGCTGCGAGAAAACCGGTACCGCTCTACCTTCCAGGTGATCGTCGGTGGGTCCGGGGGCTGGCAGATTCCCCAAACCGACAGCTACCAAGACCTCGGGGTCGATTGCGTTGTGGAAGGCCGCAGCGAATCGGAGCAGACGCTGGAATTGTTTCACCAGGCGATCCGGGGCGAGGCACTGCCCCGCTTCGTGGAAGTGCGCCATCCGAAGACCCGCGAGGAGTTGTTGACCCCTGCAAGGCGCACCACCTTCGGGGTGGTCGAGATGACCACCGGATGCGGTCGGCGTTGTCAGTTCTGCCTGCCGGATCTCAACCCGCAGATTGATTTCCCGAAGGACAAGATTATGGAAGGCGTGCGTGCTAACGTGCGCGAAGGCAATGACCTGATCTCGCTCGCCACCGAGGACATGTTTATATGGGGGCAGGTGCGCACGGGCACACCGTTCTATTTCCCCCATCGCGAAGCGCTCGTCGACCTTTTCACGGATGTGGTCAACGTGCCGGGGGTCAATCACCACCTGCTCAGCCACAGCACCATGGCGCCGGCGGTGGTGGACCCGAAACTGATCGAGCAGTTATCGGCGGTGTTGCTCGACAAGAGTCCCGTCAAGCTGCCGCGTCTGAGTACCCATCCAGAAGGGCGAATCCTCTCGCCGCTGATCGGCCTGGAGACGGGCTCGGTTCGCATGGCAAAACAGATCATGCCGGGCAAGTCGGCGCCGTTCCCCATCGAGGAATGGCCCAGCGTGGTCATCCAGGGTCTAACCATTCTCAACCGCAACAACTGGTTCCCTGTGCTGACCCTGATGATCGGGAACCCGGGGGAGACCGACGCCGACTCGATGGCCACGCTCGATCTGATCTACGAGGTGGAGCAACGCGGGCTTTTCGCCTTCTTGGTCCCGTCGATCTTCACACCGTTGCACGATACCCGGCTGGCTACGCAAAAAGGGGTGATCGAAAGCCACGAAATGACTCCGCTGCAGTGGCAGATCCTGATGAAGTGCTGGAAGATGACCATGAATGCGGCCCTGCAGAGCTGGTGGGGGCCGCCCGCATGGCGCTTGGGCGCGTTTCTCCTCTGGCTGTGGAAGTTGCGAAAAACCAATGGGCCGGCTTTCACCTGGCCGTTGCTGATGTTCACCAGCACCTTCCCGGAACGGCTGATGGAGAAGATGGGCAAGATTTACCGTGGCCGGGCGCTCGCAGTGAAGAGCCGGAAGGAATTGCTGGCATCAATTAAGCCGCAGCACTGGAAATACCTGCGGGAGGACAACGGCGACCTCCCCGACGGTTGGGATGGGGCGGCTGGAACGGCTCCGCCGCTACGCATCATCCAATCCGATGCCGCCCACGATTAGCGTGCACGCCATCCGTCTCAATCTCGAGTGATAACGGCAAATTGGTCAGGCCAGCCTTTGTCGAACCCGCGTCGCGATTGAACTCCGACGGGGCCTGGTTTCCACCGCATTCCGATCGGATGGTCGCCCACTCGGAAAATACTCTCATGTGGTCGCAGAAGAATCTATTCGCTCTTCTCAGTGCAAGTCGTGGTCGCGCAGATAGTTCCGGCGGTGGTGGGGATTCGGCCCGAAAAGTCGGCCTCCCGGAAAATGGCCTTCGGCCAGGACAGATCCAGTAAAACGGCGCAGCGTTTAGCTGGAGTGATTGCTCGAACTGACCCACTACCAAAAAGTGGCTGCACTTGACAATTGCAAAGCCATATTGTAATTTAACTATCTGGTTAGTTAAATGCAAAAGCGGAGTCCGCATAGGCTCGTAACTCGCAACTCGCGCCATCACAACAGCGCGGAGACCCGTGAAGCCATATTGGAAGCCGCGGAGCGTATGTTTGGGGATGAAGGGCTGGAAGGCGCCCGCACGGAGGCCATTGCCGCCGCAGCAGGCGTCAACAAGGCGCTGCTTTACTACTACTTTGGAAGCAAAGACCGGCTTTACCGAGCCGTCCTGGAAGGTTACCTGGCGGATTTTAACCGTCAAGCTTTGGAACTCCTTTCTTCAAAGGGTTCGGCCCGCTCGCTCCTGCTACGCTATATCAATCTCCATTTCGATTTCATTGGAGCCCACCGCCACCACGGGCCGTTGTTCCAACGGATGCTGATGGCGGATCAAAAATCCCTCGCGCGGCTGGCGCGGGAGTACTTCCTGCCGCGGTCGAAAGCGCTTCTCAGGGTCATTGAGCGAGGAATGCGGACTGGGGAGTTCCGGCGCATGGATAGCACCCACGCTGCCATTTCGCTGCTCTCTCTGATTGTGTTCTATTTCAGTTCAGCGCCCGTGTTGCGGGCGGTCAGCGGCATAGACGCATATGCCAAAGCCAATCTGGCGCGGCGAAAGGAAGAAGTGCTGAAGTTTGTCCGCTACGCGCTGTTCAAGAATCCGGAGAGCGAGGTGCAATGAAGCGCAAAATACTATTTCTGGCGCTCATTCTGCTGGTGCTTGCCGCCACCGTGGCCTACTATACAGCCACGACCAAGCCGCACAGCATGGTCATTACGGGTATCGTCACCACCAACGACGTCATCGTAAGCGCGCAGATTCAGGGCCAACTGGCACAACTGCTTGTTAAAGAGGGCGACACGGTGCAGGCCGGGCAGCTTGTGGCAGTCATTGAACCCGAGGAATTGCGCGCCGACAAAGCCTTCTATGCGCATACGGAGCAAGGCACGGCGGCTCAGGTTCAACAGGCAGAAGCAACGCTTCAATATCAGGAGAAGCAGACCCGGGATCAGATTCAGCAGGCAGAGGCAGCGCTAGCATCGACGCAGGCACAGCAAGCCGAGGCAGAGGCTGACCTTGAACTGGACCGGGTCAACCTGGAACGAGCCGAGGGACTGTTCAAGCAGAGCATCGTTTCAGCTCAATCCCTCGATCAGGCGCGAGCGACCTATGAGGCGCAGAAGGCCCATGTGGAATCTCTCCGTAAGCAAGTGGATGTGCAGCGCGCCGCAGTAGCATTGGCCCATTCCAGCGAAGACCAGATCACGGTGCGGCGAAATGAACTCCTCTCGATGCAGCGGCAGTTGGCGGCGGCGGGGTCGCAGAAGTCGAAAGCCCAAGTCCGTCTCAATTACACGGAAATCCGCGCTCCCATCCCGGGCTTCGTCGCCAGCCTGCCGGCTCGCCAGGGCGAGGTGGTGAACATCGCCCAGCCCATCCTGGAAATCATCAATCCCGACGATCTCTGGGTGCGGGTCGATGTTGAAGAGACTTACATTGACCGCGTACACTTGGGAGAGAAGATGACGGTGCGCTTGCCTTCAGGCGCCGAGCGCGAGGGCACAGTTTTCTATCGCGGCGTGGACGCTGACTATGCGACACAGCGTGACGTGAGCCGGACCAAGCGCGACATTAAGACCTTTGAATTCCGTCTGCGGGTAGATAACAGCGACCGCAGCCTCTGGCCGGGGTTGACGGCCTACGTGAATGTCCCGCTGCCGGAGGCGAAGTGATGAGCAGGATTCAGGAGTCAGGATTCAGGAGTCAGGAGAAGAGTAAGGAGCAGAATTATGAATAGTGAATGGTGAATGGTGAATTGGGGATGCAGAACTTGCTTTGCGCGCCGCGCCCAGGGCCTCTGACCGCTGCACTCCTTCAATTCACAATTCAGAATTGCCCTAGCCCCTGACACCGTTTTTTCAACTGACGACTGACCACTGACGACTGACCACTGTTTAATCGGTCTGGAAAGGAACAAGCTCGTGCCAGCGGTTGAAGTTCTGGAAATCAGGAAATGTTTTGGCACGTTTTGCGCGGTTGACACCCTGAGCTTCAACGTGCAGCGCGAGGAAATCTTTGGTTTGCTCGGTCCCAACGGAGCGGGCAAGTCAACCCTGATCCGCATGCTCACCACGCTGATTCCTCCCACCTCCGGCACCGCGATCATCAATGGTTTTGATGTGGTGCGCTCGCCTGATGAAGTGCGCAGGTCGATCGGAGTAATCCCCCAAGCCATGACTTCCGACCTGGACCTTTCCGCGAACGAGAACATGAACATCTTTGCCAAGCTTTACGGAGTTTCGCGGGAGCGACGCCGGCGCGTGGTGAAAGAACTGCTGGATGCCGTGGACTTAGAGCAATGGGCTGATAAACCAGTCAAGAACTTCTCCGGCGGCATGCGGCGTAGGCTGGAAATCGCGCGGGGGCTTGTCCATGAGCCCAACATCTTCTTTCTCGATGAACCGACCACCGGCCTCGACCCCGCTTCGCGTATCGGCGTTTGGGAAATGCTGATGAAACTCAAGAAGGGCCGTGACCTCACGATCCTGCTAACCACGCATTACATGGATGAGGCCGACAAGCTTTGCGACCGCATCGCGATTGTGGATCACGGAAAGCTTGTGGCGCTCGACTCGCCGCTGAAACTCAAGGCATCGATTCCGGGAAACAACATTCTGGAAATCAGCTTCTCAAGAGTTCCCGAGGGATGGCCTGAAACCCTCAAGAACCTTCCGGAAGTGCAGAGTGTGAAGGCGGAAGACCATGTTTACCGCATCGGATCGAACAACGGGCCCAGAACAACCGTGGCTTTGATGGAAGCAACTCGCCTGGCGAATGTGGAAATTACCTCGCTCTCGGTGCAGAGCACGACCCTGGATGACGTCTTCATGCATTACACCGGCAGGCAATTACGCGATACCTTGCACGACGCGCCCGGCCTCGATCTCGGCTTCGTGCGTACCACGGGCTTCACGCGCTAAGGACGGAATCTTATGAACCGTATTCTGGCTATCATCGAACGCGATTTGCGCAAGTTCGCGCGAAGTCCCACCCTGATTGTCGTCTCCATGTTCTTTCCGCTGGTGCAGTTGGTGGTCCTGGGTTACGCCTTCGGCGGGAAGATCAAGGATTTGAAAGTGGGAATTGTCGATCAGGATCGCGGCATCCCCACGGTGAAGTTGCGTGAGATGTTTGGAGCCATTGCCGCCAATGCGCAAACCTTCACCACGGTCGATTACACGGACCTCACGAAGGCCAACACCGACTTGCGGGAGGGGAGAATCAACGCGGTCCTCAACATTCCGCCTGAGTTCTCCCGGCGTTTTCTTGCGCAGGACGCGCCGCAGGTGGCGCTCATTGAAGACAACACGGATAATTTCGCCGTCGGGGCCCTGGAAGGGGTATTCTCCGATTTACTCGGCGCCTACAATCAGCGCGGCCTCAACCCACGCGTGCCCAGCGGAATCACGCTTTCCGTGGTGGAGCTTTACCCTTACGTTCCCTACATCCAATACCTGCTTTCGGGTTCGATTGTTATTGCGATTTATATTTCGGCGATGATCGGCGGCGGGATCATCTATATTGACGATAAGGCGCGCGGGCTTCACGAGGGCTATCTTCTGACGCCGATCAGCAAATCGGAATTGATTCTGGGCTTCAACTTGTCAGGGGCAATCAAGGCCTCGCTGGCGGGGTTGGTCCTGGCGACTCTGGGATCGATCATCGCGGGCATCCCGCATCCCCTGGATCCCGTCCGCATGATGAAGCTCCTTCTGCTTATCGCGATTACGTCCATCGCCCTGATCAGCATGATGTTCCTTTTCATGGTGAGGGTAAGCGATCCCTTGGTGCCTCGCGCGATTTTCGGAGTGCTCAACACCTTGCTCTTCTTCCCCAGCGGCGCTGTCTACCCCATCAATGGTTTCCCCAAGTGGATGAAGGTCATTTCCGGTGTCGATCCGTTCACCTACGCCGTGCACGCATTCAAGGCCCTGTTGCTCAAGAATACCCCGCTGTTCGCGATCGCGGGCGACCTGACATATCTCGCCCTATTCGCCGTTTTTTCCATGCTCTTCGCCACCTGGCTTTTCCCCCGCACGCTTTGACCTCTTACGGTTCTGCTGGGGAAGGTTCGCGAGGTCCATTTCTCGCGCCTGCTCAAACTGCTCTTCCGAATTCCCCCGCATCGAATACAATAGAACGGTAGGTGGTAGGTAGTAGGTGGTATGTGGGGGCGAGGTTTTTCCCCACCTGCCACCAACCACATACCACCCACCTTTGTCCGGCATCTTGGTAGACTGAGCCGAGTAAATCATCAAAGAGGGCAAAGCCCATGACGCTGTTGGATGCACCACCTCCCAAACCTCCCATCCATATCTGGAGGTACATAGTCCTTGGCATCTTGATTCTTCTGATTGCCGAAGGTCTTTACTACTCTTTTCGAAATTATCCCGAGGAGCGCGCGGTGACACGCTTCCTAACAACCCTCGAGCAAGGAAAGTTCCAGGAGGCCTACCGGCTTTGGCAGCCGAGCCCCTCCTACTCCTTCCAGGATTTTCTTCACGGTTGGGGGATACAAGGAGACTACGGAAAGATTCGCGAATTTCAGATTCTGGGCACGAAATCCATGGGGTCGTCCCTTGTAATCGTCACCATAAAGGTAAACAACGTTGATCCGCCCCTCGACATTGTCGTGGACCGCAAGACGAAAGCACTGTCCTATTCAGTCTTCTGAAGAGTGAATAGTAAATTATGAATGCGAATTCTGACTTGAGGAAGCAGGTAGCGCGGACCTCCGCTTTTGAGGTCCGCGGTTCGTCCTTAGCCGGGCAGCGAAAGTGACCTCTCACCCGGCCCGCGTCCCGATGAAGTGCATCGGGATCGCGGTCCTCCCTCTCCCCAAGGGAGAGGGAAAAGCTCCGCCTATAAACTGAGGAAGGGCAGCGGCCGGAGGCGCTAGGCACGGCGCGCAAAGCAAACTCTGCGTCCGCAATTCACCATTTACTACTCACCATTCACTATTCATAATTCTACTTGTCACTCGTCACGGTTCTTCGGCCACCGCCCCGAGCAATTCTTCTTGAGTGATCTGAGCGGTGCCGAATTTCAGCACGACGCGGCCGCCGGCAAGGTTCGCCAGTTCTGCGGCTTCCCTCACAGAGGCTCCGGAAATGAAGGCCAGCGCCAGGGCGGCGAGGACGGTATCACCCGCACCGGTTACATCGTAAACCGGCCGAGGCAGGCTCTTGATTTCCTGCCCTTCCTTATTCGGCTCAAAGAGCACCATTCCCTCGCTGCCTCGGGTAATGAGTAGGCAGGAGCAGTCGAGTTCCGCGCGCAACCGTTGCCCACCGATTTCGAGGTCATGCCGATTGCGTAGGGGTGCGTGGGCCATTAATTCCGCCTCGTGCAGATTTGGGGTGACCACGGTAGCGTGGCGACAAATCTCCGGGTGCTCGGGCTTGGGGTCCACAAACACCGGGATGCGGCGCTGGCGAGCCAGGGCTTTCACCTGGTTGCAGAGTTCGGTAGTTACTGTTCCTTTGCGATAATCAGAAATAATCAGCGCATCCAGCCGTCCCGCCTGAAGCGCGAAACTGCGGGCGAGCTTTTCTGCCGTCTTCCTTGCTATGGCCTCCGGTCTCTCGAAATCCAGGCGGAGGAGTTGATGCTGAATGGCAGCGATGCGGACTTTGTGCGGTGTCATCCGCCGGCGTTCGAAAAGGAGTGTGCCGGTGGGGATGTGGTGACTCTCGAGCAACGCCCGCAGTCGCTTGCCGCTTTGATCATTGCCGACGACCCCGTAGGGTATCGGCCTGCCGCCCAATGAGGCGATATTTGCTGCCACGTTCCCTGCGCCCCCCGGATAGTCTCTTCCCATGCTGGGATCCTGAATGAGGACCACCGGCACCGGCGCTTCCGGAGAGATGCGCGTGACTTCCCCACGCAGCAATTCATCCAGTACGTAGTCGCCTAAGACGGCGACCCTTCGTCCCTGGAATCCTCGAACAATGCGCGAAAGGCGGATTTGCTTTTTGTTCATAGTGCCTCTAATCTCAAGACGGCGTTTGCCTGGTGACGAGTCACAAGCAGAATTATAAATAGTGAATAGTAAATGGTAAATTGCGGACGCGGCGTTTGCTTTGTGCGTCCCGCCCAGGGGCCCTGATTGCTGTATTCAATTTAGAATTCACCATTCACAATTTACTATTCACTATTCCGTACCAGCCCCTGCTGACTGGGCCAGCACGGCCTCCACGGCTGACTTGACCTGCTCAAGACTTACTGAAAGGATACACTCCGGGCGATCAAAGCGGTAGCACTTGTCGCCGGGGCAAGGGTTACATTCATAAGAGTTCTGAACCACCTGCGCCGGAGGATTTGAGGTGTGTCGCGGCCAAGGCCCCCAAATGGTCGAACTCGAGGAACCGAAGATAACTACCAGGGGCCGCGAAAGGGCCGCGGCCATATGCGCGGGTCCGCTGTCATTGCCAACGAATAGACGCGTGTCAGCCAAGGCAGCAGCGAATTGACCCAGGCGCATACCTTCCAGCCGCCTGATAGGAGAACCTGAAGCATTCTGGATAGCGTCGAGGGCTGCACCTTCACCAGGGCCACAAGAAAAAACAGGCTTCAGGCCCATTTCTCGCTCCAGGGCGGCGGCGAGTTGCGCAAACTTCTCCGCCGCCCATTGCTTGGTCGCATAAAGCGCTGTGGGGTGAATCATGACGTATCCATCGCCAGCGGCGAGACCAAGGCTGGCGCGCCTGTGTTTCCACCATGCTTTGTGCTCGGCGCTCGCAAAGATTCGGGCGCGCGGGATTTCCTGGCGGGGCAAGCCGAGGCAAAAGAATGCACAAGCTTGATGTTCGGCAGTGTGGATGGTGGGCTGGTCCAGGATGATGCGGGCGTCGGGGACTAAGATTTGATAGTGACCCGGCGAGCGGAAGTGCTCGAAGCCGACCTTAATGCGGGCTCCGCACATCCTGGTCAGGAACCTGCTGGTGGGGCCGCCGTGGAGGTTAATACAAACCGCAAACCTTTTCCGGCGGAGCCCCAGCGCCGCGCTCAGGTGCGAGGCTGCTTTGATGGAACCTTCGCCAGGGGAGAGAATCTCGTCTACGTCCGGATTGCCTTCCAGAAGTTCCCGAAAGCGCGGCTCGACAAGCACGGAGGCGAATAGGTCGGGCCGCCAAGCTTTAAGCAGATGCAAGGCAGGCGTAAGAAGAACGATGTCACCAATCGAGCGGAGCCGGATGACCAGAATTCGGGAATGGGCAGGAAGGTCGGGGAGGAGGGAAGCAGGCGTCATAACTTTTAAACCCAAGAGGGCGCCTCGCTGGTTTCACTCCGCTTCGATCTTGGCTTCATCGATAAGCATTACCGGGATGTCTTCCTTTATGGGGTAGACGCGCCGGCATTGGCCGCACTTGAGACCTTGACCGTCGGGTGTGAGTTTAACCGGCGACTTACACAACGGGCAGACTAGAATATCCAGCAGCTCTTTCGCGATGGCCATTATCAGCCTCCGAGGGGATGCAATTTATCAGGCTGGCGCGGGAATTTCAAGCTTTCATGCTCCATTGTCGTCCTCCTGAGCAGGTTCGGCCCAAGGAGTCACCTCCGCCCGCAGCACGCCCGTGACGTCTCGCCACGAAGCTGGGTCGATCTTCCATACCGCGAGAATGGCAGAGCCCTGGTAAACCCGCTCAAAACCCAGTTCCGATTGGGAAATGGTCTCAATGGGGACAATCCACCAGCGGGGTCTTGGCTGGGCGTCCAGGGAGATTTTCACGCCTTGCCATTCATCCACGAATGTCAGGTTGGAGGAATCAATTTCGCCGCGGAAATCGAGTGGCCGCCGCACTCCGTTGGCGGTGAAATAACGGTCGGGAGCAGCCGGGGCCAGAAGGTTGATGACCAGTTCCATGCCCAGCGCCGTTTTGGCAGGGCAGGGCTGGTCTGCAGAAAGCGAGGATTTGCATTCGATCCAGCACGTGGCGCCCTGCGCCTTGGTGGTCAAAGTTTTTCGCGCCTCAATTTGCGTCACGCAATCGCCGAGCTGGATAGGCGCTGAGTTCTCAAGCCGGAGGACGCCGGGAAGAGTGCGGCCAGCAGACTGTTTCCAGGGTCCACAGGCCAGGACTTCATTTTCCTCCAGGCGCAGCAAACTGAAATCACGCCACCCTTTCGTGGCGGAGAAAACGTAGGTCCGGAACATGTGTCGTGCGTAGCGATCGTAGCGCAGCAAGGCCTCAAGGTTGGCCTCTTTGCTCAAGACCATATCGTGAATGGAAGCAGGCCCTTCTTTGGGGGGTTCCTTTGATCCTACGTGCTTCCGCACCAGGGCATGATAGGCTTCCGGGCGGCGCATCAGAGAATTCACCAGCTCGACGTGCGCGGGTTTGAAACGCAGGCTGGAGACTGTCCCGCCGTCCGCGGGACGAACTACCATCCCCACGGTGGGATGATCGAGCAGCACCTCTTCATGCCCATCCACGTCAAAGTCTTCCCGCTTGACACGCATGGAAGGATTGCTGGTGATGCCTTCGACCTTGTCTAACAAAACCTCGGCCTGAATCAGGTTGCGAAACAAGGCGCTGCGGAGGTGGGGGGCATAAAGGCCGCCGAAAACTCCATGCCAATAGGCGTCGTTGCACTGCGAAGCAAGCACGTGGCTCTGCGCCTCGGTCAGGAGGCGCGCTTTCTCTTCGTCTGTAGCCCGAGCCCCGCTTAGTTCATGCCAGCGCCGGCTCAGAGCGAACATGAGTTTTTGGATTTGGTTGGACTCGGGATACTTGCTCAGGAAGTTGCGCCAGAATCCACCCTGAAGGAAGCGCCGGAAGCGTTCTCCGGAAGGCATCTTCTCGGTTTCATCCAGGCAGGCCCTCAATTCAGCGGAGGCTGCGGTGGGTAAAGCCCACTCCATCATCTCCGCGTAAGCAGCGGTGGGAAGATAGACCCGTCCTAGCGGAGCATGAGAAGCAATGTAATCCGAAACGGTGGTCGTTTCCAGCCATTCGTCGGCCCCTTCAAGTGCTTCGAGGAATCTCTTAAGCCACCCGTTCCGGTACACATGGTCGTAAGTTCCTGGCCAGACACCAAATTTTTCGCAATCATCTCCCATGGCGAAAAGCTGGCCAGGGTGGTTCCTGCCTTTACGGAGTATCCGCAGAGTTTCTTCCGGTTCCTGGAAGGGGATCGTGTAGCGGAAGGACTTCAAGCTGGGCACCAGGCGGAGTGGCTCCCCCTGGTCTTCTGTGATGTAGATCCCGTGCAAGCCCGCCGGCTCCAGTCCCGCTGCCAGAAAATGCGTGTCATCAAGCACCACGTACTCGACGCCGGCTTTGGCCAGCGGACACGCCAGACCCGGCTCCCAGACCCGCTCCGCAACCCATGCGCCTCGGGGCGCTGCTCCCCAATGCTGTTGAAGGTAATCCGCCAGCTTGCGGACCTGCGAAATCTTATCGGCGTCAGGAATGGACGGCAGTATCGGCTCATAGTAGCCGCCCCCCAGAAGCTCCACCTGTCCGCGCCCGGACAACTCGCGAAGCTGATCGAAAAACTCCGGGTGGCGTTTTTCCAACCATTCGAGCAAAATCCCGGAGTAATGGAGGCTGAGCCGGACGCCCGGATGCTGGAGGAGGATTTGCACGAAGGGCGCGTAAGCCCTCTGGTAAGCTTCTTCAATGACGTGGTCGAAGTTCCCCACGGGCTGGTGGGAATGGATTACCAGAGCGAACGAAACTTTGTTCAAGGTTAGGATTCCTTCCTGTGACGCCCCAATCTTCCCACGTGCCCACTGTGGTTTCCTGACTATTTAGAATAAGATGAAGCTTGGGAGATTGTCAGTAAGAAACGTAGTACAGCAATCAGCTATCAGCTTTCAGCGGGCTGACACCTGAGAGCTGAGAGCTGACCCGCCGCGGCGGGAGGGCTGACGCCATCTTTTGCCGGAGGGGGAACGATGGATGTGAAGTCTTTGCTCGACTCTTGTCAATCAGAACTGCGGCCAATGCTTCAGTGCCTCCGGCAAACAGTAGAGATCGAATCGCCGAGCAGCTCAAAGCCTGGGGTAGACCGGCTTGCACGCTTCATCGCTGAGGAATGCAGGCAGTGCGCAGGAAAGACTCACCTCCTTAAACATCCGGTGGCGGGATCCGCTGTTTCGGCTGAGTTTTGGGCAGGCAAACGCAACCAGAAGCCGATTCTGCTACTCGGCCATTTGGATACGGTATGGGAGATCGGGACTCTAGCGCAGATGCCTTTCAGAGTGCGCGGCGAGCGGGCATTCGGGCCTGGAATTTTCGATATGAAGTCCGGGATCGTCATCGGTCTCTGGGCGATTCGAGCCCTGCAAGCGCTGAAGATTTCGCCAACTGGTCCCATTCACTTCTTTATGAACTCTGACGAGGAAGTGTCCAGTGTAGCTTTTCGCAAGGAGATTCTGGCGGAGGCGCGGCGCGCGCGCGCCGTGCTAGTGTTGGAGCCGGCCGCGGCCGGTGGCGCGCTCAAGACTGCCCGAAAGGGGGTGGGCGAGTTCAAGATTACCGTTCACGGCCGCTCGGCGCACGCGGGGGTGAATCCGGTGGCTGGCGTGAACGCCATCTCGGAATTGACCCGGCAACTGTGGCGCGTTGAAGCGATGGCACGCCCGCGGCAAGGGCTGACGATCAACGTTGGCAGAATCGAAGGCGGCACGCGGTCCAACGTTGTTCCTGAGCGCGCTACGGCGTGGATAGACGTGCGCATCCCGCGGCTGCGAGACCGAGCGGTAATCGAGCATCAGGTTCGCAGACTTAAGCCATGCCATCCGGAAGCGCGACTGGAGATCGAAGGCGGCATCAACCGTCCGCCTATGGAGAGGAAGATGGCCGCCGCGCTCTTCCGAAAGGCGCGCGTGTTGGGGCGGGCAATGGGCATGGATCTAACCGAAGCCTCAACCGGTGGCGGCTCAGACGGCAATTTCACGGCGGCGCTGGGCGTCCCAACGCTCGACGGTCTGGGCGCGGTCGGCGATGGCGCCCACGCGCGCCACGAGCACATTCTCATCCCCGAGCTGCCCCGGCGGGCAGCATTGCTTGCTGCTTTGCTGGCCACGCTGTAGCAGCATGCTTCGTCCGGGGCCGACGATCCGGTCGAGTGTATCGGCCAGCACCACGTCAAACTTTGGAGGTCCAGTCCTGCCAGACGAGACCGGGCACCCGGGCGAACTCCGAGACGTTCGCAGTCACCAGCGTCGCCCTGATCCTGAGTGCTTGGGCAGCGATCAGCAGGTCGTAAGGACCGATTGGCGTTCCCGCTGTCTCCAGCGCGGCGCGCAGACCGCCGGCAGCCACGGCGTCCTCCTCGTCGAAGGGAACGACGTTGATGTTGCCCGAAAGGAAGACGTGCAGCCGCTCGGCGTTTTCACGGCGGCGTCCGCTCCGCGCCACGCCATACCAAAGCTCGTACAGTACGACCGAGGAGACACCGATCGATGCGCCCCTGGACATGATGCGGCGCAGCCGACTGCGCATACCAGCAGGCTGGTTCTTGAGCAGTGCGATGACGGCGTTAGTGTCGAGGAGATAATTCACTCGAATAGGTCTCCCGCCCCTGGCATCCGCGGTTGATGGCGACCGTCTTCCATGAATGGCACCTCGGCGAAGCGGTCCAACTCGGCGAACCAGCCATCGATATCCGCCACCATGGGTTCAAGCAGGATACCGCTTTCGACGCGGCGCACGCGGGCGCGGTCGCCGGGCAAGCGAAACGCCAACGGCAGACGCACGGCTTGGCTGCGGCCGTGCATGAAAATCTTGGCAATGCCGGTATTCGACATGACGGATCCCCTTATTGATATACATCAGGAGTATACACCGCCACGAGCCCTGAGGCAAGGATGGATGCTCGACTGCCTCAGGAGGCCGGAGGATTTCAAATTCGTTTGGCTAGCATTCTCGCAAATTTATCTGAACGCTTCAGTGGGTAACGCCGTCTTTCTATAAGAGGGCCGCGATGATCGATGCCGGGCAGGTGATTTTGAGCGAGTCCGTTTCGACAACCGATGCCAGCGGGGACGAGCTCGAGGCTACAGTTCGGGAACAGGCCCGGCGCGTTTACAAAATCGCGTACTCGGTGTTGCGGAACCATCACGATGCGGAGGACGTCGCGCAAGAAACCTTTCTGCGTTTCCTGCGACACCGCAAACGCTGGGCGGAGATACGCGACCGGCGAGCATGGCTGGCGACCGTGGCGTGGCGGGTGGCGCTGGATCGAAAGAGAATGCCGGCCGAGGTCGCGCTCGAGGAGGCGGCTGAGGTTGTGGGCAAACTGCGGGAAGACGGCGCTCCGGTGGATGAAATCGCCGCCAGCCGTCAGATGATGTCGCTGCTGGAGCGGCTTGTCAACTCACTTCCCCGGGATCTCCGCGAGGCGTTGATTCTCTCGGCGACAGAAGAGCTCACGTCGGCGGAAATCTCACAGGTGCTGGGAATCCCGGAAGGTTCAGTCCGGACCCGATTGCTGCGGGCACGCGAAATCTTGCGCGAGAAACTGGCGGCCCTGTTGGAGCATAAACATGCACGATGACGAACCAGACCCATTCGTGAACGAATTGCTCGAGGCCTCGCTGAAGCAATACCGAGGCGAAGAGCCACGGTCAGGGCTCGAGATGCGAATCCTGGCGGGGGTTCGGACCCAAGAGGGCGCTGCGCGGCTTCGCTGGTTGGGTTGGGCCGTGGCGGTATGCGCAGGAATATTGGCTGTGATCGCTTTGACGCTGCATTTTGCCCGCGCTCCGGTTCGACAACCAACACCCAGCGCCTCGCTGCCGCAGCCGGCCACAACGCAGCCTGCGCTGCCGATGGTTTCTCGACAGCAACTGTTGTTGAGCCCTCGCAGGCCTGCAGATGGGGTCCGCAGGGTGGCGACGCGCCGCTCACGTCCGGAGCAATTTCCCACTCCCTTGCCGCTCACGGAGCAAGAAAAGCTTTTGCTGGCTTACTTCAACAAAACAGCCAAGCCTGATTCAATTCCAGGAACAGGTGAGAATAGCGCTGGCGGCTTAGAAATCCCGAGAATCATTGTTGCCGCCTTGCAAATAGAACCGCTCGATGACTCTCAATCCAAACAGGGAAAGTGAGGAGGAACTTATGAAAAGGGCCATATCAACGAGATTGGCAATCGCGGTAATGGCTTTCTGCCTGCCCCTGATTCCGAACTCAGCATCGGCTCAGCAAGAAAAAGGCAAAGAGGCGGCCACGACAGAGCAGAAACCCCTCGTGGCATACCGTATCGAATTTAACGTGCGAGAGATCGAGGACGGGAAGCGATTGAATTCCCGAAACTACATGATGGTGGTTGAAGATAGTGATTGGGCCAAAATTCGAGTTGGAAACAGGGTGCCGTACCAATCAGCCGAAAAGCAATTTCAGTACCAAAACGTCGGCATGAACATCGACTGCCGGCCTCGTGAACGAGAGGACAGCTTAGCCCTTGCTATCGTTGTGGAATTCTCCAGTCTTGCACCACAGACAGAGACGGCCCCGCTCTTCAACCCCGTGTTTCGGACGGAGAGGACCGAAGTTGAGTCCATCGTGAGACCCGGCAAGCCCACACTTGTCGCCAGCATGGACGACGTCGTAACCAATCGGCGTTATGAAATTGAAGTGACCGCGACGAAGGTGAAGTAGCGGCAGGTCCCCCACCCCGACCGCGGAGTTCGCAGCACGGGCGTTGAGACGCAGGGGCTACACCTCCTGGGGCACCACGTAGGGATCACGGTAGCCGCGGTCGCCATCACGCAAAAGCTGATTGGCCTCGTCGTCGCCGATCACCGCCTCCTTTTCAGGATCAAAGTTCAGCGTACGGCCCAGGCGGTAGGAGGCGTTTGCCAGGTGCAAAAGCGCGCAGGAGATATAGCCTTCTTCAACCGGCGCGTTCAGGTCTTCCTTTTTGCGGCTGCGGACGCAGTCGATGAAGTTCCGCCAGTTGTTGCCTTCGGCCCGAGCGTGAGGTCCGGGTTCCTGCTCCTCGCCAAGCCAGCATTTGTAGGAATCGTACCCGTTCATCGCGAGGTAGCCCTTGGAGCCGTAGAAAATGTTGCCGATGGTGTTCAGTGGTCCCTTGCTCTTGCGTGTCTCGGCAGCGTTGCCCAAGGCGGCAGGCACCTCACCTCCGCCAAATCCCGGCGCGCCGATTTCTGCCTCATGATTCGAGATCCAGTGGCGGACTTCAAACTCCAGCAAGCGGCGCTTGCCGTCCGGCATATCGAACTGGCAGGCGACGCTGAGCGTGTTGGGTGTCTGCTGGTCATCCTCGAACATGAAATGCCCGCCGAGGGCCGAGACTTTGTTGGGGAACTTAACGCCCAGCCCCCAGCGCGCCACGTCGATCTCGTGTATGCCCTGGTTGCCGATGTCCCCGTTCCCCGTGTCCCAGATCCAATGCCAGTTGTAATGGAAGCGGTTTTTGGTGAAGGGCTTCAGGGGCGCCGGGCCAGTCCAAAGGTCGTAGTGAACGCCCAACGGCACGGGCTCTTCTTGGGCGTGCCCGATGGTGTTCCGCCACTTGTAGCAAAGCCCGCGGGAGAGATAGACCTCCCCGATCAAGCCATCGCGCATCTTCTGCATCCCCTCCATGATAGCCTTGCCGGAGCGGCTGTTCGTTCCGTGCTGCACGATGCGGTCATACTTCTGTGCCGCGCGCAGCAGTTGGCGACCTTCCCACCAGTTATGGGAGAGAGGCTTTTCAACATAAACGTCCTTGCCCGCTTGGCATGCCCAGATGGCCTGCAGCGAATGCCAGTGGTTGGGCGTGGCGATGGAAATGGCGTCAATGGATTTGTCCTCCAGCAGCTTGCGCAGGTCGATGAATCGTGCCGGCCTTTTGATCCCCATCTTCTCGGCCTCCGCCAGTCGTCGGTCGAGGACGTTCTCATCCACGTCGCAGAAGGCGGCGAGTTCCACGTCCTTCATTTCGCCGTACTCACGCACATGCGACCAACCCTGCCCGTTCAGGCCAACCACGGCCACGCGCACGCGCTCGTTGGCGCCCAACACCCGCTCCGGATGGGCCAGGAAAGTGATGCCGCCAAGCGCGGCCAGTCCTGCTCCTTTCCGGGCGCTGGTCTTTAAGAATTCACGACGATTAATCTCATCAGGCATGGTGACTCCTCCAAAGCGTTTCTAAAGCGAGCGTCCATTATAACGCTCTCTGCATAAGTCTAGGATTCGGGATTCAGGATTCAGGGAGAACAATGTGCAAGGGCAGAAGATCAAGGTGAAGCCGTCCAGCGCCCACCTCGAGCAGCCGGAAGCCAAGAAAGTTTACGAGAAGGTGGGTATCCCGATCGGAACGCTCGCCGAGCGCGTCCGTCACGTTGTCCAGAGCGCCTTTGATGGTCACCGCATCGTGATCTTCTCCGCGGCGCCAAGAAGGATGACGACGAAGCGGTGTTCGATGAGGCTCGCGCCATCCGCGACGGCGGCGGCTTCGGCTCCATTATCGGCCGCAACTCCTTCCAGCGTCCGATGGAACAAGCCCTGAAACTCCTCCAGATGATCATGAAGATTTACGCTGGGGAAGTGGCTTAGCGCGGCTTGTGGCATCTTCAAGGGGGGCCCGAGACTACTTCAGCAGAATCTTCTCACCCCCGTGCGGCGAGTACTTCGTCAATGTGGCGTCCAGGGCGCTGGCCGCTGCTGGAGCGGGTACAGTATCCCTGAAGAGAATATCCTTCGGATCCACCTTGCGACCGTACAGGCGCTCGTTGGCGTCGTTGTCCTGCTTCACGATCTGCCCCTCGAGTGAGAGTCCCGCGAAGAGCCCGCGTGCGCGCGAGTAGGTCAGGATCTCCGCCTGCAATTGCACGTCGGTGGCGCCTTCCGCCGTTCGGCCTACCGGGCCTCCTGCCACGGAAGCGTCCGCGCCCAGCTTCGCTCTGCTTTGCAGCAGCTTTTGCGCCCCTTTGGCGTTCATTACCACGAGAACGAAGTCAGTAGCTTGCCCCCCCAGTTGAAATCCAAAATTCGCGCCCCCTACGGTAAACATTGAAGGCGCGGCCCAGGCGCCGGTCCCTCCTGGGCGACAAACCAGCACTCCTCGGCCAAAGCTGCCACCCACTCCGAACGCCAGCTTCTTTTCGGAAGGAATCACGCCCACGCAAACCGCTTTATTGAGCAGGTCCCTGGGAATTCCTTTTTCCGGCGTTCCCATGATTTCGCTGATCACCTCGGCGGCCTTCTCCAGGCGCTCGGCTTCCCGGCCTCCCTCAGCAGCCAGCGCAGCCCCACTCAGACTTACACACAGAAACGCAGCAACTAGGTTTCGCAAATTCAGCCTACTTCGGGGGGCAAGCAGAAAGCATAACGACAACCCCGCATGCCCAGCTTTTTGAAGGTTGTCGTAAAACAGTTTACTCTGCCCCACTCGGTAATCAGTTAGACAATCCTCATGGTTCAGCGGTTTCTTTGGGTTTGCGTCGCGAAGTCGCCTTGCGCTGAGGCCTTCTTGGGGAGTGCTTCGCAGGACGGAGCTTTCGCATCCTCTTCTCTGGAGCCGCTTCCACCGGAGCGGGCGGTTCGCTCGGGGGTGGCGCGGCCTCGAGCGCCTCCATCACGGTGGTTTCTTCTGGACTCTCCACCGCCTCCCAGAGGACGTCGGTTTCCGGGGGTGCGGTTTCAATATCGGCTACAACAGCGAGTTCGGGAACCGCTTCGGCTGCCACGGGTGTGGGTACGGCTTCCGTCGAGGTGGGGAAGATTCTCCAGATTCCTTTGCGATCTCGGTGCAGACGCAACCAACCTTCGCGTTGCGCTTGGTGGAGAAGGTCGAGCAACCCGCGAAAACCAGCCCGCCGCTCATCAAAACGCCCATCTGCACTGCGCATGGCTTGGCGAACCTGGCGCAGGTAAATGGGACGGGAAGGCGCCTTCTCGACGAGTGATGAAAGGGCTTTCTTCAGCAGAGCAAGCGTCTCCTCCGCGTTCAGGCCCGATTCAGGAGCGCCTTCCGGAGATGGCGATGGGGCCAATTCGGCCGGCGCGGTCGACTCGGGGATCGTCTCGCGGGCGGGTTCCACAGTCTCCGGCGTGGGTTCTTTCGAGCCTTCCGCTTCCACAATCTCGACCAGGTAGCCCCGGTCCGTCTTGCGCGCCTGAACCAGGTTATCTTTCTCGAGCTTCCGAATGAATTCTAAGAACGATCCCGCGCCATAGTCCCGCTCCGTGAAAGTGGGATCCAACTGGAGCAGCGTGCTCTTGAGCAGGCCAAGTTGGGGGGCCACTTCCCGCTCCGCGAGGATCTTAAGTGCGCGCTGGATGTTCGGAAGGGCGCTGGGGAGCGGTTTAATTTCGCTCGAGCCCCGGCCCGAGCTCCGTGCCGCCCGTGCCGCGCGTGGACCGTCTCCGCCCGTCGCGGCTTGCAGCAAGTTCTCGTAGGCAATGAATTCGTGACAGTTGCGCTGCAAGATTCCGCTGGTAAATTGGCGGCCCCCCACCACGAAAACCCGCTTGTCGTACTGCTTGAGCTTCTCCACCAGCGCGATGAAGTCGCTGTCGCCCCCCACAATCGCGAAAGCGTTGATGTGGTCGCGGGTGAAGGCCATCTCGAGCGCGTCGAGAGCCAAGGTGATGTCCGCCCCATTCTTGTCACCGCGGGGCGTAACGTTCCGTTGCACCATTTGCACCGCATGCTGCGTCATATCGCGACCGTAATCACCAGCGCGGGACCAGTCACCGTAGGCAGTCTTGCTGACCACTTCGCCGCGTTCTTTGAGCGCCTCAAGGACGACGGAGACGTCGAAATCCTTTCCGAGTGTATCCTTCACTCCGATCTGAATATTGTCAAAGTCGATAAAGATAGCTAGCTTGAGTCTTTCTTCGGCCATGTTTCCTTCTTTCACCGGGCCTGGCGGCTGCGGGTGTTAAGCATTCAGCGGTTTGACGAAATCAACCGCTCCCTTCTTATATAATACTCCAGAACGTCGTCCGGTGGGAGTCCAGTAGGCCCTGCCGTTTCCGGGGGCTGACACTGAAAAACGCCCCGCGATGAATTCGTCGGGGAGAACCTCGCAGGACCTGGTTGGGTCCTGCATCGCGTAGGGTTGTTGAGCTTGGCGTTCATCTCTGCCGGCAGGATGGTTAGATTCGTTCTATGGTTAATCAACGTCAAGCAGGAGCAGCGTAACCTTGCGCTGCAGCTTGGCGGACAAAGGAGTTTCCTATGTCGGAACCAATCCGGATTGGGATCGTGGGAGCGCGTTTTGCTGCCCGTTTCCACTGGGAAGGATACCAGCGCGTTTATGGGACGCCGGTTCAAGTGGTGGGGGTAACTTCACAATCCGCAGAATCGCGGCAGGCGTTTGCGCGCCAGCACGGGATCAAGGCCTTTGCTTCATTCGAGGAACTTTGTGAGGCTGTTGAAGTTGTTGATCTCTGCACCCCAGGTTCGACCCATGAACCGCTTGCTGTCCAGGCCCTCCGCCGGGGCAAACACGTAGTGATCGAAAAACCGTTTACGGGATATTACGGTCCGGGCACGCCTGATTTCCGGGGAGACGCCTTCAGTAAGGAGGTCATGTTGCGGGACGCGATGGCCAGTTGCGACCGCATCCTGGCTGCTGCCCGTGATGCTGGAAGACGCATCTGCTATGCGGAGAATTGGGTGTATGCTCCCGCCGTCCAAAAGGAGCGTGAGATCCTGGTGAAGAGCGGTGGCCAGATTCTGTGGGTCATCGGCGATGAATCACACAGCGGCTCACATTCCCCCTATTACGGTATCTGGAAGTTTTCCGGGGGCGGGGCGCTGGTGGGCAAGGGATGCCATCCTCTAACGGCAGTCCTTCACCTGAAGCGCGCCGAGGGCGAAGCGCGCGACCGCAAGCCCATACGTGCTGCGACAGTTTCCGCTCGCACGCACGAAATAACACGCCTCAAGACCTTTCGCGACGCAGGGTTCCTCCGCACGAATTACCAGGACATCGAAGACTATGGCCAGATACACGTTACCTTTGAGGACGGCACAGTGGCCGATATCTTCTCTTCGGAGCTCGTGCTGGGCGGGGTTCACAACTGGCTGGAGGTATTTGCCAACAATCACCGTACACGCTGCAATCTGAGTCCGGTAAATGCCCTTGAAACCTACAGTCCCAAGGAGGAGCTTCTCAGGGATGTCTACGTGGTGGAGAAGACGGGCACCAAGCAGGGGTGGAGCCACCCCGCCCCGGATGAGGATTGGCAGCATGGGTACCCCCACGAGTTTCAGGATTTTGTCCAATGCCTTGCCCACAACCGAGAACCCCTCTCTAGTGGAGACTTGGCGCGCGACACCATCGCTGTACTTTACAGTGCCTACGTGTCCGCGGAGCGGCGTGGAATGGAAGTCGAGGTCCCCCCGGAGAAGACGCCCTGAGTAATTGCCATACGAGGCATGCATCGTAGTTTCCGTGGTTCTGGAAAGTAGGGCTTTCCATCACCTTGAGACTCTGTTCGTACCGTTTTTGGGGGTCAGAGCTTGCGGGGCTTCAATACTGCCCGACTGCGGTCCTGCTTGACAATTTTTGTCCAGAGCGCGTGCGCGGCACGTCTGCCTCTCGTGGGATTTGTTGCTAAAAGGACGATAAGTTCTGTGTTTTCAGGCAGAGGAGTCTGTGTGAAGCGGGGCGGTCCCGGCATGAAACGTGCTATAGTGTGTGGCAACGTGTGAAGTGCTTTGAGGCGCCAGTGTTTTCCTCTGGTGTGCCGGGGGGAAGGAATGAGTTCCATGGCTCGCCATGAAGAAGGATTCTCTCTTATAGAGCTCCTTATCGTTGTAGCCATCATCTTGATTATTGCTGCCATAGCTATACCGAGCCTGATCAGGAGCCGCATAGCTGCTAACCAAGCATCGGCCATCGAGAGCCTACGCGTGCTAGGAACCTCGGAGGTCACTTACGCCGCGATTTACGGGAATGGGTATTCCTCCACCCTCGCCCAACTGGGCTCACCTCCAGCCGGGGCCATTCCCAGCGCCTCCGCCGCCGGCCTGGTTGACGAGCTTTTGGTAAGTGGATCCAAGAGTGGCTATACTTTCACCTACAGTCCTACCTTGCTTGATGCCACCGGTCGGTATAACGGGTACACGATTTTGGCCAACCCCACACAAGTCGGCATATCAGGCGTCGACTTCTACTACGAAGACGAAACGCATATCATCCGCATGAATACAACCGCTCCGGCGGGATCCACGGACTCGTATGTCGCGGATTAGTCTGCCCAATCAAGATTTCCACTTCGATCAGACGAACTCAGACTTGGATATTCGCGCTTTCTGGTACTATTAACGGTGTTGCGGCTTGGCCGGACACGAGGGAGCGTCGAATGTTTTCCCGCCATAATCGCATGATCGGTGCCTTTTATTTGTGCGCCGACACGCTGCTGGCCTTAATCAGTTTTTGGGTGGCGCGGGAGGTTCGCTCCTATCTCATCATTCCCCGGCCGCTTTATTCGCTTTCTAACTATCCCTGGATAGTTCCTCTGTCGGTGGGGATTTGGATCGTCGTGGGCCTGCTGGCAGGGATTTACCGCGAGATCAAGGAAGAAGATTTGCGTCGCGCTTTCGCGGACCCTCTCAAGGTTGGGCTCGTGGCGACGGTGCTGCTTTTTGCCGTTACCTTCGCGATTAAATTTCAGTATCTCAGTCGCTTGCTGCTGGTGCTGTACGCGGCCACGGACCTGGTGGCCATGACGCTTTTCCGGCTCGTGGCACGGCGCTTCGCCGGACCTTTGCGGCGAAGTCTGGCGGGGCTGCGCAGTTTTCTGCTCGTGGGGGAGGGGCCGGAGGTGATTGAAATTGCGCGCACCATCGAAGCCCATGAAACTCGCGGCATGCGGCTCTTGGGATTTGTTCGAACCGGCTCTGCTCCCCCCTTCTTGCTTGACCAGTCCCTGTTGCGGGGTTCTTACCCCGTCTTCGACTTGCCGCAGCTTCAGGAACTCCTCCGCAAGCAGGTAATTGACGAAGTGATTTTTGCCATATCCAAAGACGATTTGGAAAGGTTGGGGGAGTCATTTCTGGCCTGTGAAGTGGAAGGCGTGAAGACGCGGGTGCTTCTCACCTTTTTCCCTCATGTGATCTCCAAGGTTTATTTGGAACGCCTGGGCGAGAAACCGCTGCTCACCTTCGCCACCACGCCCGAAAACGAATACCTGCTCCTATTGAAACGCGCCCTGGATTTTGTGATGGCGGTTACCCTGCTCGTGGTCCTGTCTCCTCTGATAGCCCTGTTGGCCTTGCTCATCCGGTTGACCTCTCAGGGTCCGGTCCTTTACCGGCAGACGCGCTGCGGGCTGGGCGGCAGAACGTTCACCCTTTATAAATTCCGTTCCATGCGTCCGGATGCCGACCTGCGCCGCGAGGAACTGGAAGCTCTGAATGAAGTGGATGGGCCGGTTTTCAAAATCACCCATGACCCCCGTTGCACGCCCATGGGGCGGTTCATGCGCAAATTCAGCCTCGATGAACTCCCGCAGTTGCTCAACATCGTCAAGGGCGATATGTCTTTTGTAGGTCCGCGGCCGCCCTTGCCGGAGGAAGTGGAGAAGTACGAGCGCTGGCAACGCCGCCGCCTGCGCATGCCTCCCGGCCTGACCTGCCTGTGGGCGCTCGAAGGCCGCAGCCGCCTCAGTTTCCGCCGTTGGATGGAGCTCGACCTCGATTACATCGACCACTGGTCGCTGGCACTCGACTGGAAAATCCTGCTCAAAACCGTTCCCATAATCCTGCTGGGCCGAGGCGCCAGCTAGCTGGATGAAATCAGAAGCCAGAAGTCAGAAGGCAGAAGTCAGAAGAAAAGCTCCCGTCCTCAGCAAGCGTAGCGCAGGTCCCGTATTCTGGACCTGCGGCTCTTCGCAAGCGAAGCGCAATCAGCGTTAAGCAGTGAAGCCACCCCGGTGAGTGTTGAAAGCTGACGGCTGATAGCTGAGAGCTAACATGTCTGGACCAGAAAAACGATACCCCTGGGCACGCTTCGGCAGGCCCGCAGAATACGGCTCTTATGGCGTTACCAAGCGCCTGGAAAAAATCGACCAAGCCTTTTCCCTGGCCGGGATGCGACTACTGGACCTGGGTTGCGGAAACGGAAGTTATACGCTGGAGCTTTCGCGCCGAGCCGCCTGGACCTGCGGCTTAGACGTGCAGTTCAATCTTTTGAAATCAGTTCCCGCCAGCATTCCTCGCGTCCAGGGAGCCGGCGAGAGTCTTCCCTTCAAGAACCAGAGCTTTGATTGCATAACCATGATTGAAGTCCTCGAACACACCTATTCCGACACTCGCGTCTTGGACGAATGCCGTCGCGTGCTGAGGAGCGGGGGGAAATTGGTGCTGTTTGTCCCCAACAAGCTTTATCCCTTCGAAACTCATCCAAGCCACCTCGCCGGGCTAACCCTCGGCACGAACGTTCCTTTCGTCTCATGGTTACCTGGCGCCTTTCACGCCCGAATTTCCTCCGCGAAGATTTATAGCCGTCGAAGGATCATAGGCATGGCTCGCGCGGCTGGCTTCGAAGTGTGTAAGGTCGGATACATCTTTCCCCCGCTGGATTCTTTCCCCTTGCCTCTCAAGGAGACCTATCGGCGATTGGCCCGGCGACTCGAAGACACGCCCTTGCGCAATTTCGGGGTCTCAATCTTTTTAGTTCTAACCAAACGGATTTGATTTCATCCTCACGCCCACCCATGGTTCCTGGCTGAACCTGATCGAATCGTTCTTTGGCAAGATGGCCAAGACCCTGCTGCGCGGGATACGCGTGAAGTCCAAAGAAGAACGTCCCTCTCCTCTGCCCGCATTGATGCGAAGCGTCGACCCCGCCTTGATCGATTCCATTACACGCGAGATGGTGACTGGGAAACAGGGGAATATGATCGCAGGCCCCGGCGCGGCGGGATCGAGCAGGAAGATCCAGGGGGTGAGCAGAAAGCGGAAAGCACGAAGAAGAGAACAGAAAGTAGGGACCAGATGGTCTTCATTCTGACTCCTGACTCCTACTCTTTCCCTACCCGCTTCAGCTTATTCTTTCAACGTGCGGACGACCCGTTCGACGAGGTATCGGTCCGCCACTTGGTATTGGTCCTCCGGCGGGTAGAGAGCGCCTCCAAAAGTCACAAAGGGCCGGCCCCGAACGGAGGTATCAGATTGAGTCTTGAAGGCAGTGAGATGGACCTGTTTGCAGCCCGTCGACTCCACGACTTGGCGGAGGCTGAGTGGCTTTATGCCGCCGCCAGGGAGTATCTCGATGCGGCCGCCGGCATATTCAATCAGCCGCTTGATAAGGTGTGCGCCCTCCGGAACGGTATCTTCCTGGCCGCTTGTCAGGACCCGAGTAAACCCCAAGGAGACTAGTTGGTCCAGAGACCGGAAAGGGTCGGGGGTGACGTCGAAAGCGCGATGGAAGACAGCCTGCCGATCACCGATGAGTTTCCGCATGCGTGTACACCGTTCCTCGTCGATGCCGCCGTCGGCATTCAGTATCCCGAACACCATCCCCTCGGCGCCCTGCTCGGCAGCAAGCACGGTATCGCGTTCCATGACTGTCATTTCCGACTTCGTGTAGCAGAATCCTCCTCCGCGCGGTCGAATCATAACCATGATGGGGATCTTTAGCCGGGCTTTCGCTTCGATAATCGTACCGAGCGAGGGCGTCAATCCTCCCAGGAACAGCGCAGAGCAGAGTTCGACGCGGTCTGCCCCGCCCCGTTCCGCTTCAAGCGCATCCTCGAGCGAGCCGCAGCAAATCTCTACTAGAATCCTCTGCATTGCCATTAGACTCCTCCTTTCGTTGCCGTCTTTATGCCTCAGCCGTTCAGGTTTGGCAGAGCTCAGCCTGCAAAGACTGGAATGGCAAGGCCGGGCAATAGCCATTCCCTTTCGAGCGTCGAACCTGGCGTTGTGCCACACTTAATTGTTCACAAGGGCGACACAACACTAGCTCATATCTTGGGTGGCGTTCTTAGGGCCTCAACCTCTTCCTTAGTATTGACCATAATATTGACAAAGAGCCGCCGTGGTTCCAGCGAATCCAAGAGAAGACGCATTTCCTGCGGGTTGAATGAACCCCGGATCAACAATGGCCGCTTGCCGCCTGGGTGAAGAGTCAGGTAACTCTCGCGATCTCGAGGTGATTTTGCGCCACAAAAGCCAGGGCCTCCGCGAAGTGGAAAACCCCATCGTGGCATCCCAAGGCCCGCGTGCAGGAGGCGCCCACAGCACTTGCAAAGCGCAGCGAGTCTTCGAGCGACCAACCCTCGAGCATCCCAACCAGGAAGCCAGCGTCAAAAGCGTCTCCACTTCCCGATTCGTCAATGGAGTCAACCTGGAAAGCACCCGCGCGCAGCTTCTCGCTCCCCCGCCTGGCCAGCGCTCCTGCACTACCCTGAGTAATCACGATGGTTCCGTCAGGATTGAAGCGGGCCAAGATTTCTGCCTGCTCGAGCGGGTCACTACGACCCGTCAAGGCGCGGGCCTCGTCTTTATTGGGCAAAAACAGATCTGTATAAAGAAGAGCCTGCCGGATATTTTCTAAGGGGGATGGGGACCCCGCAGGAATCACGACATCCAGAGCTGTAATCAACCTGCGCAGCTTGGCCTTCCGGAAAAGTTCCACGAGATGTTCGGGTCGAAAAGCCGGCATGGCGAGGTACCCTCCCACGTAGAGTGCACGTGCGCCATTAAGGGCCCGTGCATCAATGTCGGTGATCGAAAAATCGGCGTTGGCGCCAAAACAGTGGAAGTACCGGCGGTCCTGGCCCCGCACGTTAACAATGAAAGTACAAGATGTGGGATGAGTCTGGCTGCGTCGAATGAAAGAAGTGGCGATGCCCAATCGTTTCAAATCTCGCAGAACAAACTCCCCGAAAAGATCATTGCCGACTTTGCCGAGTACACTCGTGCTGCGGCCCAGACGCCCCAAATCAGCCGCGGTGTTGGCAGCACATCCTCCCACACTAAGCAGATAGCGGTCGAGGAGTGCCAGTTCGCCAGCGGCTGGAAGGGAAGCGATGGGGTTCCCGAAGATGTCGGCAACTAAGATTCCCAGACAAACCACATCCGCCATTTTGCAATGACCTCCTCTTTTCCCGATCTGGCTTTGAACGGCACCAATGCCCGCGCTCGATTCAAGTCATCGTCTAATCGTCCTGCGCCGGAAAGCCCAACTGGAAGGCCAGCGCGCTTTGCTCCGGACAGCTCTCGAGAACGGGTCGGACGCAAGCAACTTGGTCGAGGACCAAGCGATATTCGGGGTGGTCCGGCCTCAGGCCCGTGTACAGAATGACCAATCCCCATCCTCCTGAGAGCTTGGGCGCAAAGGTCGCCCTGGCCGGTGATTATGACCTCTGGTGCATCCTGTGAACCAAGATTCAATCGCTGACGTTGTGGAAAAAGAGCAAGAAACGGCTTCTCGCACACACTCCCCCCAGCGAGGACTGCCTCGACGGAACTTGGGGCGGAGTTATGCCCTGATTTCGCGCACCTCCACCCCCTGCTCCAAAAGAACGTGATTGCTGGGGGAGTTTTGCAATCTCCGGCAGCGCTAGGCCTCGCTCGGACGTACGTTCGTAGCCCGGGGTCCTTTGTCCCCTCTCTCCACTTCGAGTTCGACGCTTTCCCCCTCCTTCAAAACGTCGAAGTTAAGACCCTGAAGGCTGCTGCGGTGGAAGAAAACCTCCTGGCCCTCAGCAGTGCGGATAAACCCAAACCCACGGTCACGGATAATTCGCTTGATAGTCCCTTGCATGGGCACCTCGGACAGCGTATGGGGATCTTCGCGCCGGGTCGAAAAAGAACAAGCCAGCCTGCGCGTGAAGTCACCTCACGTACGCATTGGCGCAACTGTACCAACACCCAAGCGCCTTGTCAAAGGCCAACCTGCGGTGTCCCACTTCCCTGCCAGCGATCTCGCCAGCGCGGGTAGGTAGCCAGCCTTCTGCGCTCAGCACTGTTCCTCAGACCGCTTCGCGCTCGAACGCTTGGAGGGCCGATTCCACGCTGTTGTGAATCTCGAAGACGGTAACGAGACGTGTGATTTGCAGCAATTGATGCACGCCTTGGGGCAAGCGCACGAGCTTCAGATCCCCTCCCTGTTTGCGCACGGAGGCGAAACTCGCTACCAAGATAGAAAGGCCCACACTGTCAACATAGGTGATCTCCCCGAGGTCGAGGATCAGACGCTTGCAGCCGGCATCGATCAGTTGTCTGATCTTATGGCGGAAAGTCTCGGTCTCGCGCCCCAGAGTGATACGTCCGCGCAAGCCGAGCAGGATTATTCCGCCCACCAGCTTTTCGACAATATAGAGAGGCATGAAAAACCGCCTTCGATGTAAGGTCCAAATTGCCCCAGCCCTTGGCTAGGGCTCGGGCGTGGGGGCAATCACCCAACGGTTACGATGCAGGAAATCACTCACCATGCCGATATCCGGTGCGTCGCACAACACCAGGCGGCAAAAAACCTCTGCCGTCCCCACCTTGGGCTCGACCTTCGCAGCCTGGCGGAAAGCGGCCAGGGTATCCCTCTTGCGCTTGAGCTGCCACAGGGAGATAGCCTGAAGCGCCAACATGGAGGCGGAGTCCGGGTCGGGCCCCAGCGCCATGGCGGCTTCTGCAAGCGCCCCCTCGAGGTCATGCTGCTTCCGGAGGATAAGCGCCATCAGGCGGTGCCCCTCGGCCGCCTGAGGCTGCTCTGCAATCAGCGCACCCGCCTTTGCACTGGCTTGCTTCAAATCCCCTCGACGGACCAGTCCCATAACCAACTGCTCTTGTGCGGGCAGAAAATCCGGGTGCAGGCGCGTGACTTTCCCCAGCAGGTCCGTCGCGGCCCCGGCTTCCCCGGCCTCATTCAGCAATACCGCAAGCTGATACTGGCTCTGCCAATCTTGCGGATCCAGCGCCACGACTTTTTCCAGCATGTTTCGCGCTCCAGCGGACCGACCCTGTTGAATGAAAATCTGCGCCATGCCCGCATACGCCGGGGCGAGGTTAGGAGAAACCTGGATGGCTTGCTGAAAATTCTCTGCCGCCTGCGCATATCGCCGCTCGAAGAATCGGATTTGGCCGAGCGCGAGATACGCTTCGCCTTCCTTTGGGTCGAGCTTCAATGCCTTTTCGTATTCTGCCGCGGCCTTGTCTTCTTCTGCTCCGGCGAAGTAGGCCCGGCCGAGGGCCACGTGCGCTCGGGGATTATCCGGCGCCAGTCGGACAGCCTCTTGCGCCTCACTAAGAGCGTCCTCTTTCCGCCCCATCTCCAAGTCGATCTGGGCCAGGATTTGCCGAACCGCGGCATCTTGAGGCCTAAGCGCAGCCAGCTTTCTAAACTCCCCGGCGGCCAACGCGCCATAGTCCTGGAGCGGCGCCCCCCTGGCGCGCTCGGAAGCTGAAGACTGGTTGCTCAAGGCCCAGGCGGTCATGGCCAGCGCATAATGCGCATCCGCGTCCGAAGGGTCGAGTTGCGTGGCCGCTTGCAGTTCGCGCAATGCAGCCTCATCCTGGCCGCGAGCCCGCAGAGCCAAGCCCAGGCCGCGGTGCGCCATCTCGAGTTCCGGTTGCAGGTCGATGGCCTTACGGAACGCGGCTTCTGCGCCTGCCGCGTCATTTCGTGAAAGCAGGTCGAAACCCTTGTTTACCGCCTCGGCGACTTCCGGCAAGGGCTGAGTGGCGGCCGGTAAGGCGGTCTGGCGCCACATCGCGGACGCCCGGGCAGGCTGCAAGCCACTTAGGGAAGAAAGCCAACCAGCCAGGACCAAAATAACTCCCGCGCCGCAACGCATAGGGCCTTTCAATCCGGCAGACTCCGGGCTTTGGGAAGCGTCAGGGAGCCAATCGAATCTGCTCGGGATCATGGATAATGATTTCGGGTCTTCCCTGATACACGGTAATGGGCCCGCGGATTTCAATTTGCCTCCCTGCCAGGGATGCGAGATCTCCAAACTTGTTCTTGTCGGAGGAAAAAATCACGCTGGTGAATGGACAGTCACGATAGTCCTCGCAAAAATCGAGGAAAGTATTGCCTCCCCGCGACGCGAAAATCCTCACCACGCGTCCGGAAACGCAGCCCGTCTCGCCCGCGTGCGGACCCGCGTCGTGGAAGTCCACGCATCCTGCCATCTCTCCTGGGGAAGAAGAACGCGAAGGAGAGGAAGATGTGGTTGAGGGAGAGCGGCCGGCGCGACGACCCACGAAAACTCCCAGGCAGAAAACTACCAGAACAATCACAGCCACGAGTATCTGCTTTCGCCTCATCTCGAGACCTTGGAAAACAATTTCACATGGGCAGGCCCGTCTGGGAGCACGGGCTTCCCCGCTCGAACCCAGGCAGTATACCAGAGACTGCTGACGAACGAAGCCCCGGCTTCCAGCCGCTTCTCTGCCAGCGGCCCTGCAAGTTTGTAGAACGTCGCGGAGTACTGGGGATCGAGGTAGTTCCGGCCTGAAACCGCGATGCGATCGGATGCCAAAACTACATTCCTGCAAGAAAAGCTTGCCGTCATCTCTCGGAAGATGCGCGCCCGCAGGTCCGGCTCGAAAATCGCAGGCCGGGGCCTGAGTCGCCACCCATCCGCGAGCGCATTCACCAAGTCGGTCTCGAAGCGCGCGTGAACGCCTTTTTGGCCGGTCAACTGGCCGTCGTAGTTCTTGACCGTGTGGAGAGGCTGAGTGAGATCGGCGGCGTAATGCGCGGCGAAAACCGCGTCGCGGTCCGCTTCCTCCCAACGCCGGCGCTGAAGGGAATCGGCCAGTCGCACCGTGAAGCGCTCAATCTGCCAAATCGAGTCTCCATGCAGTAGCTGCCGGGGCGTGGGCCCTGCCCTTTCCACTACGAATTGCCGCCGGAGGTTGAGAAACGGGAAAGAGTCATCGGCGTCAAGGTCGGTGTAATGATGCGGGCGCTCCGAGGCATCATCGGACGCCAGGAGATCAGGATCAATGGCGTGCTCTACCAGGTATTCTTTGCGCGCCAGGAAATAGGAGCGAAGCGGCTCGGGCAGATTCTCAACGGCGGCAGCATTGATCAACTTGTGGCCGCGCTCGCCCCAGGCCAATCCGGGCACGGGCAAGTTGGCAAGAGCCAGGAGCAGCATCACCGGGACTTGCAGCCACCGGCTACCCCTCAGCCAGCCTTCTCCGCCGAGCTTTGCCCTATGATGCCTTCTCCTTCGCTGTGGCAATCTCTTTACCTCCTCAGCGGACTGTCGATGGTCCTTTTTCATTGCTTGTAGAATTTGGCCTTTTGGGGTCGCTCTTTCGCTTTGTTTGAGCTTTTTGGCGTACTCTTGGCACATTTTTCGGTCTCTTTTGCACGCTTTTTGGGTTCGTTTTTTGGGCACTTTTATTGATTCTAAAGGACTTCTTCGGTTCGTTCCGTTGATATTAACATCTTTTGTGGACTTCCTGCCCGTCTCTGGAACATTGGGCGCGGCCTTGCTCGAGCACTCGGTCACCGGAATTGCCATCGCCCTGACCAGCCGACGATCTTCGCTAATGAAAATCAGTCCCACCTCCATGGCTTCGCAGGGCCGGTGACGTCTGCAACCTCGCAAGGTCCGGACGGCCTCTTCGTCAGGGTCCATGTTAGTAGCCTACCATGGGGCCGCGCATTTGTCAAGACCTCCGCAGTCTGTGGCCCCGCCACGGCGCATCCAGACAGGTCGGGACAGGTTCACCGCGTGGGTGGCGATGTTTGCGATCACTGTGGGCGGTCGTAGGGGCGGACCCGCCTGTCCGCGCGGATTCGCCGAGCGCGTTCATCGGCCTTCGAGTAGCTTGACGCGGAACTTACTTCGCGGGTTGCGCGCTGACCAGGTGCGCGGCAATCATCTGCCAGCCTTGCCCCCGATTCAGGAAAACCAGAGTGAACCTGAAGCCGGGCTGGTCCAGAGTCGCGTATGCCGCGCTTCCCATCACTACAGCCGTTTCGCCGTACAGGCGCACCACCGAGTCTTTCACATGGGATGCGGGCATGCGTGGCCTCTCCTCCCCGGCAGGAGGGACGATGTCGCGTTTGTTCAAGATATTGCCTCCGGGCGCCGTGCCCATGAAGTCGTCGGCGATCAACCTATCCAAAGTGGCCGAGTCACCCTGGGATTCCGCATTAAGCCACGTCTGGACAAGGTTCAGGACCGTATCGTCCACGTTCGCGGCCTGGGCCGGACGCGTCCAAGCCACCTGCCAAGTCGCGATAAGCCCCAGCGCCACGACCATTCCCACTGCTACAGCGCGTCGTCTCATGGTTAAGCTCCTATTCTTCGCCCGGGTTCTGCCCCGGGCGCTCTGATCTCTTCGCGCCCTGGTTCGCAGACCCGCGAAGGAAGAACCTGCATCGGTTGGTCGGATGCCCGTTCATATGGACGCTTGATAGGTGTGGAAAGTTCCGTTTTTTTGCGAAGGTTTGTGCATGCGGTCCGCCCCTGGGTCCTGCCGCTACGCCGGCTTTTCCTAAAGAAGAACTAAGCTGTTGTGTGAAGGGTCACCCATTGGGGTGCTTGCGAGGCACGTGCTTGGAGCTTGGCGCAAGCGCGAGTGCGACCAGAAGTACGACCGCGGAGAAGCCGGCCAATACGAAAACCTGAAAGAGTGGGCCTGGGATGCCAAGAGCAACTGCGGCCGTGTAGGGCTCGCTGTAATGAGTGCCGATCCAGATGCCACGCCTTAGTCCAAAAGACGGCAGGGTAAAGGTCAGAAGGTCTAGAGCCCACACGGTGAGGCAAATTAATGCCGTGAATTTCACCCCACGGGGGCGATATCGCCACAGCAGATACGCAGCTATCACCGCTACTACGAATGTACTCATTGACCCTGCCAAGTCAGTCAGGTGTACGCCCCATTGACTCACAATCCCGGTATGGTCACAGACACCGAGCCCCTCGCTAGTTCCCGCCCATTTGATCTTGGGGAACAACTGCCACCCGAACAACTCAAACCTCGTGATCCTTCCGCCGCAGAGGACCCCAACAAGACCGTGGCCGGCGATCTCGTGCCACGGTATGGGGAGCGAGAACAGCACTGCTATCACAGCCGCATGCTTCAGAGCCGTGACAAACTTGGCCAGGGTCCGGATGGCCTTAGATTTGCGCGTCGGATCTTCTTGTATGGGGATTTCCATTCTGACCTCCCACTGTTTGACGATTGTACTCCCCATTGCCCTCTTGCGATCTGCTTGGATAGCAAGCGGCCTTTCCTCACGAAGCAACCGTAGCGCGGACCTCCGCGGTGCGAGGTCAGCAGCTTTTCACGCCCGCCAGCGCCCGCCAGCGGTAGCCACGGCGAATCCGTTTTTCAGATTTGCGGTGGGTCCGTAAACCCAGGGAAGAAACCCACGGTCAATCAGAGTACGATTGACCGTGGCGATCCGCTTTCCTTTTGAGGAGGACGCGCAGCTTTTTCGATGGTCGGTCCCGAGCACCTGCGATGTGTCTAGCTGGTAAACGGAGCCAAAAAACCACTGGAAACTGCAAGGGGTGTGCGACATAAAAGTGGGAGTCCTGCCGCTGCTGCATGACATATCTGCGAAAGCTCACGGCGGCAGCAGCCTGGTGGTCCGGAGCCCGCCTAGCGGGCGATAGGACTTAGCCCAGGGCGCGAGCCCTGGGAAACCAAGCCCCAGCGCCGGTCAAGCCCCGCAAGGGGCGGCAGAACCAGGGAGAGTTCCCGCGTCGAAACCTTATTCTTTCGCCCCGCTGGGGCTCCCGCGAATTGGACGGCCTTCTGGACCCAGGGCTGGCGCCCTGGGCTATCCCGCAAGGCGGGATCGGCCCTCCGGGCCTTTCCTTAGCGCACCTAATACGCTCGGTAACACGCTCCAGACGACGAAATTGCCGAAGCCTCACTTTTGCGTCACGCACCCAAACTGCAACCTCCGGTTTGACTTTCCCATCTGGCTAGAGATAGACTTTAAACAATATGCGCCTGTAGCTCAGATGGATAGAGCGGTTGCCTCCGGAGCAACAGGTCGCAGGTTCGAATCCTGCCAGGCGTACCATTCCTCAGTTTTTGCCGCTCCAAGTATGAGGTCGAACGGTTTTCTAACGGCTGGAAATACTGGCGGGCCGGCGTTTTCCACGGCCTAGTGCTTAGTTGCATTAATAACCGATATTATTTATGACCCTCGGAAGGGCGGGGCTTTAGCCCCGCCGCCTCCAGGCGGAGAGTGGAATGGGCCTTTAGGCCCTGAAGCCGCGGCGCTTCAGGGGCTAAAGCCCCCAAAATCCCGCCCGAGCTCTGCGGCGGGGCTAAAGCCCCGCCCTTCCATCCTCTGACAAATTAAGATCGCTAACTTCTGCAACTAAGCACCAGAAGAGTCAAGGGAGTGGCTCCGACGATGTCGGAGCCGCTCCCAAAATGCCGATGGTTGAGCGAGGAGCTGAAAGCTATGGCTTGGCTTTCTTCTCCTCCGTGGTGGGCTTGGCGGCAGGCGCCGTGGCTGTCTTGGGCTTCCAGAAATCCGGGTCGCTTTTGATCCACTCGTCGCCAACGTAGCTCATGCGTGGGTTGAAGGCAAACAACTGATGTTGGGACGATTCAACCGACTCGCGGAAAAGCTCACGGAGCTTGTTCATGCCGTCTTCGCCCATGGCCGCCTCGAATAGCTCGTCTTCTTGGAAGCTACGGTCGACCTCGGCAAGCGTTTTGTGCGCGGTGAGCACAAGAAACGTTCCGCCATCGCCCCCATACACTTCCTGGAACGTGCCCCAGTGAGCATCGGGCACGGCCTTCTCATAGGTAGCATTGACCATCTTGACCAGCTCGATCCATTCCCTGACATGCCCCGGGCGCACATGGCGGACGTCGATTTCCAGGTAACGCATATGCGAGAGGTCCGCCCTCGGCCGGAGGCTCAGATCGTCACGGAAAACGAACACGCCCTGGTCCTCCGAATCCAGCAGCTCGCCATCGGCCATGGAGGCACGATCCAGTGCGGCAGAGAGAGCGGTATTCTTCTCGGTTGCTGCGTTGTCTTTTTCCCAGGCTTCAAATGAAGCATACCGGGTCAGGAACAAGGCGCGGCTCTTGCCCGAGAGCGACGTCATGCCCAGGTAGTGCGTCGGCCACTTGGCACGGGTCATGGCCTGGACGAATGCGCTTTCCGTTTTCTCATGCGCCATGCCAGATTTGCCGGGCTTGGTATATTCACGCGTGATCTGCAACACCTTCGGTATGGACACGTTTCCCTGTGAGTTCTCCTGCGCCGCGGCGATGCAACTGCACGCAACGACCAGAGACATTCCCAACAGGGACCGGCTGAGTTTGTTCATGGGTTCAACCCTCCTGATCAGAATATTCTATTTTACTGTGGACGTCTCCAACCATACGCTTAGTCGCCGTGTAAAACAAGTGTTTTTCTTTTCGCAGACGATTGCTTTCGTCCCATGCGCCGCCTCAAGGGACGAGAACCATCTTCTTTCATCGGGATTCACGGCTTCTCCCGTATCCGTCTCGTTTAATACCTTCGAGTCAACACGCATGGTCCGGAAACTGATGAGCCACGACCTCTTGCTGCCTGCCCGTTCCCCGCGCTCTTCGCCAAATTTGCTAAACTGGTGGGTGGTGCTCAGCCTCCGATGTAACGTTTCTCCCCCAGCACCGCTGGTGATCGGGTACGCCAAATCCCGCGCCGAAGCCCGGCGCCAGGACTGCGGCTGGTGAGGCGCCCAAGCCGATATGATCCAACTATCTTCGGCCGGAAAGCGTTTCGGCCCCAAGTTGCTGTTTGAAGATCTCGATTGGCTCATCACGCCGCGCGATCGCGTGGGCCTGGTGGGTGCGAACGGCACGGGTAAGACCACCTTGCTCAAGGTGCTGGCGCGCCTCGAGCCGCTCGATTACGGCGAAATCACCTTCGCCAAGGGAATCACCTCCAGTTACCTGCCGCAGGACGGTCTGACACTTTCGGGACGCACCGTGCTCGCCGAGTGCATGTCGGTGTTCGGTGATCTGCTCGCGATGGAGCAGGAGATGGAGCGTCTCATGGGGAAGATTGCCGAGCTGGACCCCGAAGGCGACGAGTACCAGCGGGTGAGCGAGCGCTTTCATGCCCTCGACACCGAGTTCCGGCACCGCGACGGGTATTCGCTCGAGGCACAGGCCGGGATGGTGCTGGCCGGTCTGGGATTCCCGCAATCCGATTGGCACCGCCGCACGGAGGAATTCTCGGGCGGCTGGCAGATGCGGATTGCCTTGGCCAAGCTGTTGCTGGAAAAGCCCAACTTGCTGCTGCTCGACGAGCCCACCAATCACCTCGACCTCGAAGCCCGCAACTGGCTGGAAGAGTACCTGAACGATTATCCGCACGCATACCTGCTGATCTCGCACGACCGCTTTTTCCTCGACGTCACCGTCGATAAGATGGCCGAGATCTGGAACCAGCGCGTCCACTTTTACAGCGGCAATTACGAGAAGTACCTGGGGGAGAAGACCGCGCGGCGAACCCAGATCGAAGCGGCTTACAAGAACCAGCAGGAGCGTATCCAGCAGCTCGAAGTGTTCATCAACCGCTTCCGCTACACGGCCACCAAGGCCAAGCAGGTGCAGAGCCGCATCAAGGAACTCGACCGCATGCAGCGCATCGAGATCCCGCTCGAAGAGAAGGCCATCCACTTCAGCTTCCCCCAGCCCAAGCCCAGCGGCCGGACGGTGGCGGAGTTCAAGCAGGTGGCCAAGAGCTACGGCGCCAAGCGGGTGTTCCGCGAGGTGAGCTTCACCCTACAGCGAGGCGAGCGCGTGGCCCTGGTGGGCGTGAACGGAGCGGGGAAATCAACCCTGCTCAAGCTGCTGGCCGGTATCGAGCCGCTGAGCGAGGGAGAGTATAAGCGAGGCCACCAGGTGGAGGTGGATTATTTCGCCCAGGACCAGTACAAGGCGCTGGATGCGGACGCGCGTCTGCTCGACGACCTGACGCGCGCCGCCCCCATGTCGCTCAGCACCCAGACGGAGCTGCGCAGTCTCCTGGGCTGCTTCCTGTTCAGCGCCGATGATGTCTTCAAGCGCATCGGCGTACTTTCGGGCGGCGAGCGCAATCGCTACGCGCTGGCGCGAATGCTGCTGCGCCCCTCAAATTTCCTGCTCCTCGACGAACCTACCAACCACCTCGACCTGCGCGCCAAGGACGTGCTGCTGGAAGCGTTGGCGGAGTACACCGGCACGGTAGTGTTCGTCTCCCACGACCGCTACTTCATCGACAAGCTGGCCACGCGGGTGTTCGAGATTGGCGGCGGCGAAGTGAATGCCTTCCCAGGCAACTACGAGGATTACTTGTGGCGTAAGCAGGGGAAGGAAATCGATCTCACCCTGCCAGGGCTGCCGGATCTCGTTGCAGAGCGTGCGCTTGCGCGCCAAGGACACGACACCGGCCCGCACCCAACGGCGCCGGCAACTCCCTCCTCCGTTAAAGCGAAGCGGCTCAATCCCATTCGCCTGCAGCAGATGAAGGATCGCTGCCGCGAGATCGAAGAGCAGGTGGCGCGCCTGGAGGCCGAGATCGAAGGCTATGCCCAGGAACTGACGCATTTCAGGAGCGCGGCGGATTCCGTGCGGCTTGCCAAGTTGATCGAGCAGGGACGCCAAGAGATCGCCCGGGTGATGCGCGAGTGGGAAGATACGGCGAAGGTGGTCGAGGAGCAGGAAGCGGACGTGCGGGAATAGTCACACACCGCGGCCCTTGGCCGCAACCAAAAGCAGATTCTTCGCTCCGCTCTCCAGAAACTCGATGACTTACTCGTTTTGTTTAGACAAGTTAGCTTCGTGGAACGCCTGGCGTCTTTTCGTGCCTTGGGGCACCTCGAACGCCCCTTGAGCCCGTCGTTCAGTCGCCGCATCGCGAGTGCCGCGAAGCGGCATACCGTGAGTAGCCGTAGGTGAAACCTACGGAAAGGGAAGCCGCGAGATCGTTCCGGCCCTGGAGGGGCCGAACCTTCGTAGGGTCAACCCCGTCGGGGTTGGGCGGTCGGGGGGCTTTGCTATCCGCAGGTTGAAACCTGCGGCTACTCACGGTTGCCCCCTGCCGGGGCCTGCCACGGTGCCATCAATCCTCCCTTTCAGCACCTCCGTTTATTCTTGTCCTCGCCCGCTACCGTTTAACCGTCGAGTCGAAAAAGTCCTCTTGACAAGAATAGAATGATACGTCATTCTATTCTTGCTCCGGGGAGTCAGTGCCTTCAAGATCTCCTTGGATGCGAGCTTAAGGGAGGCTCGGGATGGTCTATCGCACGACTCGGAAAATGGTTGAGCGAAAAGAAGCCCGACGCAAGAAGTTGCTGAGTGTGGCAATACGCACCTTCGGGCGGAAGGGATATCACGCCACCACGGTGCCGATGATCGTTCGGGCGGCGGACAGTTCCATCGGCAGCTTCTATTTCTATTTTCGGAATAAGGAAGACATCTTTGCGGCGGCGATGGAAGCCCTGGGCGAGCGAATCTCTTCGGCGCTCAACCAAGCCATTCGAGCCGCCGGCCCCGACGTGCTTGCGCAGATGAGAGCGGCGGTGAAAGCGCTGGTGCGGTTTTTGGCGGAAAACCCGCAAGCGGCGCGGATTTTGATTGTCGAATCTTCCGGGCTTGGCAAGCACCTGGAAGCGGTGCGGCGGCAGGTTATCGAAAGCCATACGAGGGGTGTGGAACGGGCGCTGCGCGCGCTGGCAAATCGACTGCCTCCGCTGGACGCTGCCGTAGTGGCAAGTTGCTGGGCCGGCGCGGTCTACGAAGCCGTATACCGCTGGCTGGGCCGAGCTCCGGAAGAGCGTCCCCCGGCGGAACATCTCGCCGAAGCCATTGCGGGATTCAACTTGCGAGGAATCGGCGCCCCCGTAAAACAAAAGAAAACGAAGGGATAAGCCCATGACAATTCCACAGCATATCCTGATGGTGATCGGATTGGCCGCGATCCCCCATGCCCAACTCTTCTGGGCCTGGATTTCGCTCTGCCTGGCGCTGGCTCTGCACGTCATCGACGAAGCCAGCACCGGGTTCCTCTCGGTCTACAACCCCACCATGATGGCTCTGCGCCAAAGATGGCCTTGGCTTCCATTTCCGGTTTTCACGTTCGGTGTTTGGCTGGCTGGTTTAGTGGTGGCAGTTGTCCTGCTCCTCTGCGTCTCCGTCTTTGTGTTGCACGGCGGTCGCTGGGTGCGGCCCATCGGTTACGTCTTCGCCTTCATCATGTTCGGGAACGGCTTGGTCCATATCGTGGGAACAATTTTGGGCCGCACAGTCGCGTCCGTTCGTTTTCCCCGGCCGATGCCCGGATTCTATTCATCTCCTTTTCTGCTGTTGGCGTCCCTCTACCTGCTCTACGAGCTATGACGCACGCGGCAAAAGGTACAGACGAAGCCACAGAGCCAAGAGGGTGACTGGAAGAAGGATCTCGCCCGTTCTGGGCCGCTGATTCTTGGCTTCGAGATCTTCCCGGTGAAACTATTGCAAGCGCACAATGACGAGCCTGCTAAGCGACATTCGTTACCGCCTCCGCGTGCTTTCCAAGAACCCCGGCTTCACGGCTGTGGCCGTCGTTTCAGAGATTGCCCCGAAAGTTCACTTTCCCCTTGCACTTCGACAAGGGAAGGTGTAGGGTTGCCATGTAGAAGCAGAAGGGGAGGGACATGAGTAACGAACGGATCGATCTGCCGCAGGGGACGCTGGACCTGCTGATCCTTAAGACGGCGGCCTTGGAGCCACAGCACGGCTGGGCGATATCCGAGCGCATCCAGCAGATTTCGAGCGAGGTGCTGCGCATTCAGCAAGGGTCGCTGTACCCGGCTTTGCACCGCCTGGAGCGGCGCGGCTGGATTAAGGCAAAGTGGGGAGCGTCCGAGAACAACCGCCGCGCCAAGTACTATGAGCTCACGAAAAGCGGGCGCAAACAGCTCGAAGCGGAAGAGACCGCCTGGCGGAAACTGATCGCCGCGGTCGGGCAAGTGCTGGAAACGGCGTAGGGGTGCATCATGCTCAGCGACCTTCTGTATCGTTTGCGGGCTTTGTTTAGGCGCAAGTCAATGGAAGCGGAATTGGATGAAGAACTGCGCGCTCACGTCGCGCGTCAAGTCGAAAAATATATCCAATCGGGGCTGACGCGTGAGGAAGCCGCGCGGCGCGCGCGCCTGGAATTCGGCGGTCTCGAGCAGGTGAAAGAGGAATGTCGCGACGCGCGCGGCGTGAACTTCATCCAAACTCTCGTCCAGGACGTGCGTTACGGCTTGCGGATGCTGGCCAAGAACCCTGCCTTCACCGCCGTGGCTGTTCTGACTTTGGCGCTGGGCATTGGCGCCAACACCGCCATCTTCACCCTGGTCAACGCGGTGATGCTCAAGTCGCTGCCGGTAGCGAATCCGCAGGAGCTCTATCGCGTCGGCAACGACGACAATTGCTGCGTGATCGGCGGATTTCAGGGTAACTGGGGGATTTACTCTTACTCCCTTTACCAGCAGTTTCGCGACCACACCCCCGAATTCAGCCAGATGGCCGCCTTCCAGGGCGGACTGGGAGACTTGAGCGTCCGTCGCGGCGGCGCCTCCCGACCGGCGGAAGCGTATGCGGGCGAGTTCGTGTCCGGAAATTACTTCACCATGTTCGGCGTCTCAGCCTCCGCCGGACGCCTTATCGCGCCCGCTGACGACAGGCCCGGCGCTCCACCTGTGGCCGTGATGAGCTACCGCGCCTGGCAGCAACACTTCGGATTTGACCCCTCCGTGATCGGCGCAACTTTTATTATCAATACTATGCCCTTCACCGTGGCCGGTATCGCGCCGCCCGGCTTCTTCGGAGATACGCTGCGGTCCGACCCACCGGATTTCTGGCTTTCACTCTCCACCGAACCGGCTCTGAACGGCCAATATTCCGTTTTGAACCACGCCGACATGCACTGGCTCTACATCATCGGCCGGCTGAAACCCGGCGCGCAACCGGCAAGCGTGCAATCCGAATTAACGGCTGAGGTGCAACATTGGCAAGGCGCCCAACCGGACCTTACGGCCCAAAACCGCTCGGAACTCGGCAAGCAGCACATTGTCCTTGCGCCCGCCGGGGGCGGTGTGGCCCGCCGCCTCCAAACCGATTCCGCCACGGGTCTTCGCCTGCTCATGGCCATCTCCGGCCTGGTGCTGCTGATTGCCTGCGCCAACATCGCCAATTTGATGCTGGCGCGCGGCGCGGCGCGCCGCACTGAAACCGCGATCCGAACCGCGCTGGGCGCGCCTCGCAGACGCTTGATCCGGCAGATGCTCACGGAAAGCATCTTGCTCGCGGTGCTGGGCGGAGCCGCCGGGCTGCTCGTCGCCTGGAGCGGAGCGCGCGCGATCCTCCAGATCGCCTTCCGCGGCGCGAGCTATGTTCCGATCAGTCCCAATCCCTCCTTGCCCGTCCTCGGCTTCGCCTTTGCCGTGTCCCTCGTGACCGGCATTATCTTCGGCGTGGCCCCCGCCTGGGTCGCCTCGCGTTGCGACCCCGCCGAGGCCCTCCGGGGCGCCGGCCGCTCCACCCATGACCGCTCCTCCCTGCCGCGCAAGTCTTTGGTGGTGCTCCAAGTTGCCCTTTCGGAGGTGCTGCTCATCGGGGCCGGCTTGCTCACTCAAACTCTTCGCAACCTCGAGAACCAAAAGTTTGGTTTTGAAACCCAGGGCCGCATCATCGCCAGGGTGGATCCGACTCTCGCCGGATACAAGCCTGAGCAGCTCCACGCCCTCTACCAGCAGCTCCGGCAGCGCCTCACGCAGATACCCGGCGTGCTGAGCGCCGCCTACTCGCTCTATAGTCCGATGCAAGACGAAAACTGGTCCACTGACATTCCCATCGAAGGCCGCCCGTTCGATGAATGGGATAATGCCTCGTTTGACCGCGTCAGCCCGCGCTATTTCGAAACCATCGGCACCCGCCTGATGCGTGGCCGCGTGATTACCGAAGAGGACACTCCGGCTTCGCCCCAAGTCGCCGTAATCAATCAAACCTTCGCCCGCAAATACTTACCCAATCAAGACCCCATCGGAAAACACCTTGGCTTCCTAAAGCCAAGTGAGTTTGAGATCGTTGGCGTTGTCGAAGACGCGAAATATATGGATGCGCGCGGGCCTGCATATCCCACTTTCTTCCTGCCGTTCCTACAGAAGGCGAAAGATCCTAAGCTGTATTGGCTGGAGCGCTCCCAGTACATGGGCGATATCGAGCTGCGCGTGGCCGGAAGGCCGGAGAATTTGAACGCAGAAGTGCGACGAACGCTCGCCGACATTGATCCCAACCTCACCGTCCTCGACATGAAGAGTTTGAGCGAGCAGGTCGCCCAAAATTTCAATCAGGAGCGGCTGGTGGCGCGGCTCACCGAACTTTTTGGCGCGCTCGCCCTCGTCCTCGCCTGCGTCGGACTTTACGGTGTTACCGCCTATTCCGTCGCGCGCCGAACGAACGAGATCGGCATCCGCATGGCCCTCGGGGCTGACCGCAAGAGCGTTCTCGCGCTGGTGCTGCGCGGGGCGCTTGGATTGATTGTCCTGGGTCTGGCGATCGGCATTCCGGCTGCCCTTGCCGGCGGGCGTGTGCTGGCAAGCCTGCTTTATGGGGTTAAAGCGTGGGACCTGCTGACTCTGGGCTTGGGGGCGGTTGCTCTCGCCATCTGCGCGCTCGTCGCCGCCTTCGTTCCCGCGCGGCGTGGGACGAAAGTGGACCCCATCATTGCGCTGCGATATGAATGAGACAAGGCGCTTGTGGAGGCACAGGGGTGGCCTCTTTCATTTGGGTGTGGCTCGACGCTTCTTAGTCGCCCGTTTTACAAGCTTCTTCAGCCTGCGCTTCGCGCCCATCGCCTTCGGTCGTGCGTGTCGCGGCTGATAGATGCCGAGCTTCCCGCCACCCGGCAGCGTAACGCGCGTGAGCAACCCCCACACCTGGTTCTGTAGCGGGTCGCAAGGAATGCTACGTTTCTTCATCTCCCCGATCAGTGCTTCCACGTCGTCACACATCAGGTAGAACTCGTGCACGTCATTCTTGCTGGACGGATGCAGCGCAACTTCCGCCGGCGGCAATGCGAAGATCAGCCATCCGCCGCCGAGATCGACGTGCGGCAGCTTGAGCACGTCACGCAGGAAAGCGCGGTCGAGCTCCGGACTCTTGCTGTAGATGATCGAATGCGCGCCGATGATCATGGCAATCCTCCTTTTCTGTACGCGACAATGCCCCAGCCAAGCCTACCGGCTGTGACTCGGCCTCTTCCTAGGGAGAATCCCCGCCGTGTGCATCCCCCACCCTGGCGGCGGGAACTGTCCTCAGGCCGGAAGCCTTCCGAGAACTGTTGGCCGCTGGCCGGGTGTGACCATCCATTGCACGGGCGACCCGAGAAGGCAAGTCCAGCTTGGCAACGGCTTCCTCCACTGTTTCTAGTTTGCTCAATTGAACCCGAATTCGCAAATTGAGGGGCCCTGTTCCGTTCCCCCACGCTAGATTGAAGTCGCTTCCACCAATCCTGCGCAGCAACAGAAGAGTGCGCCTGACAATTGCTTCACTCTAGGCTCCGAGCCCCTCCCAACTAACCCCTCACCCGGCCCGCTCCGGCTGGTGAAAGCGCCGACAGCGGGCCACCCTCTCCCCTCGGGAGAGGGCGGTTTTCCTAACTTCAACGCGCCCTAGAAATGACAGCCCTCTCCCCGGGGAGAGGGTGCCCGACGGAGGAGGGCGGGTGAGGGGTTTCTCCATTCCATGAAGTTAGGAACGTCGTTCAACTCACGAACTCGGGTTGAAGAACCCGAGTGACTTGCATTTGGCCGAATTTCTTGCTTCTCCTCCTTTCGTCGGTGTGAATTTGTAGAGTGGCCAGGCGACCGCCCTTCCTATGCCGATCATTTGCCATCCTGCCTGCCAGCGAAAAACTTGTAGCGGCGATTCTCTGTCGCCAGCAAGGGACTTTGTATGCCCGATGTCAGGCTTTTTCCTGAGTCTCGTCAAAATAGTTATCTACTTGTCACGTAGTCAAAAAATAAGATTTTAGCCAAAAAAAGGTATTGACAAGCATAATGACTGCGCATTAAATAGTCGCGTTCAGGTACAACTTGTTCGCTCTTACAACTGATTTGAGTAACGAATAGAGAAGCCCTGCGCCTATTTCACAAGGGCAAGACCCCCGGTTCATTACACGACGGACTACTGTTCCGGCCCAGGCCGTTTGGCCTGCGCGGGAGCATTGATGTTGAAGGGAATCGCACAACCGAAAGGACCTGCGCCAGCCACCGTGAGCAGCAAGAGAGAGCATGCAGCCGGGCGGCCTCGCAATCTCGCAGACATCCAGGGGAATGATGTGTGCGTCCTCCCATGGGGAAGACGGACACAGGGCGAATGGTTGATTTTACTCTAAGGCTTTGGATGGGCTAAATTATGGACACCCTGATTCAATCGCTTACTTCGTTTCTAAACCTGTCAAAACTCACTGCGGTGACAGTGCCGGGCATGGTCGTCGCCTTCGCGCTCATTCTGGTGCTCGGGCCGATACCCTGCCGCGACAACTCCAAGAGTTGCCCATTCTGCTCTGACACGCTAAAGCCGGTAGCGGTTGGAGGGAAAAAGTTGTCGGATACGGGGAAACCTCAGCAAGCGATGGGTCCGACGGCCCCGAGTGCGGGGAATAAGTCGGTGGATACTGGGAACACCGAGCCAGCGACGGGTCCGACGGCACATTTCACGATGAACGGGCAGACCCAGACCGTAAGCGACCCAGGCACACTTACTCTGAACCTTGCTACAGACGCCAGCGTGCCGGTAAAGTTCGTCAGCACAAGCACACAGGGCTCGGCGCTCATTACAGGTTATGTCTGGAAGAGCAATGGCACGCAGATTTGCAGCAATTTTCCATCTTGTACCTACCCCTTCAGTACGCCGAGCAATACCATTACATTGACGGTGACGGACGCGAGCGGAAAAACCTCCACGGCTCAAGGGAACACCACCGCTCCGTTGACGCTTTCTCCCACGAGTCTCAATTTTGTCACTGGAAGTGATGGGAAGGCCGTTGCACAGCAGGTACTGACACTTACCAACACGGGCAAGTCGGACCTTTCGAGCATTAAAGCATCCATCTCGGGGACTGACCAGAGCCGCTTCCGGCTTGATGAGACGCTTTGTAGTAACGCAAACCCACTACCGCCTGCAAGCAATTGCATCATCACCGTTCGTTATACACGGCGCACGTTTGATCCGTACCGACCGCTTGATCCGCTGCGACCCTCGTCCGCGGTAACGTTTGCCGCGATTCTTTCTGTCTCAGCTGTAGACAAGTCATCGGGTTCTGACCAACCGGTGAAAGCAACCGCATCGTTAGCAGCCAGTCCCGAATCTGCTTCCCCCTCTGAAGCAAGCAACGTTAAACAAATCGGAAATACAGTCATCACCTCTAAGGCTACTTGGCTGAACAGCGGGTCCGATTCTACGGTGGCTGCCGACAGGGGAATACTTCTAGAAAACCTCGAGCACCTTCTGGTACATCCTGAACTGTTCAAAGATGAAATTAAATCCATAAAGAACTCATGCAAATATCTGCCTCTGTATGTAGTGCCGAACTCACGCCCTACCAGCGACAAATCGGATGAGAAGACCACCGATGGCGGCAAGAATAAACCTGGAACCCCGCAATATGCGGGAGAGACTACAACGAGCGTCGAGGATGTCCTGTCTATTTGCGACGAATGCAATGCAAGTCTTACGAAGCTTGATGAGAGCTTGCAGGCGATGTTTGCGAAGAAACAGACTATCATCGCTCAGGACACGACCGACCTCACTGCGCTCTCTAGTTCCCTGGTTGCCGCCCAGAATAACGCAAACCGGCTCGTTGAGCGTGATCTTCAGGGTAAGGTAGCGCAGAAAAAAGATGATCTGCAGAAAGAGCAGGAATATTCCAAATCACTCTCGCAGGCGGACTCCTATGTGGCAACCTTGATAAGCCAAGTGACGGCGACTCGTAACGCCGCATACAGCCAAGCCACTCCTGCGCCTGCGGCGCAAGACGCCTCGAAGACAAGTGTAGTAGCGGATGTTTTCTTGACGATTCAACAGAACTTTCTCAAGTTCCTCCTCTTTTCGCTGATTATCGGGGCTATTTTCGATCCTATCCAGCGTGCCTTGTTGTCGTACGTAGGTCCACGCCGAGATGTTTTCAGTGTTTTCAACAGGGTCTACGGTCAGAAGGGTGATGGTGAGATTAGGTACGGTGATCGCCGGCTCCCACCATGGACCACTGATAAGAAGTTTCTGCTATTGCCAGAGACTCCAAAGCGGGTTTTAACCCAGGAAGAGATGGAAGAGCGAGAGGCTTTGCGCTATAGTCCTGCTGATTTTGCCTTCCGCCGGAATATGAACATTTACGACCAGAACTACGCCATCGGCGCGGGGTACATTTCGCAGAGCGAGTTCAACAGCATCTATAATGAGTTCTTCACCCAGAGCCAGATGACCTCTGGCTTGATTCTGCCGATGCTCATCCTCTCCGTCTGTATCGGCATGCGATTTATCTGCTGCGCAAGGGTTTCTGTGGTGGGTCCGGGTTCATGGTGGCTCATTTTCGCGGTTTGCGGGGCCATTTATATCGGGATTCTGTCAGGTCTACTGGGGTCTCATTTTGTGTCGTCCATCGGGTCCAGCGAGTACGCCAAAATTTACAGGCCATTAGACTTTTTGGCGGACATCGAACGCGTCTTTATTGATTTTTTCAAAATCATCAAACCCAGCGACAAAAAAGAAGCTGCCGATCAATCGAAGAACAACACAGGCAGCGAAGGGAAATCCGGCAGAGATCGCCGGAACCGGATTGTCTTATTGGGGATTTTGCTGCTACTGGCCTCGGTCTTGCTAATACTGGCGAATGATGATGTTCTTGGATTGGATGTTTTGCCGATCATTGCGTTGCCGAGTGTTTTTCTTATACCGCTCTGGGTTGCAGGCCTCGACCGTCTACACAAGTTCTATTCCGAACTCCAAGCCCGCATTGCAGGTAATATCCTCAGGCTACAGGAGAGCACCCAGCAGAAGATGGTTGACTTGATTACCCATGACGAGTCGCTTGGTGCCTTGCAGGACAGTCTGGGCGAAACTATGCAAAACATTGGCGTACTTAGTAAGTTCGTTGAACAATACAAAGCCCATCTGGCAGAAGCAAATGCTTCGGGGAAACCTAAATCGCAGGCAGACCCCCCTACGGCTACCGGAGGCAAGAATCTGGACACGGCGGGCACTCCGTCGAATGATCCAGGCGACAGTTCGTAGACAACGTCAGGAGACAATGGCTGATGGCTCTCTTCATTGTCACTTCGTCCGCTGGGATGCAGAGTGTTTACGGCGCATCGGGATATCAGTTGATTCTGGCAAAGTCACGTGAACTGGCAAGCTCCGTTCCGCACGCCAAATTCTATGCCCTTGATGATGGTTTCTTGATGGGACAACTCGCTGCGGCGAAAGATAACACAGCGCCGTCGCTCAGTGCTGCGCTGGGCCAGCTTACACGTATACCACCTGCACCTAACAACAGCGAGCGCAGCATCTTGATCCTCGGCGATCACCGGATTTTCCCGTATTTCGAAGTTCCGAATCCTGTCCAGGACCGCATTGACCCGGATCCGAATGTTTTGACCGACAATCCTTACGGCTCGGGCGGCTCGCAGAATCCGGGCGATTGGTTGCGACCTGACCTACTACCCGTCGGCAGGATCGCTGCCGGAGTTTCAGATTCGGCTCAGGATTTCTGCAAATTGCTCGACGTTCAGATTTCGCTCAGGAAGACTCGCCCGATCCGCGCAGGCTATGTCGAGGTTACAAGCCGGCAGTGGCAGAACACCAGCGCGTTTGTGATGTCCGCGCTCGCGTCCCCGAAGCGGGTATATGTCTCGCCAGACGATAGAATCGCCGCGCCTAATGCAAGCAATCTGGATTGCAAGTTTCTTTATTGCAATTTGCACGGGTTCCTAAACCAGTCGGCTTGGCAGGGATTCGATCCGGGGACCGGCTCATACGTGCCGGCTCTCACCCCCGACGCTTTTGCGGCGCAATACCTGCAAGGATCGATTGTCTTTAGTGAGGCTTGCTATGGCCTGCAAACGCAAGGGAGGAATACGTCTTCTTCCTGTGCCCTGTCGCTCCTCGCCGCCGGCGCTGCCGTGGTCGGCTCCACCGGTCTGGCCTTCGGGTCGTCTACGCCACAGCCTCAGACGTTGATCGACGCGGATGCCTTGGCACGGGGGTTTTTTAACCAGTCACTCCAGCCGAAAGCCACCCTGGGATCGTGCCTACAGGCTGCGAGGTTGAGTTTGCGGCAGTCGGCGCCCACACTTGACGCGTACCTGCGGAAGACCTTACTCGAATTTCAGTTGTTAGGAGATCCCTCCTATGCGATTTAATGCGTCATTCCTAGGATTGGGCAAAGTGATCTTGTGTTTGGCGATGTGCTCAACGGCCCTTTCTGCGCGCGAACCGGCCAGCAAAGAAGAAGATCGCCGAGCGGCAACGGCTTTGGACCCATGCCGCGAAAACGATTTTGGCAGACCCGTGCTCCTGTATGATGCCAATACGAGAACCGCAAGAATTGTCTTCAAAGGCGATGTGCGACGTGCTCCGGATGCATATGGGGTATTTCCCTTGGCCGCACTTCCACAGCCCCCGCCGCGATTCCTTTGCGACGGAAGGCCGGCAGAGGTATGGATCGCCAACCGCCGCCTTAAGCAGGTATTTAGTGTCACCACAACTTCTGTCTTCGTACTTTCGAGTGGCCTCCCCGAACTGCGCGGGATGCCCAGTGCACCAGCCGTTGCGCAGCCAACCGCCGCGCCAGCGGCGGCACCAAGCCCCGCCGCCAAGGGTGGTCTTGCCGGGCCGACGACGCTGACGACGGACGCGGTTGTGGGTTATCTGTTGAACGAGGAGACCTTTGATCGCCCCTTCCAAAGGCTCCAGGATGATGCAGCAACTGTCAAGGAGTTGCGTCGCTTTCTCAAGGGTCTCTTCGACCAATACAACAGCAAACTGGACAGCCTCACTGGAGGAATCACTCCAGCCACAATACCGTCTGCACCACCCCCCCCCAAACCACCATTGCCACCGCCTGTACCACCAGCGCCGCTCCAAGGTGAAGCAACCTTGGGAGGCACGACGACGAACTTTGTGTGGGAAACCGCCTCAATTAACGCAAGCTTTTTTCCCACCCCACCCCACCACGGCGTTCCTCTCGAACAAGCAGAGTCCGAGTTTGATCAACTCACAGGTCAGATCAACCAAATCGTAGCCGACGTCCAGCGAATCAACGCGAAGATTCAAAATTACCCGGTCGTCGATGTATTGGTTAATCTGCGGAGTCAGGTGGATACTTATGAAGATAGCGTGAGATTGCTCAACCATGAGTATCAAAACATCAACGCGGCTATCACCATACTGCATGACCTGAGGCAGATAGCGAAAGAGTATTTGCGGCAGAGGAATGCCGCAGAGATTCGGGTGCTTCTTACCCAGAGATATGCTGGCTCGACCCCGGTGTTGGATGCCCCCACGATTGCCCGTATCGTGGACCTCTATATGAACCAGGGGAAGGAGCCAAGCTCATACATCGATCGGAAAGGACGAGATAGCCTAGAGGACCGGCTGTGTGGACTCCGCCAGGACATGCAGCAGTTTTCCATTGAGACCCGAAGCGCGCTGCAAATGCCAAAGTGCACGGTCCTGACGAAGACGGGCACGGAGGACTGCCGCATCCCGTACCAGGCGGAGCCGTGCCTCCCCGGAAACACGGCTCTGCCGTGCGTTGAGAATGACGGTTTTCCTGATTGGGGAACAGGAGACTCATTACAGCTAGTCGAAATCCCTGCTGCTAACGCTAAGCTCGACACGTTGCGCCATGCAATTGTCGATCTCAATTCGGCCGAAGCTCAAACGTTTGCCGCAATCAATGCTGTCTACGACACTTATCGGGCCCCGCTTATACCTTTAAACGTTGATCTACAAAGCAATTCAGGGAACTTGATGGTCTTTTACTCGATCACAGGGACTGAGCAATTTCAGAGGTACCGGGTTACGAACGAAACCCTACAGCCTCAGTCGGCCTGCGTTCAAACGCTCGCCGCTGGCAACGGAAGTACACCGGGCACTCCGAATTGCACAACCGCAGCCTCTGGAACGGCGACCTCTACAGCGACCACGAGCGCTGCGACGGCGCCGGCAGCTCCCGCAACCACTGCTTCCGCGACAACACCTCCAAGCCCGCCGGCTGATTTCTATGGGAGGTTTGAAGTCCACCACTTCGTGCGTGGCGCGCTAGTGAGCGGTTTGGCTTATGATTCGATAGGTAATCGTTCCTACTCTTGGGTCGCTTGTCCGTCCCCTCCGTCCTCAGGGAGTGGACCATCAGGGGCTTGTTACTCGCAAGCGCCAGCAACATCAAATCCGACACCACCGACAAGCTACCAACTCCTCCAATCGAATAGCCCACAAGCTGCGGTGGTGGTCGGCGTCAGTATCTTTATCAAGAGGGAGGACATGTTTCCGGGAGTCAAAGCACCGTGGTGGCAGAGATATCTACCGACAGAACCATTTCTGGGTGCTTCTGTCTACCCATTGAACCATTACTTTGTGGGTGGCTCGCTCGAGCCGATACATGGGTTCAACTTGACTCTCGGCCCTGTTTTCGGATCGCAAGCCTCCTTACCGCCGCAATATACACCGGGCGAACAAGTGACCGGAACTACGGCCCCGACCGTTCCGAGTTCGAGTCGATTCCGAAAGTGCGGATTCCGGGGCAAGGTGGGCACGATTCCGAAATCATCCCGGGCAGCATTCCGAAATGAACTCGGGCACGATTCCGGGATGAAGCCGGGCGCGGATTCCGATTTCAAGCCGGTCACTTTTTGGC
>Ga0208937_1000216_pt1 | contig 52388 bp, 48 predicted proteins | sample June2015DPH_11_5_FD_184705 | JGI IMG/M metagenome (GOLD analysis project Ga0208937, IMG submission 184705) | Peatland microbial communities from SPRUCE experiment site at the Marcell Experimental Forest, Minnesota, USA - June2015DPH_11_40... | ecosystem: Environmental > Terrestrial > Soil >... | reverse complement strand
GACGAATTCATTGCGCACCAGCCGGCCAAAAACGACGTCGCGCCGACCGCTGCTGCTGCTGAGACAACCGGTGCGCCGGCCGCTCCTTCCGGCAATCGCCCATCCAATGACCAGGCTGCGGCGCAGGGCGGTTTGTATTGATGCAAGCGCCCGTCACGCGGCGCCGACGCGCAACAGATCGTGGAAATGCACGATGCCGACCGGCCGCTCCATGTCCACGACGATGAGCGCGGTGATCTTCGCTGCATTGAGCAATTGCAGCGCCTCGCTGGCCAGTTGATCGGGCCTCACCGTCTTCGGCGAAGCGGTCATGATCTCGTCCACGGTGGCCTGCAGCAAGTCGACGCCCATGTGACGGCGCAAATCGCCGTCGGTGATGACGCCGACCAACTTGCCGTCGGGGTCGGTGACGGCCACGCAGCCGAATCCCTTGGCAGACATTTCGACGATCGCCTCCGACATCAGCGCGCCGCGCGCGATCAGGGGCAGCGCGGCGCCCGGATGCATGACATCGCGGATGAACTTCAGCGCGGCGCCGAGGTTGCCGCGCGGATGAAACACGCCGAAATCGACCGGGGTGAATCCCCTGCTTTCGAGCAAGGCGATGGCAAGCGCGTCACCGAGCGCAAGCTGCATCAGCGACGACGTCGTGGGCGCGAGATTGTGCGGACAGGCCTCCCGCGCTTGCGGCAGCGCCAGGACGATGTCGGCGGCCTTGCCGAGCGTGCTTTCGGCATTGACGGTGACGGCGATCAGGGCAATGCCGAACCGGCGCGAATAGTCGATCAGGCTTTTGAGCTCTTCGGTCTCGCCCGACCACGACAGCACCAGCATCACGTCGTCCGTGGTGATCATGCCGAGATCGCCGTGGCTCGCATCGGCGGCGTGCACGAAAAAGGCCGGCGTGCCGGTCGAGGCGAAGGTCGCGGCGATTTTCCGGGCGATATGGCCGGACTTGCCCATGCCGCTCACGATCAAGCGGCCATGGGCCCGGCGAATCGTGTCCACGGCGTCGACAAAAGCGGGGCCCAATCCGTCGCACATGGCCGCCGCCAGCGCCGCCAGGCCCTCGCGTTCGGTGTCCAGCGTCCGCAGCGCCGAGGCAATGAAGGCGTGCGGCGCCGGTTTCAACACCCTGGCATCAGCTGAACCCATCTTTGCAAATATCTCCGATAACTCCGATCGCGGCGGTGCCGGCGAACGGCAATGCCGCTCACTTCTTTTCCCAGGCGGCGAAGGCTTCAGCGAAAGCGCGGTCGCCGGGCGGACCCTTTTCCATCGCCAGGATCGCGCGGCCGCCATTGGCGTAGACGACCGGGATGTCGAACCACGGACGCTCCTTGAGCAGTTGCACATTGCGCTGCAAGTCGGCGTCGACCGCAGAAAGCCCGATGAGGAAGAAGCCGTTGGTCACTTTGACGGCAAGTCCGGCGAGCGGCGTGCCGCGCGCCTGCTCGGACTGCTTCATCAGGATTCCCGGAACGTTGGCGACGCCGCCGCCGGGAAAATCAGCCGGCAGATTGAACATGATCTCGATGGTGTGGCTGGCGGGCAGAGCCTTGTCGGTATTGCGACGCAGCGACCAGGTCATGGTCATCCGCCGTTCGGGAATTTCCACATCGGCGCGTACCGCGAGTTCAGGTGCCAACCCGGGGCCGGGCGAAACCGTCTCGGTGCGCCAGATGGCGGAGCCGACAAAGCGCCGGCCCTGCGGATCGTTCGGATCCTCCTCGTAGAGGACGACGCGCTGCGCCACGGCGGGCGCCGTCTGGCTACCCGGCGCCGTTCCGGGCGCTTGTCCGGCGTTTTGCTCCTGCGGAACCCGTCCGGAAAATTTCGGCTGCGCTGACGGGGTTTCGCGTGTCGTCTGACTCGGCTGTCGTGGCCCGTGCTTGGTCAGGATCTGATAAAGCCCGGTGAGGCTCGACCACTGCCAAGAGATCGTCGCCGCCGCGCCGCTGACGAGGATCAGCACCACGAGGAGCTTGATCAGGCCGCGATAGGAACGCGCCGGACGCGGCGGTTCGTGCGTCGTTTCCGGCAGCGTCGTTATGTGGGGCGGCTGCTGCGCGGATTGCGGCATCGCCGGATGCTCGATGGGCTGCTCCTCGACGAGTTCGCGGCTCCGCTTTTGCCGAGAGCTGTAAGACGAAGAGATCAGTTCCTCGGCGTCGAGTTGCGGCTGGAAGCCGTCATGCAGGGAAGACCCCACGGCTTCTTCGTCTGACGGCAAAGGATGTGACGAAACCAGTCCAAATGAATCGCGCGTGTCGCGCGTGAATTGCGTGGCTTTAGCCGTCGCGCCGCCGCGACCGCGGCCTTCGTTGGCGCCGTCGCGGAAGCCCTTCATGCTTTCCCGGCTCGGCACGGACGAGCGTGCGCTCAGCAGTCGCTCGCGCGCGGTCGGCTCATGCGCCTGACGCGGCCCGTCCGCTTCGCCTGCATCGGCGGCCGATTTGGCGTGCGTTCCGCCGCCCGGCCTTGCCTCGGTTCGTGCTACGTCCGCGGGCGGGCTTGCGCGCTCGCGCCGCGGCGGAGCGGCCGGGCGCGGTTCCGTTCGCGACTTGCGCGCCGCTTCCGCCTCCACCTTGCGGATCGCATCTTCGAGGGCCAGACGTTCCTTTGTGATCTCCGACTCTGAAAGCGCCGGTTCCACGGCGCGCAACTGCGCGACTAAGGCGGTGCGCGCCCGTTCATAGAGGGTCCGGCGGGCTTCCCCGGTGCTCTTGTCAAGCCCGTCGACGGCGCGGGCGATGAGCGGGTGATAGTCAGTCATTTCTTGAGCTTACGCTCGCCTCCCTGATTTTTCATCTGGTTTCACATCTCGAACGGATTCTGCATCAGGATGGTGTCTTCGCGTTCCGGGCTGGTCGACAGCACGGCAGCCGAGCAGCCGATCAGCTCCTCCAAGCGGCGGACGTATTTGATCGCCTGCGCCGGCAGGTCGGCCCATGAGCGTGCCTGCGCGGTCTTTTCCCGCCAGCCGGCGATGCTCTCGTAGATCGGCTCGACGCGCGCCTGGGCGTGCTCGCCCGCCGGCAGATAGTCGATCTCGCGGCCCTCCAGACGATAGCCGACGCAGACCTTGATTTCGTCGAAACCGTCGAGAATGTCGAGCTTGGTCAGGGCGAGGCCTTGGATGCCGCTGGTGCGCACGCTCTGGCGCACCAGCACCGCATCGAACCAGCCGCAGCGGCGCGGCCGGCCGGTGACGACGCCGAATTCCTTGCCGCGCTCGCCCAGCATGCGGCCGATCTCGTTTTTCTGTTCGGTCGGAAACGGACCGGCGCCGACCCGCGTGGTGTAGGCCTTGCAGATGCCGAGCACGTATCCGATCGCGCCGGGCCCGACCCCCGACCCGGTCGAGGCTTGCGCGGCCACGGTGTTCGAGGAGGTCACAAACGGATAGGTCCCATGGTCGACATCGAGCAGCGCTCCCTGGGCGCCTTCAAACAGGATCCGCTTGCCTTCGCGGCGTTTCTGATCGAGCAGCGACCACACCGAGTCCATGTAGGGCAGCACCGCCGGCGCCACGTTGACGAGTTCCCTGCGCAGGTCCTGGCCCTCGATCGGTTCGAGCCCGAGGCCCTTGCGTAACGCATTATGGTGCGTCAGCAGGCGCTCGATCTTGCGGTCGAGCGTCGCACCATCGGCCAGGTCCATCAGGCGGATGGCGCGCCGTCCCACCTTGTCCTCGTAGGCGGGACCGATTCCGCGCCGCGTGGTGCCGATGCTGAGCGACGCGTTGGCGGTCTCCCGGATAGCGTCGAGCTCGCGGTGCAGAGGCAGGATCAGGGTCGTGTTCTCGGCAATGCGCAGGTTGTCGGGGCTGACATCGATGCCTTGTTTCTTGAGCTGGGCGATCTCGTTGACCAGCGCGTGGGGGTCGAGCACGACACCGTTGCCGATGACCGACAGTTTACCCGGCCTCACCACGCCCGACGGCAGCAGCGACAGCTTGTAGGTGGTCCCATTGATGACCAGGGTATGGCCGGCATTATGGCCGCCCTGGAAGCGGACGACGACGTCGGCCTGCTCGGACAGCCAATCGACGATCTTGCCCTTGCCTTCGTCGCCCCACTGGGAGCCGACCACGACAACATTTGCCATGAGGATTTGTCCCCAGGAGACCGAGTGAACGCAGGTCGGATCGGATACCGGCCGCAGCCGCTGTCCCGGATAATGGATGACGCGATGCGAAGCAAGGCAAAGCCGCTGCCGCAAGGCCCCCGCGCGAGACCCTAAATCGTTGGTTCCCAATGGCTTTGGGGTGCCGAGGCGGTGATCCGCACGGCCTGATGCCTGCCGCTTCGGGCCGATTGTCGCAAGCCGGCTCATGCCGGGGCAGTCATGCGGTGCGGCCGCTGGCGGTCTGCCGCGGTCCGCGATAGCTGATGCGCTCGCAAAATCCACGCGCCACTAGGTCGATGCGCGAAGGGGGACGCAGCATGCCGGGGGCCGGGGCCGACTTTCGCAGCCGTATGGGCGGCGGGCTGTTCGACCGGCCCTATCTCCTGCTGTCGCTCACGTCGCTGTTCTGGGCCGGCAACACGGTGCTCGGCCGCTTCATCGCCGGCCACATTCCGCCAATCACGCTCGCTTTCATCCGCTGGACTGGCGCCTTCCTGATTCTGCTGCCGTTCGCCGCGCTGCCTCTCTTGCGCGACTGGCCGACCATCCGCCGGCACTGGGTGCTGATGATCGTGCTGGCGTTGACCGGCTTCTCGGCCTTCAACACGATGGCCTACTACGGCCTGCAATACACCACCGCGATCAACGGGCTATTGCTGCAATCGATCGGGCCGCTGTTCGTCGCCTTGTGGACCTTCGCACTGTTCCGCGACCGGCTGACGGCGCGCCAGGCCGGCGGCATCTGCGTGTCGCTGACCGGGGTTCTCGTCATCATCTGTCGCGGCAGTTTCACCGTCCTCACTCATATTGCCTTCAATCGCGGCGACCTGTGGTTCCTGATCGCGCTGGCGATCTATGGTTTCTATACCGCCTGGCTGCGCAAGCGGCCGCCGATGCATCCGCTTTCGTTCCTCGCGGTGGGAATGGGCTTGGGAGGCCTCTTCCTCATTCCGTTGGTGGTTTGGGAGCTTGCCAGCGGCAAGCGGATCGTGCTCGACGCCGTCACGTTCGCGAGCTTTGCCTATGTGTGCGTATTTCCCTCGTTGCTCGGCTATCTTTGCCTCAACCGCGGCATCGAGTTGATCGGCGCCAATCGCGCCGCACCTTTCATGCATCTCGTTCCGGTGTTCGGATCGGTGCTGGCTATCGTGCTGCTCGGCGAGCGCTTCGAGCTTTTTCACGCCATCGGCTACGCGCTGGTCTTTACCGGGATTACGATTGCGACCAGGCGGTGACGCATCAGAATCGCAGCGGCTTGACCTGTTGCACGTTGGGGATCTGCTGCACCTTGGCGAGCAGGTCGGGCGAAACGGTGCCGTCGATCTCGACCAAGGCGATGGCGTTGCCGCCGGCGGAGTCGCGGCCGAGATGGAAGGTCGCGATGTTGATGCCGGCGCCGGCCAACAGCGTGGCAAAGCGGCCGACGAAGCCTGGCTTGTCCAGATTGGTCACATAGAGCATCGACGGACCGAATTCCGCGTCCATGCGGATGCCTTTGATGTTAATGAGGCGCGGGCGCCCGTCGGCATAGACCGTGCCGGCCACCGACCGCGTTTGCCGGTCGGTGACGATAGTGACGGTGATCAGGCTCTCGTAATCGCCCTCGGCTTCGCGCCGCGTCTCCTCGACGATGATGCCGCGATCCTTGGCGACGATCGGCGCCGAGACGACGTTGACGTCCTGCAGCATGGGGCGAAGGAGCCCCGCGATCGCCGCCGAGGTGAGCGCCCGGGTGTTCATCTGGGCGACGATGCCCTCATAGGAGACCTGCACCTGCTTGATGCCGGTCTCGGTGAGCTGGCCGGCAAAGGAGCCGAGTTTTTCCGCCAGCGCCACGAAGGGTTTGAGCCGCGGCGCTTCCTCGGCGCTGATTGAGGGAAAGTTGACGGCGTTGGAGATGGCGCCACGAATGAGATAATCGGACATCTGCTCGGCGATCTGCAACGCGACGTTCTCCTGCGCCTCCGTGGTCGAGGCGCCGAGATGCGGGGTGCAGACCACGTTGTGCAGCCCGAACAGCGGGCTGTCCGCGGCCGGCTCGGTAGCGAACACGTCGAGCGCGGCGCCGGCGACGCGCCCGGATTTAAGCGCCTCGAACAGCGCCGCCTCGTCGACCAACCCGCCGCGGGCGCAATTGATCAGGCGAACGCTCTTCTTGGTCAAAGCCAGCGACTCGGCGTTGATGATGTTGCGGGTCTTGTCGGTGAGTGGGGTATGCAGCGTGATGAAGTCGGCGCGACGCATCAGCTCATCGAGCTCGACCTTTTCGACGCCGAGGTTGAGTGCGCGCTCGTCGGAGAGATACGGATCGTAGGCAATCACCTTCATCTTCATGCCGAGCGCGCGGTCGGCGACGATCGAGCCGATGTTGCCGCAGCCGATGACGCCGAGCGTCTTGCCGAAGATCTCGACGCCGAGAAACTTGTTCTTTTCCCATTTGCCGGCGCGGGTCGAGGCATCGGCCTCGGGGATTTGCCGCGCCAACGACAGCATCAGCGTGATCGCGTGCTCGGCTGTAGTGATCGAATTGCCGAACGGCGTATTCATCACGATGATGCCGCGCGCCGTGGCCGCCGGGATGTCGACGTTATCGACGCCGATGCCGGCGCGGCCGATCACTTTCAGACTTTTCGCCTGTTCCAGAATTTTTGCGGTGACCTTGGTGGCGGAGCGGATCGCCAGCCCGTCAAAGCCGTCGATGGTCGCGGCGAGCTTGTCTTTGTCCTTGCCGAGACCGGGCTGGAAGTCGACCTCGATGCCGCGCTCCTTGAAGATCGCCACGGCGGCGGGTGACAGCGCATCGGAGATGAGCACTTTGGGAGACATGGTGTGGATCCAGAAACGTTGGTGTTAAGGGAGCTAGCTCAAAACCCGCTCTTGCAAGGGAGAGGGAAACTTGGTTACGCCGCTTGCGCCAGCGCATCCTTGGCCTGGGCATAGGCCCAGTCGAGCCAGTATGTGAGCGCCTCGATGTCGGCGCGCTCGACGGTCGAACCGCACCAGATGCGCAGCCCCGGCGGCGCATCGCGGTAGGCGGCGATGTCGTAGGCGATGCCTTCCTTCTCCAACGCCGCGGCGATGCCCTTGACGAATGCCGCCTGGGCCTCGGCCGCAAGGCCGGCGACGGCCGGATCGACGACCTTCAGGCAGACGGAGGTGTTGGAGCGCGCCGCCGGCTCGCGGGCGAGAAAATCGATCCACGCCGAGCGCGCGACCCAATCGGCGACGACCTGGGCATTGCCGTCGGCGCGGGCGCGCAGTGCCGATAATCCGCCGATCGATTTCGCCCATTCGAGCGCATCGATGTAATCCTCCACGCACAGCATCGACGGCGTGTTGATGGTCTCGCCCTGGAAGATGCCTTCGATCAGCTTGCCGCCTTTGGTCATGCGGAAGATTTTCGGCAGCGGCCATGGCGGCGTATAGCTCTCGAGCCGTGCCACCGCGCGCGGGGAGAGGATGAGCATGCCGTGCGCGGCCTCGCCGCCCAGCGCCTTCTGCCAGGAGAAGGTGACGACATCGAGCTTGCCCCAATCGAGCGGCTGCGCGAAGGCGGCCGAGGTCGCGTCGCAGATCGCCAGTCCGGCCCGGTCGGCGGCGATCCAATCGGCGTTGGCGACCCGTACCCCCGACGTCGTGCCGTTCCAGGTGAAGACGATGTCGCTTGCCGGATCGACCTTGGAAAAGTCGGGCAATTCGCCGTAGCCGGCCTTCAGCACGGTCGCATCTTTGAGCTTGAGCTGTTTGACGACGTCGGTCACCCAGCCTTCGCCAAAGGATTCCCAGGCCAGCACGGTCACCGGGCGCGGGCCCAGCAGCGACCAAAGCGCCATTTCGACGGCGCCGGTATCGGAAGCCGGCACGATGCCGATACGATAATCGGCGGGGACCTGCAGAACCTCACGGGTGAGATCGATGGCGCGCTTGAGCCGCGCCTTGCCGATTTTCGAGCGATGCGAGCGGCCAAGGACGGCGCCGCTGAGGGCTTGTGGGGTCCATCCGGGGCGCTTGGCGCAGGGGCCGGATGAAAAATGCGGCACGGTCGGCCGCACGGCGGGCTTCGCTATGGTCATGATCTATCCTTCCAGATAGGCGCCCCTCGGTGGGGAGGGGTGTCCCGCGGTCGGACATACGGAAGTGGCGGGGGGACGTCAAGTCGGATAGCGGGCGTCGGACGACGATGGCGGATGACAGACGGCGGACGAAATAAAGACTATCCGGCAGATCGGCTGACCTGAGCCCCGAGAACTCCTCCAAAAATGGGTAGAGTCCATCACCTGGAAGGGGATGGACATGAAGCCTAGCCGGTTCACGGAAGAACAGATCATCGGGATTTTGCGGGAGCAGGAGGCCGGAGCGAAGACGGCTGACGTGTGTCGCAAGCACGGGATCAGCAGCGCGACGTTTTACAAGTGGAAGGCCAAGTATGGCGGCCTCGATGTCTCGGACGCCAAGCGCCTGAAGGCGCTGGAAGACGAGAACGTCAAGCTGAAGAAGCTTTTGGCCGAGGCGATGCTCGACAACGCGATGTTGAAGGATATCGCCGCAAAAAAATGGTGACGCCCGCCGCCAGGCGAGAGGCCGTCGCTCAGCTTCGGGTCGCGTATGAGGTCAGCGAACGGCGGGCGTGTTCGACACTCGGAGCGGATCGCACCTCGGTGCGCTATCGCAGCAGCCGGCCTGACGACGGGGCGGCGCGGGCTCGGCTACGTGAGCTGGCCGGCGTTCGCCGGCGGTTCGGCTATCGGCGGCTCCACATCCTGCTCACGCGCGAAGGTATCATCATGAACCACAAGAAGCTCCGCCGGCTCTACCGCGAGGAGCAGCTGCAGGTTCGTAGACGCGGCGGCCGCAAGCGTGCGCTGGGCACAAGAGCGCCGATGGCGATCCCACAGGGTGCCAATCAGCGCTGGAGCTTGGACTTCCTGTCGGATGCATTCGCCGATGGCCGGCGGTTCCGCATCCTGGCAATCGTTGACGACTTCACGCGGGAATGCCTGGCGCTGGTGCCCGACACCTCGCTGCCGGGGATGCGCGTCGTGCGTGAGCTTGATACCCTCATTGCGGCTCGCGGCCGTCCCGCGATGTGCGTCTCTGACAACGGTACTGAGCTCACCGGCATGGCGATCCTGCGCTGGGCTCAGGAGACCCGGGTCGAATGGCATTACATCGCGCCGGGCAAGCCGCAGCAAAATGCCTTCATCGAGAGCTTCAACGGACGACTGCGGGACGAGCTGTTGAACGAGACGCTCTTCACTTCGCTCAACCACGTCCGCGAAGCGCTGGCAATCTGGATAGAGGATTACAACACCGTCCGGCCGCACAGCTCGCTCGGCAATCTGCCGCCAGCCGACTATGCCAAACTCAGCGCTCCCGAAATGCAACGGGACGGGGCGCTGCGCTACATCGAGGGCTTCGCGCCCCGCCCCGTTGCATTGCCGAGCCATCAAGGCTCAAATGGAGCTAGGACTCTACCCATCGGCGGATGAAACTCGGGGCTCAGGTCACGTCTTCGATCCGTCCTCCGTCGTTCGTTGTCTATCGCCTGTTTTTAGAACTTGAAGCCGGCGCCGACGCGGGCACTGACAATGGAAGCCACTATGTTCGCTATCGGTGCAAATTGGACGTATTCAAGCTCGCCGCGCAGGAAAATATTTTGCGTGAGCGCCCAGTCGAGACCGCCGCCGATGGACAAGCCATACAGCAGCGCGCCATTTTGCCCAGCACTGTTGCTGTAGTCGTAGTCAACGCAGGTCGGGCCTACCGTGCACGGAAAAGTAGCGGGCGTCGCTGAATTTCCTTGGCCATACACCTGCGAGGTGACGCTGTAATTTCCTCGCCCGAGCGCCAAGCCAGCGAAGCCGTACGGCAGGAAGTTGCCGAGGGCCCATCCCGCGCGGGCGCGGAGCGACGCATAATCGGTGATCTCCAACTGACCCGTGCCGGTCAGGTTGACACTGTACTGGGTGCTCCCAGCGGATACGATACGACCAGCCTGACCGACCATCGGCGCAGAGCTGGCGGTGGTTGCGAAGGCGGTGTGCGTATAATTGCCCTCGAGACCGAGGACGAGGTCCTGCCATTGCGTATTGTACCCGACAAACGCACCATAGCCGACAGCGTCACTGCCCCCGCGGCCAAGCACCGGCCAAGTCGATATCGAATTTTCACTCTCGAGCGTCGATTCGCGTAAACTGTAGTGTACGAGCGGCTGCGTTGCCCCCGAAAAGTCCGCGTTGGCGTCGCCGAAGCCGATGTGGCCGCCGAAGTAGAAGCCGCTCCAGCGGGTGAAGGTCGCGGGCCCGACCGGTTGCGAGCCGCGCAATATGTCGAGGTCAAGGTCGGCTGCGAACGCCGGCGACGCCAGCGCCAGCACAGTTAGAGCACAGATCACCCGACGCATCGCCCGCCTCTCATCCTTTTGGCGCGTATTCAAGCGGCACGATCATCGAGCATTAACCTTAATGGAGCGTTAGCTCGGGGCGCGCGCCGCCAAACGAAAACGGCGCGGTTGCCCGCGCCGTTCGTCGTCCGTCAGGATTTGCAGCGTGCAGCAGGAACGGCTCAGCCGCGGCTCATCAGCGGCATCACCGGCATTGGTTCCGGTTGCAGCAGGAAGCGCACGCCCAGCATGATGTCCTGCGAGGACAGGTTGCCGAACTTGTAGGAGTCCGGATTGCAGCCGCCGGCGCAGTCGATGGTATCGGTGACCGAGCCGTAATTGAGGTAACGGTAGGTGAGGTCGACCTTGAAACTCTGCGTCACGTTGTAGGTGAGGCCGGCATAGAGCGCCCAAGCGGGGCTCCATGAGGCGCTGTTGCGGCCGATGCCGCTGCCGGCAGTGGGAATTCCAATATCGGTCAAGCCGGCCATAGTATTGTAGGCGCCGCCGATGCCGGCGCCGACAAACGGCGTGATGCACCACCAAGTGCCGAGATCGACATAGCCGTTGGCCAGCACGACCCAGGAGTTCAAGTTGCCTTGATAGGAATCGATGGCCGTGCCGCCGCTGCTATTCGTATAGGTGCCGAAGGCATTGACCGCCGTTTTGGCGCGATATTCCCCGGTCACGTCGAAGCGGAGCCAGTTGTTCAGCTCATAGCCGACGCCGACATTGAAGAACATGGTATCGGCCATCGAGGAGTGCTGGAAGGCGAAGTTATTGGGTGCGTTGAGCGGATTCGGCAGATATTCGAGACTGAAGTTGTCGGTCATGCCGATGCCGATGTCGCCCCGCAAATACCAGCCGCTCGCGACTGGCTGGTAGGGAATCTGAGGCGGAGGAGGAAGCGCCATATCGGCGGCGCACGCCGCAGTGCTGATAAAGGCTGCCGCTCCGGCGGCAATGAAGGATTTTACGCTGACCATTGGCTTCGTCCTTTCCTCAGCGCGGCCGCACAGGGGGCAACGCGTCGTTGAGGAAGCCAAAATGTCAGGAAATCCTTAAATGGGTCTTAACCTTAACGCTTAACCGTAATCGTTCAGCTTTTCCCTCGGGTTATACCAAATCCGGCTCAGCCGGCGGCGGGTCTGTCTCGCCGCGCTCAGTCGGCGTCGTCGTCGAGCTTGCCGATGTGGTGTTGGGCGTAGAGCTCGAGGCCGAGCTTGGCGACCAGGTCGAGCTGCGTTTCGAGGAAATCGATGTGCTCTTCCTCGTCGTGCATCAGCTTCTCGAACAAGTCGCGCGACACGTAATCCTTGACGGCATGGCAATGGGTCGCGGCTTCTTCGTACAGCGCGCGGGCCGACAGTTCCGCGCGAAGGTCGCAATCGAGCACCTCCTTCACGGTCTGGCCGATGTGTAGCGGGTCGAGCACCTGCATATTCGGGAAGCCGTCGAGGAAGATGACGCGCTCGACCAGCTTGTCGGCGTGCTGCATCTCCTCGATCGATTCTTTGCGCCATTGCTTGGCGAGCGACTTGTAGCCCCAGTTGTCGAGCAAACGATAGTGCAGCCAGTACTGGTTGACCGCCGTCAGTTCGTGCCGGAGGGCCTTGTTCAGGTAGTCGAGGACTCCGGGCTCGCCTCTCATGATCGTGCTCCTGCAACGCAATGTCGACGCCGCACGGAATCGTGCGCCTGCCAATTATAGCCCTTAGCACGAACGCGGAAAGCCGCCGCGGCGGTTGCGCAACCCCGATTGCCGGACGCTAGAGCTGAGGTCAGGAACGGCCGCCGGCCTGGCAACAGGTCTCGGCGCAGCCGAGTGCTTCGTCCATGATGCGGCGGATGGTCCGGGCGCATCGCCCGCATTGGGCGCTGCAGCCGAGGCAGCCATAGACTTGGCCGGCGGTACGCGGGGCAGCCGGGTCGCCGGACAGGATCGACCGGACGTCGTGGTCGGTGAATACGTTGCAGGAGCAGACGATCATCGGAGAGCGGCCCGGCGTTGCGTTGGTATCACTTGAAACTATGCCTATCTAGAGCCGACGAGAATTGATTTCAATCAAAAAGGGCCGTGTTTTTAGCTTTTCTAAGCTGATTGCGTTCCAACACTCTCACCGGCCCTATCGTCCCTTAGCGCGCCCTTTATAGCGCGCGACGGCTATCAAATTCCTGCCGGCCGCCGGCATTTCGACCGATGGTCAAGAATGGGTAAGGACCGGTGCGCGGACTAGTGTCCCGATTCCGAAGTTCGCATCATCATGCGGCACCCTTGTTTGCGAACTTCGGAATCGAAGAACACTAGCAACGTATTGATCTAGTGTGGCTTTGGTTCAGAAGTCCGCATGACAAGTTCGCGGCAAAAATGATGCGGACTTCTGAACCGCCACACTAGGCCGCGGCGGCTTCCTCGGAATCCTCGTCGCGGTGCCGCCGGGGGCGCAGCCGGCAGATGCGCGAGGGGATGTAGCAGAGATCGTCGAGAAAGCCGGCAAAGCGCTGACCGCGCGCCAGCGCGCGATCGAGCGCGGCCATGGTGCGCGCGTGCCCCGGATCTTCGTCGTGGGTCCAAGTGCGCAGCACCGAAGCAAACAGCATGGCAAGGCCTTGCGCGCGCAGGATACCGCGCGGGCCGGACGCGTTGATTCCGGCGGCGGTCAGCATCCATTGCTGCGAGCGCACGCCGAGCGCGTTGAGCGCGACGGCGAGCGGCGGATTGCGGCGAGCCGACCGCAACAGCGAGCGCACCGCTTCGCGATGCGGCGCCAGCGCTTCCAGCCGCCGCATCAACACGTCGAACAGCCGTTCGCGCGGGGATTCCTCGGCCATGTCGCTCAAATCCTCGGCAAGCACGGCGCGGTCGGTCGCTTTGATGTGGGCGGCGAGCATCGCCAGCGTCGAGGCAAACTCGCCGCGCAATTGGGTCAGCGACACGCCGGCCCGGCCGGCGATATCGGCAAAGCCGATCTCCTCGAAAGGTTTCTCCGCCAGGAGCGCCAGAAAGGCGGCGACGATCTTATCGCGCTCGCTGACCGGGGCCGCCGGGCGTGCCGGCCTGCGGCTGGAGGAGGATCGGGCGGATTTGGCGGCGGATTTACGGGCGGGTCTGCGGGCCATGACCGAACTCCTGGACGGGGACTTGAACGCGGGACTGATAAATCAATGTAGGCGCCCGCGCCCCCGGTTCCAAGGCGGCATGCTGTCAGTCGGCCAGCTCCCGCGAACGTCGCGTCGCGGCCGCGACCGCCTTATTCATCAGTGGCGCCAAGCCGTCCTTGCCCATCAGCACGTTCAGCGCCGCGGCGGTGGTGCCGCCCGGCGAGGCGACATTCTCGCGCAGCGCGCTGGCGTCGAGCGCGGAGCGGTGGAGCAATTCGCCCGCGCCGGCGACGGTTTCGCGGGCGAGCTTTGCCGCCAGCGGCGGCGGCAAGCCGGCCGCGGCGCCGGCTTGCGCCAGCGCTTCGGCGAGCAAAAAGACGTAGGCCGGTCCCGAGCCGGACACGGCCGTCACCGCATCCATCAGCGCCTCGTCCTCGATCCATTCGACCGTCCCGGTCGCCGACAGCAGGAGGTGCGCGAGTTCGCGCTGCGCGGTGTTCGCATGCAGCGGCACGGCGACGGTGATGCCGCGCCCGATCGCGGCCGGCATGTTCGGCATGGCGCGCACCAAGGCGCTCGCGCTCTCGAGCGTGCGGGACAGGAATTGCAGCGTCCGCCCGGCCATGATCGAAATCACGATCGTCGACGCAGCGATCATCGGCGCCAGCGCCGGCATCACCTGCTCGGCGATTTGCGGCTTCACCGCAATGACGATGGCGGCAGCGCCGGTCAGTGCGCCGGCGCGGGGATTGAGCCGCACGCCGCGCTCGGCCAGCGCCCTGATTTGCGGCGACGGCGAGGGTTCGATGACCGCGACATTCGTCGGCTTCAGGCCGAACCGCAGCCAGCCGTCGAGCAGCCCGCTGCCCATCTTGCCGGCGCCGACCAGCACGAGCAGACCGGAAAAGTCGCGCAAATCTGAAACGCCGGCGATTGCAGGATCTGAAGCGCTCATCGGCGTCTTGTTACGCCTCGCCGGATGTCTCGAACATGGCGGAGTCCATGGCTTCGCGCGCGGATTTGCCCGCCCAAACGACGAACTGGAACGCCGGATAATAGCGTTCACACGCGTCGAGCGCGGCGCCGAACACCGCCTCGCACTGCCGGCCCGAAGCGGCGACGCCGCCTGGCAGCAGCAGCGCATGGCGGAACATCACCACGCCGTTCTGCATCCAGACGTCGAAATGCCCGACCCACAATTGCTCGTTGATCAGCGCGACGAGCTGCTGCACCTCGGACAGCCGCGGCTCCGGCACGCGCATGTCGAAGGCGCAGGCCAGATGCAGCGCTTCGATCTCGCTCATCCAGGTGAATGAAATCTGATAATCGGTCCATCGGCCGGTGACGACGATCGAGATTTCGTCCTCGCCGGCGCGTTCGAACGGCCAGTTGTGGCCGGCCGCCATGTGCTCGACCACGTCGAGGGGATTGGCGGCCGGGTCTCGCGCGATTTCGATAATGGACATGCCGCCTCCACAGCGCCGCTCGAGTGGAAATGCGCACGCCACTGAACATTGCCGATAGCCGGGCTGCGATTTGACGCAGGACAACTCGCCCGGCGGCTTGACTGAACGTCGCGAATCACTCGGCGCACCGACTATAGAACGCGCGATTCCTTCCAACAAAACCGGCGCTGGAGCTGTCCGGCGCGCGGCTCGTACCGGCACTCATGAAGTGATTTGCCGCCGCGGCACAAGCGGGAAGACAGGCCGTCCACAGACCAGTCTGCGACAGTTTGACTCGGGGGTAGGGTGGGGGCGGCGGAAGCGGCCTTGAGGGCCTGGATTGAACTAGACGTAACTCATTGAAATGACTCGTTCCCGTCTCGCGAAGCGGCAAGACAGAGTCAGTTCAATGGGTTGGCTCCAATTGAATACGGCCGCTAGTCGAAGAACAGGCTCGATACCGACTCGGCACCGGCGATCCGGTTGATCGCCTCCCCGATCAGCGTCGCGATCGGCAGCACCCGGATGTTGCGGGAGGCGGTGACCGCCTCGGTGGGTTGGATCGAGTCGGTAATCACCAGTTCCTTGAGGTTGGAATTATTCACCCGGGCGACTGCCCCGCCCGACAGCACGCCGTGACTGATATAGGCGTAGACTGCGCTGGCGCCCTTTTCCAGCAAGGCGTCGGCGGCGTTGAGCAGCGTGCCGCCGGAATCCACGATATCGTCGACCAGGATGCAGATGCCGCCGTCCACCTCGCCGATGACGTTGGCCACCTCGGACTCGCCCGGCCGCTCGCGCCGCTTGTCGACGATGGCGAGCGGCGCATTGATGCGCTTGGCGAGGCCGCGGGCGCGCACCACGCCGCCGACGTCGGGCGACACCACGATGACCTTGGCGAGATCGAAGCGCTGTTTGATGTCCCGTACCATGACCGGCGAGGCAAACAGGTTGTCGGTGGGGATATCGAAGAAGCCCTGAATCTGTCCGGCGTGCAGATCGAGCGTCAGCACGCGGTCGGCGCCGGCGCGGGTAATCAGGTTGGAGACCAGCTTGGCGGAAATCGGCGTGCGCGGGCCGGGTTTGCGATCCTGCCGGGCGTAGCCGAAATAGGGGATCACCGCGGTGATGCGCTGTGCCGAGGCGCGGCGCAGCGCGTCGATGATGATGAGCAATTCCATCAGGTGGTCGTTGGCCGGGTATGACGTCGACTGAATGGCAAAAACGTCGGCGCCGCGCACGTTCTCCTGGATTTCGACAAAAATCTCCATGTCGGCGAAACGGCGCACCACCGCCTTGGTCAACGGGATGCCGGTATAGGCGCCGATCCCCTCGGCCAGCACAGGATTCGAGTTGCCGGCGATGAGCTTGATGGCTCCGTTGTTGCTCGCCATTCCGCTCCCCTGCGCGCCCGCGCGGTCAGAGCATGATCCCGAAAAGTAGTACCGGTTTTCGGACAAGATCAGGCTCAAACAAAAGCCAGGACCTGATACAAGCCGCTTCGGGGGCTGGCAACATGAATCGCGGTCTTGTCCCCGCAGGATTTCGGCTGCAATCGCAATAGCTTTGCGGCTTGGTAAATGGTGGGCAGCGAATGGCGAATGTGAGCAGCAGATAGGACCGGGTCTACGTACCCGTTCGCCGCTCGCTACGCGCCATTCGCGCTGGTCAGGGCAATGGCGTTGACGTGACGTCCGTAATCCGCTTCGGCGCGGTGGGTCGAGCGGCGGAAGCTGAAAAACCGCACCGGATCGGCGTAGGTGCACAGGCCCACATCCTCGACCTCGCGAATACCCGCCCGATGCAGCTGGGCCGCGATATAGGCCGCCAGATCGAACAGCGCATGGCCGCTGCGCGATGCCGGCACGAAGAAACGCTCGCTGGCCGAATCCTCGGCGGCAAAGCGCGCGATGAGGTCGGCGCCGACCTCGTAATTATGTTGCCGGATCATCGGGCCGAGCGCGGCGCGGATCCGGCTGCGTTCGGCGCCGAGCCGCTCCATCGCCGCGACCGTTGCCTCCAGAATACCGGCCAGCGCACCGCGCCAGCCGGCATGCGCCGCGCCGATCACGCGGGCCCGCGGATCGGCGAGAAGGATCGGACCGCAATCGGCGGTCGTCACCGCGATCGCGAGGCCGGGCATCGAGGTGACGATGGCATCGCCGCGCGGACGCGATTCCGGCGGCCAAGGCGCCGTAGCGACGACGACATGCGGCGAGTGGACCTGGTGGGCGGCGAGCAAACGGTGCGGCTCGACATCAAGCGCCACCGCCATGCGCGCACGATTTTCCGCGACATGGGCGGCACTGTCGCGCGAACCGACACCGCCATTGAGACTGGCATAGAGGCCGCCGGAGACGCCGCCTTGCCGCGTGAAGAAGGCGTGGCGGACGCCGGGAAGCGCAAGGGTCTGGGCTTGGATCATCATCGCTACGTCTCGAAGGCCGGCAGTTCTCCGAGCTTCGGGTCGGCGATGGCAAGCGCCTTGAACAACTCACCCATGCCGCGGGGGCCGGTCGCGGTCAGCCGGGCGAGCGCCTGGTCGATCTCGGCTGCCCTCTCCGGCGCGCGCGCCTTGAGCGCGGCCGCGCGTTGGTCGATGCCGAGCCCGCGCAGCAGATCGCGCTGAGAAATAGGGCCGTGGATGCGCCCGCCGATAATTTGCGCGCTTTGCGCCAGCGCCGCAAAATCGACATGCGCCGTGAGATCGGCTTCGCCCGGCGCGCGCAGCGGGTCGGTAAAGGAATGCCCGGTAACAGCCTGCAACGTCTCGCCCAGCCCGTACCAGGCGTGACCGTAGTCAATGATCAGAGCGGCGCCGTCGGTCCGCACCCGCCGTCCGATTTCGAGCGCGACGGTGTCGGAGCGCCATTCATAGACCGAGCCCACGGGCGACTGACGCAAGCCCCGAGGCAGTGTCGCCTCGAAATGCGGCAGCGGATCGCGCGCGATGCCGATGGCAAGTTCTCCGCTGGGCGCGATCTCGACAACGCGCTCCTGCCAGCCGTCGGCTTGTTTGATCGCCTGGTGAACCGGCAGCGCGTCGACGAATTCGTTGGCTATGATGATGGTGGGGCCGCTCGGAATCTCGGCGAGGACGCTATGCCACAGGATCGGCACGCCGAGACTTTCCAGCCGCTGCTGTTGCACTTGCTGCAGCTTGGGGCTGATTTCGACCAAATGAACGACGGCGGCTGCATAAAAGTCGGCTGCGACTTTCGCCGCGCGCAAAGCATCGCTCATCAGCGTGCCGCGGCCGGGCCCGAGTTCGACGACGCGCACGTTTTCCGGCGACCCCATCTGCTGCCACACCGCCACCATCCACACTCCGATCAGCTCGCCGAACATCTGGCTGACCTCGGGCGCGGTGACGAAGTCGCCATGGGCGCCGAGCGGATCGCGGGTGACGTAATAGCCGTATTGCGGATGCGTAAGGCACAGCCGCATGTATTCGGCGATCGACATCGGCCCGGCGATGGCGATCAAGCGCCGGATCGCGTTTTCCAGCGGCGAGCGTTCCTCAGCCATGTTCGGCAATCGGCTGGCGGGTCAAGGCAAAGCCGAGCACGGCGATGCCGGCCAATATCAGCGGAATGCAGAGCAGCATCCCCATGGTGAGGCCGCCCCAGAGAAAGCCGAGCTGCGCGTCCGGCTCGCGAAAAAATTCGCAGACAATGCGGGCGACACCATAGCCGAGAAAGAAAGCTCCGGTGACGACACCGGGCCGCTTGAGCGCGCCCATGCGCACCAGCAGTCCAAGCACGACGAGCAGGACCAGGCCTTCGAGCACCGCCTCGTAGAGCTGGCTGGGATGGCGCGGGATCGGGCCGCCGTAAGGAAAGATCATGGCCCAGGGCACGTCGGTCGGCCGGCCCCACAACTCGCCATTGATGAAATTGGCGACACGGCCGAGAAACAGTCCGATCGGGGCGACCGCGGTCGTGACGTCGCCGAGCGACAGCATCGGCACGTTGCGGCGCCACGCGAACAGCACGGTGGCTAGGATGCAGCCCAGCACGCCGCCGTGGAATGACATGCCGCCGTTCCACAGCTCGAAAATTTCCAGGGGGTGCGCCGCGAAGTGCGGCAGATTGTAGAACAGCACGTAGCCGATGCGGCCGCCGAGGATGATGCCGAGGGTGATCCAAATCACGAAGTCGTCGAAGTCGACCAGAGTGAACGGCGCCGGCCCGCCCCACAGCCGCCGCGAAACGATGACGGCGCGCGCATAGAACCAGCCGGCGATAATGCCGACGATATAGGCGAGCGCATACCAGCGCACCGCGAGCGGGCCGATGGAAATCAGCACCGGATTGATCGCAGGGAACGGCAGGACCGGCAGGATCAGCATCGGGGAGTCCCACGCGGGCGCGCCGCGCCCTTCTTCATGGTGCCGGGTTTCTCAGCCCCGCGCACTTGCGATGGCGCCGTACCATTGCCATTGTCTGCGAGCATAGCAAGCGTGCGGGCGACGGGGCTCGCCAACCGGGTTCGGAGGCGGAGATGGTGCAGACGACGAACCGGTTTTTCGACGAGGTGGCTCGCTTGATGAACGACGCGGCCGGTGTTGCGCAAGGCGTGCGGCGCGAGTTTGAGACGCTGTTCCGCAGCCAGGCGGAGCGCATCCTGCGCGACCTCGCCGTCGTCCAGCGCGAGGAGTTCGAGGCCGTCAAGGACATGGCCCGTCTCGCCCGTGAAGAGAACGAAGTGCTCAAGACCCGGATCGCGGCGCTCGAAGCGAGGCTCGCCGGAGCAAATTCGCCGTCCGAGGCCCCGGGACCGGCCACTCCGGGGGTCAATCCTGGCAGGCTCTGAGGCCATAACGTCGCCCACGCGCCTTCCTTGTTTTTCACGACCCGCGCCGCTATAAGCGCCGCGACCGCGGCAAAGCACTGGATTTTTGCACCCCTGGAGGCAGCCGCGGGGATCCACGCTTATTAAGGCTAAGACGAGGACTACATCATGGCGACCGTCAATCTGATCAAGGCGGCTGCGCGTCCACGGGCCGGCAAGGGGACCGCCCGGGCAGAGCGTCGCGCCGGCCGCGTACCCGGTATCATCTACGGCGACGGCAAGCCGCCGCTGCCGATCTCGCTCGACTACGCCGATCTGCGGCAGCGCATTTATGCGGGGCATTTTCTCACCACCATTCACGACGTCGAGATCGACGGCGTGAAGCACCGCGTCATTCCCCGGGATTTCCAGCTCGACGCCGTCCGCGATCTGCCGCTGCATGTCGACTTCATGCGGCTTGGCGAGGGCGCGACGATCCGCGTCAATATCCCGATCCACGTCAAGAACGCCGACCAGTCGCCGGGCGTCAAACGCGGCGGAACAGTCAGCATCGTGACCCATAGCATCGAAGTGCGCTGTCAGGCCGACGCCATTCCCGGCGCCATCGAGGTCGACGTAAGCGAGCTGGAGATCAACTACTCCAAGCACCTCAGCGATATCACGCTGCCGCCGGGCGTCCGCGTTGTCGCCGCCAGGGACATAACGCTGGTCACGGTGGTGCCGCCGTCGGGCTATGCGGAAGAGATGAAAGCTGCCGCCGAGGCTGCTGCCGCCGCCGCCGCTGCGGCTGCTGCCGCGGCCGCCGCCGGCGCGCCCGCCGAGGGCGCAGCGCCCGGTGCGGCTCCTGGCGCAGCCCCCGCTGGCGCTGCTGCCGCTGCGGCGCCCGCCGCCGCTGCGGCGCCGGCCGCCGGAGCGGCCCAGAAGAAGTGAGGTCGCGCACGCGGGACGAAGCCGATGCTGCTCCTGGTCGGACTCGGAAATCCGGGAGCACGCTATGTCGGCACCCGCCACAACGTCGGCTTCATGACGGTTCAGGCGATCGCGAAGCGCCACGGCATCGGGCCGTGGCGCCGCCGCTTCCAGGGCGTCGCCTGCGAGGGGACGCTCGGCGGCGCGCGCGTGCTGCTGCTCCTGCCCGGCACCTATATGAATGAATCCGGCCGCGCCGTCGCCGAGGCGGCGCATTTTTACAAGCTGCCGCTTGCCGATATCACGGTGTTCCACGACGAGATCGAGCTGGCGCCGGGCAAGGTCAGGGTCAAGGTCGGCGGCGGCATTGCCGGGCATAACGGGCTGCGCTCGGTCAGCGAGCACATCGGCAACGATTACCATCGCGTGCGCATCGGCGTCGGCCATCCCGGCCACAAGGATCTAGTGGAGCATTATGTGCTCAGCGATTTCGCCAAGAGCGAGCAGCGCTGGGTCGAGGCGCTCACCGACATCCTCGCCGACAATGTCGATTTTCTCGTCCGCGGCGAGGACGCGAGTTTTCAGAACAAGGTCCACCTCGCCATGGTGGCGAAGGGATTTGGACAGCAAGACCAGGACTCCAACGGCGATCACGCCGGCGCGTGAATCGCCGGCTAACCGGTGAAAATCGTTCATGGGCTTCAAATGCGGCATCGTCGGCCTGCCGAATGTCGGCAAGTCGACCCTCTTTAACGCGTTGACCGAAACCGCGGCGGCGCAGGCGGTGAATTATCCGTTCTGCACCATCGAGCCGAATGTCGGCGAGGTCGCGGTGCCGGACCCGCGGCTGGAAACGCTGGCGGTGCTCGCCAAATCGGCGACGATCGTGCCGACGCGGCTCACCTTCGTCGACATCGCCGGCCTGGTGCGCGGCGCCTCGAAAGGCGAGGGGCTGGGCAACCAGTTTCTCGCCAATATCCGCGAGGTCGACGCCATCGCGCATGTGGTGCGCTGCTTCGAGGACACCGACGTGACCCACGTCGAAGGCCGCATCGATCCGATCGCCGATATCGAAACCGTCGAGACCGAATTGATGCTCGCCGATCTCGACAGCCTGGAGCGGCGCGTCGACGGATTAAGCAAAAAGGCCAAAGGCGGCGACAAAGAAGCGAAGGAAACGCTCGACCTGATCAATCGCGCGCTGGCGCTCTTGCGCGAGGGCAAGCCCGCGCGCCTGACCGCGCGCAAGCCCGAGGAGGAGCGCGCGTTCCACATGCTCGGGCTCCTCACCTCGCTGCCGGTGCTCTACGTCTGTAATGTCGAGGAGGCTTCGGCCGCGAGCGGCAACGCTTATGCGCGCCAGGTCGAAGCCAGAGCCGCGGCGGAGGGCGCCGCCGCCATCGTCATCTCGGCCAAGATCGAGGCCGAGATCGCGGTGCTCGCGCGCGACGAACGCAACGATTATCTGGCCGCTGTCGGTCTTGAGGAAGCTGGACTCGATCGCCTGATCCGTGCCGGTTATGCGCTGCTCGACCTCGTGACCTTCTTCACCGCCGGGCCGAAGGAGACGCGCGCCTGGACGGTGACGCGCGGCACCAAGGCGCCGCAAGCCGCGGGTGTCATCCACACCGATTTCGAGCATGGCTTTATTCGCGCCGAGACGATCGCCTACGGCGACTACGTCGCGTACGGCGGCGAAGCCGGAACGCGCGATGCCGGCAAGATGCGGCTGGAGGGCAAGGACTACGTCGTCCAGGACGGCGACGTCATGCACTTCCGGTTCGCGACGTGAATCTCAGTGTCAGTAATCAGTAATCAAAGGAATCTGATTACTGTCCTCTGATCCCTGTTCCCTGATTCCTGATGGCGCCAAGGTGCTCGTTGATGCGGAACACGATGAGCACGAATTCGGCCATGATGCGCGCGAAGATGACGCCCATGCAGGCGCCGAGCAGGCTGGCGATGAGAGTGATCATGCCGACGAAGGGATTGAACGCCATGGTGGCGAGCGAGGACACCGCGCCGGCGACCCCGAGCAGGATCGAAATCACGACGGCGAGCCAGTAGAAGACCTTGATGATCGTGGGCGTTACGAACCGCTCCCACTGGAACAAGTCGCCAATGCCGAACATGCTGGATCCTCCCCGGCGCGAACCACATGACCGTGACTGGGCGCCTGGCGTGCCGAATCTGCGCTGCTTGAGAAGCCCCTTATAGAGTGCACGCCGCCTTTGCGGTGGTCAAATCGAGCCTCCTTTGGCGGCGCGCGGACATATCCCGCCGCAAAAGTATGGCCCGACCACGGTTGCGCGTCGGCAATTTTGCGGCGCCGGAACGCCGGGAGTGGCGTTCGGCAACCACTTGCGCCGAGCAGGGACGCACCACGTGGCCGCGCGTTGGGTCGGCATGCTCGGATCGTTGCGTCCGACGCAAATGATGGAGTTCTCGATGAGAAACCACATCTCCTACACAGTTCTTTGCAGCGCAGCCACGGGGAGAATCGGCGGCGGTCAACACTTCTTTGCCGCGAGGGCGAAAAGCTGCTTGCTGCTTCCGCGGCGACCGGGTGTTATAATAACCCCAGCGATGGCACGGAGAACACGAACATGATTCTACCCGCGGCGCTGGCGCTTGGCGCGCAGCTCATGATGCCGGTCGCCGACGGCGTTCCTGTGCTCAACGTCGAGCAGGTCTGTGAGGGTATCGCCCAGCAGGGCGGCGTGACGTTCCATGATCCCGCCATCGCCCAGGAGAAGAAGAACTGCCTGGACAGCGAGCAGGCCGTCCGCGAGGAACTCGTCAAGCAATGGTCGAGCTTTGCCGCCGCCGACGAGACCTCTTGCGTGAACGAATCGAGGATGGGTGGGGAGTCCAGCTACACCGAGCTGCTGACATGTCTGGAAATGGCGCGCGACGTCAGAGCCATGCGCAATGAGCAGCAGCAGCAGCAGGGTGCACCGAGCGGCGCCAAGCCGGCGCGCTAACCGACTTTCCCCGCGGCCTTAAGATCGGCCGCAGTGCGAACCTAATAGCCGAGCAGAATTTCGCTGACCGCCGGGTTGACCGCCCGCAGCGCCGGATCGGACGAACTGTATTCATGGTCGGCCGGCAACGCGGTCACTGCATCGGCGGGGGCCTTCGGGTCGGCCTGCAGGCTGACGCCGGACTTGCAGCCGCCGGCAAGCGTCGCCAGCGCGCCGCCATCCCAGTCGCTGACGGTCGCGGCATTCGCTTTATCTTTGTCAAAGCCTTTGAGCTTGAACGGCTTGTGATTGAGCTTTTCCAGCTCCGCCAACGTCAGGCCGAGCCGCATACCGCCCGGCGCCCCCCAGGTCGATTGGCCGTTGATCAGGATGAGATAGATACCGCTGCGGTTCGTCGAATTGGACCACCAAATTTCGAGGCGGCGCTTGGGGTCTTTGGGGAACAGGATTGAGGCCCCCACCTTGGTGCCGTTGACGTCGATATCGCTAAAGGTGACGTTTCTCGAGTCGAAGGCCATGGCGAGCTTCAGATTGCCCGAGTCTTTGGCGAACGGACCGCTGCAGGCGACGTCGCGAAAGATCGCAGCCCGCGGTTGTTTCCGGGTGGCGGTGTGAGGCGCGGCCGGTGCGTCGCTCGCGGCATGCTTGGCCGCGTGCGCGTGACCGGGGACGGTCGGCGTCGGGACCGCAGCCGGCATGGGCTGTGTCACCTGCGACGGCGCGAGCTGATCATTGGCATCGAGGCTTGGATCGTACTGCAGCGCCGGAGCCGGTCTCGTCTGCGGCTGCTGCGCCCAGGGCGAGCCGGCCATTCCCAGGGCGAGGCCGGCTATCAACGCTGCTTCGATCAATCGCCGATGCATTCTAAGCGCCTCCCGTGCCGCGCGTGACGTAAAAGCATAGCATAGCAATCGGGGCTGCGAAAATTCCGTTGGTGGTGATTGTGTGCTCAGGCCCGCCGTGTTCGGCGTCGGTCAGCTTGGTGGGATAATGTTTTGGTGGAGCCAGGGGAGTCGAACCCCCGACCTCTTGAATGCCCATTTTAAGGGTGGCTAATTCCTGCTGCTTCCTCAACCTTCCTAGATATTTCAATAAATCCCTTGGAATGGGCATTTTTCAGCGTAATTGGCTCCCTTGATCAGTGCGCCGCTGGAGATGGCTGCCTAGGAGGAGGCAGCGCGATCAGTGCTAATCGGGCAAGCCTTGTGCTCGCAAAGTCCCGCGCTAGGCGCGTGACCAGACGGCCGGCCTCCTCCGCATTGATCATGAGCAGCTTGATGATATCCTGCACGGTGCATCATGGTCAGGATCGAAGTCAGTGACCATAGCGCCAGAATGGCACGAGTGGCCCTGCTTCACAGGCAGCGCCGAAACTTATCGATCGCACTGGGCAATCGAGATTTGTGGGTCAGGGCCGTCATGCAACCTCCATCGTTCCCTGAAATCCGCAATGCTTGAGAAGGATGTCAGCAGGTGTTAACTGCATATGGTCGGCTGCAGTGAAGCTGAACTTTTTCCGTCGACGGCGTCTGCCAGCGAAATATGCGGCTCTTAACTACTTCGGGACAAACAATCTCGGGGACGAAATTCAAACGATTGCGGCCTTGCGGTTTCTGCCGCGCGTCGATGCATGGGCGGATCGCGACCAGTTGAGTGCTTTTTTATCGGATACAACCCACAAAATCATTTTGAACGGATGGTTTCTTCGCCGGCCAGAGCATTGGCCGCCCTCTCGATGTCTTCATCCCCTGATTGTTTCGTTCCATCTGACACGCCGAGTTTCGGACTTGAATTTCAGCAAGGTCGCGCCAAGCTCGACGGTTCTTGGCCCAAAGGGGATCAGATATCTCAAAAATCATGAACCCATCGGCGCGCGCGACCTGGACACTCTTGAGCAACTTCGAGCAGCGGGCGTGCGCGCGTACTTTTCGGGCTGCCTGACTCTGACTTTGCGTGCACCACATTCTCCCCGCCGGGGCGAGATCTATGCCGTCGACGTTTCAGATGAGGTTTTTGCATTTCTTGCCTGCCACAGCGATGTCCCAATCACCCGGCTGACGCACGCTGACCATGATCTGACCGGTCAAGCTCGCTTCGATAGGGCGGCATGGCTGCTTGCGCACTATTCTTCGGCCAAAGCTGTTGTGACCGGAAGGTTGCACTGTGCGCTTCCCTGCCTGGCACTGGGCACGCCAGTTTTGTTCGTCGAATCGGCTGACGATCCGTATCGTTTTCATGGCCTGAGAGATTGGCTAAGGCACGTTTCGGAGCCGCAGCTTCTCGAGGGTCGATACCAATTCGACCTGCGCTCGCCAACGCCGAACGGCAATGATTGGTGCGTCTTGCGTGATCAACTCGAGGAGAGATCAGATCGGCGAGTTGAAACTCGAGCTGTCTTTCGTTTGATGGTTTCCCTCCGTTTGAGTATGGCCGGGCCTCGGCGTCCGAAAGCTTGCGGGCCGGCGGTCGCCCTGAGGTATTCGAAACTCCATGCCCTCCACATTCGACCCAACGACCCATTTGCCTTCGCAGCTCGCGCTCGAGCCGCAATCCGATACCCGACACACGGCGGTGCTTGCCAGACCCGGCAGGCAGCCCGTCGGTATCTCGTTTGAGAGTCTCGGGCGACGCCTAGAGACGTCTGAGCATCTCGATGGTTTCATTGCCGTGTTGCTGCCCGCGCTTCTCCGCGCCGATGGCGCCGTGCATGTCGCGGGCACACTGACGCGGGAAATCGTGCGAAATCTGATCGACGCCAGTGAAGGCTGGGAAAATTGGAATGTCGATCACTACCGTGCCCTGCGCATCAGCGCAGACTGCATCATCGATCCGCCGGTGCCAACGTTGTCCCCGCGAGCGGCTTTCGCCTGGTCGGGTAGTTTGAGATCTACTCATACCCTCGTGCGCCATTACGCCCGCAGCGTGCCGGGAGCGGTTCAGGTTGCTCGGATTGTTCACGTTATCGGCCTGCAGGGTGACGCGCGAACGGTCTCTACCGATGCGATTGCGGCTGAAGTGAACAAGCATGCCGAACGACTCGGCGCGACAGCCGAATGCGTGGTGACGAACGCGCATGAGGTCGGTCTCGTCGAAACCGAGATGGGCGTGTTGCCAGTGATTGCGGCAGCGCTGCATCTCACCGCCACGGACCTGAAGCTCGGCTTTCACGCTCGACGATGGCCTTTCTCGGCACAGCTTCGTTACCCGAGGCCAGAACCCGCATTTCCCGATGTATTCTGCGGTTCTCGAATGCTGATACGTGCTGATGGCGGGGCGACAACCCCGACGCAGATGGTGCGCGAGGTTCGCGAGCATGCTCCGTTTCTGCTGGCTGCCATCAGCGGCTGCAGCGAGCGACCTCGCTTCACTTCTCCCTGCGGAGCCTGCTCGGGCTGCATCATCACGTCGCTCGCATTCGCGGCCGCCGGCACCTCTCACCATGCTTTGCCCCCGCCAACCGCATTTGAGGTTGCGCGGCTGCAGTGGAGCGATCCGATCGTCGCCGCGGAAGCAACCGAGATTGCTTCAGACTGGTCAACACCCGGATCGCGCTTACATCTGGCACTTCGTCGCCGAGTCGAACGGGATCGCGCAAACGCCGCGAGCGTGGAAGTGCGCCGCTGGCTCGCCTCCGCCACCGGCCTGGGGCCCATCTGGCCACGCTGATGTCGCAACCCGTCCACATCTGGTTCGTGGAAGGTCAGGAGGGCGGCGAAGTCGTTCGCCGGCTCGTCTGCAAGGGCGTCGTGGGCCGCGGCGCGCCTCGTCTCGACCTGTGGTGGCGTATTCCGGGTATCGCTTCCCTCCCAACGCCGCCAGTACTCGACTCCCTGCTCGGGGGCCCGTTGCTCTGGGCAGCGATGTCGGACCAGGACGTCGTCGTGCACGGGCCGGTCAGCACCGGTGGCCTGTACAACCTGAGTCAGCTGATCGAAGTCCGTCAACGGCTCTCGCCCGAGCGCTACCCGCGCGTGATCGAAGTGCGTCCGGACAGTATCCTCGAAGTCGCGCGCGACGCTCATGAGCCGTCGAAGGCGATCGCTGCGTTGTCCGGCGGCCTAGACTCAACCTTCACCGCCGTACGGCATGGGCTCGGGCTGGCAGGCGAGGCCACGATCCCCATCGAGGCGATGGTGATGATCCATGGCTTCGACGCATCGCTCGATCGCATGGATCAATTCGATGCGATGCGCCGCCGCGCCGAGCCGACGATAAAGCTGCTCGACGTTCCCTTTCATGTCGTGCGCACCAACAGCAAGCTGGACGGACGGACCTGGCCGCATTCCGCGATCCCGCTGACAGTGAGTGCTCTCTCGCATTTCGGCCATCTGGCGCCGATCGCCCTGGTCTCCTCCGGCGCACCGTACGGAATCCCACGGTTCGGCATTTCGCATCCTACGGCAGTCGAATCGCTAGCATCAGGCGACTGGTTCCGCGTGGTGACGGACGGGAGCGGATTTGGCCGTACTGAAAAGGTGGAGATGTTGACGCCGTACCCGGCCGTGCTCGCTGCCGTCAAGGTCTGCTGGGCGGGCGACGACCCCGGTAAGAACTGCGGAGCGTGCGAAAAGTGCGTGATGACTCGCCTTAACTTCCTGGCGGCGGGTATCCGCGATGCACCCTGCTTCGACACGCCGCTGACTCCAGAACTGATCGCAGGCCTCTCCATGCCGTCGATGAACGCGGTACGCGACCTGTTCCGGACGTGCTGGAACGAGTTAGAGGCGCGCAATTGCAGCGGGCCGGAAGTCGACCTACTGCGCAGGCGCCTGAGCCGTGTTCCGCCGGACGTTGTGGTCGAGTGGAGGAAGAAAACTCACGACAACATTGCGCGATGGCTGCCACGGTGGGTCAAGCAACTCATTAAACGCGCGCTCGCCTAGCGCCTACGCGTCACTTTGCGTCGCTCGAGATTCACGAAGCCACGACCCGACGCCCTGGTGTAATGCTTCGAACGCGGAGGCCGCGAGTTCTTCCTGCTTTTCAGCAGGCCAGTCCCGGAAAAGCGCTTGCGCTGCTTTCCAGGTGCTTCCCCCGCGGCGAGCCCATCACGGCTCGCCGGGAATCTCTCATATAATATGTATAAAAATCAGTAGCTTAAGTGGTGGAGCCAGGGGGAGTCGAACCCCCGACCTCTTGAATGCCATTCAAGCGCTCTCCCAACTGAGCTATGGCCCCTCCAGAGAACAGGTATCGGTAATCATGGAACAGTAGTCAGTAATCATGGGCACGTTCTGATTACTGATTGCTGACTACCGATGCCTGATTAGCCTTCCTCCTCGTCTTCGATGTCGCCGCCGATGATGTCGGTGACATCGGCGTCCTCTTCCTCCTGCTCCTCGATGAGGGCGGCATCGTCCAGGCTCTCGCCGATCTCGACATCTTCTTCGATGTCGGGCTCGGTGGTTTCGACCGCCTTCTTGCCGCCCTGCGCCTCGGCGTCGGCATCTTCCAGCGAGACGAATTCGGCTTCCACCGGCTCCGGCACCGCGACTTCTTCTGCCGGAACGGGAGTGCGTGGAGCCGCCGCCTGCTGCTCGGGCCGCGCCCGCGAGATCGGCGTTTCCACCGGCACGACTTTGCCGGTATACGGCGAGATCACGGGATCCTTGTTGAGGTCATAAAACTTGCGCCCAGTGTCGGGGCAGATGCGCTTGGTGCCAAGTTCCGCTTTCGCCACGGCCGAAATCCTTCAATTTGGGAGCTTCACTTGGCTAGTCGTGGTGCGCCTGTCAATAGCGGATTGCCGCCGCCCCGTGATAGAGGACGCGGGCTGGATTCTTTCCCTATGCACGCCGATCCCCCGACCCTCACCGCCCGCCGCCATGGCCCCTTGAAAGGCCGTGTGCGCGTACCCGGCGATAAATCGATCTCGCATCGGGCCCTGATCATCGGCGCGCTCGCGGTCGGCGAGACGGCGATCAGCGGCTTGCTCGAAGGCGAGGATGTCCTCAATACCGCCAAGGCGTTGCGGGCGCTCGGCGCGCAGGTCGAGCGGCCCGCGGCGGGGGAATGGCGGGTCCGCGGCGTTGGGGTCGGCGGCTTCGCCGAGCCTGCGGCGCTCCTTGATTTCGGCAATTCCGGCACCGGGTGCCGGCTCATGCTCGGGGCGGTAGCCGGCTGCCCCATCACCGCGACCTTCGACGGCGACGCCTCATTGCGCAAGCGCCCGATGCAACAGGTGCTCGACCCGTTGCAACGCATCGGTGCGCGTACGCTCGCGGCGACGGCCGGCCGCTTGCCGCTGACGCTTGCCGGCGCGCGCGCGCCCATCCCCATCGTGTTCGAGCCGCCGGTGCCGTCGGCGCAATTGAAGTCGGCGGTGCTGCTTGCCGGCTTGGCAGCGCCGGGCGAGACGGTCGTCATCGAAGCGGAAGTGACGCGCGACCATACCGAAAAGATGTTGGCCCTGTTCGGCGCCGACGTCCGGGTCGAGCCGCAGGGGGCGAATGGCCGCCGCGTTACGCTAGCCGGCCAGCCGGAGCTTTCGCCGCAGCCGATCAGGGTCCCCGCCGACCCGTCCTCGGCGGCGTTTCCGCTCATCGCCGCGCTGATCACGCCGGGCTCTGACGTGATTCTCGACGGCGTGATGCTCAATCCGCTGCGCACCGGCCTGATCACGACTTTGCGCGAGATGGGGGCCTCGATCGAGCAGATCGAGAGGCGCCAGGAAGGCGGCGAGGACGTTGCCGACCTGCGCGTGCGGGCTGGCGCACTGCGCGGTGTCGAGGTCCCGGCCGCGCGCGCGCCGGCGATGATCGACGAATATCCGGTGCTGGCGATTGCCGCCGCCTTTGCCGAGGGCACGACGGTGATGCGCGGTCTCAAGGAGTTGCGGGTGAAGGAGTCCGACCGCCTCGCCGCGACCGCCGACCTGTTGCGCGCCAATGGGATTGCGGCCGACATCGAAGGTGACGATCTTATCGTGGACGGCAAGGGCCGGGCCCCCGGCGGCGGCCTCGTCGCAACCCACATGGATCACCGCATCGCCATGGCGGCGCTGGTGCTGGGGCTTGCCAGCGAGCAGCCGGTGAAGATCGACGACGCCAGCTTCATCGCCACGAGTTTTCCGGGTTTTCTGGATTTGATGCGATCGCTGGGCGGGATTTTGTCATGATCATCGCCATCGACGGACCGGCCGCCTCGGGCAAGGGGACGATCGCCAGACAAGTCGCGGCCGTCTATGGACTGCATCATCTCGATACCGGGCTGCTCTACCGCGCCGTAGCCAAGGCGGTGCTCGACGCCGGCTATTCGCCCAGCGATGTGGAACGCGCCATCGAAGCCGCCATCGCGCTCGATCCGGCAAAATTCGATGACAATGTGCTGAAATTGCCGGCCATTACCGAGGCCGCTTCGGTGGTCGCAGCGATCCCGCAGGTGCGTCAGGCGCTGATGAGCTATCAGCGCCAATTCGCGACGCGGCCGCCCGGCGCGGTGCTCGACGGCCGCGATATCGGCACCGTCATCGCCCCCGGCGCCGACGTGAAATTGTTCGTGGTAGCGAGCCCGGAGGTGCGGGCCGCTAGGCGCGTCCGTGAGCTTCGGGCGCGCGGCGAAGAGGCCGATGAGAAGGAGGTCTTAGCCGACCTCCTCCGGCGCGACGAACGCGACTCCCGGCGCACCGCTGCGCCGCTCAAGGCGGCGCCGGATGCGCACTTGCTCGACACCACCCATTTAGGTATAGACGCCGCATTCCGGGCCGCTGTTGAGATCATCGAGGCCGCCCGAACGGGCCGAAGGCGCGGTTGACTGCGCTTTCGTCATTGGAGGTTCCGCCCGTTCGCCGCTTCGCATGCGAGGCCCCGGACAAAGCTTCGTCCCGATCGTCTGGCTTTGGCCCCAACCGCCGGCTTCCCCGGCGGCTGCTGTGCGTTCGGGACCGTTCCATTTCACGGGGCTCGGAGTATTCATGGCTCAAGTTGCTACCGCCGCGCCCTCGCGCGAGGACTTCGCCAGGCTGATCGATGAATCGTTCAGCGATGGCCATCTGCAGGAAGGATCCGTCGTCAAGGGCACGGTTGTCGGGATCGAAAAAGACGTCGCCGTCATCGATGTGGGCTTAAAGACCGAAGGCCGCGTTGCGCTGAAAGAATTCGCCGGGCCCGGCCGCGCCGCCGAAATCAAAATCGGCGATACCGTCGAGGTCTATCTCGAGCGCATCGAGAACGCGCTCGGCGAGGCGGTGCTCTCGCGCGACAAGGCGCGCCGCGAGGAAAGCTGGGGTAAGCTCGAAAAAGCGTTCCAGAACAACGAAAAGGTCCAGGGCATCATCTTCAACCAGGTCAAGGGCGGCTTCACCGTCGATCTCGACGGCGCCGTGGCCTTCCTGCCGCGATCGCAGGTCGATATCCGGCCGATCCGCGACGTATCGCCGTTGATGAACAATCCGCAGCCGTTCCAGATTCTCAAGATGGACCGCCGGCGCGGCAACATCGTGGTCTCGCGCCGTACCGTTCTGGAGGAGACGCGCGCCGAGCAACGTCAGGAGCTGGTGCAGAATCTCGAAGAGGGACAGGTCATCGACGGCGCGGTCAAGAACATCACCGATTACGGCGCCTTCGTCGACCTCGGCGGCATCGACGGCCTGCTGCACGTTACCGACATCGCCTGGCGGCGTGTCAATCACCCGTCCGAGGTGCTCAATATCGGCCAGCAGGTCAAGGTCAAGATCATCAAGATCAACCATGAGACCCACCGCATCTCGCTGGGCATGAAGCAGCTGCTCGACGATCCCTGGCAGGGCATCGAGGCGAAATATCCAGTCGGCGCCCGTTTCAAAGGCCGCGTCACCAACATCACCGATTACGGCGCCTTCGTCGAACTCGAGCCCGGCATCGAGGGTCTGATCCACGTCTCGGAAATGTCGTGGACCAAGAAGAACGTGCATCCCGGGAAGATCGTTTCGACCTCCCAGGAGGTGGAAGTCCAGGTGCTCGAGGTCGATCCCGTCAAGCGCCGCATCTCGCTCGGCCTCAAGCAGACCATGCGCAATCCCTGGGAGGTGTTTCTGGAGAAATATCCGCCCGGCTCGATCGTCGAGGGCGAGGTCAAGAACAAAACCGAATTTGGTCTGTTCCTCGGTCTCGACGGCGACGTCGACGGCATGGTGCACCTCTCCGATCTCGACTGGAAACGGCCCGGCGAGCAGGTCATCGACGAGTACAAGAAGGGCGACAAGGTCAAGGCGCAAGTGCTCGACGTCGACGTCGAGAAGGAGCGCATCTCGCTCGGTATCAAGCAGCTTGCCGACGGCGGCGGCGCCGCGGCTCCCGCCGAGGCTTCCAGCGAGCTGAAGAAGGGCGCCGTGGTCACCTGCGAAGTGATGGACGTGAAGGAGGGCGGCCTCGACGTCAGGATCGTCGGCACCGACTTTACCTCCTTCATCAAGCGCTCGGAGCTGGCGCGCGACCGCTCCGAACAGCGGCCGGATCGCTTTGCCGCCGGCCAGAAGGTCGATGCCCGCGTCATCCAATTCGATCGCCGCGCCCACAAGGTCTCGGTCTCGATCAAGGCGCTCGAAGTGGCCGAGGAGAAGGAGGCGATCGCGCAATACGGCTCGTCCGATTCGGGCGCGACGCTCGGCGACATCCTGGGCACCGCGCTCAAGCGCAAGGGCGAGGAAAGCGTCGAAGAATCCGAGAAGAAGGACTAGCGCGGCTCATGGGCGGCCGGCGACCGAGCTGCGTCCTGGCCGCTCAAGTCATCGTCGCGCCGGCGCGCCGGCCTCCGCCGCGCCTTGTCCTGGCGCATACCGCGTGAACATGCGGCGCGGTATGGCCAAGCGATCCTTGTTGCAGGGGCTGCAGGTGCGAGCCGCGGCGCTTATCTCGCCGTTCACGGACAACTCGCGCGTCGTGACGTTCTGCCTGTTCGGCTACGCGGTTCTTTTGGTGCCGATTCTGGTTGGCGTAAAGTGGCCGCAGGACCTATTCCAGGATAGCGTCGAGGCCTACGCCTGGGGCCAGCAATTCCTCGGCGGCTACGGTCGGCATCCGCCGATGACCGGTTGGATCGCCGGCGTTTGGTATCGCCTGTTCCCGGCGGCCAACTGGTCCTCCTATCTGCTTTCCCACGTTATGGTCGCGATTTCGTTGATCTCGGTCTACTTTATCGGGCGGCGCGCTCGACGCTCGCCGGGCCACGTTCGCCATCTTTGTTCTAATGTTGTATCCGCTGTTTCATCTGAACTCGGATCGCTACAACTGCTACCAGGTGCTGCTGGCGCTGCTGCCGCTTCTGGTTCTCGCTTTCCTGAACGCGTTCGAAAGGCGCACCGCCGGCTCCGGGGTGTTGCTCGGCCTCGCCGCAGGGGCGGCCACGTTGACCAATTATTCGGTGCTGATTTGTGTTGTTGGGATCGGGCTTGCGGCCGTTCTGCACCGGGATCGCCGCCGCTTTTTTACTTCGCCATCGCCATATTGGGCCACCGCCGTTTGCTTTCTTGCTTTGTCTCCTCACCTCGTTTGGCTGGTCAATCGGAACTATTCCTCACTACGATGGGTCGAGGCGCAAATAACGGGAGAGAGTACCGCCGAAAGCGTGCTTCATTATCTGTATGATCACGCATTCTTATTCATCATGCCGCTTGTCGGCGCCGCATTGGCGCTTTGGCCGATTCGGTGGAGCGGGGCGGGCAAGGAGCGGAAACTTACCTCTCCGGCATTTCTCGTCCTGGTGATTGGCGCGGTGCTGGTCTGCTCGCCGCTGCTGCTGGCCATTCCTTTGCACGTTCACTTGAAATCGGATTGGGGAAAGTCGCTGTTTTTCCTGGTGCCGATCATGGCATTGCTGCTTGTGCCGCGGCTGCGGATCACCCGTCGCGCCGTGGCCTCGAGCGCGCTGATTGTGGGTGTTTGGCTGTTGCTGATGGTGGTCGCTGCCCCGGTCTATCCTTGGCTGAGCTTCCGCGTGCGGCCGAACGCAGGGTCCTACCACCCGTTCTCTGAGATCGCTCCGGAGGTTACGCGTCTTTGGCGGGAGCGTTACAACTCGCCGCTGCCGCTCGTCGTTTCCAGGTTCTCCGTCGCGGCGGCCGTAGTCTTTTACAGTCCCGATCACCCCCGAATGTATGCTGACTTTAACCCAGACCATAATCCTTGGCTCGATTATCCCACCGAGCTTCACCGCAAGGGATTTGTTGGCGTATGCGTCGAAGACGATGAATACTGCACAACAGAACTCGACAAGATCGCCCCTAACGCCGAACGACTTATTATTGGGGTATCGCGTAAATTCGCCGGCATGAGCGGCAATATCGTGAAAGCTCAAGTTCGCATCGTGGGTCCGGGCTCATGAAAGGCACTTATTCTCTGCGGTTCGAAATAACATTTCCGAGGTTTGTCACAATCGCGACGCTTCAGTGGTTGCCATTGACCGACACTAGGGGACGCGGCACTGTCGCGCGAATTATTCGAAGGAGACGAGCACATGTCGCTTGACGCTGACTTGATCGTCGATCGCCGCCGCATGCGGCGCAAGCTGACCTTTTGGCGCGTGTTTGCCATCGTGATCTTCGCTCTCGCCGTTATCGGCGCGGCCGTGCAGGTGAGCGATCGCACCGGTTTTGCCGGCGCCGGCGCTTACATCGCGCGGGTGACGATCAAGGGATTGATCCGCGACGATCAGGAACGGGTGCAGCAGCTCGATCGACTGGCCCGGTCGTCGACGGCGCGCGCCGTTGTCGTGCATGTCGACAGCCCCGGCGGCACCACCGCCGGATCGGAGCAGCTGTACGACGCGCTGATGCGACTGAAGGACAAGAAGCCGCTGGTCATCGTCGTCGACGGGCTCGCCGCCTCCGGCGGCTACATCACGGCGCTGGCCGGCGATCACATCGTCGCCAAGCAGACCTCGCTGGTCGGCTCGATCGGCGTTTTGTTCCAATATCCCAACGTCGTCGATCTTCTCGACAAGATCGGCGTCAAGGTCGAGAGCATCAAATCGTCGCCGCTCAAGGCGGCGCCGAACGGCTACGAGCCGACCTCGCCGGAGGCGCGCGGGGCGATCGAGTCGATTATCAAGGATTCCTACGCCTGGTTCCGCGGCCTCGTGCAGGATCGCCGCCATCTCAACGACGACGAGCTGCAGGCCGTCGCCGATGGCCGCGTGTTTACCGGCCACCAGGGGATCGGGCTGAAGCTGGTCGACGAGATCGGCGACGAGCGGGCCGGCATCGCCTGGCTCGCCAGCGCCAAGAGCGTCGACTCAAAGCTGCCGGTCCGCGACTATCAGCTGCACAGCCGCTTCGGCGATCTGCCGTTCCTGCACGCGATGGCCGCGGCGGCGCTCGACGCGGCGGGGCTTTCCACGCTCGCCCGCCGCATCGACGATTGGGGCGGCATCCAGGCGGTCGAACGGCTCAACCTTGACGGTCTGCTGGCGCTTTGGCACCCTGCGGGCGCGAATTGAGCGGCGGAGCGTGCGTCGGCGCTCCGTTATGTCACCCTCCGATGACCGAAGGCATGCTCGCGGGCACCCCATGATCAAGTCCGAACTCGTGCAACGCATTTCCGCGCAGAACCCCCATCTTTACCAGCGCGACGTCGAGAAAATCGTCAATGCCATCCTCGGCGAGATCATCGCGGCGATGGCGCGCGGCGACCGCGTCGAGCTGCGCGGCTTTGGTGCGTTCTCGGTGAAGCAACGCCCGGCACGCACCGGGCGCAATCCGCGCACCGGCGCGCACGTCGCCGTCGACCAGAAGTGCGTGCCGTTCTTCAAAACCGGCAAGGAAATGCGCGAACGGCTCAATCAGGCGGCCGAGGCCTGAGCCGCTCGCACATGATCCTCCACCGCGATACGCAGCGGAGCGGGGATGGATGCATACCGAGGTCGCAAGTTGCTCCGTAGGATCGTCACCTTTGTCGTCCTGGTGCCGCTCGCCGTCATCATCATCGCCTTTGCGGTGGCGAACCGCCATGGCGTCACGGTTTCGTTCGATCCGTTCAACGCCAATGCGCCGGCCGCAGCGGTGACGCTGCCGCTGTTCGCGCTGGTCATCCTTTTGCTCATTTTCGGCGTGCTGATCGGCGGCTTGGCGGTATGGCTACGGCAAGGCCGGTGGCGGCAGGCCGCACGCCGCCTCGAGCGCGAACTGCAGCATCTGCGCGGAAAAGTCGCCGCGCTTGAAGGTGCGCAAACCGAGCCCACCGTCGTGCCGAAAGAGAGCGAGCCTCCGCCGCACCTGCGGCTGCGGCCGCCGGTCCGATAGCCATCGCGGCTCTTGCGCAAGACAAAGCTCGCGCGGCGATGTAGAACCGCGGCGCAGGAACAGGCGATGTCACCGATCGTTAAAATTTGCGGCCTTTCGACCCCGGACGCCCTCGATGTCGCACTCGAAGCCGGGGCCGATATGGTCGGCTTCGTGTTCTTCCCGCCGTCGCCGCGTCATCTCGCATTCGCGGCGGCGCGGATGCTTTCCGCGCGCGTGCGTGGTCGGGCGCAAAAGGTGGCGCTCACGGTCGACGCCGACGATGCGCTGCTCGAAGCGGTAGCAGAAGCCTTGCGGCCGGACCTGCTGCAGCTTCACGGCAAGGAGCCGCCCGCCCGCGTCGCGGCCCTCAAAAAACGCTTCGGCCTGCCGGTCATGAAGGCGATCGCGGTTGCGGCGAGGGACGATGTTGCCGCGGCGGCTTCCTACGTTGCGGTCGCCGACCGCCTGCTGTTCGACGCCCAGGCACCGCGCGAAGCGACCCGTCCCGGCGGTCTTGGCCGGCCGTTCGACTGGCGGCTTCTGGAAAATCTCGATGCCGGCCTGCCGTTCATGCTGTCCGGCGGACTCGATGCCGGCAATGTCGGCGAAGCTCTGCGCATCACCGGGGCGCCGGCCGTCGATGTGTCTTCGGGCGTCGAGCGCGGACCGGGACAGAAAGACCCGGATAAGATCCGGACCTTTGTGCGCGCGGCCCGCGATGCCGCCGCCCGTCTTGCCGCCAAGCCAGTGACGAGTCCGGCATGACCGTGCAGCAACCCAACTCGTTCCGCACCGGGCCGGACGACAACGGGCACTTCGGCATTTATGGCGGCCGTTTCGTCGCCGAAACGCTGATGCCGTTGATCCTCGAACTGGAGAAAGCTTACGCGCAAGCGAAAGCCGATCCACAATTCCAGAAAGAGATGGACGGCTACCTCGCGCACTACGTCGGCCGGCCGTCGCCGCTCTACTTTGCCGAGCGGCTTTCCGCGCACTGCGGCGGCGCCAAAATCTATCTCAAGCGCGAGGAGCTCAATCACACCGGCGCGCACAAGGTCAACAACGTGCTCGGGCAGATCCTGGTGGCGCGGCGCATGGGCAAGAAGCGCATCATCGCCGAGACCGGCGCCGGCATGCACGGGGTGGCGACCGCGACGCTGTGCGCGCGCTTCGGGCTGGAATGCATCGTTTATATGGGCTCGGTCGACGTCGAGCGGCAGAAGGCGAACGTCTTTCGCATGAACATGCTCGGCGCCAAGGTGGTGCCCGTCGAGTCCGGATCGAAGACGCTCAAGGACGCGATGAACGAGGCGCTGCGCGACTGGGTGACCAACGTCGAGAATACGTTCTATTGCATCGGCACCGTCGCCGGGCCGCACCCGTACCCGATGATGGTGCGCGACTTCCAATCGATCATCGGCCGCGAGACCCGCGAGCAGATGCTTGCGGCCGAGGGTCGGCTGCCGGATTCGCTGATTGCCTGCATCGGTGGCGGCTCGAATGCGATGGGCCTGTTTCATCCGTTCCTCGACGAGAAAGAGATCGAGATCTATGGCGTCGAGGCTGCCGGCCATGGTCTCAAAAGCGGCCAGCACGCCGCCTCGATCGCCGGGGGGCGGCCCGGCGTGCTGCACGGCAATCGCACCTATCTCCTCATGAACGAGGACGGGCAGATCAACGAAGCGCATTCGATCTCGGCCGGTCTCGATTATCCCGGCGTCGGCCCCGAACACGCATGGCTCAACGATGTCGGCCGCGTCACCTTCCTCTCGGCCACGGATGACGAGGCGCTCAACGCCTTCCAGCTCCTCTCCAAGCTCGAAGGCATCATCCCGGCGCTGGAGCCGGCGCACGCCATCGCCAAGGTGCTCGACCTGGCGCCGCAAAAGCCCAAGGATCACCTGATGGTGGTCAATCTCTCCGGCCGCGGCGACAAGGATCTCGATACGGTCGCGCGGCACTTGGGTGGCAAAGGGCGATGACCACCCGCATCGATCGCCGCTTCGCCGCGCTCCGGGAAGAAGGCCGCGCCGCGCTGATGACTTTCGTCATGGCCGGCGACCCGGATCACGAGACCTCGCTCGCCATTCTCAAGGCGCTGCCGCAGGCCGGCGCCGACCTGATTGAGCTCGGCATGCCGTTCACCGATCCGATGGCGGACGGGCCCGCGATCCAGGCCGCGGAACTGCGCGCGCTTGCCTCCGGGCAGAACATGAAGCGCACGCTTGCGCTGGTCCGCGACTTCCGCCGCGGCGACGAGGCGACGCCGATCGTGCTCATGGGCTACTACAATCCGATCTACGTCTACGGGGTCGAGCGTTTTTTGACGGATGCCAAGAGCGCCGGCGTCGACGGGCTGATCGTCGTCGATCTGCCGCCGGAAGAAGACGACGAATTGTGCCTGCCGGCGCTCAAGGCCGGCTTAAATTTCATCCGCTTGGCGACGCCGACGACCGACGACAAGCGGCTGCCGGCGGTGCTTAAGAACACGTCGGGCTTCGTCTATTACGTGTCGATCACCGGCATCACCGGCTCTGCGGCGCCGGATAGCGCCAAGGTCGCGGCAGCGGTCAAGCGCATCAAGCAGCACACCAAGCTTCCGGTCTGCGTCGGCTTCGGCGTGCGCGCAGCCGAACAAGCACGCGCCATTGCGGCGGCCGCCGATGGCGTCGTGGTCGGCTCGGCGCTGGTCGAAGCGATCCGCAAAAGCCTGAGCGCGGAAGGCAAGGCGACGGCGGCGACCGTCGGCTCGGTGACCGATCTCGTTCGGACGCTTGCCGAAGGCGTGCTGGAAGCCCGTCATTCCGGCCTCGCGGCCAAAAGCCTGCGCCGCTGACCAGCCGGCGTTGAATTTCGCCCCTCCACTCCACACATTTCATCAGACTGGAGGGGAATACCCATGGCCCGTGACGTGGCGCGCGATTGGATGTGGTCGGAGGCGTGCGAGATGCTCGCGCGCGCCGAGCGCATGCATCGTGAGCTGTTTCGACCCGGCGTCACCCAGGCGCGGCAGCCGGTCTGGGAGCCGCCGGTCGATATTCTAGAGACCGAGTACGAAGTCTTGGTCCTGGTGGCGCTGCCCGGCGCCGATGCCGAGCAGGCGCAGGCCGTGATCGAGGACGGCGACCTTGTCATCACCGGCGTGCGTACCTATCCGGCCGCCTTACGCACGGCTGTGATTCATAGGCTCGAACTGCCGCAAGGCCGCTTTTACCGCCGGTTGCAGCTTCCGGCCGGACACTACAGCGCCGTGCGCCGCGCCGTCGTCGACGGCTGCCTGGTGATCACGTTGCAGAAAGCGGGGCCGAGCCGTGGCTGAAGCCGAAATGCGTGCCAATACCGGGTCGGCCGAAGGCGGCGGCTCGCTGCCGCCGTTGCCGCCCGACGCGCTGATCATCGTGCCGGTGCGCAATACCGTGCTGTTTCCCGGCCTGGTATTGCCGATTACGCTCGGCCGACCGAAGTCGGTTGCCGCCGCGCAACAGGCGGTGCGCGATCAGCGCCAGGTCGGCATTCTGCTGCAGCGTGATCCCGAGGTCGCCGATCCGACCCCGATCGACATGCATCGCATGGGCACGCTCGCCAACATCGTCCGTTACATCACCGCGCCGGACGGTTCGCACCACTTGGTCTGCCAGGGCGAGCAGCGCTTCCAGATCGTCAAGTATCTCAGCGGCTGGCCGTTCTTCGTCGCTCGCGTGCTGCAAATCCCCGAGCCGGACGTGCGCACGCCCGAGGTCGAGGCGCGGTTCGTCAATCTGAAGGCGCAGACGCTGGAAGCGGTGCAATTGCTGCCGCAGGCGCCCGCCGAGCTTCTTGCCGCCATCCAGTCGATCGAAACGCCGTCGGCGCTCGCCGATCTGGCGATCGCCTACATGGACGTGAAGCCGGAAGAAAAGCAGGAGATCCTGGAGACCATCGACATTGTCGCGCGCATGGACAAGGTCTTGCGGCTGCTGGCCCACCGCATTGAAATTTTGCGGCTGTCGCAGGAGATCGGCCGGCAAACCAAGGCGTCGCTCGATGAGCGCCAGCGCGAGGTGCTGCTGCGCGAACAAATGGCGGCGATCCAGCGCCAGCTCGGCGAAGGCGAGGAGGGCAAGGCCGCCGAGATGGCCGAGCTCGACGCGGCCATCAGCAAAGCCAATATGCCGAAGGAGATCGAGGAGCAGGCGCGCAAGGAATTGCGCCGGCTGCAGCGCATGCCCGAAGCGGCCGGCGAATACGGCATGGTGCGCACCTATCTCGATTGGCTGATCGAACTCCCTTGGGCTTTGCCCGAGGAGAAGCCGATCGACATCGTCGAGGCGCGGCGCATTCTCGACGAGGACCACTACGACCTCGACAAGATCAAGCGGCGGATCATCGAATATCTCGCCGTGCGCAAGCTGGCGCCGCAAGGCAAGGCACCGATCCTCTGCTTCGTCGGGCCGCCCGGCGTCGGCAAGACCTCGCTCGGCCAGTCGATCGCGCGCGCCATGGGCCGCAAATTCGTGCGCGTCAGCCTCGGCGGCGTGCACGACGAAGCCGAAATCCGCGGCCATCGCCGCACCTATATCGGCGCGCTGCCCGGCAACATCATCCAGGCCATCCGCAAGGCCGGCTCGCGCAATTGCGTGATGATGCTCGACGAGATCGACAAGCTCGGCGCCGGCATCCACGGCGATCCGGGGGCGGCGCTGCTCGAGGTGCTCGATCCGGAGCAGAACAACACGTTCCGCGACAATTACCTCGGCGTGCCGTTCGATCTGAGCCGGGTGGTGTTCATCACCACGGCGAACATGCTCGACACCGTTCCTGGGCCGCTGCGCGATCGCATGGAGATCATCAGCCTCGCCGGCTACACCGCCGACGAAAAGCTGGAGATCGCCCACCGCTATCTGGTGCACCGGCAAATGGAGGCGAACGGTCTCAAGCCCGGCCAGGTCGAGCTCGACGATGAGGCGATTCGCGACATCATCCAGCATTACACCCGCGAAGCGGGCGTCCGCAGCCTGGAGCGGCTGATCGGCCAGGTGCTGCGCAACGCCGCCGTGCGCATTGCCGAGGGCGACAGCGGGCCGATCCGCATCACGCGCGCCGAGCTCGCCCCGATCCTTGGCGCGCCAAAGTTCGAAAGCGAGACGGCGATGCGGACGAGCGTACCCGGCGTCGCCACCGGCCTCGCCTGGACGCCGGTCGGCGGCGATATTTTGTTCATCGAGGCAACGCGTATTCCGGGTTCCGGCAAATTGATCCTCACCGGCCAGCTCGGCGACGTGATGAAGGAGAGCGCGCAGGCCGCGCTCTCCATCGTCAAGAACCGCGCCGCCGCGCTCGGCGTCGATTCAAGCCGCTTCGAGAAGAGCGACATTCACGTTCACGTGCCGGCGGGCGCCACTCCGAAGGACGGCCCGAGCGCGGGCGTCGCCATGTTCATGGCGCTGGTCTCCTTGATGACCGAGCGGACGATACGCAGCGACACGGCGATGACCGGCGAGATTAGCCTGCGTGGCCTGGTGCTTCCGGTCGGCGGCATCAAGGAAAAGGTGCTCGCCGCGCATGCAGCCGGCATCAGGCGGGTCATGCTGCCGGCGCGCAACCGCAGGGATTATGACGACATTCCCGAGATCGCGCGCAAGGAGATGGAGTTCATCTGGCTCGAACGCGTCGAGCAGGCGGTCGCCGCCGCGCTCGAGCCGAAGAAGTCGGCGGACGGCGCGCCTGCCGCCGCCCCGCAACTCGCTGACGCCGAGGCGTAAGCTTTTCAGTCGGCGTCGACCAACTCCGGCACCCGGCCGGCATGGCGACGGTCAAAGCGCGAGCACCTGCGGGTTGACGCAATTGGGCGGCCGCCGGCCGGCAAGAAAGGCGACAATATTATCGACGACGAGGTGCGCCATCTGCTCGCGTATTTCGCCGATGGCGCTACCGAGGTGCGGCGTCAGCACGACGTTGGATAATTTGCGCAATTCCTTGCCGACCTTGGGCTCGTGCTCGAACACGTCGAGGCCGGCGCCGGCGATCTGCTTGTTGGTCAATGCGCGAATGAGCGCGGCCTCATCGACAATGGCGCCGCGGGCAGTATTGATCAGATAAGCCGTCTTCTTCATCAGCTTGAGTTCGCGCGCGCCGATCTGATGCCGTGTCTCGCTGTTGAGCGGCGAGTGAATCGAGACGAAATCGGATTCGCGCAGCAATTGGTCGAGCGGCACGTAGGTCAATCCCGCCTCGCGTTCTTCGCTTTCCGGCTTGCGGCGCGGCGCCCAGTAGAGCACCCGCATGTCGAAACCGCGGGCACGGCGCGCCACCGCCTTGCCGATCAGGCCGCCGCCGCCGACGAGGCCGATCGTCTTGCCGCAGACGAAGGAGCCGAGCAGATAGCTCGATTGTGCGCCGGGAAATTTGCCGGCGCGCACCAGGCGGTCGCCTTCGACGATCCGCCGCGCCACCGCAAGCATCAGACCGAAAGCGAGATCGGCGGTGGTCTCGGCGGTGAGCGGCGGCACCACGGTGACGGGAATGCCGCGCGCGGTCGCCGCCGCGACGTCGACATGCGAGGGCGTGATCGATTGCGCGGCGATCAGGCGCAGCCGCGGATTGGCGCCGATCACGCCGGCATCGATGCGGTCGTGCAACAGGCAAAACAAAATATCGCAGCGGCGCACGGCGGCGAGCAGCGCCGGGCGGGGGATGATGCGGCTTGCGTCCGGGTTGACCGTGACGGCCGCGATTTGGCGCAGCCGCGCGACGGCGCTTTTCGCCACCGGCTGGGTGACGAAGATGCGCGGGCGTGGCGCGGCGCGCATCAAGCGAGCCAGCGCACGATGCCGGCAACGCCGTCGACGGCGACCTGGGCGCCGTCGGGAATGCGTTGCGTCGCGTCAAGCACGCCGAGCACCATCGGAATACCACGCTCGCGCGCCAGCGAGGCGAGGTGCGAGGTCGAGCCGCCGAGCTCGGCGACGACACCGGCGACGCGCGGCAGGATATGGCTCAGCGCCGGACCGGCGACGCGGGTGACGAGAATGTCGCCGGGCGCGACGCGGCTGAGCTCGCATTCGCAATTCACCACCACGGCGCGGCCGGAGCCCCAGCCGATGCCGGCGGGATGGCCATTGAGGCCGGGATGCTTGAGCCAGATTTCGTCCGGCACGTGCGCGGGCGCAACGCGCAGCGGCCGCGCCTGCAGGAGCTTGAAGCCGGTCGCGTCGAGCGCCCACTCGACTTCGACCGGCATGCCGAGCACGCTTTCGGTCTTGCGCATGAGCCGGCCGAGCGCGGTAGCCTGGCCGGCCTCGAGGCAAGGCGCGTGCACCAGAGCTTCGGGCACCGCCTGCGGCTGCGCGCCGGCGCCGTGCACGCAGATTTCGCGGTGGTGCTTGCGCCCGCTGTCCATCGTGCGCAGAAAGCCCGCCCGGCTGAGCACGATGCGGTCCGGCACTACTTCGCCTTGTGCGATCGCGGAGCCGAGCCCCCAGGTCGCGCTGATCAGCATGTGGCCGTCGGCGGTCTCGCTCAAGCCGCCGCCCGAGGCGGTCGCGGCGATCAGCGGCTGAATGAGCACGGCCATCGCGGTGCCGGCCGGAGCGAGGCCGTGCTGCGCCATCGAGCGCCGCGCGTTGCTGGTCCACAGTGCCGCCCAGCAGGCGCGCAACGCGGTCAAGAATTCCGTCTCGTCGCTGATGCCGAGGAAACTTTCGAACTGGCCGGCAAAGCTGGTATCGGCGCGATCCTCGACCAGCGCCGAGGAGCGCACCGCGAGCGGCTTTGGTTGATCGCGCCAGGCCGCCAGGATTTCCGCTGAAAGCTCCGGCGCGAGGTCGCCCTGATAAAGCTTGAGCCGGATCTCGACGGCGAGCCGGCGTTGCAGCGGCGGGTCCGCGTCGGCGTAATCGCGCACCACGTCTGCTAGACCAAGATGAGCGATCTGCCGCCGATAAGCCGCCGCGGTGAGACAGCAACCGCCTGGCGTCGGCAGCCCCGCCTGCGCCAGCGCCGCCAGATTCGCGGCCTTCGGTCCGGCGCGCTCGGCATCGGCCGTGGCAGGGTCGGAGAGTGGAAGGAGGAAACGCATCATACCAGAGCTCGACGTCACTTCACATGGTCGCCGTAGCCGGGAAGCGGATCGACCACAGTGATTTGTTTGACCGGGAAGTTGGACACGATCTCGATCGAATCCTTTTGCACGATCAGCATTTCCTCGATGCGCACGCCGTAGCGGAATTTCTTGCCGTGCTGGGTCTCGAGCGCAAAGGTCATGCCCTCCTTGATCTCGACCGGATGATCGAGCGACCAGATGCGCGAGATCACCGGCTGGTCATATTGCGCCAGCCCGAGCCCGTGGCCCCACAGGTTGGCCGCCGCCTGGTCTTCGTCCTCGTAGCCCCAGGTCTCCATCGCCGAGGGCCATTGCAGCGCGATGTCGCGGGTGGTGGCGCCGACTTTCACCGCGCCGATCGAATCGTACAGCCACTTCAGCGCGATCTCGTAGGTGTCCTTCTGCTCCTGGGTCGGTTCCTTGCCGACGCAATAGGTGCGGTAATAGCAGGACTTGTAGCCGTTCCAGGTCAGCGCCGCCAAATCCATGAACACGATGTCGCCGGGCTGGATGATGCGGTCGGAAAAATTGCGCCAATTCGGCCAGGTGTTCGGGCCGGAGGAGACGATGACGTCCTCGACGTCCTCCATGCCGGCGAAATTGTAGAGATATTGCATCAGGTGCGCCGTCACCTGGTTCTCGGTGATGCCGGGGCGCAGGAATTTCATGCACTCCCAGTGCGTGGCGTCGCCGATGGCGCCGACAATGCGCATGCATTCCTGCTCGTCGACGTTCTTGACCGCGCGCGCCTCCATCATCGGCGTCATGCCGTCGACCCAGGCGATGTTTTTCTCCTTGAAGATGGTGAGCATGTTGATGTCGATGAAATCGACGCCGAGCTTTTGCCCGGCGACACCGTGACGCTTCATCTCTTCGAGGACGGCGTTGCTGAACTTGGTCACCTGCTGGGTCGAGGCCGGCCCGGCCGCGCCCTTGATCCAGGCGAAGGAGTGGCGGACGTTTTCCTTCGGCAGCCACGGCGAATGCCGCTCGATCTGGAAGCCGAGGTCGCCCTGCTCGAACAGGATCGGCGCGCCGTCGCCGCAGAGCATGGCATAGCGCAGCCCCGGCTTCAGCCGGTTCCAGCCCGGCGTCAGCGTGCCGGTCAGGTAGCGCACGTTCTCGTCGTACATGCAGAGCATGGCGCCAAGGCCGTGCTTTTTCATCATCGCGCGGGCGCGCTCGGTGCGGTAGTTGCGCAGCCGGTCCCAATTGACCCGCTGCTGCCAGTCCATGCCGACGGTGCCGAAATTCGCTCCCATGGCGTTCTCCCGCTGCGTGTTCCAGGGCTTGCTACGTTCACATCCTAAACTTCACGATCTTCTGCTGTTGCTCGCCGAGCCCGTCGATGCCGAGCCGCACCACGTCGCCGGCGCGCAAGTATTTCGGCTCCGGCTTGAAGCCCATGCCGACGCCGGGCGGTGTGCCGGTGATGATGACGTCGCCCGGCTCCAGCACGAAGAACTGCGAGCAGTACCAGACCAGATGCGCGACGCCGAACACCATGTTGCGGGTGGTGCCCTTCTGCCTACTCTCGCCGTTGACCGTGAGCCACATATCGAGCCGCTGCGGGTCCCTGATCTCGTCCTTGGTGACCAGCCACGGCCCGAGCGGACCGAAGGTCTCGCAGCCCTTGCCCTTGGTGAATTGGCCGACGCGCTCGAGCTGAAAGACGCGCTCGGAGACGTCGTTGGCGAGGCAATAGCCGGCGACCGCCTCCATCGCCTTGTTCTTGGCCAGATAACGCGCGCGGCTGCCGATGACGACGCCGAGCTCGACTTCGTAGTCGAGCTTGGTCGAGCCTTTCGGAATCACGGTGTCGTCGTTCGGCCCGCAAATGCAGCTCGGCGCCTTATTGAAGATCAGCGGCTCCGTCGGCAACGGCATGCCGGCTTCGGCGGCGTGGTCGGCATAATTGAGCCCGATGGCGATGTAATTGCCGACCTTGCCGGCGCAGGCGCCGAGCCGCGGCGTGCCGCGAACAAGCGGCAGCGTGTCGGGCTTGAGCTTGCGCAGTTTGGCGAGGCCCTTGGGCGACAGCACGTCGCCGGCGATGTCCGGCACGATTTTCGACAGATCGCGGATGCGCCCTTGGGCATCGAGCATGCCGGGTTTTTCCCGGCCGGGCGCGCCGTAGCGGACGAGTTTCATCGGGATACTCCTTGTCTGGACGCGACCGTGGCGAGCACGCGCCGGTTGTCAGAACGCGCCGGGGAATGCGCCGCCGTCGATGAGCAGGTTCTGGCCGGTGATATAGCCGGCTTGCGCCGAGCAGAGGAAGGCGCAGGCGGCACCGAACTCGGCGGGATCGCCGACGCGCCGCGCCGGAACCGTGGCAACGCGCTCGGCCATGACGGCTTCCTCGCTGATGCCTTTCGTCTTCATCGTTGTCTCAACGTAGGAGCGCAAGCGGTCGGTCGCAAAGGCTCCGGGCAGCAGGAAATTGATGGTGACGTTCGATGCAGCGACGCTGCGCGCGACGCCGGCGAGGAAGGAGGTGAGGCCGGCGCGGGCGCCGGACGACAGGTCGAGCCCTACGAGCGGCATCTTCACCGAGAACGAGGTGATGTTGACGATGCGGCCGAATTTTTTAGCGATCATCGGGTCGATGGCTTTCTGGATCAGTTCCACCGCCACGATCATGTTGGCGACGACGCCGTCGAGCATCTTTTGCCGGTCGAGTTCGCGGAAGTCGCGGAAGGGCGGGCCGGCATTGTTGTTGACCAGGATATCCGGCTCGGGGCAGGCCGCGAACAACGCCTTCTGCCCGTCGGCCGAGGCGACGTCGGCCGCGACGGCAGTGATCTTAGCGCCCGTCGCTTGGCGGAGTTCCGCGGCGGTCGCGGCGACGCGGTCGCCGTCGCGGCCGTTGATCACGACGTCGCAGCCGGCCTGCGCCAGCGCCGTGGCGCAGGCGCGCCCGAGCCCGCGGCTCGAGGCGCAGACGATGGCCTTGCGGCCGGCTATTCCAAGGTCCATGCCTAACCTCCCCAAATATTTTTTACGGCGCTTACGGCCATTTCACCACCGGCGGCATCGAAGAAAGAATCGACTCGACATTGCCGCCGGTGCGCAGGCCAAAGACCGTGCCCCGGTCGTAGAGCAGATTGAACTCGACGTAACGTCCGCGCTGCACGAGTTGTTCCTCGCGCTCGGCTTCGGTCCAGGGCTTGTTGAAATTTCTGCGCACCAACTCGGGGTAGATGCCGAGGAAAGCGCGGCCGACTTCCTGAGTGAAGGCGAAATCGGCCTCGAAGTCGCCGCTATCGAGCCAATCGTAGAAGATGCCGCCGATGCCGCGCGCTTCGCCGCGGTGTTTCAGAAAAAAATACTCGTCGCACCACGCCTTGAATTTATCGTATGGGGCGACCGCGGCATGGGCATTGCAGGCGGCCTGCATCGCGGCGTGGAAGGCGATCGTGTCGGGATCGTCCTGGGTGCGGCGGCGCGCCAGCACCGGCGTCAGGTCGGCGCCGCCGCCGAACCACGATTTGGTGGTGACGACGAAGCGCGTGTTCATGTGCGCCGCCGGCACGTGCGGATTGTGCGGATGCGCGATCAGTGAAATGCCGGTGGCGAAAAAGCGGGGGTCGTCGGCGACTCCGGGTATGTGGTTGCGGAATTCCGGGGCGAACTCGCCGAACACGGTCGAGACGTGGACGCCGACTTTTTCGAACACGCGGCCTTTCATCATCGCCATGACGCCGCCGCCACCCGGCGTGCCGCGGTGATCGGTGCGGTTCCAGGGCTTGCGCACAAAGCGGCCGGCGGCGCGATCCGCCAGCGGTGCGCCGGCGGGCAGGGCGTCCTCCAGCTCCTCGAAGGCGGCCACGATCCGATCGCGCAGCGTTTCGAACCAGGCGCGGGCGCGGTCTTTCCGCGTTTCGATCAGGTTGGCGTCCATCGGTCGGTTTGAGGTTCGCACGGCTTGCAGCGTCGCGGTACAACTGCTCGCGGGCCTTGTCCAGAATGTCACATTCCTGCGCGACTATACTGATCTTTCCAGCCGCATGGCGAAACCCACGATGGGAACACCAATGGCGCCGATCATGATATCCGCGAACCGCCCGACGCGGCGCCGCCTGCTCACGGGCGCGGCCGGCGCCGCCCTTGCCATGATCGCGGCGCCCGCCGTGTTGCGGCGGGCCGCGGCGCAGAGCTGGCGGGCGGGCGGCACTGGCGGAGCGGGCGGGGGCGATCCGTTCAGCCTCGGGGTCGCTGCCGGCGCACCCCGTCCTGACGGCTTTGTGCTGTGGACGCGGCTGGCGCCCAAGCCCTTATCGAACAATCCGGAAACCCCCGGCGGCATGAGCGGCAACGATGTCACCGTGGCCTATGAGATCGCGACCGACCCCGCCATGCGCGACATCGTCCGGCGCGGCGAAGCAACCGCCGAGCAGGCCTACGCCTATTCGGTGCATCTCGACGTCGCGGGGCTCAAATCCGGCCGGCCGTATTGGTATCGCTTCATGAGCGCCGATGCCGCGAGCCGCATCGGGCGCGCCGTCACGCTGCCCGCGCCGGGGACGGCGCTCGACCGGCTGCGCTTCGGCTTCGTGTCCTGCTCCAATTACGAGCACGGCTATTTCTCCGGTTACCGGCATCTGGCCGATGAAAATCCGGAATTCGTGCTCTATCTCGGCGACTACATCTACGAATACATCGAGGAAAAGCGTCCGATCGTGCGCCGCCACTCCGACGGCATCGAGGCGGCGACGCTGCCGACCTACCGCAATCGCTACGCGCAATATCGGCTCGACCCGGACCTGCAACGGCTCCATGCCGAGGTCCCGGCGCTGGTCACCTGGGACGACCATGAGGTGCAGAACGATTACGCCGACAAATGGTCGCAATATTTCGACGACCCGGAGCGGTTCCTTGTTCGGCGCGCGGCGGCCTACCGCGCCTTCTACGAGCACATGCCGGTGCGGCCGATCCTGTCGCGGCCCGAAGGCCCGGCAATGCGGATCTATGATCGCTTCACCTTCGGCGACCTCATCGAAATCTCGATGATCGACGGCCGGCAATACCGTTCGCGCGAAGCCTGTTACGCGCCGCCGGACAAGGGCGGCACGCACCTGGAGACCGACGCGAGCTGTCCGGAGCGGCGTGATGCCGGGCGGACCATGCTCGGCTTCGCGCAGGAAGCGTGGCTTCATTCCGCGCTCGCCCACAGCAAGGCGCAATGGAATCTGATCGCGCAGGACGTGCTGATGGCGCAGTTCCGATTGAAGCACGACAACGCCGACGCCTTCTCGACGGATGATTGGGACGGCTATCCAGCCAATCGTGCGCGGCTGCTCAAGCATATCCGCGACACCCGAGTGTCCAATGCGGTCGTTGTCGGCGGCGATGCCCATTCTTTCCTCGCCAACGACCTGCGGCTGGATTTCGACGATGCGGCATCGCCCGTTGTTGCGACCGAGTTCGTCGGCACCTCGATCTCGGCGTACGGGCCGCCCTACGAATGGATCGCACGGGCGCTGTCCGACAACCCGCATGTGCATTTCTTCGAAAGCCGGCGGCGCGGCTATGTCTGCGTCGATCTTGAGCGCGCACACATGCAGGTACGCATGCGTGTCGTCTCCGATGCCGCCGACCCCAAGGCCGACATTGCGACGCTGCGGACGTTCGCGGTCGAGGGCGGCCGTGCCGGCGTAGTGGCGGCTTAAGTTCGCCGTTCACTGTGTGTTGAAACAGCGATCCCGTCGGTCTGCCGCAGCCCTTCGCCGGCGGCCATTGCGGCTGCGACCGCGACGTTGAGCGAACGCAGGCCGCGGCGCATCGGGATCGTAAGGCGGGCATCGGCCGCGGCGTGGACCGCTTCTGGCACGCCCGCCGATTCACGCCCGAACAGCAGGATGTCGTCTGCCCGGTAGCGGTAATCCAGATAGGAGACGGAAGCCGCGGTGGTGAACAGCACCAGACGATGCCCCTGGCTGCTGCGCCAGGCTGCGAAACTTTGCCACGATCGGTGCCGCGTGATCGCGACGGCGTCGAGGTAGTCCATCCCGGCGCGGCGGAAGGCGCGGTCGGTAACGGGGAAACCGGCCGGCTCGATGATATCGGCCCCGACGCCGAGGCAGGCGCAGAGCCGCAAAATCGTTCCGGTGTTCTGCGGAATGTCGGGCTCATAGAGGGCGATGCGCATGCGGAACACTCGAGACTGGCAGGAGGAGGGCCGTCAATTGCAAGCTGTTCCCGGCTGCGGCGCGGGCGGACAGGCCGCCGTGCCGAGCTTTCAGGGTGCCCTCGATGGCACACTTGCGCTCTCGCGGTAAGGGTGCCAATAAAACGCCGCCGGATTGCGTCGTTTCTCTACCTTCCCCGGGTTACTGCTGCCCTATCAACTCGTTTCCAAGACCGCGCCCGAGAACGCACAAGGTTGGACCATGAGCGGACATTCCATCTACAAACCGCAGAGCCCTCTCATACAATGGCTGGAGCGGCGCCTGCCGGTTGCCAGCCTGGTCTATTCGTCCTTCATCGTCTATCCGACGCCGCGCAACCTGAACTACTGGTGGACGTTCGGCGCCATTCTCAGCTTCATGCTGGGCGTGCAAATCATCACCGGCATCGTGCTGGCGATGCATTACACGCCGCATGTCGACTTCGCGTTCAATTCCGTCGAAACGATCATGCGGGACGTCAACTACGGCTGGCTGTTGCGTTACTTGCATGCCAACGGCGCCTCGTTCTTCTTCGTCGCCGTCTATGCCCACATCGCCCGCGGCATGTATTACGGCTCCTACAAGGAGCCGCGCGAGGTGCTGTGGATCCTCGGCGTCATCCTGTTCTTGCTGATGGTGGTCACCGGCTTCATGGGCTACGTGCTGCCGTGGGGCCAGATGAGCTTCTGGGCGGCGACCGTCATCACCAACCTGTTCTCGGCGTTCCCGATCGTCGGCGACCCCATCGTCACCTGGCTGTGGGGCGGCTACGCGGTCGGCAATCCGACGCTCAATCGTTTCTACTCGCTGCACTACCTGTTGCCGTTCGTCATCGCCGGCGTCGTGGTGCTTCACGTCTGGGCGCTGCACGTGGTCGGGCAAAACAACCCGACCGGCGTCGAGCCGAAGACCGAGAAGGATACCGTTGCCTTCACGCCCTGCGCGACCGTCAAGGACGCCTTCTTTATCGGCGTGTTCTGCCTGTTCCTTGTCTGGTTCGTCTTTTACATCCCCAACTATCTCGGCCATTCCGACAATTACATTCCGGCTAATCCCAGCCAGACCCCGACGCACATCGTTCCGGAATGGTACTATCTGCCGTTCTACGCCATTCTCCGCGCCATCCCGAGCAAGCTTTTCGGCGTCATCGCACTTGGCGGCTCGATCGTCCTGCTCGCCTTTCTGCCGTGGCTCGA
>Ga0208937_1000213_pt1 | contig 53211 bp, 45 predicted proteins | sample June2015DPH_11_5_FD_184705 | JGI IMG/M metagenome (GOLD analysis project Ga0208937, IMG submission 184705) | Peatland microbial communities from SPRUCE experiment site at the Marcell Experimental Forest, Minnesota, USA - June2015DPH_11_40... | ecosystem: Environmental > Terrestrial > Soil >... | reverse complement strand
TATCGCCGACCTGTCGGCAAATAGAGAAAAAATAGGTTCGGAAAATAGGTGCCGCTTCGCCGTGAGATCACCATTGACTGTCAAATGCGTCCCAAACCGCGATTCAGCACTTTCTATCATGGGGATTCCGAAGCTGCTGTCTCCTCCATCTGTCTCTTGACAAGCGCAAGAAAATAGGCTAGAATGCTACGGTGAAGCTGTGCAGGAGGTCACGGCCGGCTGGGAACACGATGCGGCAATGCTGCTGCCTGCCCCTACCCACTCCCGAGAACGTGCCAAGCGGGACGAAAAGCCCCCGAATTGGCTCACCGCGCCACAGACAGGAAGTCTGTCATTGCGGGGGAAGCAAAAAAGGATTCCTTAAAAATGAACGAGCAGAGCGGGAATGTCTATGAAAACAAAGGACCGCTGTGGAAAACTCGGAGGCGAAGCTGGAATGTGTATGAAAACAAAGGCACTTAGCCGCTTAAAGCGGGAATGTGGTTGAAAAGAAAGGTGGTTAATAGGTGGCAAAGGGATTACACCGTGACGAGGATTTTTGACGAGGATTCTTCTTGCCAGCTTGGCCCTGTAAATGTTATTTGAATAGATTCCCACTTTTGGCGTCCATCGGTAGTGGGTCAATTTGATGCTGTAGCGGCGATCCCGCAAGGCGGGATCGCCAAATGGCGGCGTCCCGATCAGATCGGGACAGGTTCCTCCGCCTCTACATCAAATTGACCCACTACCCGTGCATCGAAACTGTACATGAGTCGACCAAGAATTCAGTTCGCGAACCAGGCAGCGGCGGAGAGGAGGCCGCGTAGAACCGTGGGGCTAGCAGTAATCGGCCTGGGGACTGTCGGCACAGGTACGGTGAAGGTGTTGGTCGAGCACCAGGGTGAAATCCAGCGGCGGCTGGGCTGCAAGCTGGAGCTCAAGACCATCTGTTCGCTCGGCATCCGCAAGAAAGATGTGTCCTGGCTCGGCAGGCAAGTGAAAGCATCGGTGGACTGGCATGAAGTGGTGCGCGATCCTGAAATTGATATTGTCGTGGAACTGGTGGGAGTGCTGTCCGTGGCGCGCGCCATTGCCTTTGCGGCCATCGACGCCGGCAAGCACCTGGTGACCGCGAACAAGCAACTGGTGGCGGAATGCGGGGTGGAGCTTGCGGAGCACGCCCGCGCCGCCGGCGTGAGCCTGGGCATCGAAGCTTGCGTGGCGGGAGGCACGCCCATTCTGCACGCCATCCGCGAAGGGCTGGCGGGCGAGCACTTCGCCGGCGTGTACGGCATCCTGAACGGCACCACCAATTACATCCTCACGGAAATGGAGCGCCGCGGCTGCAGCTTCGCCGAAGCGCTGGCCGAAGCGCAGCAAGAAGGCTATGCCGAGCCCGATCCCAGCTTTGATGTGGAAGGGTACGATGCCCGCTACAAGATTGCCATTCTCGCCATGTTATGTTTCGGCCAGGCGGTGCGCGTCGAGGAGATTCCTGCGCAAGGGATCACCGCGATCGAGCAAGTGGACTTCGCTTATGCCCGCCGCTTGAACCATACCATCCGCTTGATCGCCTCCGCTCGCCGCCGCGCTCGCGGCCGCCTGGAAATTTTCGTGCGGCCCATGATGATTCCGGCCAGCAGCCAACTGGCCAACGTGCTAGGCTCGATCAACGGAATCCTGCTGATGGGAAACAAGGGCGGGAACACCACTATCACCGGCCGGGGCGCCGGGGGTGAACCCACCGGCGTCGCGGTGCTCTCCGACGTGGTTGAAATCGCCCGCGCCATGGCGACGGGCGGAGGTGGCTCGACTCCCCTGGGGTACGAGACCTGGCATCCGTCCAGAATCGCTCCTGCCTCGGAAAACATCATCTCCGCTTACCTTCGCCTGGTGGTCCGCGATCGCCCCGGAATCCTGGCGCGCGTCTGCGCCCTGCTGGCCCGCCACCGCATCAACATCGATTCGGTGCTCCAGGAACCCGCCCTGCCCAAAAACCATCTCCCCTTTGTCATGACCCTCGAACCCAGACGCGAGAAGCACGTGGCGCAGGCCGTGGCCGAAATCGCGCGCCTCCCCTTCATGGCCCGCCCACCGCTCATGCTGCCGTTCGCCGAATTGCCGTAAAGGCAGTGACCCGCCGTGGCGGGACAAGTGACGAGTGGCAAGAACAGAAGTCAGGAGTCAGAAGGAATTGGAACCGGCGCCGCAGCGCGGCCTTCGGCCGCAAGCCAGATTTCAAATTCCAGAAGGGGCGTGGCAACGACTCCTCCGGGGGAAAATCTTCGCGCGCCGCAAAGAAGTTCACTGTTATTAATGCAGAAACTACGAATGGGATCAGAGACCGGGAACACTTGCCTGGTGAGCCGGCTGGGACTCGAACCCAGAACCCCTGCCTTAAAAGGGCAGTGCTCCACCGTTGAGCTACCGGCCCACGTTGGTTGCTCGCAAGGTTTGTCGTTCAGCAATCCTGCCGCCGAGGGCCAAGATGCTGCGCCCCTCGTCATTCAGAACGGGAGGACACCGAAGGGTGTGGCCTCGCGCTGCACATCCTAACAACTTACACCAGTGGGACCGCGCCCGTAAATACCAATCGCAGCAGCCGCAATCTTTCTCACTTGACAGGGTATGGGAGCAATTGTACATTATTAAACGTGGATCGTACGTTAGAGAGGCTGCAATGGCGGCAGTTTGCTTCGACATCAAAAAGGTAACGGCCACTGATTTTAGGGATAGGCTTAAAGACTACCTGAAAGCGGCGCGAGCCAATAGAGTGGTGCTGGTCGAAAACCGGCGGCAGCCTGCAAAATACCTTGTGGACAAAGAATTCCTGGATTCTCTTGTTAAAGAGCGTGAATCCATTATTGCGACGATGGAGATTCTAACTGACCGGGATCTTACGGACCGGCTGCTGCATCTTTCTAAAACCATTGATGATGATGTTGCCGCTGGGCGGTTGCTCAGGACGGCAGACGTTTTTGGCGCATGACGAAGAGGCAGAAACGTCCTTCCCCCCCCCCTCCCGTTGTAGAAGGGGCACAGCCCAAACCTTGCTTTGAACTGAGATATACCCCGGATGCCGCTAGAGACATTAAAGGCCTTGACGGAAGCGTCCGAAACCAGCTTCGCAAGGTCTTGGAGAAGAAGTTGGCCGTTGATCCTGAAGGATACGGCTTGCCGTTGCGGGGTCCGCTTGCGAATTATTGGAAGCACGAGTTTGGAAATCATCGCATCATCTACCGGATTTATCCCCAGCATCATGTTGTAGTCGTGTGCGCGGTGGGCGTCCGCAAACAGGGCGACGCCGAGGACATTTACCGGCAACTGGAATCGGTTGCCAAAACGGGGCGTCTGGCCGGACAACTTGTATCGGTGCTCAAGAATCTTCTGCCGAAGAGGTGAAGATTGGAGTCAAGCCCGGGTCTCACTTCGGGTTGAGATATTGCCGCTTGCGCGCTACTCTGTTTGGGCTCCAGGTTGATGTTCAGAAGGGCGGGAACCTGTTGTGAGTATCCGGCGACTCATCTGGACTCTATTTGATTTGAGAGGAGAAGAATCATGGCGAAGGTTAAAGATCTGAAGGTGAACGAACCGACCCAGCGCTTGCGCGGTACCCTGCCGAAGATCGGAATCCGGCCGGCCATCGATGGGCGGCGCAAGGGCGTCCGGGAATCGCTGGAAAACCAGACCATGGAAATGGCGAAGTCCGCCGCCAAGTTTTTTGACGAGCATCTGCGGCACCCCAACGGACTCCCTGTGGAATGTGTGATCTCTGACACCTGCATCGGCGGTGTGGCGGAGGCAGCGGAGGCCGCGGATAAGTTTGCGCGCCAGGGTGTGGGACTTTCTCTTACCGTCTCGCCCTGTTGGTGCTACGGTTCGGAGACCATGGATATGGATCCCCTGACGCCCAAAGCGGTCTGGGGCTTCAACGGTACCGAGCGGCCCGGCGCGGTCTACCTGGCAGCAGTGTTGGCGGGGCACAATCAGAAAGGACTGCCCGCATTCGGCATTTATGGAAAGGACGTGCAGGACGCAGGTGATAAGAGCATCCCGAGGGATGTCCAGGAAAAGCTCCTGCGCTTCGCCAAAGCCGGGCTGGCAGCGGCGGAAATGAAAGGCAAGTCCTATCTTTCACTCGGCTCCGTTTCCATGGGCATTGCGGGTTCTACGGTTGACCCGGCCTTCTTTCAGAACTATCTGGGAATGCGCAATGAGTATGTGGATATGTCGGAATTCCTCCGGCGGATCGACGAAAAAATCTATGACCAGGAAGAGTACAAACGCGCCTATGAATGGGTCAAGGCGAACTGCCCCGAAGGAAAGGATCATAACGTTCCGGAAATGCCGCGGGCCAAGAAGGACGCCGACTGGCACACCGTGGTGAAGATGACCCTGATCGCACGCGACCTGATGGTTGGGAATGGCAGGCTGGCGGAGATAGGATTTGGCGAAGAGGCTCTTGGACACAACGCAATTCTGGCCGGGTTCCAGGGTCAGCGGCAATGGACGGACCACTTCCCCAATGGGGACTTCATGGAGGCAATCCTCAATTCCTCCTTCGATTGGAACGGCATCCGGGAGGCTTTTGTCTTCGCCACCGAGAACGATGCGCTCAACGGCGCCGCCATGCTGTTCGGGCATCTGCTGACCGACACGGCACAGATCTTCGCTGACGTGCGCACGTTCTGGAGTCCGGAAGCGGTCAAACGCGTCACCGGAAAGAGTCTGACGGGAACGGCCAGCGGAGGCATCATCCACCTGATCAACTCCGGCGCGGCCACCCTCGATGCCACGGGCGAACAGATGAAGGATGGCGAGAGGGTCCTGAAGCCGTACTGGGAGATCACTGCGGAGGAAGTCGGGCGATGCTTGGGCGCCACACAGTGGAGCCCGGCAAGCCTGGGTTACTTCCGTGGAGGAGGTTTCTCTTCCTGCTTCGCGACCAAGGGTGAGATGCCCGTGACCATGTCCCGCATCAACCTGATTCAGGACCTGGGGCCGGTGTTGCAAATTGCCGAAGGCTACACCGTGGAGTTGCCCAACGCAGTCCACGACGTGCTGAATCTTCGGACGGATCCTACGTGGCCCACCACTTGGTTTGCTCCTACGCTCACGGGTGAAGGTCCCTTCCACGATGTCTATTCTGTGATGAACAACTGGGGCGCTAACCACGGCGCCATCAGCTATGGCCACATCGGCGACCTGCTGATCTCCCTGGCTTCGCTCCTGCGCATCCCTGTCTGCATGCACAACGTACCGGCGGAGCGGGTCTTCCGCCCCAGCGCCTGGACGGCCTTCGGCGCTCAGGACCCGCAGGGAGCGGATTATCGCGCTTGCGCCACCTTTGGTCCCGTGTACGGCAAGAAGTAAGGCCGCAGAAGTAGGGGCGGTTCGCGAACCGCCCCTACTTCGCTCAGCCGATTAACTTCTCCAGGTATTGCTTTTCCTTCCGAATGTCGTCGATTTGCCGGGGACCGGAAATCTCCCTTTCAATAGTAAGAGGTCCGTCGTAACCGAGCTCCTTCAGGCGCGGAATGAGCATGGGGAAATTCGCCTTCCCTTGGCCGATGGGGACTTCTTCGCCCAAATTTTTCGGGTCAGTGGGAAAGAGCCCGTCCTTAGCGTGGATGCCGCGCACGAGCTTGCCGATCACGTCCAGCGCATCGAGCGGGTTCCCTTTGCCGTAAAGGATCAGGTTGGCGGTGTCCAGGTTGACGAACTGGTTGTCGAGTCCCACGTCGGTAATGGCCCTGAGCAAGGTTATGGGGGTTTCCTGCCCCGTCTCATACAGCATCATCTGGCCGTTCGCCTTGAGATGAGTCGCGACTTCGCGAAGGGCTTCCAGAGTCTCCTTGTAGAGAGGGTCGTTGGGATTCTCGGGAATGAATCCAAAGTGCGTGTGAAGGGCTGGAAGCCCCAGTTTCTTGGCGAAATCGGAAGCTTGCTTGAGGTGGGCGATTCGCTGCGGGCGGTATTGCCGGGGTACCAAACCAATCGTCAGCGGGCCCTGGTAGAAGTCGTAAATTTGGGGTCCTGGGCCATTGGTATTGAGGGCTGTGACCTCGATATTGAACTTCCGCGCCGCCTCCCGGATGCCCTCCAGCATTGCGTTGGAGAGATCCTCCGTCGAAACCTGGCAGGTTGGGATTCCAAGGTCATGTACTTTTTGCAACGCCTTATCGGGGTCTTTTCCCATACCCACAATCAAGCCCAGGCGCATGCCTTTTTGGGCGGGGGCAGCGGGGAGTCCGTGCATCAGCCCAACAGTCCCCGCAGCGGCGGAAACTTTCAGGAAATCGCGTCGGTCGAGTGTTTGCATTGATGGTTACCTCGTGAAACAGGATTCAGGAGTCAGGATTCAGGACTCAGAACCCAGTTGTCAGGTGAGAAACCGGGCCCTCGAGGCTGAAGCGATTTCAGACTTTGGATTTTGGATTGAGCCCATCTACCACCTGCTATCGACCGTCAGTCTCCTGAACCCTGACTCCTGCATCCCGACCCCTGAATCCTGTCTTGTTGACAACTTCTGAGCGTAGAGCATAGTATCCAATTTTGGGCGGAATTGCTCGGGATTAACAATATGAGACAGGCATACCTGGATTGCTTTTCTGGCATTAGTGGGGACATGTTTGTCGGTGCATTGGTGGACCTGGGCTTGCCGCTGGACCGGCTGTTTGCCGAACTGAGGAAGATTCCACTGGGCTTTTACGAGTTCAAGCGCACGCGCGCGGTGCGGGGAAATCTGGTGGGAACCCGGATCGAGATCCGCGTCCCGGCGGAGCAGCCCAGCCGGAAGCTTGGGAGCATCACGGAACTGATTGTGCAGAGCGCACTGTCGGAAAGCGTCAAACAACGCGTCCTGGAGGTTTTTAACCGCTTGGCGGAGGCGGAAGGAAAGCTGCACAACATGCCACCCACAGAAGTGCACTTCCACGAGATTGGCGCGGTGGATTCGATTCTCGACATCGTGGGAACCTGTGTCGGGCTCGAGCTCCTCGATCTTTCTGCGCTCACATGTTCGCCGGTGAATGTGGGCAGCGGATGCGTGTGGGCGGCGCACGGTTCGTTGCCGGTTCCGGCTCCCGCCTCTCTCGAATTGCTCAAGGACGTCCCCATCTATTCTTCGGGTGTCGGGGGAGAACTGGTGACTCCAACCGGGGCGGCGCTCATCACCACGCTGGCCGCGAGCTTTGGACCCATCCCGGCAATGAAAGTGGAGCGCATTGGATACGGCGCTGGAGCAAGGGAAATTCCGGGGCAGCCGAACCTGGCGCGCTTGCTGGTGGGGCAGAGCGCTGAGGTCGTGACGACACGGGACGGCTTTCCCGGGGATGATGTGGTTTCGGTCATTGAGGCCAACCTGGACGACATGAGCCCGCAGCTTTACGGCTTTTTCGTTGACCAGGCTCTGGCCGCAGGCGCGCTGGACGTGACTTGCACTCCCATCCAGATGAAGAAAAACCGCCCGGGAATCCTGGTGAGTGTGCTTTGCGCTCCTCAGACCAGCGACGCACTGGCCCAACTGCTCTTCGAGCAGACTACGACTATCGGCGTGCGTATTTACGAGGCGCGGCGTAAGGTTCTCGACCGCGAACTCATCAGCGTGGAGACGCCTTACGGTGCAGTCAAGGTCAAGGTGGCCAGGCGGGACGGGAAAGCGCTGAATGTCGCGCCGGAATATGAAGATTGCCAGCGCTTGGCGACGGAGAAGGGCGTTCCACTCAAGCAGGTGATCATTGCGGCGCAAGCAGCCTACCTGCAAGGGGGCAAGAAGCCGGAGGTCGAACCCTCCCCCGAAACCACGGCCAGGGCGCCAGAGGCCGAAGCCCCCGCCGAGCTAGTAACCCCGGATGGCGAGGGCGAGAAGGCGACGGGCGCATGAAAGAGTTCTACATCACCACACCTATTTACTATCCCAACGCCAGGCCGCATGTGGGGTCGGCTTATACCACCATCGTCTGTGACGTGCTGGCACGCTACAAGCGCATGTGCGGTTACGACGTGGCTTTTCTCACCGGCACGGACGAGCATGGTGAAAAGCTCGAACGCGCGGCAGCCGCCGCGGGCGTAACGCCCCAGGAGTTCGTCGATGAGAAGCGCGAGCTGTTTATCGAACTCTGGAAGAAGCTCGGCATCGACAACCTCCGGTTCGTTTACACGGGTCAGCCGGATCACGTCACGTCGGTGCATAGGATGCTTATCGGGGCGAAGAATTACCCGCTCCGCTACTGTGTTCGTTGCTGTCTTTATGTGCATGGCATCGAACCAGTCGACTGCCCGCAGTGCAAGCAGTCGTTGGAGCCGAGGGATGTAATCTACAAGGCACAGTATCAGGGCCGCTACTGCGTCTCAGACGAGCGTTACATTTCCGATGGCTCCGACCCGGTGAACTGCGACATCTGCGGCCGCCCGGCAGAACTGATTAGCGAAGAGAATTACTTCTTCAGGCTGTCGGCGTTCGGTCCGACCAAGCCCGATGGCGACGATGGCCCTCATCTGTCGCTTTACCGCGACAACCCAAACTTCGTGCAGCCGAGCTACCGCATGAACGAAGTCAAGAGCTTCGTGAGGAGCGGACTGCGGGATATTTCTGTGAGCCGCAAACGCATTAAGTGGGGCATTCCTTTCCCCCTTGATGCAGAGCGTAACGACCCAGAGCAGGTCGTATACGTCTGGTACGACGCGCTTACCAGCTATCTCACTGGCATTGGGTATGCGCAAGACGAAAACGGCGGCCCGGATTTTCAAAAGTACTGGCTGCACACCGACGGGCCGGGTGAAGTCGTGCACATGATCGGCAAAGACATCCTGCGCTTCCACGCCGTCTATTGGCCCGCGTTCCTGATGGCGGCCGGCCTGCCGCTGCCCAAGACCGTCTTTGCGCACGGATGGATTTATTACGAGCAAGATAAGATGTCGAAGTCGAAGGGCAACGTGGTCTATCCCGAGCCCATCGTCGACGCGCTCGACTCCTTCGGCGCTCCCGGAAACGACGCGCTGCGCTATTACCTGCTGCGCGAAGCTCCGTTTGGGCAGGATACGAGCTTTTCGTACGACGGGTTGATTGACCGATACAACTTCGAGCTGGCGAACGACCTCGGTAACCTGGCGAGCCGTATTGTGACGATGCTCAACCGATACTCTGCAGCACGCGTCCCCGAGCCCAGCGGCCTAGTCCCGGGATCAGAGGAGGCCGGGCTAAAAGCTAAGTTCTTCGAATCCCTGCCACTGTTTGCAGCGATACATGGAGAAGTTGAATTCTGCAGAAAACACTTCGATAACTTTGAGCTGCACCTTGCCGTGGAAGAGTTATGTCTTCTCATTTCTTATGTGAACCACTACCTCAGCCAGCGGCAGCCGTGGGCACTCGCGTCGTCAGCCAAGTCCGAAGATCAGGATGTATTGCGTCTAGTCCTGTATACGGCTGCAGACCTGTTGCGTACGATCAGCGTGCTCCTGTCTCCCCTCATTCCCCAGAGCTCCCAGCGCCTCTGGGGGCAACTCGGCTGCGAAGGCAACGTAACAGACCAGCGATTGGACGAACTCAAGTGGGGTCAACTGAAGCCCGGCACCAAAGTCGGCAAACCCGAACCCATTTTCCCGCGCCTGGATAAAGAAAAAACGCTGGCGAAGCTCGAGGAACTCGCTGAGCGCGACCGCGAGCGCGGCAAGTCAACGGTAGGGGCGCTTCGCGAAGCGCCCCTACAAGCCAACCTTGCCGAAGCCGACCCCAACCGAAACAAACCCAAGGAGGCATTCATACCCGTGCAAACAGAGAAAAAACCCGAAGCCGCGCCCGAACACCAAATCCCCAGCCCCCAGTCCCCAGCCCCCAGCCCCGCGCTGATTTCCATCGAGGATTTCGCCAAGGTAGACATGAGAGTAGGCGAAGTGAAAGCCGCCGAGCGCGTTCCTGGCGCTTCAAAACTCTTGAAGCTGATGGTGGATATCGGCACGGAAGTCCGCCAGCTTGTGGCCGGACTGGCTGAATACTATCAGCCCGAAAACCTGATTGGAATGAAAGTCGTGGTGGTCACCAATCTCCAGCCGCGCAAACTTCGCGGGGTGGAATCGAACGGCATGATCGTTGCGGCTTCGGCCGGCGAGCCTGGCCGACCCGTCCTAGTGACCTTCAAGGAAGAGGTAGCGAACGGAGCGAGGTTGAGGTAGGTGTCAGGTGCCAGGTGTCGGGTGTCAGGGGAAAACCAGGGGTCGGGTGCCGGAAGACAGGTTTCAGGTGCCAGGAACCTGATGACTGGCTTCACGGGGTAAGGATAAACGGATGAGCATCAAGAGCTATCGCGACCTGAAGGTGTGGCAGAAGGCGATGGATCTTGTGGTGGAGAGCTATAAGGTTGTGAACCTCCTCCCTAAGAACGAGGTCTATAGCCTGGCAACACAGATTCAGAGAGCAGCAGTCTCAATTCCAGCCAACATTGCAGAGGGGCATGGCAGGGAACATTTGGGAGACTACCTCCATCATCTCTCTTGCGCCAATGGTTCTCTGATGGAACTGGAGACACATTTCCTTATTGCGAGCAGGCTCTCATACATTACCGAAGCGCAATTGCAGTCGGTTTTAGATAACGCGGCCGAATTGGGCCGGATGCTGGCCGGGCTGATTAGCAAGCTGAAAGCCCGACATGCAAGCCCTGACACCTGACACCTGGCACCCGACACCTATGTTCGTTGACTCTCACGCCCATCTGGACGATCCGGGCTTCGATGCTGACCGCGAGGCGGTGATCGAACGGGCCCGCGCCGCCGGCGTGCGCTATCTCTTGGCGGTGGGAGGCGGCACCGGACCGGATAACGTGGAGGCGCCCGTCGCCCTTGCCGAGTGTCATGAGTGGATTTACGCCACGGTGGGCGTTCACCCGCACGACGCGAGACATTTCGCGGAACATCACGCCGAGCAAATCCGCAAACTGGCGCAACATCCCAAGGTAGTGGCCATTGGTGAAATTGGCCTCGACTACTATCACGACCACTCCCCTCCTGAGATTCAGAAGCTGACCCTCATCCGGCAATTGGAATTGGCCCGGGAAGCAAGACTTCCCATCGTCATTCATTGCCGCGATGCCTGGGCGGACCTCGCGGAGATTATTCAGGCCCACTGGGAATCGAGCGGGCTCGGCGGCATCCTACATTGCTTCTCGGGCGACCGGCAAGATGCTCTGAAGTTTCTCAATTGGGGATTCCAGATTTCGTTTGCGGGCAACGTGACGTACAAGAAGGCGGAGAACCTCCGCGAGGCGGCGCGGGCGATTCCACTGGACCGTTTGTTGACAGAAACCGATTGCCCCTACCTGGCCCCGGTTCCACACCGGGGTAAGCGCAATGAGCCGGCCTTTGTGATCGAAGTTGCCCGGACGCTGGCCGCGCTCCGAAACCTGAGCGTAGAAGAGTTCGGAGAAATAGTGGTCCGGAACTTCGAGCGGTTTTTCGCGCTAGACAGCCAATAGTTATGCCTTTCAACTGCTGGAAGTGCCGCGAGAAGATTGCGTATCCATCCGGAAGCCGTGTGGGCACGCTCGACGTCTGCCCCAAGTGCGACGCCGACTTGCATGCCTGCCGCAATTGCCAATTCTACGACCCCGGCAAACATAATCAGTGCGCGGAAACCCAGGCCGAATGGGTCCGCGATAAAGAAGCCGCCAACTACTGCCGCTACTTCCAACCTAACCCAACCCTCCTGGCTAGCGCGGATCGCCCCGCCTCCAAGGCCGACGACGCCAAGAAGAAGTTCGACTCGCTGTTCAAGATTTGAGGGACTGGTGTTGAGGCACGGCGCCTTGCACGGAAACTACGACAGCGTGTGGTTTCTCTGATCGACTCGTTCCGATTGCAGATTCAAGATTCCGGATTCAAGATTCCAGATTCAAGGGGCGCGCGGTGCGTTACGAACGGTTTGAGCAACTTCCGGTGTGGCAAGCCAGTGTCGAACTGGCTCTGGCGGCCTACGGCATGACCGCCCAGGCGGCCTTCCGGCGTCAGCGCAGTCTGCGTGACCAGCTTGAGCGTGCCGCGCTTTCCGTTTCGAACAACATCGCGGAAGGGTTCGAAAGGGGAACGAATCAGGAATTGCTCACCTTCCTGTATATCGCTCGCGGCTCGGCGGGAGAGACACGCTCGATGCTGTGCCTGCTCGAACGCATGCCTGCTTTCAGCAATCTGGAATCCGAAATCTTGAATCTGAAATCCAAAATCGAAAGCATTTCCAGGCAGCTCGGCGCCTGGATTCGCACGCTGCGGGATTCCGAGTTGAAGGGTCAGCGCTACGTTACAGAGAAAACGCGCCGGGTGACCCAAGCCCGCCAGGAACGCGAGGATTTCCTGAGGAAATTGGAGCAGATTCGGAAGGGGAGTGCCTCAGGTGCAGAAAAGCCTTGAGATGAGTCCGCCTGTTTTCTTGAATCTGGAATTTGTGATCTCCGATTCCGCACCCGCCTCGACTCCAAGGCCGTAGACCCCAAGAAGGGGTTCGACTCGCTGTTTAGAGGTTAGCTGCGTTGCCAAGCTGCACTAGCGCTCCGCCTCTTCAAGTTGGTTGCGGCCAGAAGCGCAAGCAGCCCTGTTCCCATTTCGCACAGGCTAAGCCACGTCAAACCCACCGGCTTTTTCGAAGGCATGGGCGACGCGCAGGAGCCTTGCCTCGTCGAAGTGCCTAGCGAGAAGTTGCATGCCCACCGGAAGGTGTGGTTCCCCTTTGGTCTTTCCGCACGGAACGGAAATGCCCGGGATGCCGGCCAGGCTGGCGGTAACGGTGTAGATATCGGCGAGATACATTTGCAAGGGGTCGTCCATACGCTCGCCGAGCTTGAAGGCGGGGATGGGGGAGGTTGGGGTGACGATCACGTCCACCTCGTCAAATGCTTCCAGAAAATCCCTGGTGATGAGGGTGCGCACTTTCTGGGCTTTCAGGTAATAGGCATCGTAGTAGCCGGAGCTCAGGACGTAGGTGCCCAGCATAATGCGCCTCTTCACCTCGGCGCCAAACCCTCCGTAGCGTGTCTGCTTGTACATCTCTTGCAAATCCGCGTACTCAGCGGAGCGGAATCCATAGCGCACGCCATCGTAGCGCGCCAGATTCGAGCTGGCCTCGGCCATGCAGATGATGTAGTAGCAGCCAATGGCATAATCGGTGTGGGGAAGGCTTATGGGAACGACCTGGCATCCCAGCTTCGCCAGCAAGTCGACTCCCTTTTGGATGTTATCTCCAATTTCCGGATTGAGTCCCTTGAGATACTCGCTTGGGACGCCCACCTTGAGGCCGCGCACGTCTTGATCCAGCCTTGCGACGTAGTCCTCAACCGGAATGTCCGCCGAGGTGGAGTCGTGCGGGTCGCGGCCCGCAATCGTCTGCAGCAGACGCGCCACATCGCGGACGGAGCGGCCGAATGGCCCAATGTGATCGAGCGAGGAGGCGAAAGCCACCAGTCCGTACCGTGACACCCTGCCGTACGTCCCCATCATGCCCACAATTCCACAAAGGGCCGCCGGTTGCCGGATGGAGCCGCCCGTGTCAGAGCCAAGAGACGCCACGGCCATATTCGCCGCGACCGCCGCGGCTGAACCGCCACTCGATCCTCCGGGGACTCGGGTTAAATCGTGAGGGTTGTGGGTGGTGAAAAACCCGGAGTTTTCCGTCGAAGATCCCATCGCGAATTCGTCGCAATTCGTCTTGCCTAGAATGACCGCGCCTGCCGCCTCCAACCTTTCCACGGCGGGGGCATCATAGGGGGCGAGGTAATTCGCAAGAATCTTCGAGGCGCAGGTGTTCCGCACGCCTCGGGTCAGAATCACGTCCTTCACCGCCACCGGGATTCCACCCAGCGGACCCAAGGGCTCGCCGGCGGCAAGCTGCCGGTCAATCTTTGACGCCTGCTCGAGGGCGCGTTCGGGGCACAACTGCAAAAAGGCATGGACCTCTTTGTCGCGCCGCTCGATGTGATCAAAGTGAGCTTGCGCAACCTCCACCGCAGATGTTTCGCGCTTGACCAGAAGGTTATGGAGTGGGTCGATAGTGAGTTCAGTTAGGTTCATATTTTGTGACAGCCCCTAAGTGCCCCCCAGCTCGGCGTGGGCACTCGGAACCGGGCGTCGCCGCTGGCGGTTATTCCTCCTTTTCGATGACGCGAGGAACACGGAAACAACCCGCGCTCTGATCGGGAGCATTGGCGAGGGCCTCGTCCTGCTCGAATGTCTTGTGCGGCTCGTCTGCCCGCAGGGAAGGGTTGGCCGCAGCGGGATAGGTCACCTGCGCCATCGGTTCCACTTGCGAAGTATCCAGCTCATTCAGCTTCTGCATGTACTGGAGGATGGAATCGAGCTGCGGGAGAAATTTCTTCACCTCTTCGGGAGTTAATTCGAGGTGGGCGAGTTCAGCGACGTAGCGCACGTCCTTTTCTTCGAGTGCCATCAGTGTACCTGTCCACGCTTTCGTCCGGAATATTTGGCGTGAGACCGCCCGATCACCTGCGCCATGTCAGGAGCCTTGCAGGAAACCTGTCTCGCCCAATCCTTCCGCTTGGGTTTGGAGACAGGTAGATTTTCTGGCCGCCGCTGTGCCCTGTTGCTGCGATCGACCTTGCCGACGCGTAAGATTCTGATATGTTTTACCACGGGCTTGCCCAAGAAGTTGTTCACATGTGCCCGGATTTCCTCCGCCATCTGTTGCAGGGGTTCGGCCCAGTCGGCATCGTCCGTGGCCAGCGTCAAAGTTCCCGCGCTGAACGCCACTGGCCGGCACTGTCTGGCCAGCGCCTTTCCTGCCACGCGAGTCCAGAGAGGGGCCAGGACTTCGACGACGGGGGGTTCCAGGCGGGACAACTGAGGCTTGAGGACCTTGGGCAGAAGTACTCCGATCTCTTCCATCGCTTGGCTCCGACGATCCGGAATTCTGAGGTAGATAGATTTGGCAGTCTAGCACATCGGGGCCCGTCGAGGGAATTACTTGTGACCCTGCTCGCAGGTCTCCTATAATTCCTGCGCATGCGTTTTCTCCTTGCCTCAGCTTCGCCACGGCGCCGGGAATTGTTGCGCAAAGCCGGCTTCGATTTCGATGTCCGACCCAGCCATATCGTTGAAGAGATCCAGCCGGGCGAGCCGCCGGAGGAATTTGCGCGCCGCGCGGCGCGTGAGAAGGCCATGCAAGTCGCGGCGTCCTGTCCTGTGGGCAGCTTCGTCTTAGGCGCGGATACGGTGGTCGTCATCGACGGAGAGACGCTGGGAAAGCCGTCAGGCCGGCAGGACGCTACGCGCATGCTCCGGCTTCTATCCGGTCGAACCCACCAGGTGCACACCGGCATTTGCCTGGTACGGGCGCCAGGCGAAATTGAAGCCCTCAAGCACGAGACAACCTTCGTGACCTTCCGGAAGCTGGATGAGGAAGAGATTCGCAGTTACGTCGAAAGCGGTGAGCCTCTGGACAAGGCGGGCGCCTATGCGGTTCAAGGGCTCGCATCCAGGTTTGTCACCTGCATCTCGGGTTGCTACTCGAACGTGGTAGGCTTGCCGGTCGCCCTGGTCTACGAAATCCTTAAACCGCTCATGAAAGCAGAAGTCAGAAGTCAGAAGCCGGAAGTCGGGAGGTAGTTGCCAGCGTCACGGTTTCTTTCCGGATTCTGCTAAAGGATTATCCGCTCGTCGCCTTCCCGCCTCGTCACCCGTTCCCGGTCAAGGTACTCGAGCAAAGGAATGGCGTATTTCCTGCTCAGTCCCGTGATCTCCTTGAAAACCGCAACGTTGATGCGGTTACTTTGAGCTTTGCGCCGGACAAGTAGCTCCTTCAATTGCTGTAACGCCGAGCGGTGAAAAATCAAATCCTCGGTCACTTTGAGGAGCACTTTCTCCTTGAGCAAGATTTGGAGCAGTTTTTCAGCTCGCGGGCGGTCGATGCGCAGCTTGGCCAGGACCTCCGGCGCGCCGGGAACCGCCAACCCCCTTCTCTCAAATGCCGCGCTGATCTGATCCTTGGCAACCTGCTCTTCAGGCGTCAGTTGAATCCTGCGTCCTGCGAGGCGCACCGTTTCGCCCTGCACATCCACTTTGCCTTGAGCGGCCAGTGTTTGAAGGAGCGCGTTGAATAGCAAGTTTGAAGGCGATGCGGGGTGCGGCGAACTTCGGGTGTCGGTTCTCGAGCGCAGGTCTTCCTTGGGCAACCCCGCAACCAGAGGGTTTTGGGCGTGGAATTTCTCAAGCTGTTCAATCACCCTTGTGGCCAATTCTTGGAAATGTCCCTGGTGCACGAACAACTCCGGCGGCTGCCCCAGCAGCGCAAGCCGATTCGTGGAGGCAAGCACCCTGCCGACGCGCAGAACCTCGGCAGGAGGCCATCCGGTGCGGGACACGAGTCCAGAGAGGGGAGCTTCTCCGGCTTGTCGCACCAGCCATTCAAGCCTAACTTCCGAATCGCCTTTCTCCAAGGTGTCGAGAAGCGGCACGACAGTTGCATCTCCCAAGCGGTGCTTGGCGGGCTGGTTATCAAGGACCGATCCGCCCCCGATGGTGGTGACGGGTGAGAACTGGCGGATGATAAAGCGATCTCCCGGCATTAACACGCTTGGTTCGGAGAGCCGGAGTTGAGCGAACGCACTGCTTCCAGGCTCCAACTCCTTTCCCTCTAACAGAACCACTTCGGCAATCGTCTCGGCTGTGCCACAGTGGAAATGGAACCTGGCGCGGTTTTTCAAAGGCCGTGCCGCGGGCAGCAGGTTCAACCTGCAATCCAAACGCGATGTCGCCTGGAAAAGTCCCGGCGGCGCCAGGATCATTCCACGGGAAATTTCCTTTGCCTCGATGCCGGGCAAGTTTACCGCCGTCCGCTGTCCTGCCAAGGCGGTTCGGGCGGGAGCGTTATGAACCTCGATGCCGCGCACGCGCACCTGCCGGCCCAGAGGATAGATTTCCACTTCCGCGTCCTTCTCGATTCTTCCGGCGATAAGCGTTCCGGTCACCACCGTGCCAAATCCCTTCATTACAAAAGCGCGGTCAATAGGAAGCCGGAAGGGAAGCTCTTCAGGTTTGGGAGTCACCTCGAGCGCCAAGCGGCGCAGCTCGTCCTTGAGGGCTTCGAGACCTTCGCCGGTCTTGGCGCTCACCTGGAGGAGCGGCGCGTCCTCGAGGAAAGAACCACGCACAAACTCCTGCATCTCCAGCCGAACCAGGTCCATGATCTCCCTGTCCACCAAGTCTGACTTGGTGATTGCCACCAGGCCTTTGCGAATCCCCAGTAGTTTGCAAATGTCAAAATGTTCGCGAGTTTGAGGCTTAATGGACTCGTCGGCCGCCACAACAAGGATGACCAGGTCGATCCCTCCCACTCCCGCCAGCATGTTTCTCACGAAGCGCTCGTGGCCCGGCACGTCAATGAAGCCGACGCGTATTCCTTCGCCGAGGTCCAGGTGGGCGAAGCCAAGGTCAATCGTTATTCCGCGCTTCTTCTCTTCCTCCAGGCGGTCGGGGTCAATGCCCGTCAGCGCCAGCACTAACGCTGACTTGCCGTGATCAATGTGACCTGCTGTCCCCACTATCAGGTGTCGCATCGGTTCTTTGATTATGCGAGAAAGGAGGCCTGGAGGCAATCGCCGCGAAGCTGATGGTAGTGGGTCAATTTGATGTAGAGGCGGCTTTACGCCGCCATTTGGCGAGGTAAACTCGCCGCTACGGCATCAAATTGACCCACTGCCAAGCTGATCGACCAGCGGGAGCAAGCCGTGCCTATATTCAACAATTGGATGACTCCCATGCGAGCCTGTACCTGAGCAATCCGCCCCCAGGAGTGAAGACCACGGATGGAATACTTACCACGGGATTGAGATTTACTTTTGGAAAGCCTCTCTGATTCCGCAATCTGCAGGGCAGGGGAAGTTCACTTCTCGGCCGACGGCTTGCTTGGCGGAGTTGCCCCCGGCTTCTCGGTTTCACCGCCCAGCCAGACACTCACCACTCCCCAATTCCCCAGGCGCTTCTGCAGGACCAAGTCGTATTTAGCGACGGCAGAGGGGTCTTCCAAGGTTACGGCAGCCAGCGCGCGAAGCCTTTCCGGCGAGAATGTGAGGTTCTGGATCTCCACCTTGACTTCCGGCTTCGGAGCCGCGCGATGAGCCTCGGCATCCGCCTGAGATGGAGGAGAGGGTTGAAGCGCCGGGATGAAATAAGTGCGGACGGCTGCATCGATCGAGCCACCTGCTTTCTTGCCTTCCGGGGTGGCCAAGTACTTGGAACGAATCTGGATGACGTCGAGGGCGTTTTCCAGGTCGTCGTGGATGACTACATCGTTCACCTTTTTCTCCGCCTGACGAATCATGTCCGGCAGCTGCGGGTCGGTCCGAACCGTGAGAGCCAGAATCGCTGCTTCGGTCACCGTCCTGTCCGGCTCCGAATCCGACTTGTTGATGACCTCAAAGAGTGTTTGAGTGGCTTGGTCGGCGTCGTACTCAGCCAGGGCGCCGTAGTAAAAGCGCCGCAAGTTGAGATCGCGCTTGTCCTCCTGAAGTTTCCAGAGGACTTGCAACGCCTCTTCGCCCCCGATAAACGCCAGTGACTGTGCGGCGTACTCGGCGGTACGGTCATCCTTGAGGGCCTCGGCCAGTTGCGGAATGATGCCCCGCCCCGCCGCGAATGCGGCGCGAAAGAGCGAGTCCGCCGCCTCAGGATTGGGGGAACTCAAAATGCCGTCCAAAAGTTCCCCAGCCCAGTCCTTGGAGATACACCCTTCCTCCTGCTCACCGCCTTGATTCTGGGGCTGGGCCGGTGGGAGGTTCCCCGGGGGACTTGGGGGCGGCTGCTGCGCCACGCAGAGGGCGGCCAGGAAAAGGCAGCAGGCCGCGAGCAGAAGGCTCTGCCACACGCGCCTAAGCCAACCTCCGCTGTTCGGTCCGTTCGTGATGCCTTTCACCCTGTGCATTCCGCAGTCTGCCAGTTTTTGGATGCCGAGCGACCCGCAAGAGTTGGAATAACTGCCGCCCCTAGCACCCAGCCCGGCCATCCAGGATCGGAGGCAGATCGCGCAGGTCCTGCAAGAGCAAGTCCGGGCTGGCCTCTTCCAGCGCCTGCGGTCCGAACCCATAAGTTACGCCACATGTCCAAACGCCGGCGTTGCGTCCTGTAAGCACATCCGTTTCGGAATCTCCGACCATGAGCGTCTTCTCTGTAGGAATCGATAAATGGCTCATCAAAGTCTTAATTCCCATCGGATCAGGTTTCTTCAGGGGAAAGCTGTCGCCGCCATAGATCTCAAAAAAGTACGGGGCGAGTCCCAGCCCGGAAATTATGGCACGGCTGAAGCAAGTGGGCTTGTTCGTCAGGATGGCCAGCTTTCGATTCCCGAGTTCCCCCAGAGCTTCACGAACCCCTGGGTACGCGACCGTGTTATCGAGCAAGTGGCGGCCATAATAATCCAAAAAGAATGCAAGCCCCTTCTCCACATCGCCGTCGGGGGCTTTATCTCTCAGCGTCCGCTTGACCAGAACGGTCACGCCCTGGCCCACATAGGACGTGATGACTTCGAGAGGCAGAGGGCCGAACCCCATATGCTCCCGCATTGCATTAACGCTCAGGGCCAAGTCCTTCTTGGTGTCTGCGAGCGTGCCGTCCAAGTCGAAGACGACCAGTTGGATTCCTGGCAGGGTGCGCCTGTACGTTGTCATCATCATTCCGTCCGTTCACGACCCTAGCGGAGTGGCTTCCGACTCCGGCTCCAGCGCCCGAAGCACGAGCGCCGCTTCCTCTGCTGAAATCGGGTTGAAATAGAATCCCTCACTGCCCAAATATCGGCGTTCGCCCTCGACATCAGGGTGGAGTTCGATGTGCCAGTGGAAGTCGTCTGGCAGCGTGTTCCACCAATCCTTGGTCGGCTTGTGCGCTTCGAGGTTGGGCTCGGTGTGGATGACAAGGTGCAAAATCCCAGAAATCTTTTCAATCCTCTGAAGGCAGGGCTTCAAAAAGGAAGCCAGCGACTTCACGCGGGCCGGCTCCGCCAGATCCTTTTCAAATGAAGAGGAGTGCCGTATCGGCAGCAACCACAATTCGTACGGCGACCGCGATGCGAAGGGACAGACTGCGACAAAATCCGCATTCTGGTCCACGACGCGCTTCCCATCCTGAATTTCCTGTTGAATGCAGTCACAAAAAATACAACGTTCTCTCCTCAGGAAATGGAGTTTGCTCCACCGGAATTCAATCTCCAGGAATTGCGGCAGAACCGGCGAGGCCAACACTTGCGAGTGGCTATGACCATGTTCATTCCGGGCGGTAAGCCCCTGGTCCTTGACAACAGAAACATAGCGAAGCCGGAAGTCTCGCTTAAGGTCCAGGATGCGATCACGATAAAGGGCGATGCATTTTTCCATCTGCAGGAGCGGAAGTTCCGCCAGCGTCACTCCGTGTCGCGGAGTCTCAACCACGATCTCGTGCGCGCCAACAGGGTTCATGCAGTCGAACATGCCCACGGCCCGCCGGTCTTCCCCACCCTCGACGAGAAAGATGGGAGCGCGATCATGAAACACCCTGGCGCTCCAGGCGCCATTGGCGTCTCTCAGCTCCTGAATCGACCGGGGCGTGAAATGCTCATTTCCCGGACAAAAGGGGCAAATGGCTTCCGCATCGTCGAAATCCGCCATCACCCGCCTTCTTCCGGTCACCACCCATCGGTGAGCAACCGGGTCGAGCCGAAGTTCAGCCATTGTCGTTGCCTCTTTGTTGAGTTTCTTCCATAGAGTCAGAAACAGTATTTGGGCTGAAGATGCACGCTTGACGGTAAGGACGAGAAGCTCGCAACCCGTTAGTTTAGTCCCAAACGTTCCATGCGTCATCCCTGTTGAGCAGGCAAATGCTCAAATGACCTAGCGCCCCACCTCTCACGGTAGTCTGCGGCTTTTACGAAGCATTCTCGAAAGCGATGCGCTACAGTACAGATTTCTCGACGGCTCAGCTCCGGTGTGATAACTTCACAATCTTACAAACGGAGACAGCTCATGGCTGAGATTCATCCCTTTCGCGCGCTTCACTACAACCCATCACGGATTCAGGAGCTTTGGAGAGTCGTGACGCAGCCCTACGATAAGATCTCTCCGGAGGTGCAATCGCGCTACTACCGTTGCAGCCCCTTCAACCTCGTACGCGTGATACGGGGCCAGCATCACGCTGACGACAACTCCCTGGACAACGTTTACCTCCGCGCTGCGCGGCATTACCGCCAGTGGATCGAAGATCGCGTCCTGGTTTCGGAGGCGGAACCCGCGATCTACCCCTACGACCAGGAGTATGAGGTTCCGGGCTGGCCAGGAAGCAAAAAAGTGCGTCGCGGCTTTATCGCCCTTTGCCGGCTGGAGGATTACTCGCAGAGGATCGTCCACCCGCATGAGGAGACTCTCTCGGCGCCCAAGACCGACCGGTTGGAGCTATTGAAGGCCACTCGCGCCCATTTCGGGCAGATCTTTGTGCTTTACAGCGACCCCACCGGACTAGTTGAATCCCTGCTGGCGGAGGAGGCGCAACAGAAACCGTGGGAGCAAGTCAGCGACGAACACAACACGCTGCATTCCGTTTGGCGCATCACTGAGCCGCGGGCAATCGAGCGAGTGGTGTCGGCGATGGCGGCCAAGAAACTTGTCATTGCCGATGGCCACCACCGGTACGAAACCGCGCTCGCTTATCGGGATTACTGCCGAATCCAGGGAATCTCCGATAACCGGGCTGATTACGTGATGATGACCTTCATCCGAATGGAGGCCGACGGCCTCACCATCCTGCCCACTCACCGCCTCGTTCACAGCCTACCGGCTTTCAATTGGGCAGGGTTCTTATCCCAGGCCCGTTTGATCTTCGATGCGGAAGAGTTCGCGGACCAAAGCGACATCCACGACTGGGCGGAGCGTTTCTTCGAAACCCTGGCGCGAGCGGGGCGTGAAGGGCCGGCGTTCGGCGCTTACGCTGGACCCAGGAAGCTGGCCCTTCTCCGCCTGCGCAGCGACTTCAACTTGGACGGCGCCCTGAACGACCTTCCCCCAACCCTCCGCCGGCTCGACGTCATACTGCTGCACCGCCTGATTCTCCAGCAGATCCTCGGCATCGACCCTCAGGCTGTGCGCGAGGAAAAGAACCTGACCTATTGTCGGGGATTTCCCGCTGCGGCTGCGGAAGTTGCAGATGGCGAAGCGCAACTCTGCCTTCTGCTGAACCCCACTCCGGTGGAGGCTGTGCGAGACAATGCCCTGGCCGGACTGGTGCTTCCGCAGAAGTCCACCGACTTTTACCCCAAGCTACTCTCGGGACTCGCCATCTACTGGCTGGATAACCCGGCGGGACTGTGAAGGGCAGTCCGCAGGATTAGGTGGTCAGTTGTAGAAGACGATGCCATCCGCGTATATCTTGTTGCAACGGACGACGGAGGACTGGCTGGTCCGTTGTCCGTCGTGAAAACAGCGCCTCGCTACGCGCCATTTACAACGGGCAACTGACCGCTGACGACGGACGACTGCTCTTCAGGCACCGAAGGAGGTTATAGCGTCTGTGACGCTATTGAACACTTCGAATACTGTGACAAGTTTAGTGATATTTAATTGCTGGCGAAACCTCTTAGTGAGGTTTGCCAGCTTCATGCCGGCTCCCTGGTTCTGCGAGGAAGTGTAGCCGGCGACCAGTGTGCCCAGGCCGGCGCTATCAATGTAGCTGACATTCCCAAGATCCAGCACCAGGCGCTTCTTTCCCTGGGCCAGAAGATCCTTGATCTTCGTGCGGAGTTGACTGCTCTCTTCGCCTAGCGTCACGCGCCCGGACAGCTCCAGCACCGTAACCCCGCTGGTTTCTTTCTCAACAAATTGCAACGCCATAATCGGCCTCCTTGACATGCATCCTACAGTCCCCGCCCCCTGCAACTCGCTCGGCACTCGCTTGCCTCGCCTCCTGAGCGCCCCCCTTCGGGGCTCAAACCTGGCTCATTGCGGTGTCGCGGAAATCTCGAGCCGCGTTGCAGCACGGCCCTCAACGTAGTCCTGCCCTCCCGCAACGGTGCCAGGAAGTTCCAGATTCTACAGAGGATTTGGGGGAAAGTAAAGTGGGATGGGGATTTCACAACAGCTACACGAGCGGCAGCACGTTTCGCTATGCAACGTCTTCTGTGAGTCATTCGTGGGTCGGAGGTGCATCAGGCTGGACTACTCGACCTTACAGATGAGCGCCATGATGTCGTCCAGTTGGGGCGCACCACCGGCGAAGGTGCGGACAGCCCGATAGAGCCCCTGTACAAGCTCGCCCGCGGTGCTCTGCTGCTGGCATCTGATGAAGTCCAGTGCGCCCTCGGTGCCAAACACGGCGCCATCAACGTCCGTCGACTCCGTGATCCCGTCCGTCAACAGCAGGATTGTATCTCCGTGCTCTAGCGGAACGACGGGACCCGAATAGAACTGCTGATCAGGAAAAATTCCCAGAGGTATCGCGGTGCTGGCAAGCACGGCTCCGATATCACCGGAAGAGCGCAGCAGATAACCCGACTCATGTCCCGCACTGGCATATTCCAGTGACCGTTTCTGTGGGTCGATGCGGCCGAGGAACATCGTCACGAATCGATTTCCACCGAGGGTGCCAGTGAGGGAGCGATTGACGCAGTTGAGGAGAGAAGAAATGTCTGGCACCATTGTCGCATAGGCCCGCAGAGATGCGCGCACTTGCGCCATCAGAAGAGCGGATCCGAATCCGTGACCCGCGATATCAGCGACGACGATGTAGAGCGAGCCGTCGAGTTGTGGAATGAAATCGAAATAGTCACCCCCCGTCTCATCTGCAGGATAGGCCGCGGCAGCAATATCGAAGCCTGGCAGCGAAGCCGTGGTGTTGTAGTACCGCTGTTGGAGTTCCCGCGCCAATGCCATATGAAACTCCTGTTGTTGCATGTTCCTGAGCGCGGTCATGTCCTTCAGCACAGAGACAAAGTGGGTCGTTGCCCCGGCCTGATCCTTGATCGGACTGATCGTCTGTTCGGACCAAAACAGCTCACCCGACTTCTTGCGGTTGATGATAGTCCCCTTGAACGAATCGCCGGAGGTGAGCTTCCGCCAGAGGTCATGGTAGAACTCGGCGTCGTGCTGTCCTGATTTCAACACACTGGGCTTCCGCCCCAGCACCTCGCCAGCGGAGAACCCGGTTATCTTCTCGAAGGCGGGGTTCACGTATTCAATGATTCCCCGGCTGTCAGTAATCAGAATGCTGTCGGCTGTCTGCTCGACCGCTCTGGCCAGCTCGTCGAACATCGTCCGGAACCGGGCGAAGCGTTCAGAAACCAGTTCGTGCCGATCCTCAGCCGGATCGCATGGGGCTCGGACTGGTGTCAGGAATGCCTCAACCGCTGCTTCGTTGCGCAACAGATTTTCAGGTACGCTGACATCAGAAAAAACCACAACGCCACCGCAAACCGTGCCCGAACTGTCCCGCAGCGGCGTCCCGCTGGACTCTATCCAGAGCCCCGCGGGCCGTTGCGGGTTCCTGATGAAAATCAACTCGTGAAGCGCTTCCTCCCCCCGCACGGCCCGGCCGAGCGGCAGTTCCTCTGGTGGATACAGTGTCACCATGTCGGGCCTGTAAAGACCGTAAGTAGCAGGCCACGCCACGAAATCCGCGTGCATCGCGCCGATACCAAGTATCCGCTCGGCCTCTGGGCTGAAGAAGAGAAAATGCCCGTCGGGGTCACAAACTACCACACCCACGGCGAGGTTTTTGAAAACCGCCGTCAGAACGTCGGTGGTTCCAGGCATACCTTGTCGTGCAGAACGCGACAGGTGGGTTCGTCTAGGGAGGGCGGAGCGTGCCTTCATAGAGCACCTCGGGGAGAGATTAGCAAAAATCATACCACGCAGTGACCCAGTTTCCCTGTCGCGTTCAGCACGACAATTGAACCGGGTACACCTGCGGACGACGAGTCCATTTTGTATCCCGTTACTTCGCGCAGCGAGGTCACGTTTTACCGTCAGGCTTGGCGGGATGGGAAACTGGTTGGCAAGCCCCAAGTCGCCCTCAAGCTCCCCTTTGCTTTTGGCTTAACGTACCAAGGCAACGCCTACGACTTTTCGCGCGACCTTTCCACCGTCGTCTACGCCCGCCCGGGCGGGCAAGCCGACCTCTACCTCCTCAGCCACCCACAGTAGGCCTGGAGCGTGCGAAAACCCTGTGGTTTTGGACGAACCCTCGGTTAGGGATTTACCGGGAACTAGTCTCGACTGAATCAGCATGTCGTTCCTGGCCTAGCGAAGGATTTCCTCAACGATAGCGTTCACGAATGAAGTCAGCGATACCTGCGTAAGCGCGCGCGAGCGTCGGCTCGTCCGGCAGGAAGACAATGCGGAAATGACGCGTCTCTGGCGCCTGCCCAAACCCGCTGCCGTGCACCACAAAAACCTGCTTTTCGACCAGGAGGTTGCGCACGAAGTCCTCATCGCTCTCCGGGATTTCGAGCCGCGGAAAGGCGTAGAAAGCCCCCAGAGGTTTCACGCAGTTTACCCGCGGAGTGGTGTCGCACCATTCCATGGTGAGGTCGCGGCGGGCACGCAGTTTCCGCCGCACCTCCACCAGATGGTCTTGCGGGCCCTCGAGCGCCGGCCGCACCGCATACTGTTGCGGATGATTCGAGCAAAGCCGCGCCCGCAGCAACTTGTGGACCCCCTCGACATAAGGCTTCAGCGCCGCGGCGGGGCCGCTCACCACCGCCCAACCCACGCGCCAGCCCGGAGCCAGATAAGCCTTGGAAAGGCCATTGAACGTCACCACCGGAACGTCGGGGGCCAGCGCGGCAATCGAGGTGTGCGGCCGGCCGTCGTCCAGAATTAACTTATCATAAATCTCGTCGGCGAAAATCAGCAAGTTGTTCTGCCGGGCAAGTTCCGCGATCGTTTCGAGGGTCTTTGGCGAGTAAACCGCTCCAGTGGGGTTGTTGGGATTGATGACGACGAGGGCGCGCGTCCCCGTGAACATGCGGGTGGAAATGTGTTCCAGATCGGGTTCCCAGCCGTTCGCTTCGTCCAGCATGTAGGCGTTGAGCGGGGCGCCGGCCTTCGCCAGCACCGCCGAGTAGAGCGGATACTCGGGGCTGGGCGTCAGAACGTTTTCGCCCGGGTTGATGAGCGCCGCGACGCAAACATCCACTGCCTCGCTCACGCCTGCGGTCATGAAGACGCTCTGAATGTTGCGGATGCCTTTGCGCTCGGCCTCCGCGCGGGCGGCTGCCACCGCTTCCGGCACTCCCAGCGAGGGCGCGTACCCATCCAGCCCATCTCGCATCGCCTTCACCACAGCCTCGATCAGGTGGGGCGGCGTTAAGAAGTCGAATTGAAGCGGGTCGCCGATGTTGAGCGGCAGGATTTCCTTGCCTTGCCGCGCAACCTCGTCGGCCAGCACCGCCAGGTCGCGGATGGCGTAACGAACGTGCGCCAGCCGCGTGGCTGCGAGCACTTCCCGGATTTTGTTGGCAGGAGCCGCCATAGCCAGACCTCCTTTACCGCTCTCCCCACTTCAGTTTTTGCTGCAGGATTTTGAAGTAGTCCTTGTTGGGTGACTGGATGAGTTCCACGTAAGAGTCCGCTTTCTTCAGGCGCACCCGGTCTTCGCTATGAGTGGCGATTCCGACCTGGCCGTCCACGGTGAGGTAGGCGGCTTCGCGCTGAGTTGTCACGGCTATTTCAATGCTGGCGCTGTCGGGAAGGACGAGGGGACGGTGTGTTAGGGTGTGCGCGCAGATGGGAGTTACGATAAACGCCTGCACGTTCGGCATGGTGATGGGACCGCCTGCGGCAAGGGAATAAGCGGTTGAGCCGGTAGGCGTGGAGACGATCAACCCGTCCGATTTATACGAGGAAACGAACTGGCCATTGACACGCAGTTCAAAATCCAGGATGCGGGAGATGGCGCCCTTGTTCAACACCGCGTCGTTGAGCGCCAGGAAAGAGGTGATCACTTCATCGGCGCGGATCAATGAGCCTTCGATCTGCACCCGCCGCTCGCTGCGGTACTCACCCCGCAACACACCTTCCAGGGTTGCGTAAAGCTCCTCCTGGGTAATCACGGTCAGGAACCCCAGCCCTCCGAGATTGACCGCCAGGATGGGTACCGGCTTGCCTTTCAGCGCCCGCGCCGTAGCCAGAAGCGTTCCGTCGCCTCCCAGGACCATCAGCAAGTCCACCTTGCCGGGCATTTCGTTGCGCGTCAGGCAGGGTTCGGAAGTGTTGATGATGGCCCCCGTTTCCTTGTCGATACACACGTCGATGTCGCGTTCGCGTAGCCACTTGAGGAGCGGTGGCACAATCTCACGGATCTCGAGCTTCTTCGGCTTTGAAATGATCCCAATCTTCTTGATGCTCATTGGCCTGGGCGGTCCTTTAAAGGATTTTCGGGCGCTCCCCGCAACCCGGTTCGCCCGCCCGAACCTGACGGGTGCGCGCGCCGATTTAGACTGAAAGTGGCAGTTATTCTAGCCGGATTTTCGCCAAACTGCATGCAGGAAATACTCGAGGTTTCCCTCCGCGCCGGGCAGGATGCTTTCAGCCTGGGCAAGATCGCTAAAGCCCAGTTCCAGCAGCTTGCGTGAGACCTTGGCCACCGCTTCCTGGCGAAGCGCCGGCTCACGTACGATGCCGCCTTTGCCCACCTGCCCTTTCCCGACCTCGAATTGCGGCTTTACCAGCACCAGCACATTCGCGGGCCTTTCAAGCAAGGGCGGCAGCATGGGAAGAATCAGCGTTGCCGAGATGAAAGAGACATCCATCGTCACCAGTTCTACACGGGTTCCGATCATGTCAAACCTCAGGTTTCGCGCGTTGGTTTTCTCGAGCGAGAGCACGCGGGAGTCGCGGCGGAGTTTCCAATCCAGTTGATGGGTGCCAACATCGACGGCGAACACCCGGGCGGCGCCGTGCTGCAAAAGGCAGTCCGTGAACCCGCCCGTCGAGGCGCCGATGTCCAGGCAGATCTTCGTCTCAGGGTCAATGCGGAAATGCGCTAGCGCGCCCTCCAGTTTCAGGCCCCCACGACTCACGTATTTTAGCGCTTCGCCAACCAGGCGAAACTTTGCCCTCGCGCTCGTCAATACGCCGCATTTCTCCACCTTCTGCTCGTCCACCAGCACTTGCCCCGCAAGGATCATGGCCTGGGCCTTCTGGCGCGTGTCTGCCAGCCCCCGCTCAACCAGCAGCCGGTCCAGGCGAATTTTTTCGGGGCGCGTCATTGGCATCACTGGAAGAGAGTAACGCCAAAAGGAAGGGAATGAAAGTCTAAGGCATGGGAGGCGAGAACGGGAGACCGGTCGATGTTGCAGGGCGTCAGTTGCCGAAATCGGCACCGTCGCGTACCACGCTTTCATTCATGAAACGTGCTGGGCTATGGGGAATTGCTGTCACCTGGCTGCTAATGTCTCAGGAAGAAGTACACCGACATGGAAATGCCGACGGCGATGACGAAGCGACGGACGATTTGAGGGTCGAGTTTCTGGGCGTAATGGGCCCCCCCATATCCGCCCAGGACGGCGCCCAGGAGCATCACCAGGGCCTGTGGCCACAGCACTGCGCCTGCCGCGATGAAGGTAACCACGGCCGCGCCATTGATCGCGGCATTGAGGAGCGTTTTCAAGGCATTCATGGCGTGAACATCTTCCATCCGCAACATGGTCAGCAAGGCGAGCATCATGATTCCGATGCCCGCGCCAAAGAATCCGCCGTAAAGGGCAATCAAGAACTGGAAGAAATTCGTCCCTAGCACCATCAGCCAACGCGGCTGTTTGGAGGTCCTGAAAGTGGCCTCCATCCACGTCGCGAGCTTCTTACCAAAGATGAGCAACAGCGTGGCCAGCAGAAAGAGATAGGGTACGAAGCGCATAAAGGTGTTCTGAGGGGTTCGAAGCAGGACCAGGGCGCCCAGCGTTCCGCCGGCCAGGCTGGTTGCGATCATCTCCAGGAGAATTCGAAAGTCTTTGGGAAAGCGCTTCCGATAGGCGCCCACGCTGGCTACGGTGCCCGGCCATAGCGCCACCGTTGAAGTGGCATTGGCCGGGATGGGAAGCACGCGCGTAAAAATCAGAGCGGGAAACGATATGAAGCTGCCACCACCGGCAACCGAATTCAGCACGCCTGCGAGTCCTGCAGCGCCGAAAAGCAACATGGCATTTGCCAGGGTCATAGAATTAGCAGGTCGTTGAGAAAAGCAGTTGACAGTCGGCAGTCAACAGGCGACAGATAACAGTCAGAGTCCGAAAATACTCCTCTTAGGGTTTAACAAAGCGGCCAAGGTTTTTCGGCCAACGGCTAAGCACGCAGGATGGAGCGATACTTCACGGGCGCACGCCCGGGCCACTCGTCCGCGAAAGCCTTGATGCGGTTCACGATGCCGTCAACGTCCAACCCATACTTGGCATGCAGCAGGGCGGGCGCGCCGTGCGGAATGATGCGGTCGGGCACCGCGATCCGCAAGATGCTGGCTGGAACCCTTCGGTCATGAAGCAAGGCAGCCACCTGAGCGCCAAAGCCACCTGCTTCCGTCCCTTCCTCGGCAGTCACCAAGAATTGCTTCTCAGCCGCCAGGCAGCAGATCAAATCCTCATCGAGCGGCTTCATAAAGCGCGCGTTGATGACGGTGGCGCAGATGCCCATCGCCTCCAGCCGCGTGGCGGCTTCAAGGCAAGGATAGACCATGCTGCCGAGGGCGAGAATGCCGAGATCTCCTCCTTCCCGGAGTATCTCACTCTTGCCGATCTCCAGCTTCTTGAACTCCGGGTCGATGGGAATGCCGATGCCACTGCCTCGCGGGTAGCGTAGCGCGCTGGGGCCAGCGACCGTGAGCGCGGTGTAGAGCATGTGGCGCAGTTCGTTTTCGTCCTTGGGCGCCATCACCACCATACCGGGCAACGCGGAGAGGAAGACCAGATCATAGAGCCCATGGTGGGTTGGTCCATCGGCGCCCACGATGCCGCCGCGATCGAGGGCAAAGGTGACAGGGGCTCGCATCAGGCAGGCATCGTGCAGCACTTGGTCGAAGGCGCGCTGGAGGAAGGTGGAATAGATGGCTACGACGGGCCGTATTCCTTCACAGGCCAGGGCGGTGGCGAAGGTCACAGCGTGCTGTTCCGCGATGCCAACGTCGAAGAAGCGTTCTGGAAAGCGCTTGGAGAATTCATCAAGGCCTGTGCCCTCGCTCATGGCGGCGGTAATGCCGACGATGCGGGAGTCTTTTTCCGCCAGCTCGCACAGGGCCTTGCCAAAGACGGCGGTGTACGTGGGAGCTGTGCCGGGGGCTTTGTGGAAAGCGCCGGTGGAGACGTCAAACTGCGTCACCCCGTGATATTTCACCGGCAGCTTTTCGGCGATGGGGTAACCCTTGCCTTTCTGGGTGACGATGTGAACCAGCGTGGGCTTGGCATGGTTCTTGACCTTGGCGAGTACGGCCAGAAGTTCATGGATGTCGTGGCCGTTGATGGGCCCAAAGTATTCGAAACCGAGTTCTTCGAATACCAAGCCCGGAATCAGCACCGTTTTCATGGACTCCACCATGTCCTTGGAGATCCTCAAGAGGCGCGGTCCCACGCGCGGAACCGCCAACATCAACTTCTCAACCTCTTCCCGCAATCGGTGATATGCCTGGCCGTGGACGATGCGGTTCAGATACCCGGCCAGCGCGCCGACGTTGGGCGAAATCGACATCTTATTGTCATTGAGAATGACCAGGACTTTCTTCTGCAGGGTGCCCAGGTTGTTGATTCCCTCCAGCTCCTCACCTGCGGTCAGACCTCCGTCTCCCACCACGGCGACGACATGGTAATCCTCGCCCTTCAGGTCGCGAGCTACGGCCATGCCCAACGCGCCGGAGATGGCCGTGCCGGCGTGAGCCACGTTGAAGGTATCGTAAGGACTTTCCTCGCGCGACGGGAAGCCGGAGATTCCTCCGTACTGGCGGATGGTGGGAAAGCGGTCGCGCCGTCCCGTCAGGATTTTGTGTCCGTAAGCCTGGTGGCCAACATCCCAGACGATTTTGTCCTTGGGCGTGTCGAAGGTGTAATGGAGCGCCACCGTCAGCTCGGCGGCGCCGAGGCTGGAGGCGAGGTGGCCGCCTATTTTCGAGATCACGGAGACCATGTAATCCCGCAGTTCATCCACCACCAGGGGCAGTTCTTCGCGCGGGATTTTTCTTAGGTCGGCGGGTGAATCAATGCGGGGAAGGTATTTGTATTCCATCAGTTCTTCCTCACGAGCAGGTATTGAGCGATGCCTTGCAGGGTGCGGGCACGGTCTCCATAGGGTTCGAGAACTTCGCAGGCTTCTTCGACAAGCTGGAAAGCCATGCGCTGAGACGCTTCGATTCCGTGGATGGCGGGATAAGTGGCCTTATGTTGTTGGTCGTCCTTGCCCACCCTCTTGCCCAATGATTCCTGGGTGCCAAGCACGTCAAGCAGGTCGTCCACAATTTGGAAAGCCAGTCCTACTTTCTCACCGTAGGTGGTGAGGCGGGCCAAGTCTTGTTCCCCGACCTGCGTGTAAAGAGCTCCGGACCTTACCGCAGCGCGGATAAAAGCACCCGTCTTGGCGGAGTGAATATATTCCAGTGTGGAGTTGTCAACCTTCTGCCCGGTCATCTGGAGATCAATCACCTGGCCACCAATCATGCCTCTTTCTGTCCCGATGGCGTGAGCCAGTTCATGGATCACCCGCAGCTTGCACGCTGCGGGGGGCGGACCCGGAGAGGAAAGGACTTCGAAAGCCAGGGTCAGAAGCGCGTCGCCTGCCAGGATGGCAGTTGACTCGCCGAAGGCGCGATGCGAAGTAGGCTTGCCCCGCCGCAAGTTGTCGTTATCGAGAGCCGGCAAATCGTCGTGGATCAGAGAGTAGGTGTGGATTAACTCCAGCGCGCTTCCGAGGCGTACCAGCGTGCTCTCGTCACCGCCCAGCAAGCGTCCCGCTTCCAGGCATAGGATCGGCCGCAGTCGCTTCCCTCCCGCAAACACCGAGTAGCGCATCGCCTGGTGGATGCTCGGCGGGAAGTGGTCGGCGGTCGGGAGCAGGCGGTCCAACTCCTTATCGATCTGGCTGCTCGCCGTCTCGAGATACTGTTGGATGGATTCTGTAGAAACTGTGTTCAAGGTCCTTTGTGTGGCGGCAAATGCCCGCTGGCGCTCACCGCCTGCCAACCTTAATTGTGACCTGAATTGGCTCGAAGGGGAAGCACTATCAGCTTTCAGCCCTCAGCTATCAGCCATCAGCAAGAAGCAAACCCATTGATTCCAGGAGCTGAGAGCTGACGGCTGACCGCTGACAGCTTCTTCTTGCTCGTCACTGCCCTTCAGCCCTCAGCTATCAGCCATCAGCAAGAAGCAAACCCATTGATTCCAGGAGCTGATAGCTGACGGCTGATAGCTGACAGCCTCTTCTCGCTCGGCACTGCCCTTCAGCCTTCAGCGATCAGCAAAAAGCGACCGGAATGATTCCAGGAGCTGATAGCTGACGGCTGACCGCTGACAGCTTCTTATCACTCGTCACTCGTCACTGGCTACTTCGCCTGGCTCGAAGGGTTCAGCGACCACCTTGCCCCCGGCCTTTTTTGTGAGGATCTCCACTTTCCCTTCAGCTTCTTCTAGTTGCTTGTGGCAAGTCTCGGAGAGTTTCATTCCTTCCTCATAAAGCTGCAAGGCCTTCTCGAGCGGCAAGTCTGCGTCCTCGAGCTCATGCACGATTCCATCCAAGCGTTCCAGGTTCTTTTCAAAGGAGTCGGATTTAGCAGGTTTTGGTGTTGGAGTCATTTTAGAGCCTCCAGCATTCAGCCATCAGCCGTCAGTTGTCTTTGCGCTCGCTGAGAGCTGAGTGCTGACTGCTGACGGCGCCTCTGGTTGCAGTGCGTTCCCCCAGGACTTCCGCCACCTCCACCGCCATGGCGTAGCGGCCGAAGGGAGGGGCGATCTCCACGCCCTGGACCAAGCCGCGGATTGAGAGCAGCGTCTCCTGGGCAATTCTAACACCTTCCGCCCGAGCGCGCTCTCCCGTATCCACCGCTCTCATCCGGTCCATGACGGCCTGCGGGAGAGAAATTCCAGGCACTTCATTGTTCATGAATTCGGCGTTGCGGTAACTGGTGAGCGGGTAGATCCCTGCGATCACCGGAATACGGCCCGTGGTGGACTCCATCCGGTTCAGGAAGGTCTCCAATTGCTTCACGTCGAAAACCGGTTGTGTGACCGCGAAATTTGCGCCCGCTTTCAATTTGAGTTCGAAGCGGTGAAGTTCTTCATCCGTATTCACGGCGTAAGGATTCAACCCCACGCCGATTAGGAATCCCGTTTGCTTACTCAAGGGGTTGCCCCCCACATCCAGCCCTTGGTTCAGGTTATTCAGGAGGTTGACCAGCCCAATGGAATCGACTTCGAAGACGGCGGGTTCCAGAAGCGTGGCGAACTGGGCAGTGTCCCTGGTGATGGCCAGGATATTCCGGAGCCCCAGCGCATGCGCTCCCAGTGCGTCGGCTTGAATGCTCAGCACATTACGATCGCGGGCACTGTAGTGGAGGAGGACGTCGATGCCCACTTGCTGCTGCAAGAGGGCGGCGAGCGTGAGCGGGCTCATGCGGCCCGTTACCCCCGTGCCGTCGGGAATGTTGATTGCGTCCACTCCCCTTGCCAGGAGAAATTGCGCGCCTTCCACCTCCTTGGTGGCGTCGCAGCCCTTGGGAGGAACAACCTCCGCTAGAATTGGAAACTCACCGCGCGCCAGCTTTTCAGACAGCCGCGAGCGCTTCTCGAGCGGAATGGGTTCCAGGGTGCGCCCCGGCCGCTCCAAGACCTCAATCGCAACGCGCGCGCGCTGCGGGCTCAGGGAGCGGACAGCCGCTTTGATCGCCTTGATATGCTCCGGTGTCGTCCCACAGCAACCACCCACAAGCCGCGCTCCGCTCTGGGTGAAACGGCGAGCGTAACTGGCCAGGTATTCCGGCGAGCTGAGGTAAATGTTCCGGCCCTCGACCGTGCGAGGCATTCCCGCATTGGGCTGCGCGGAGAGCTTTTTGCCCGTCACTGCTGCCATGATCTCGAGCGCCTCCAGGATGGCCGCCGGACCTACGCTGCAATTGAGCCCAATGATGTCCGCGCCCCACTCGTCCAGTTTGCGGGCGAAGTCCTCGGGCAATGCCCCGATGGACGTGCTGCCGTCATCCTGCACCGTCATTTGCACAACCACGGGCAGGGAGCACACGTCACGTGCGGCGAGCAAGGCCTGGTGGGCTTCGTTCGGGTCGCTCATGGTTTCCACAATGAGCAGGTCTGCGCCGCCCTCCGCCAGCGCTGCAATTTGCTCACGAAATGCCTCCCTCGCTTCCTTGAGGGAAGTCGCCCCCAGGGGTTCAAGACGGATTCCCAATGGTCCGACGGAGCCCGCGACATAGAGATCCTCTCCCGCCACTTCCCGAGCCAGGCGCGCCCCGGCCAGGTTGATTTCGCGGACTTTCTCACCCTGATGGTGTTTTTCCAGGCGCGGCCGCGTGGCCCCAAAGGTGTTGGTTTCAAGGATTTCCGCTCCGGCCTTCACGTAGGCGAGGTGGACCTCCTTGACGAGCTGCGGCGAGCTCAGATTCAATTCATCGAAGCAGCGTGTCAGAGAGATGCCTTTTGAGTACAGCATCGTCCCCATCGCCCCGTCGCAGACCATGGGCCGGTTTTCGATTTTTTCCAGGAAGGGTTCCCGCATCCCTCGCTTAGTTTAACACGACGAACTGGTGGAAACGAAGCGGGTGTGAATTAATTATGCGCTTTGACCGATTAGGATTTTGCCACGCGAAGGCCGAAACCACTAAAAGTATCCCCATAGACGGGACATTCGTGCATAATTCCATAACCCGTGATTGAATCGATCTTTCAGACCTTAACGGAGTTCTTCGCCCGGTACGGGTACTGGGTGGTGTTTTTCGGCGTGATGCTGGAAAACGGTGGCCTGCCCTTGCCGGGTGAAACCGTCCTGCTGTTTGCCGGGTTCCTCGCTTACCAAGGCCAAATTCACCTCGTTTGGGCGATCGGGGTAGCGATTGCCGGAGCCACGCTCGGCGACAGCCTCGGCTACACGTTGGGTCGTTATGGAGGGAATGCCTTCTTCGATCGCTACGTGAAGCGCTTCAAGTTCCTGGCGCGCCGGTTTGAGGACGCCAGGGCGCTCTTTTTGAGGCACGGTCACTGGGCCGTGTTTACCGGTCGCTTCATCACCGGGCTGCGGGTATTCGCGGGTCCGCTAGCCGGGCTTTTCAAGATGCCTTACCTGCGCTTCCTCCTCTTCAATTTCATGGGGGCGGTGATTTGGGCCACGGCGATTGGTTGCGTAGGTTTTCTTTTTGGAAACAGTTGGGACGACCTGGCTCACGTCATCAAGGATTTCCACCGCGTCACGCTGGGCCTGGTTGCAGTGCTCGCCTTGGTGGGATTGATCGTCTATTTGAAGCGGCGCGCAAGAAGTGGCTAGCCTTATCGCAAGCCGCTCTTTACTCTCTTCAGATCTTCTCTCGCCGCTTTGAAGCGGGGATCCATCTGAACCGCAGCCTCGAGCTCGGAAACGGCTTCCGCGCTTCGGCCCTGCTTTTCCAGAATCAGTCCCAGCAGCCAGTGAGCATGAGCTGCGTCCGGCTCCTCTCCTTCAGCCTCCTGCGCAAGGTATTTCCGCAAATAGGTCTCGCCTCGTTTGAGGTCAACTCCTGATTCCAGCAAAGCGTTCGCAGCCTCAAAGTAGGGGGAGAGGTCGTCGGGGACATTTCTTTCGGAGGTGGAGAGAACGGCTTCGAGTTCACCCCATCGCTGCTCGAGGGCAAGAACCTTCGCCAGGATGGAATAGCCCTTCGCCCGCGAGGGATTGAGCTGCACGGCTTCCCGCGCATGCTTTTCCGCCCATTCGGTCTTCCTGTAAGAGGGCTGCGTGTAAAAGCCTGCGAGCGCGGTCTGCGCCTCGTAGTTCTTCGGATCAGCTTGGACGGCTTTGAGAAAACACTCTTCGACTTTGGCAAAGTCTTTTGCTTCTCGGGCCAGCTCAGCCTGCGCCAGGTAGCCGCGCACGGGGCTGAGTTGCACCAGTTTTTCAGCAATGGCGTGGGCCTTTCCCTTGTCGCCCCCCATGATTCCGGGCGCCTGAAAGCTGTACTGCATCAAAGCATCCAGCGCCTCCAGGTTTTTGGGGTCGCGGGCGAGGGAAGCGTCCAACTCGCCCTTGAACTTTTTGGCCAAACCTGCGGCCGCAAACATGCTGGCGTTTGCCGCCATCTCCCCGTAAACTTGCGCAAGTTGGAAGTGATAGTTCGAGTTTCCGTCCTCGAGCGCCACGGCCTGCTGGGCGGGTTTCAGTGCGCCATCCAAATCGCCAAAAGCCAGCTTTATTCGTGAGAGCAGGCAAGCCGCCTGGGCATCGCGCGGGTTGGCGGCGACGCGCGGCTCCACAATTGCGCGGGCCCGTTTCCAGTGGCCGGCATCTTCCAACGCTTCGGCAGAGTCCGGATCGGGAGCGGCGGCCTTGACGGGCAGTGTCGGGAGCCATATCAAGGAAACCAGAAAGCAGAAACTGGAAATTAGAAAATGGAAATTGACAGCCTTGGGTTCAAGTTTCTGATTTCCAGTTTTTAGTTTCATCTCTCGCTCTCCGCGGCGCCTAATCCAAAATCCAAAATCTAAAATCCAAAATTCATTTTCCCTTGAGCCACCGATCGCGAATCGCGGTCTGCATGGGCGTGGCGGCGGGCAGTTCCTGGATCGAGTACGAGTTCGGAATCGGTGGCTCGAGAGTCACATTGATGATTTCCTGTCGTCCGTGGCGCTCGACTGTGAAGAGGACGCTCGCCCCCGGCGGATAGGCTCTCAGGCGTTCACTCAAATCCGCCGTAGCCAGAGATTGGTTATCGACTGCAATCAGGAGGTCATCGCGACCGATCCCGGCGCGGTCAGCGGCCCCACCCGGACAGACGGCGAAGACCCTGACGCCGCGATTGTCCGGCAGGGCGGTTATGCCGATTCTCGGCAGCGCTCCTTCGGGAACACTGATCCGCAAAGCGAGTCCGGCCACACCGAGCGCCCTGCCGTACGCAAGCGGCGCAGTCCCTCGAACGTAGCTTTCGAAGAAGGGTGTGAAGTCGCTCCCCGCAACTTCATTCACTGCTTCGAGGATGTCTTGCTCGTTGTAACCGTGGCCGGGGCCGTAATAAGTTGCGGGCGGCGTCTCGTAGAACTTGTGGTAAAGCAACGACAACACATCCAGGAGGGATTTTGCGCCCTGTGTCCGGGACAGCATCTCCAGGTCCAGAAGCATGCCGAGAAGCGCACCCTTGTTGTAATAGGAGATGGTGGAATTGGCGAAGTTGGTCTCCTGCATTTGCGGAGAGCGGTCGTAGAACCAGGCGTGGAAGCTGGAGCTCTCGGCGGACATCAGCGTCCGTCCCGGTTCTTCTTCCAGGGCACTGATCTCATCGCACAGGCGGCTGAGGAACTTCTCCCGTGTCCACAGGCCTGAACGCAACAGGCTGAGATAACCGACATAGGTGGTCACCCCTTCGGCAAACCAGAGGGATGGCGTGTAGACTTCGCGCGTGTAATCAAAGGGTCCGAGTTCGGCTGGCCTCAGGCGTTTGACGTTCCAGAGATGAAAGAACTCGTGCGCAGCGTTCTCGAGCGCCTCGTCAAGGCTGCTGCTAAGGCTTCCCCGCACGATGATCTGCGTGGAGTTCAGATGTTCCATCCCGTCACCCATCGAAATGTCGGGAGCGAAGTGGAAAATAAAAGTGTAGCGCTCGAAATCCGGGGCAGGCATCAGTGCCATTTCCGCATGGACAATCTTCTTGAGGCCCTCGAGGAGCTTCGAGGTGTCGGTGTCATCCTCGTCATAAGCGTGCACAGCGACGCGGATCGTCTTCCCCTGCTCCTGGAATTGCGCCAGCTTCATGTGGGTGGAAGCTTCGATGGGAGTGTCAACCAAGCGGTCGTAATTAGGCGCATGGAAGGTCCGCTCGCTTGTGGACTCGGAAAAGCCGCTTATCAACTGCCAGTCCTTCGGTGCGTCCACGGTGAGCGTGAGCGGGTCGGACTTGCGCCCGGCGATATACATGAAGATGGAAGGGCCATTCAAGTTGGCGTGCGTGTTGTCAAACTGCGAAAAGGAACCGTTCAGGTCGTTGGCGAAAACGCGGTAGCGCGCCTTGACGATTCCGCCAGCCCGGCGGACGTCCACGTGCCAGGTCTGCTTGTCGAGGTCCGTCCAAGCCAGCGCCTGGCCTTGCGCGCCGGTGGCCTCGAATTCCTGCACGTTCTTGGCGAAGTCGTAAATAGCGTAACGGCCTGGCGACCAGGCAGGCATGACGAAGTCGAGGGAATCGCCCGAGACCTTGCCGGCTGTGATCTCGACGGTCACAAGGTGCAAGTTGGGATGCGTCAGGACGAGGTGATATTCCAGTTGCAACGCCGGGGAGGCGGTTTCTTCCGCCGCCCCCAGCGCGCCAGCCGCACTGGCCAGCAGGAAGATGATGAGGAGAGCCACCCGGCGCAATCCGGGCCTACCCTCGGTTACTCTCTTCGATGAGTATAGTGTAGCGCCGCCCTTTAGGGCGGCACGTGCCGGTCCCGCATGCGGGACCGGCGCTACGTGCGTTGGCACCCGAGTCTGAGCGATTACCTTCTCCGATATCCTGGCGCGCATTGAACTCTCACTGTTGCCCTAAGCTTAGGGATTGACGATGACGCCTCCCGCCCCCCATCCTCCAAATTTCTTGTCGGGCCTTAAAACCAGTCTGTGGACGGTGGCCTGCTCAACCGCCGCATCGCTGAAGGACATGGGAAAGCTACGGCCGTTGTACCAAGCGTCGAACTGGTCCTGGTAGTAAGGGCTGGACACTTGGCCGGATTCGCCGAGAGTAATGTTCTGAACCGAATGGTCGAGGGTTGAGAGATCGACGACCATGCGCATGGAAGGACCGTGACGGCTGGTTGTCGCTTTCACAGTGGTGGCAGTCCCTGCCTGCGGAAAAGCGCCGACATCCAGCAGCCTGCCCAAAAGGGGAAAACCTTGACCCAGCGGATGGTAAAAGGTCAGGGGGATGGTATTGCCCCACTTCCAGGCGTCGTGACTTCGACTGCCCACCCGGCTGGGGATTTGCTTTACACCCTCTTCAAGACTCTTTATCAAGGTCTCCTCGAGAGAGGAATCGCCGCGCGGCAGCCAGCGCGTCCAGTTGTTCGCCAACACGTTCTCGAGGAATGTCGTACTCATTCCCCAGTGGTAGCCCGAGAGGTCGTCGCCCAGTCTGGGTTTGAGGATGCGTTCGAGCAGGGCTTGGCGGGTGACTTCGCAAACCAAGGTAGCGGCAGAATCCATCCTGGCCTCTCCATCCCAATGCCTCAGGAGGCTGACGGCGTACTGGGCCTCGGGGTCTTGCGGGTGATGGTGGAAGTCTGCTTTAAGAAGTTGCCCGGCGAGCCAACTGTCTTCCAGAGTGACAATGTCGGTCTGAATGCGCAGCATGTCGTCAATGGTGAACGCCTTGCCGGCACGCAGTAGTTGAAAGATGCGCGCCGTGCGAAAAGGGGATTCCCAGTGGCTGGTAATGAAATAGGGGTAATCGTCAGGCACCACGCGGCCATTGGCCGTGGCGATGATGCCACTCGAAGGGTTGTAGGAATGCGGAAGGTCCTCGAACGGAATGTAGCCTGTCCAGTCGTAATCGTCCGTACTGCCGGGCGCGGGTACAGCGCCGATGCCCTGTTTCCGGATGGGGACCCACGCTGCCGCGTAGTAACCGATATTTCCATCCCTATCGGCGTACACAAAGTTTTGCATCGGTCCCGTGTAGTCGCGCAAGGCGGCCGTGAATAGCTCCCAATTCTGCGCCAGACCGATTTTGGATACGGCGTTGAACAGAGCCGAGAGGGCGTGTGGTTCGAGCGCCGTCCATCGCAAGGCCAGGTCCCGGCCACAACTTTCAGAAACGATAGGGCCATGGCGCGTTACCTTCACAGTGAATCGGTAATCCCGCTTCCCGCGGACCTTGACCACCTCGTCCCGGACTTCGGCATCAACCCATGCCCCGTTGTGGAGGTACCTGTTGGGAGCGCCGGAATCGAAGCTTTCCGAGTACAGATCCTGGACGTCCGGACCTGTATTGGTCATACCCCAGGCGATCTTCTCATTGTGGCCAATAATCACCAGCGGCAAGCCAGGCAGGCTAACCCCAATCACATTCAGCCCCGGCGCCGTCAAGTGGATCATGTACCAGACACTGGGAACGCTGTGATCGAGATGAGGATCGTTAGCCAGTAACGGCTTGCCCGACTGAGTGTGAGCGCCGCTAACCACCCAGTTGTTGCTTCCCAATCCTGGATTACTCTCGTCACCAGAGGAAAGGAGCGCCGCCAGAGTAGAGTCAAGGTCGCCGAGGCCCGGCAGTGGATTCGCGTGTTTCCGTTGCGGCATAACCGCATATCCAGGAGGCAGCCCCGCCACAGGCTCATGCAGCACGCTGGGGTCGAGGTCGCCGCAGGTAGGCGGTGGATACACTGGTTTCTTTTTGGGTGACACCTTGCTTCCAGGGGGCAGTTCCGCCACCGGCTCATCCAGCGGCGAGTTGTCCGGCAAGAGGTCTGCGGAAAGGTCAGGGCCAAGCTTTGCCCGGATGCGTTCGCGCATCAAATCCGTCCGCCAAGTTGTGTTGAGCGTCTTGACCAGATTCAGTGCCACGCCAAGGGAATCGCTCTCGCCCCATGGCCGAGGCTGGTAATTGAGCAAGCGGAATTCCAGGGGTAGACGGTCCCTGTGGCTGGCGATGAAAGCGTTGACCCCGTTGGCATACGCCGTGAGTGGAGCCCGCGCCTCGGGGCTGAGCTCTGCCAGGGTGCGCTGAGAAACTTGCCGGAACCCCAAGGTTCGGTTCTCGAGGTCAAGCCGGAGCGTCCGTTCGCCAAAAACCTCTGAGAGTTCTCCTTCCGCCAACCGCCGGCTCAAGTCCATCTGCCACAGGCGGTCTTGCGCAGTCACGTAACCTTGCGCGAAGAACAGGTCCTGGAGCGAGGGGGCACGAAGGTGAGGAACGCCGTGCGCGTCGCGTAAGACCTCAACTGGCGCTGATAACCCGGCAACTTGAATCGCTCCCTCGAGTTGGGGAAGGCTCGCGCGGACGCGCCAGTACAGCCAGCCGCCCCCGCCGACGATGATGAGCAGGAGTAGAATCAGCAAAGAAATGAGCAGGCGCTTGATCGTCTGCCTCATAAGCTGGAAACCTCAGTCCAGAGCATCGAAAACCAATCGGCGGATTGAAAGACGACTCGGATCACTGCTAGAAATAGAACCTGTTCGTTTGGGCGCGAGGAGTGTACTAGAAATCCCACCGGCGAGCAACGATCGGGAGCTTTTTGGGTGCGCGGCGTAGAAGTGATATCCTGCATGGTCTTGCCCCTTACGGCGCCGAATCTTGGTATGCACGGCACGTAGAAAGCAGAAGCTGGAAATTAGAAACTGGAAACTGGCAGGCTTAGTTTCCAATTTCCATTTTCCAGTTTCCAGTTTCCAGTTTCTCGATTCACTCAATGTCGCACAACTCGTCGATTCTGGGGCGTTTTTTCGCTTTGATTGGCGCTTTTCGCACTCAGAATTCGGTTCGTTTTTGAGCCTCCGAAGACGTTAACCCCTTTGTTTTCACCAGATCCTTAGCTTCGTTCCGTCTATTTAGTATCTTTTTTGCATTTTGTGCCAATCTCCCGCCGCCCTGGGGCCGATTTCGAACCCCCCGGAAGCGGTCTGGCGGTGCGTTCAGCATACGTCAACTACAGTAGGCTACCAGATTTCCGGCCGCGTGGCAAGAGGCAAGACGCATCATATCCCCAATCCGCCGATAGGAGATGGGCTCCGGTGGGAAGGGTGGTGTCGGATGGGCTGTCGATAGTAATCTGCGTCATCTGCGCAATCTGCGGATTATAACAAGCGGGCAAAAACAAATCCGCAGATTGCGCAGATGACGCAGACGAGTGAAGAAAGACGCGACGAGAGGACCTACGTCACCATCGGCGCGGCCACCGCTGCTCGCTGATCCCGCATGGCCGGATACGCCGGGGCGGGTAGCGTATCATGCGCAGAGGGTAGTGCGGCGCTTGCTGACGAGGCTGGAGCGGGGGGGTGCTCTTCGTTTCATTAACGCACCTGTTGGGATGGTTCTTGGTCCGCGATCACGGCTTTTGGATCTTGAGAATGGTACTCGTAAGCGGATGCCAGGCACAACCAGTCTTCCAGTTTAAGTGCCATTCCCCAACTGAGTCTCCTATTCAAGTGCCACCTGACACTTGGCAAATGACGTCACGTACGAGGCATCCGCCGAGACCTGATTGGGCCGGCGCGCTGTTTTCCTGGCAACTATCCTGGCACAAATTACGTCTTAACAAGTGTTGTGACGCAACCGCGCCCCTGGAAGCAGCCAACGTCTCTCGGGCCGGCGTGGCCGTCCGTCTCTTCGAAGGGCATTACGTCTGAATGATGATGAGCTCAAGTTGATGAACAGGAGGACACAACGTGAAACACATCCGCACCTTTCTTCCCTTGATCCTGCTGCTGGGCTCGGTCCCGCTGCTCCAAGCGCAGGGCTCGTTCGATGTGGCCGTTGGTTTCGGCAGCGTCCACGATAAGGCGACTGGCCTCGGCATCGACAGTGTGACGGGTTCCTCTTGCACGCCGTCATCCGCAGCTCCCACTTGTGAGGTCACGCCCGGTTTGGGCGGGCTCCTCATGGGCTTTGAGGGGGACGGGATGCTGAATAAGCATTTCGGCATCGGAGGGGACTTTAGCTTCCAACCCACCAAGAACGACTACGGCCCCTTGCAATACCGGCAGCTCTTCTACACTTTCAACGGGATCTACGCCCCCATTAACAACAAGCGGCTGCAACTACGGTTGGAAGGCGGAATTGGCGGCACGCGATCGGGCTTTTCATTAACAGAGACTTCTTGCGTGGGCACCGCAGTCTGCACGACGCAGGCCCTGCCCATAGGCAATTCAAGCCATTTCCAGGTGCATGTGGGAGCCGGCGTTCAGTTCTATGTAAAGCCACACATTTTCATTCGGCCACAGTTTGATTTCCGCGAGGTGCCGGGCCTCACCAACCAGTTTGGCAGGGACCAGGTGATTGGCGGCACCATCTGGGTAGGCTATAACTTCGGAGAGATGTAAGGCCCACAATTCCCAGACCTCACCGGTAGCCTCGGCCTTAATTAGGGCAATAGTTTACTTCGCTCATCCACCCAAAAGTCGCCTAGTGCTTAGTTGTAGAAGTTAGCGACCTTATTTGTCGGGGGATGGAAGGGCGGGGCTTCAGCCCCGCCGCAGGGCGCAGGCGGGATTTGGGGGCTTTAGCCCCTGAAGCGACGCGGCTTCAGGGCCTAAAAGGCCCATTCAACTCTCCGCCCCGCGGCGGCGGGGCTAAAGCCCCGCCCTTCCGAGGGTCACAAATAATATCGGAAATTAATGCAACTAAGCACTAGTCAGGTGGGCGGGGAGGGTGGTGCGCGCATTAATGCTTGCGCAACTCAGGCTGAATGCTTGCCACAAAGCGTGTAAGCGCCGCGTTGACCAGGTCCGGCTTCTCAAGCATGGGGTAGTGGCCGACGCCGGTCAGCACCTGGTACTGCAATCGCGGCAGGCTCTTCTTGAAGATATCGATGAAGCGCTCGGGATTCCAGAATGAGCTGAAGATTGCGAATGCCGGAAGGTCAAGAGGGGGGTGGGGCTCGTAGAGTCGGCGGTCGGCAAGGCCTTCCAGGCAGCCTACCAGCACGTGTTGGGGAGTGGCGAGGATGGATCGCGTGACCTCGTCGCGCACCGCCGTGGGGGTCTGCGGGACGTAGAGTTGGTCGATAAATTTTCGGACCTTCTCCTGATAATCCGGCGAGCGGAAATCTTCAGCGCGCTTGCGGAGCCCGGTGATCTGCTGGTCGACGTCGACCGGAATAGTGAATGTGCCATCAACCCAGATCAGGGCGATGGTCTTCTCTGGCCAGCGGCGTGCGAACTCGTACGCCACCATCCCGCCCATGCTGTGACCCACAACAGCGGCCTTCTGCACCCGCGCGTGTTCGAGCACGGCGTAAACCGCTCGCGCAAACAGGTCGAGCGTGTAAGGGATGTCCGGCTTGTCGCTGCGCCCGTGGCCTGGGAGGTCGACCAGCAGCACACGACTATAAGGCACTAGCGCCGGCACCTGATTCCGCCACAGCGAGGTGTCGCAGCCCCAGCCGGATAGGAAAATCATGGCGCTTTTGCCGGAGCCGAAGCTGCGGTAATAGATGCGGTGCCCATCCAGATTCGCGAATCGCTCCTTGGCTCGCGGCACACCGCTCGCCAGACTCAAGAGTGGAACGAGCAGAAGACCCCCCGCAAGCGCCAGCGGACATATGCCCGGCCGTAAATGAGAACCTGCGGAGTGTTGGGCAGGGAGGCTGGAAACAAGGTGCAAAGGAGCAAAGAACCTCGCCGCTGAGAGTGCGCCGACAATGCTACTTATGTTCATGCTAACTCCTCCTTCATGGTGTAGACGCTAAGAAATTTCTTTCCAGCGGTCGTGGAAGGACTTTTGCGCAAGCGCGGGGAGGTCCCGTCCATCCGTCCAGCGGGACGCAGGGTAGAGGGGAACTTTTCGAATCCAGCCGGAACGAGCGAGTACGAACTGGCCCCAGCGCGCCATGCGCCCGCCGAGCGCATAAACCCAGGGTCGCGACAGGGCCCAGGCAAACAGGCGCATCATGGTCTTCTCGCGCAAGAGCGAACCTTTCGGTCTGGGTGCAGGGGCCACTTTCTGCGCCTTACTGCGCAAATGAAGCAGGAGATCGGGGATATTGATCTTGACGGGACAAACTTCGCGGCAGGCACCGCAAAGGGAAGAAGCGAAGGGCAACTCCCGCGCCTGCCCGATGCTGGTAAATTGGGGAGTGATTAACGCCCCGATAGGACCGCTGTAAACCCAACCGTAGGCATGCCCGCCAATCTTGCGATAAACCGGGCAGGTGTTGAGGCAGGCGCCACAACGGATGCAATAAAGCGCTTCCCGCATCTTGAGATCCGCCAAGGTGTCCACGCGCCCATTGTCGACCAGCACCACGTGCATCTCGTCCGGACCGTCTTCACCCGGGCGCCGCGGGCCGGTGAGGAAGGAGGTGTAAGTGGTCAGCTTCTGTCCCGTGCCCGAACGCCCCAGCAGGCGCAGGAAAACGCCGAGGTCCGCAAAACGCGGGATGATCTTCTCGATTCCCACCAGCGCCACATGTACCCGCGGCGCCGTCGTGCAAAAACGGATGTTCCCCTCATTTTCCGCCAACACCACGGTACCGGTTTCCGCCACCAGGAAATTGGCGCCGCTCATGCCCATGCCCGCCCTGGCAAATCTCTCTCGAAGGACCTGGCGTGCAATCGCCGTAAGTCGTTCCGGCACTGCGGTACGCTCGGAGTGAAGGTGAGTGGCGAAGAGGTCCGAAATATCGTGCCTTGTCATGTGGATGGCCGGGGCCACGATGTGCGCGGGCCGGTTGCCGGCGAGTTGGATAATGAACTCGCCCAGGTCCGTCTCGACGGGGCGAATCCCCCGCGCCTCGAGTGCATGGTTCAGCTCCACTTCCTCCGCGACCATCGATTTCGCCTTCACGATTTCCCTGGCGCCGCATTGCTGCGCGATTTCCAGAACTATCCGGCAGGCCTCCTCGGCCGTCGCGGCCCAGTGTACCTTGCCGCCGCGCCGCTCCACGTTGTCGGCAAACTGCCCGAGGTAAAAGTCCAAGTGCTCCATCACTTGGCGCTTGAGCTCCTGGGCGCGCTCGCGCAGCCGTTCCCAGCCAGGGACTTCGGCGATCGCTTCCAAGCGGTGGGTGTAAAGGCGGAGGGTCGAAGAGCGATAGGCTTCCTGAAGATGCGCATCGGCGAGAGTCTTGTTACCGAGCTCGTGAACTTCGTTGCTGTAAACGCCTGTGTCAGCCATAGTCGGGAGTCGAGAAGTCGAGAGTCAAATGCTTTTGGAGTGCGGCAGCTTGCTGCCGCTTTCTCCCGCTCTGCGGGACAGCTTGCTGGCCGAGCACTGGAGCGCGGTACTTGGACGCGTAAGGCGCGAGCAAGCTCGCAGCAGGAAAGCGGCAGCAAGCTGCCGCACTCCAGAGCGCCTACGGCGCATGCCTGTGCTGTTTTTGCGCCAACACCTCCGCCAGGTGCATCGTCTTGAGTGGCAATCCCTGGCGGTGAATCATCCCTGCAAGGTGCATCAGGCATCCCGAGTCATTGGCTACAAGGTACTCGGCGTCTGTTTGGGTGGCAAATTGGAGTTTGTCCTGGCCCATGGCGACTGAGACTTCGGGGAATTTGACGGCGAACGTTCCCCCGAAGCCGCAGCACACCTTGTACCCTTCCATCTCGACGAAATCGATGCCCCGCACCTTGCGCAGCAGCTTCCGCGGCTGTTCCTCAACGCCCAACTCGCGCAGAAGATGACAGGAATCGTGGTACGTCACGCGATGGGGGAAGCTTGCCCCAACATCCTCGACCTTCAAAATGTTCACCAGGAATTCCGAGAACTCAAAGAAGCGGTTGCGTAGTTGATGGCATTTTCGAAGCCGGTCAGGGTCAGCGGCGAAGAGTTCGGGATAAAACACTCGCACCATCGAGGTGCAGGAACCCGAGGGGCACACCACATAGTCCGCATCATCAAAAAGGTTGAGGACCTTTGAAGCCACCGCTCGAGCTTCATCACGGTAACCCGTGTTGAAGGCAGGCTGACCGCAACAGGTTTGCGCAGGATTGAAAGTGACCTCGACATCTAACCGCCGAAGCACGTTGACCACACTCTCGCCCACTTGGGGGAAGAACTGGTCACCCAAACAAGTTACAAAGAGCGCGACTCGAACTCTGGGCATCTCAACCCTCGCAAAGCGTTAACCGTATTAGAAAAGCGTTTTGAGGTCAAGGACCAACGATTGGCCAGGCTGCGGGAAGGTAGCGTGGCTATTTTGGGTGGTCGTTCAACCCGAATTCGTGAGTTGAACGAGGTTCCTGGTTTCATGGAATGGAAAAACCCCTCACCCGCCCTCCTCCGTCGGGCACCCTCTCCCCAGGGAGAGGGCTGTCATTTCTGGTGCGCGTTGGGGTTAGGAAAGCCGCCCTCTCCCTGAGGAGAGGGTGGCCCGCTGCCGGCGCTTTCACCAGCCGCAGCGGGCCGGGTGAGGGGTTAGTTACGCAACGGCACTCGGACGACGATCGCATCGTTCACCCGTGCGATTAGCGAGGAAAACGAATCTTTGCCAACCTCATTCATCGGTTGGACGAGGGCGGTCAAAGGCTTCACGGTGACGCGCAGTTTCGCGTGCGGATCGCGCGAGGCCTGGAAGGAAACCACGCAATCCGGCCGGCCGTCGCCATCCAGGTCGATAGGCTCGGAGATCGCGGCCGGCAGCGCCGAGACGGGTTTCCACACGATTTGCACAAACGACGCGGTGGGCGAGAGCGGGGCGCGTTTCAGGACAGGTTTGTAGACGACAATCTGGTAACCGTCGCGGGCGATTATGCGGGCCGGTTCGCCGCCCGTGTATTCCGGGTCAATTCTTAGCGAGGTCTTCGCCGCAGCGCGGCTGAATACGCCGAACCAGAACAGCGGCCCCACCACCGCCACGGCGATGGTGAGCACCGCGACCGCATAACCGAGTATTGCCGGCAAGCGCTTTGTCATAACGTTCTCCTTCCGCGAGTCCCCAGTGGTGGAAGTTGCCGCGGGAAAACTCCTCCATGCTGTCATTCCGAGCGAAGCGAGGAATCTCGCCCTGATTCTTTCCTCGACAAAACAGGGCGGGATTCCTCGCTTCGCTCGGAATGACACGAGCCCACTAGCCTCACATGACCAGCCCAATCAGCTTTTGCAGCGAGTTGGCGATGATACTGCCGCCGAACATGCTGGCAAAGGTCCACGCCGCGTAAAGATAGAGCAGCCGCGCGCGCTCCGGCTTGACGCCCACCGGCGTGCCCTTGATATGCCACACCGCAGCGTCCTTGCGGCAGACGTCGACGCAGGCGCCGCACCGCATGCAAGAGGAGAGGGTTTTGCCGGCACGAATCGCGTCCTGGTCGATGGCGAGCGTGGGGCAGTTGTTTTGGCACAACAGGCAACCGGCGCCGCACTTCTCTTTATCGATCCGGATGTCAAAGATGCTGGTCCTGCTGAAGATCGACTGGAAGGCGCCGAACGGGCAGAAGAAGGCGCACTGCGTGCGCCGTTTGGTGAGGAAGGGCAGCACGACAACCAGGCCCAGAAAAAGCGCGATGAAGATCCCGAACTGGAGCGCCGTTTGGGTGGAGCGCACCTGGGGAAACTCGGTGACCGCCTTGAACGGGCAGAGCCACATGCAGTACGTGGGCTCGTAGGTGGCCGCAGAGAGCAGCACGATGGCAACAAGAATCGCCCAAGGCGCGAGGCGCCACCGTGGGTTGATCTTGCGCAGGCGCGCCTTCTTGGCGATCGAGGAGAAGCCCTCGTCCAGCCCGCCGAAGAAGCAACCGTAGCTACACCACGCCTTGCCGAGAATGATTGTGGCAAGCAGCCACAGCGCCACCATCATGGCGATGCTGTGGGGGTTGGAGGGCGTGGGCAGGATCGAGCCCGGGAAGATGATGGTTTTCGTCAGCGCGGCTGGGATCAGCGTCATGGGGAGCACCATGAAGCAGAAAGGCGTGTCGCCGGAGATCATCCTTTCCATAGGGATGCTCATCGACGAGCGCAGGGCGATGAGATCCCAGATAAAGCCCACCGGAAACAGGAATCCCAAGGTGACGAAGAATATCCGGCGCCAGCGATAGGTCTCGCGGGTGCGCATCATCAGAAAGAACAACGCGATCATGAAGGCCCAGGCGATGAGCGCAGCCAGCTTGGCGGGCCGGCCCGGCTGGCGGAGGACAGGCGTGAACAGCAGCAGCGTGAACAGGGCCATGGGCACACTCAGAAGAAGCGAGCGCCCGATTCCGCGCGGAGGAGCGAGCGCGATCGAACGAGCTCGGTCAGGCATGGGTCACCATCCCAGTGATAGAAATGACAAGATTCCCGGCTTGGCCTGGAGCCAGCCGCCAGGAGGCCACGCTCACGACTCCCAGGTAGGCGTAATAGATCGAGAGAGCGGCCATGGTCATGCGGGCCACGACCGGAAGGGCACTGAAGCGACGCAGCGGGCTGATAGCGAGCGAGGGGAGGAACCAGACGGCTGTCCCGGCGAAAAAGAGCGCGAAGAATGCGAGCGCGCCGGGCAGGCTGTGAGTCGCTGCGGCGCGGACGCCGGCGGCAACGAACGGCGGGCACAGATTGAGCCCTGTGAGGAAGCCAAGCGTGACGGCGGCGGGCGGCCGGAAGCGATCCGCGGCGCCGATCTGATAGAGGCGCGTGGGGCGTTCGTCCGGCGTCTTTGCGCAACGGCGGCGAGGAACGCACGCCGAGAAACCCAACAGGGCCGCCAACCCGAAGTTGGCCAGCCCGAAGACCAGCGCGCGGGTACGCAGGTCGAGTGGAATTGTCATACCAGCCGCCCATACCACAACGGCGAACGACAGGTAGCCTGCCAGGCGACCGCCCAAGAAGATGGCCAGCAACCGGCCCGTCGTGCCCAGATCGCGCGGCTCGGCCCCCAGCCACGGCAGCAGCACCGGTCCGCAGTAGGCAACGCAGATGGGACCCGACCCGAATCCCAACGCCAATGCCTCGGCCACGCTACTCACGACTCTCCTTCGCCAAGTCTGCCTGACCCCGCGTCGCCTCAACGCCGAGCCGGTCCAAAAAAACACCTCACGTTAAGCAAAGACAGTGGGTGCCCTGTTCAGTTCTTCCGCGGACGAATTCTGGTCCACTCTAATCAAACGAATTACAGGCGACGAATGTTCCGTGACATGCCAATGGGAATTCAACAATGCCCAGCAATAGCCTCAGACCTGGAGAATAGGGGGGCTGGTGGCTGGCTAACCGGGCGCCGGAAATTTGAGTCGAGCGCTGATGGATTGGATCTGGTCAAGCGATTTAGTCTTCTCGAGCGCCGCGATCTGCATGGCAATGTTCCCGATCGTCGTGGATTCGCTCGGTCCGCGCAGGACTTCACGGCCCGTCAACTCACTGGTGAGGCGGTTGAGGGTTTCATTTTTGACACCCCCGCCGACAATGCATATGCGTTCGATGGGCGTGTCGGCAATCTTCTGGAGCTCCCTGATAACTTTGGCGTACCGTCGCGCCAAGCTGCGGAAGATGATGGCGGCAAGTTCCTTGGGCCGGGTCTCTTCCTCAAACCCTTGCGCTGCGAGAACGGCATTGATACGGGAAATCATGTTGCCCGGGGCAAGGAAGGCTTTCTCATCCGCCTCAAAGGAAGTCCCGTCAGCGGGAGTGTCCATACATTGTTGCGCCAGGTCGGCAGCGGTCAACTGAAGCCCTTGCGCATTCCACTCGCGCAGGCACTCCTGGAGCAGCCACAACCCGATGACATTGCTCAGGAACCGGATGCTCCCTGCCACGCCACCTTCGTTGGTGAAGTTCTGCTCAAAGGACGGTCCTGTGACCACGGGATTCAAAAGAACCATACCCACCAGGGACCAAGTCCCGGAGCTGATGAAAGCCAGTTTGTCATGTGGGAAAGGAATGCCCGCCACGGCCGCACCGGTGTCGTGGCAGGCAGGTGCGATGACTTGCACATTGGAAAGACCAAGGTCCGTGGCGAGCTCTTTCCGTATTTTTCCGAGGGGCGTCCCCGGTGGCGCGATGGGAGGGAATTTTTCCAGATTGAGATTCAGGGCGCAGGCCAGTTCCTCCGACCAGGACCGCTTATAGACATCGAGGAGTTGTGTAGTACTGGCTTCCGTATACTCGGCCATGGCGACTCCCGAGAGCCGGAAAAGGAAATACTCCGGCAGGGTGAGCCACTTTGCGGCACGATCCCATTCCGAAGGGAATTCGGCGGCGTGCGCCATCAACTGGAAAACGGTGTTGAAAGGAAGAAACTGAATCCCCGTGATTTCGTACATGCGTTTTGGGGGAAGGAGGGTGAAAGCACGCTCCATTTGGGGGAGGTTTCTGGCGTCCCGGTAGCAGTAAGAACGACCGATGCGGTTTCCAGTGCGGTCGAGCAGCACGTAGTCCACACCCCAGCCATCGACTCCCACGCTGGCGATGCGGCCCCCAGCTTTGGATGCGGCATGGCGCAGTCCTTTGAGGACCTCCTGCCATAGACGGTCCAGGTCCCACACCAAGTGACCCGCCTCCTCGCGTGCGCCGTTGGGAAAACGGTGGACCTCCTCCAGGATTCCTTCCGCCCCGGTCCAGCGGCAAAGGACTACACGACCGCTTTCCGCTCCCAGATCAGTTGCGGCAATATAAGTGCCGTTCTTCATTCCCGCCATTCCCCCCTTAAGCCCCATGTCCAGGACCTGCTGAAGGATATCGAAGCAGGCAGTTGCGGTCGTTAGCGCCTCCGTGTCCTCCGTGTCCAGAAGAGTCCCGCAGGCGCGGGATCACTGAGATGCTCCGCCCTGCACCGTCCAGTGTGGGGCTCCGTGTGCTCTGTGTTAAAGCTTGAGAGGCACGGAGGACACGGAGAGTCTCGTTTTGGTTTCGGCCAACAGCCGCGCTGTAATACTAGGCGTAGCTTCCTCCGGCGGATTGGTTCTTTTCGGCTCGCTCGCGGTTGATCCGCTGCATATATCCGGACTCGCGAAAAGCCGCCAGGGGGTCTTCCGGCAGACCCTTCGAGCGTCTCCACTCCCGGATTAAAGGTCGCACATCGGTAGCGAAGGCCGCCTTGAGGCACTCCTCGGCGTCCACGAGCTCACATTTCTGCTGATGGCGAGCCAGACGCCCGTGGTCCACGAGTGTCGCCTTGGCATACAACTCTTGGGCTGTCACTGCGGTCTGGATCATTTCCTCGATTTTGCCCTTCAAGTTGTGGCTCTGGTCGATCATGTAGGCAATGTCCGCGCGCCGGCCAGCCTCCCACTCAAAATAGAGGATTTCGTGGAAGATGCGGAAGACCTGATAGGGATCGATCGAACCCAGCGTCAAATCATCGTCGGCGTAACGGCGGTCGTTAAAGTGGAAACCTCCCAGCATGTCTTCGCTGAGGAGCCAGGTCACGATTTGCTCGATATTCTGCGCTTGATAGTGGTGGCCCGTATCCACGAGGACCTTAGCGCGCGGACCGGCAGCGCGGGCCAACAGGAGAGCCATGCCCCAGTCGGCGATGTCAGTGTGGTAAAAGGCTGGTTCGAAGGGTTTGTATTCCACCAACAATCGCTGGGTGGGTGAGAGCTGGGAGTGACTTTTCCCCAAACCCTCCTCAAACCACTGCTTCCGCTGGCGAATGTTGGCGGTGCCGGGGTAACTCGATCCATCCGCAAACCAAAGAGAGATGTCCCGGCTCCCTGTCTGTTTCCCGATTTCTACGCACTCCAGGATATGCTGCAAGGCGGCTTGGCGGACTTCGGGGTCGGGGTTGGCCAGAGACCCGTACTTGTAAACCTGGTCCTGAAAGACATTGGGGTTGATGGCCCCAACTCCGACACCGTATTTGGCGGCGTACGCCTTCACTTCATGCGTGCTCTTGAGGCCTTCCGGGAAGTCCCAGAGGACGTGCACGGCCACCGTCGGACAGATGCCCGTAAAGTGATGAACTTGTCCGGCATCGCTAAACTTTTCTTGAGTGGAGGTTGCCGCGCCAAGCTGGATGAATTTGCCAAAACGGGTTCCAGTGTTGGCAAATCCCCAGGACGGTATTTCGATCCGGAAAGTGTCTAAACTCTTCCAGAGAGCTTCTTGGCGTGCGTCTTTCGGCAAGCTTCACCTCCCTCGGGCTGGGGCCACATACTACTTGCTTGCGTCGAGTTTAGTCAAGGCGAGTTTGGAGGTGGCATAGCCCTGGTACATCGTATCCCCCCTGTGGGATTGAAGTGTGTGAGTGAGTGGAGGAGGAGAGAGATGGCTGCCTTGGTGGGGGGGGGACCAAGGCAGCCGCCGGTCGGGGTAAAATCAGCGCCCTATGCCGGCTCCGGTCCCCTACTTCGATGTGGTCCGTCACATGAAGAACGCTTTTAATTATCGCCTCCAACTGGTCACCCACGCCCGCCAGCACGGCATCAAGGCGGCCGCCCGGGCCTACCGCACCACCCTGCCCACGGCCCGCAAGTGGCTGCGGCGCTATGAGCAGCAGGGGCTGAAAGGCTTACAGGAACTCTCGCGCGCCCC
>Ga0208937_1000211_pt1 | contig 53743 bp, 46 predicted proteins | sample June2015DPH_11_5_FD_184705 | JGI IMG/M metagenome (GOLD analysis project Ga0208937, IMG submission 184705) | Peatland microbial communities from SPRUCE experiment site at the Marcell Experimental Forest, Minnesota, USA - June2015DPH_11_40... | ecosystem: Environmental > Terrestrial > Soil >... | reverse complement strand
TGCCCATCGCTCTCCACGGCCTCGCGCTCGGCAAAGCGAGCGATGCCATAAGCCCCCTCAACGCAGTTGTTTGAACCGGGGTGCTGTCGCACACCACCGGCGGCCGCAGCATCATCAGCGTTCCGTCGCCAATTCTTTTTAGTTTGGTCTTTTTAGTTTGGTTCGGAGCGCACGCTGGAGCTCGGGCGTTCGGAGCGAACGAACGCTGATGTGGCCGCCGGCGGCCCCGCGCGGCGCTGGGACAGAATCAGCCACGGGGTCGACTTCCGACACCACCCGAAGCCGAGCGCTGCGCTCCGCCAGCAGAGCGACCCGCTGGCGCCGCCTGGGCGGCGGTTGGCCGACGGCCTCGCACGCGTGCGTGGGAAATGAGCGCCATAAAGGTTAACGCCGTGCCCGATAGCGACTAAATTCCGCGTCTTGCCGAAATGTCGCGAAGGGCCAATGAGTGCATTTTGCGCTGCGGAAACACTGCCGCGTTCAAGGGTAGCATTCTTGTCGCTCCCAGATGCCGAGGAAAATCCAAAACTTCAGCCCCGAGAATGCCCCTCCGGGACCGCTCGGCACGGCGTGTGCGGTCATAATGGATCGGCGCGCCTGCCCAGCAAAATGGTCCATGCTGCGCTTCAGGCTGATGCTTGAGGCCGTTCACACGGACCTCGTTGAACAGTTATCTCAATCGGGTTCAGTCGAGCCGACGGCTTGAGCATGAGGCTGGGCGCAACGTTGAGGTGATGTGGCTGACGGGGCGACTTGCTCCCGATCACAAGACGATTGCCGATTTCCGCAAGGACAATGGCACTGCGATCCGTAAGGTGTGCGCGCGCTTCGTCGCGCTGTGCCGCACGATGGGACTGCTTACGCAAGCCAGCGTCGCGATCGACGGCAGCAAGTTCAAGGCAGTAAACAACCGCGACAAGAACTTCACTCGCGCCAAGATGGAGCGGCGCATCGCGCAGATCGAGGAGAGCGTTGCACGCTATCTGCAACAGCTCGACACCGCCGATCGGCATGAGCCATCCGAGGCGCTCAAAACCAAGACGACCCGCCTGAAAGAGAAGATCGAGAAGCTGAAGGAGGAGATGCAGCGTCTCAGGGTTCTTAAGGTGCAAATGCTCGCCACACCGGACCAGCAGATCTCCCTGACCGATCCCGATGCCCGCTCGATGGCGACCAGCGACCGCGGTTCCGGCGTCGTGGGTTACAACGTCCAGATTGCCGTCGAGGCCAAACATCATCTGATCGTGACGCATGAGGTGACCAACGACGGGACTGACCGTTCCCAGCTCTCCCACGTCGCCAAGGAGACGAAAGCAACGCTGGAAGTGGAGAAGCTCGATGCCGTCGCCGACCGCGGTTACTTCAACGGCGAAGAAATCCAGGCGTGCGAGGAAGCTGGCATCACGGTGACCCTGCCAAAGCCGATGACCTCGAACTCAAAGGCAAAAGGACGCTTCGGTAAGCAGGACTTCCGCTACGTGGTTGCGGAGGATGTTTATGTTTGTCCTGCCGGCCAAAGGCTCGCCTACTCCTTTACGACCGAGGACAAAGGCTCGGTCCTACGTCGCTACCGGACCAACGCCTGCCAGAACTGCGCCAGGCGGCGGCAGCATGCGCTATTTGTGATCGTTGCTCAGGGCTGAGATTTTTCGGCCCGTGCGTTACCGCCCTTTTGGCCGCCCTTTGCTCGCTTTGGAACCATTCCTCGCGTTTCCTAAATCTCCCCCGTCGCGATCCGCATGACATGGCGGCGGAATTTCATAATGCTTGTCAAGGTTCGACGCAATCGATCAATAGGCCAGATAGCCGCCGTCTACCGGCAATGTCACGCCGGTGATGTAGCGGGCAAGATCCGATGCAAGAAAAACCGACGGGCCGGCGATGTCGTCTGGGGTACCGATGCGCCCGATCGGGATGCGATTCTCGAAACTCTTCATGTAATCGGGGTTCTGCCGCGCCTTGACGTTGAGCGCGGTGGCAATCAGGCCGGGGGCGATCGCATTCACCCGGACGCCGAGCGGCGAGAGCTCGATTGCGAGCGCCTTAGTGAGCGCGCGCACGCCGCCTTTCGAGGTCGTGTAGGCCGCGGAGTTTGGCAGGGCCACAAAGGATTGGATCGAGCCGATATTGATCACGGCGCCCTTGCTCTCAGTCAGCTGTGCGACAAACGCCGTCGTCATGTTGTACGGACCGTCCAGATTGACCGCCAGTGTTGCGTCCCAATCGGCCCGCGTGTGTAGGTCGAAGATCTTTCCGCGGCGGATGATCCCGGCATTGTTGACCAGTACCGACACCGCGCCGATATCGCGCCTGACGTCGGCCGCGAGGGCGTCGCAGGCAGCGCGGTCGGTAACGTCACAGGTATGGGCCGATGCACGACCGCCGATCGCCGTCGCGGTGCGCTTGGCGGCTTCACCGTCGATGTCGACCGCGATGATGCGCGCGCCGGCCTTCGCCATCCCCTGCGCGATGCCTTCGCCGATGCCGGAACCGGCGCCGGTGATCAGCGCCACGCGATCTGTTAGCAAGCCGTCCATGTCGTTCTCCTATGTTACGTCGACCGCAGTGGAAGTGTTTGGCAACTGACAGCGCGTTCCCACTACTGTTGCTTTCGAACCCGACTTCGTCGATGTGTGTGCTTTTATGATCATGGCAGCCCACTCCACCTAAGACCCGCTCTTCCTCTACCGAACGGTCTTTCAGATAGCCGCCATGAGAAAGCGAAAAGCGCTTCGATAAACTGACGTTGGTGCCCCAAGGTTGCATTAATCCAATTGGTTGTTGAGCGGGTGCAGCGCTGAGTCTTGGTTTCACGGAGGTGTTGAGTAAGGAACCGATAGCGCCATTTATACATCTCTCCGCAACTGATCCCGCGACCCAGCCGACGGCGTCAATCGCCTTGACCCAGTCCAACCGGGGTCGCGGTCAATATCGTCCTTCTTATTCGCTGGGGGCCGGTGCCCGTTCCTCATTGTGCTCTAACCAGCAGATGACTTGCACCCTGCCAGAGCAGTGCGCATCCGAGGATGAAGAGGAGGATATACGTAATGCAATAGAATAACTTGGTCGGCACGCTCTTGACCATCCAGATGCCGGCGAAGTTCGTCAGCACGGCGATCGGCAACAGTACCAGCGAGGTAGAGAAATTCTTTGCCGAAAACTGCCCGAGCATGAAATAGGGCACGATCTTCATGGCGTTGACGGCGGCGAAAAAGATTGTGGTCGTGCCGACAAACACCAACTTCGGCAACTGCTGCTGCAGCGTGTGCACCTGATAGGGCGGGCCGCCACCCTGACTGGCGAACGACGCGAAGCCGGCGACCGCGCCCCAGAACAACCCGCTCAGGACGGTGCTCTTCTTCGGCGGCGCGTCGGCCGCGCGCAGCCAGACACTGAAGACGAAGGCTAGAGCGATGGCGCCAACAAGGATCCGGATGGCGTCGTCCGACACATAAGATGAGAACAGCCAGCCGAACGCTATCCCGATCATCGCGCCCGGCAGCAGTACGTTCAGGTTCCAGGCGCTCCATTCGCGCCGGTACACATAGACCGAGATGGCGTCCTGGCATATTAGGATCGGCAGCAGCAGCGCTGCGGCCTCGAGCGGCGGGAGATACAGCGCGAGCAGCGGCGTTGCCGCCGTCCCCGCACTGGTAAAGCCACCCTTGGAGAGTCCGAGGAAAATCACCGCCGGAATGGCGATGGCATAGAACAGCGGCTCGGTGATGATCGAAGCCAACATATTTGTCGCAGGCATGACTCAGCCGGAGCAAAGTGAAACCGGCCGGTGCCGTCTCAAGGCTCTTTGTCGACGTGCCCACAGGCCTCTCAGTTTCACGGGCGCCCACATATGTGTGTGCGGAGCGACCGCTTGGTCATACCGATCTCCGATGCTCGAGATGTTTCGTGGCATCGGCTACGCCATGTGTCACGCCGAGCAGTCGTTCCTGCAGGCCGGTATCGGCCGCCAGCGTGCTCGCGCGGCCGCCGAAGGCGATCTTCCCGTTCACAAGCACGTAGGCGCGATCGGCCATTGACAGCACGGTCTCCGCATGGTGCTCCACGATCACGATGCTTACGCCAGTGGTCAGTTTCGCCACCGCCTCGCTGACCTCATGGACCACGGCTGGGGCCAGGCCTTCGAACGGCTCGTCCAGGAGGATCAGGCAGGTCGGGGCCATGAGGGCCCGGGCGATCGCGACCATCTGCCGCTCACCACCGGAGATGTTCTCGGCAGGCGATTGCATCCGCTCGCGTAGTTTGGGAAAGAGATCGCAGATTTCATCCAGGCTGTGTCCGCCCTTGCGTGCCGCTAGCGTCAGGTTTTCCCGCACCGTCAGATTAGAAAACAGGCGCCGACCCTCGGGCACGATCGACACGCCGAGTCGATTGATTCGTGAAGGGCGCATGTTCGTGATGTCGACGCCATCCAGAACGATCCGCCCTGAGGTGACGCCGAGCGCCCCCATGATAGTGCGCAGTGCGGTTGTCTTGCCGACGCCGTTGCGACCGAGCATCGCCACCACTTCGCCGTGGTTGACCGTAAAGTCGATGCCATCCAGGACCGTGCCGCCCCCGTACCCGGCACGAACTTGCTCGAGTTGCAGCAGTGGGGTCGACGGTATCGCGGTGACCGCGCCAAGCTGGGTCGCCATCCTGATTTCTGCAGTGCCCTCGGGCACCCGCGTATCGTCCCCTCTGACCTTGCCGAGGTAAGCGGTGATCACTTCAGGGTTCTCGGCCACCTCGGTCGGTTTGCCGTCGGCAATGATTCGACCCTGGTGGAGCACAGTGATGCGGTCAGACAGCGCCAGCACGCGGTCGATGTCGTGCTCAATCAACAACACGGTGTGCGAACGCGCAAGGCGCAGAATTAGTTCGCTGATGTTCTGCCGCTCCGCCTCACCCAACCCCGCGAGCGGCTCGTCGAGCAGCAGCAGCTTGGCGTTGGTCGCGAGCGATACCGCGATCTCGAGCAGCCGCTGTTCGCCATGGGAGAGCGACGAACATAACTCGGCCGCGCGTGCGTCAAGCCCCACTGCGTGCAGCAGCGACCAGACCCGTTCGTTAGCGTTCGCGCTGTCGTGCGCGTCGCGCCAGAAGCCGCCCCACTGGGCTTCCCCAGCCTGTACTGCAACGCGAACGTTCTCGAACGCGGTCAGGTTGGGAAACACGCTCAGGATTTGGAACGATCTCGCTATTCCGAGCCGGGCACGCCGGTAGGCTGGCAAGTTGCCGATCTCGCGTCCCTCGAACAATATCTCACCGGCATCGCTGCGCAGCAATCCGCTCAGGATGTTGAACAGCGTCGTCTTACCGGCGCCGTTTGGGCCGATGAAGCTGTGGAGTTGGTTGCGGTACACGTCGACCGAGACGTTGGCCTGCGTGACGATCGAGCCAAAGTGTTTGCTAAGATTCCTGATCGACAGGATGGGAGTCGGCGCATCGACGTTCGTCTTGACCGGAGCATATGGCAGAATTTTCGGGGGTCTCTGCGGTATTCCCGGGCGTGTTAACGTCCAGTGCCGGCGCTTCAACATTCGTTGCACAATGCCCTGCATGCCATCGGGCGATAGCAGTGCGAAACCAATGATGATCGGTGCGAAAAGCAGCCACCAGTTCTCTATGATCGTGCTCAGTCGGTCCTCGAGCACGATAAACGCGATTGCGCCCCACAGAGGACCGACGAAATGGTGCACGCCGCCGAGCGCGGCCATGAGCACAGCGTCGCCGGCATGCTGCCAATTCAGATTGTTGGCATACGCGCCTCGTAATAGAAGTGCCATGAGGCCACCGGCGACGCTAATCACGGCGCCGGAGATGCAAAACGCAACCAGCTTTATCTCATAGGTGTTGTAACCGAGGCTCGTGACACGCTGCTCGTTATCCCTCAGCGCTTGCATGACGCGTCCAAATGGGGTGTGAACAAAGCGCCAGAGCGCAAACAGCAAAGCCAGGACGACTACCAATGTCATCGCGTGGAACGCATTGGCTGACTCGAACCATGGCCGCGGCACATTTTGAAGGCCGTTCTCACCGCCGGTGACCGCGGTCCATCTGAACGCAATCTCGAAAGCGATCTGCGAGCAGGCAAGCGTGAGCAACGAGAAGTAGAGCCCCCTGCGACGCAGAATCACCGCGCCGACAACGAGTGCGAGCACCACCGAAAAGACGGCACTTAGCACGATCGCCTCGAGCTCATTGCCCAAACCCGACGCCATCCCAATGGCAACCGCATAGCTCGCACAAGCGAAGAAGAATGAGGCACCGAACGGCACTAATCCGAGGTAGCCGATCAGAAAGTTGACCCCCACAGCGTAGAGGGCATAGATCGCGATCTGCGTCACGCGATCGATGGGGGCTCCCCACGTCCAACTGACTACGGAGATCGCGAGGAGCACCGCACCAATCACGACGACGGGTGACGGCCGGTAACGCGTCACCTTCATTCGAAGCGCTCCCAGCGCTCGCCGAAAAGTCCGCGCGGCCGAAGCAGCAGCATGAGGAACATGAACGCATACATTGAGGCGGCGGCCGCGTCGGGTTTGAACTGAATCGTCAGCGATATAACGACGCCAACCGCCAGACCGGCGAAGACCGCTCCACGGAACGAGCCGAGTCCGCCAATAGCAACCACCACGAATGCCGGCATGATCGCGTTAGTCGCCATCGACGGCGACACCGTCCATAGAGGCCCGGCGAGCACGCCTGCGATCGCCGCAATTGCGCAACCCAGGCCGAAGGCGGCCGTGAGCAGGCGCGGCAGATTGATGCCGAGCATGTCGACCATCTCGGGATCGCGGCCGCCCGCGCGCAGGATGCGCCCATAGGGCGTGTAAGACAGGAATGCCCATAGCGCGGCCAACGTGAGCGCTGTAGCTAGCAGCACCGCAACGCGGTACTTCGTGATCAAAAGAGGCCCATATTCAAAGACGCCCGTGAGAGCGGACGGCGGACTGAGCGGCTTGCCATCCGAGCCCCAGAAAACGCGAATAAGCGCCTCGATAAGAAGCCCCAGCGCGAACGTAACGATCAAACTAATCAACGGTTCCTTGCCGTACAACCGCCGGATGAGTACGACTTCGACGACCATGCCGACAAGGCCGACGATGATGGGAGCGAACACCACCGCCGGCCATCCAAACATTTGATAGAGCTGGTATGCCACATAAGCCCCTAGCGCGAAGAACGCGCCGTGGGCGAAATTGATAATGCCGAGTAGTCCGAATGTAATCGACAGGCCGACGGCGATCAGCACATAAATAAATCCCAATACCAGGCCGTTCACAGCTTGGGATAGGAGGCTCTCGAGCATCGCCGTGGCCTTAACGTGAGAGCTCGCGAATGTCCGTCAGATTGGGCCCATGTTGCAGCCAATCTCCTCCCGAGTGCCGAAAGACTTGGCGGTTTCGGCCTCAGTGTCCGACGTCAATTTCAGCACGTTGAAGTAGTCCCACTTGTCGGTAATGTCCTTCTTGATTTGGACAATCACGGCTGGCTTGATTAGCTGGTGGTCCCACTCGCGATAAAAAGCTGGAAATTTGCCCTCGGTGTAACGCCACTTCTCGAGCGCCATGATGATGGCCGCCGAGTCGGTGGAATTTGCCTGCTCGATTGATTCCAGCAGCGAACGCATCGCAATCCAGCCCGACCAGGCTTTATCCGAGGGGGGACGGCCGTACTTCTTCGTGAAGTCGGCTACAAACTTTTTCTCAGAAGACGTGTTGTCTGGGTTGTTGTAGTACCAGGGCTTAACGTATATGCCCGTAGACGCTACCGGGCCCACGTTCCAGAAATCTGTGTCGCTTACGGCGATCTCAACAAACGGGATCTTGTCCTTCATCCCAAGCTCGTTCCATTGCTTTAGAAAGTTGGAAAGGTCGAGACCGACGAGGCCCCCAACAACGACATCCGGCTTGGCTTGGCGGATCTTCAAAATGTAAGAACTGTAGTCAGCTGTGTTCACCGGCACTTCGTCCGAGCCGACCTCGGTCAAACCGACCTCTTTCAGCATCGCGCGCGAGGAGCGCAGGATGTCCTGACCAAAGGCGTATGAAGGGGTGATAAAATACACCTTCTTGCCAAGCTGTGAGACATACGGCATCAAGCCGCGCATCTGGACCGGTACCGTCGCCTGCGTCCGAAAGGTATACCGGTTGCACTTCTTCCCAGTGATCTCGCTCGCCGCAGCGCCGGGCAGAATAAGGGGGATCTTTTCCCGGCTTGCCACACTCATCATGGCTAGGGCGGAGGCGCTCGAATTGCCACCCACGACCGCGATGACTTTGTACTCGTCGATCGCCTTCTGCATGTTCTGCTGGGCGACCTGGGGGTCAGCCTCGTCCAGCCAAGTGAGCTCAACCGGACGACCCAGCACGTTGTTCCCTGCTTGTTCCAGAGCGAGTTCGGTCCCGTGCGCAAGAAACTCGCCCAAGGACGCACTCGGTCCCTGCTTGGCATAGATCATACCGATCTTGATAGGTCCGCTCGTCTGGGCCAGCGCGCCAAAGCTTGCCGCCAGTCCGAACACCAGCGCGACAAGCCCCGCTCGCGCGCCGATCGAACCGCAGGCACTCATTGTATGTGACTCGTTCATCGTCTCTCTCCTTCGTACCGTGACCGGAGCAGTTCAGTGTATGCGGTCCCTCACCACTACGCCGCCCGTTGTCACTCGGCCGTGCGGGCTGCAGCCGTACCTGCAATCTTTCCAAATACCGAGCCGGACATCAGGCCGGTGCCACCGGGGTAGTTGAAATAAAAAAGCCCGCCCACCAGTTCGCCGGCCGCAAACAATCTGGGGATCGGCGCGCTATCAGTATCCAGGACTCGCGCGGTGGTGTCGATCTTGATGCCGCCGAAGGTAAAGGTGAGCCCGCAGGTCACCGCATAAGCCTCGAACGGCGGCTCATCGATGGTGTTGGCCCAGTTTGATTTCGGCACAGTGAGGCCGCGGGTAGCACGTCCGTCTTTGACATTGGGATCGAATGGCACCTCGGTCATCACCGCCTTGTTATAGGTCTTGATAGTCTCCAGCGCCTTCTCGGCGTTCACGTCCTCGAGCTTGTTGACCATCTCCTCCAGCGTGTCGGCGCGCACCTTAGTTACCTGCTTGATGCGGTATTCATCTCGCAGCATCGGAATAATCTTGGCATCGAATACCTGCCAGGCGAACTGCATGGGCTGCATCAGGATGATACGCCCGTACTTCGCATAAGTGTAATTGCGGAAATCAGCCCCCTCGTCGACGAAGCGCTCGCCGTTGGCATTGATCATGATGCCCCACGGATAGGAATGCTTCTGGAAATTGTCGCCTACCGCCAAGTCGCCGAACTCAGGCGCGTTGCGGTCCCAACCGACGGCATGGGCGCCCGACCAGTTGCCGGTCGGCATGGCGCCAACGTCGAGCGCCATCTTAATGCCGTCACCGGTGTTAAATCGGGTGCCTCTGATTTTAGCTAGCTCCCACAAGGGCCCAAGATAGCTCGTGCGCATTTCAGTATTGGCCTGGAAGCCGCCGGCGGCGAGCACCACGCCTTTGGCCCTGACCTCGACGGTCTTACCGTCGTGCTTAACGCGCACGCCCTTGATGCCCTCGTCACCGGCGATCAGCGACAGTGCGCGGGCGCCATAGGCGATGGTGACGTTGTTCCTGCGTGCGATCTTGGTGAGTTGATCCACCAACCCTGGCCCACCACCCCAGGCTTCCACCGTGAGGCCGCCCCAGAACTTGAACATGCCGCCGATCTTGTAGGCTTGCCGGCCCCAGATCGGCATGAAGCGCACACCCTTGTCACGCATCCACCGCATGGTCGCCTTGCTGCGCGTGACCAGAATCTCGCACAAGTCGGGATCGGTGCGATATTCGGTCACGCGGCCCATGTCGTCGAAGAATTTCTCCTCGGTGTAGGTACCGAAGTCGGACGTGGCGACCTCCTCATCGGTTAGGTCCGGCATCAGCGCGCGCAAATCATCAACGCCATTGTAGACGCAGCGGAATGCGCCGGCCGTGAAGCGGCTATTGCCGCCGGCTTCGGCCTCCGGTGCGCGCTCCAGCATCAGCACCGATACGCCCTGCTCGGCCGCCGCCAGCGCAGCGCAAAACGCCGCATTGCCGGCGCCGACGACAATCACGTCCGTAGCAGGGGGTAACGCTGTGCTCATGACTACCTTTTTGAACCTCGGTTCAGGTGACTATGCTTGCAGGTATGGACGTAAAACCTAGTAGCGCGAGTTTGCCGGCGCTGCCGACAATGTCGCGGTCGGGATCGCGAGAAATGATCTCCAGCATCGGCGGCGCACTGTAACCGACGGCGGCAAGCGCGCCTGGTACTCCCGCGAACGGCACGGTGCCGAGACCGACTGGATCGTGGCGATAGATTTGCCGGCTGGTGTCCGACAGATGCACCAATGCAAGCCGCGTTCGGCATTTTTGCAGGCCATCGCAAAATCCTCGCCGATGAAATAAGCGTTAGCGACATCATAGACGACGCGCACTGCATCATTGCCATAGCGCGTGAGAGCGTCCATCAACGGGCCAATCGCCGGCAGGAACGCGAACGGCATATTCTCAACCCACAGCGCAGTGCCCGATTTTTCGGCGACCGGACAGAGCTGGTCCAGCGCCGCGAGGAAATGCCCGATCAGTTCCGAGGCATCGGCTGGAAATAAGGGGTTAGCTTTCCCCGGACCGATCACCACGCCGCGCGCGCCAAGCTCGCCGGCGAGCCGCACCGTTTCGGACAACAGGTTGAGCGAATAGGCGCGCATCTCCGGTGCGGCGGCAGCAACGTTGATGTCAATATTCGGCACGTTAAGCGCGGTGAGCTGCAAGCCGCGCTGTGCGAGCAGGCGGCGGATTGCGCTGCGCTGCTCGGTCGACAATTCGGCGGCCCACAGATGGCCAGGATGCACCATCAACTCGAATTCGCGGAAGCCTTGATCGGTGAGCCGTGCGAGACAAGTCTCAGCGCTGTGTGAACGCATGAAGGAATAGGTGTTGCACCCGAACATGGACGCGTGGACGCCCTGCTCCCCAGTCATTGCTGCGCACTTCCCGTGAGGGTTGCCGTCTTGGTCGTGTTCGCCAATTCGTAAAGCCTGGAGCCCCTAAGCCGACTTATCCGACAATATGAGATGCCATTTGTCAATTCGGCATAGCAGATGTATGGTCGGGCTTCAAGGCAACGATGAAGCCGGTTTCAAGGGACTCGTCGACGCGGCACATCCGAATGTTCGCCCATCCTCCACGCCGAGGATCGGCCGTCCTACAAGCAAGTGCCTTTTGCAGGGTTGGGGAGATTCATATGAGCCAAGCTTCCGCCACCAAACCTTCGGCTACGACAGTTCCGACCGAGATCCCAATGCTGATTGGAGGTGAATGGCGCGCTGCAGAGGAGATCTATGAGGTACGCGATCCTTACCGTGGCACGGTGGTCTCACATGCGCCGCTCTCATCGCTAGCCGACCTTGATGATGCGCTGAAGGCCGCTGTCAGCGCCAAGGCTAAGGCAGCGGCCACGCCGGCCTACGAGCGCGCCGCGCTCTTGCGCCGCGCCGGTAAGTTGCTTGTCGAACGTGCAGAGCAAGCCGCCGAGATCATGGCGCGGGAAACTGGCAAAGCGATCAAGGACGCCAAGGCCGAAATTGTGCGCTCGCAGGACACGCTCTCTCTTTCAGCCGAAGAGGCGGTACGCATCGAAGGCGAGCACGTGCCGCTCGACGCCAGCGCGATGGGTGCCGGAAAAATCTGCTTCATGCTGCGGTTTCCGGTTGGCGTCGTCGCCGGTATTACACCGTTCAACGCGCCATTTAATCTCGCCTGTCACAAGATCGCGCCAGCAATCGCTGCCGGAAACACGCTGGTGCTCAAGGCACCCCCGCAGTCGCCTGGCGTTATACATGCTCTGGCGCAGATCTTCGTTGATGCCGGCACGCCGCCCGGCTTTGTCAACGTGCTTTACGGGGATCGCGTCGGGCCTGCCCTCGTGCGAGATCCAAGAGTCGATTTCATTACGTTTACTGGGTCAAGCCGCGTCGGCGCGGAGATCAAGGCGGCCAGCGGGTTGCGACGCGTTGCGCTCGAACTCGGCGGGAACGGTCCGACTATCGTTCATCAAGACGCTTCAGTCGAGGAGGCGGCTCCACTCTGTGCACGCAATTCCATGCGACTCGCGGGTCAGAGTTGCATTTCGGTACAAAACGTCTTTGTGCACGCAACGCTCTATCAGCCCTTCGTGGAGCGACTCGTCAAAGAGGTTCGCCGTCTGAAGTTAGGCGACCCGCTCGACCCGCAGACCGACGTTGGGAGTTTGATCGACGAAAATGCGGCAAGACGGGTCGAGGATTGGGTGGCCGCTGCGGTTGCCCAAGGTGCCAAGGTACTCACCGGCGGCCGGCGACGGGGTGCACAGGTCGAGCCTACCGTACTGGTCGAAGTCACTCCAGAGATGCGCGTTGTGTGCGAGGAGGTCTTCGGTCCGGTGATAACGGTTCAACGATATACGGACATTCAGGCAGTGTTTGATCAGATCAACGCCATGCGGTTTGGGTTGCAGGGCGGCATCTTCACAAAATCGTTGGAGACCGCTCTGCACGCCGTCCGGTCGTTGCGCATGGGAGGCATTATCGTCAATGGCACATCGACGTGGCGCACCGATCAGCTCGCTTACGGTGGGATAAAGGAAAGCGGTATCGGGCGCGAGGGGCCGCGGTATGCAATCCGAGACATGACAGAGCAGCGGATGGTCGTTTTCAATGTTTAGCAAATCGCTTAGGCGCACTGGGACTCGCCGGATTGAAGCCCTGAGCGCAAACGGAAAAGGTTGAGCATGGATAAACAAATAAACAACATTGGTACAGCAAGTCATGAGCCGGGAATGGCCGGCCGGAACGAGCGCGGCGGCGTGCAGTCGATAGAGCGCGCCTTTTCCATCCTTGAGGAGATTGCTCGTAATCGCGAGGGCGTCAGTCTCGCGGAACTGAGTAAGAGGATCGGGCTGCACAACAGCACGACCTTCCATCTCGTGAAGACGATGGTTTCGCTCGGCTATGTTCAACAACGCAAGGATTCGAAGAAGTATCGTATCGGCCGCCGACTGTTCACGTTGGCAGCGAGTTCGCTCGACGAACTCGAGTTAATTAACCTCGCGACTCCGATCCTAGAGGAACTCACGCGCGCAACTGGAGAAAGCGGTCATCTTGCGGTCCGGTCGGGTGACGATGTCGTGGTAATTGCCAAGACTTCCGGGGCGGGCGCATTCCAGCTTGCCGACCGAGTCGGTGTGGCTCGGCCTGCCCATTGCACCGCGCTCGGCAAGGTGTTGCTGGCGGCTCTGCCACCGCCGGAACTGGAGCGTTACTTTCGCACCTGTGAGTTACGTCAATTCACCGCCAAGACGATCGTCGAAGCCGATCCGCTGCTGCGTCAAATCGATGAGGTACGTCGCGACGGAATTGCTTTCGATGATGGCGAGTTCAACGCCGAGATCCGCTGCGTTGCGGTCCCGGTGTATGACCTCACGAGCCAAGTGGTGGCCGCGATCGGTATATCAGGGCCGATCTGGCGCCTCTCACTCCAGGCATTGCAAGAAAAAGCTCGGCACGTCCGCAGTGCTGCCGCACGTCTTTCTCAGGAATTCGGCTTTAACTCTGATGCTAAGTCTGACGCCGCAGATAGCAGAAGCGACTGAGAGACGGCATAACGGGAACATAACAACTCATTCCGCCTCAGAAGGACAAAGGTTTATGCGCTTCGGACGCGTGCTTGTCACTGGTTCCGCTGGACTGCTTGGACGCTACGTCATCGCCGAGCTGAAACCGCACTGCGAACCATGTGGTTTCGATCTCACACCGACGGAAGCAATTCCATACAGCGTCGGCGACATGACCGACGCGCGTGCGGTCCGTAATGCCTGCAAAGGCGTAGACGCGGTCGTGCATATCGCCGCAATGCCAAACATCTGGGCCGGGCCGCCTAGTCGAATCATGTCTGTCAATGTGATGGGTACATGGAACCTGCTCAACGCCGCGGAAGAAGCAGGCGTGAAGCGGGTTGTCGTTACTTCCAGCGATTCCGTAGTTGGATTCACGGTAAGAGAGGGACGCATGATACCCCCCTCTTATCTACCGATTGATGAGCACCACCCACTGCGACCTACAGATGCTTACGCGCTCAGCAAGAAACTCGTGGAGGAGATGGGGCGAAGTTTCGTAAATCGCGGCAAGTTAGAGGTGCTCGCTGTCCGGCCGGTCTACATCCTTTACCCCGAAATGGAATGCGAAGTGCTTGCGCGTGCGCAGGACCCGAACGGCTACAAGGGTCCGGCTGCTGGTGGACGACAGCCCGCCGGGGGCGGCCCAGCTTGGCACTATGTTGATCCGCGCGACGTCGCGCGTGCCTTCCGGCGCGCGCTGGAAGTGCCGCAGATGGGGTTTGATGTCTTCTTCATCTCGGCGGCGACGACGCTAGCCCCAGAACCAACGCTCGAACGGCTTTCAACTTTTTTGGGTCGCCCAACCGAAGTCCGGCGGCCCAAGGTCTATTCTTCCAACCCATACGCTCCGCTCTATGACCTTTCTCGCGCCCGCGACGTTCTTGGCTTCGAGCCTAGCCACGACAGGCGGGACCTCCTGAACGCGGCCATGTAGGGACGATTGCACAGCTTGCACGGAGCAGTTTGCTTGGCACTGACTTCGCCGAGGTTCGAAACATTCATCTTGATAGGATATACCGTAATGCCGTATAAGACTTCATATTGTGAAAACTAAATAGGCTGAACGGGGGCAAGCGGCTCCCGGCCATGACAGTGTCGGCAAATCTTGAACTCGGCGTCTCGAACATCCGCACCGGCAAGCGAGTGCGGGCACAGCAAATGGTCGCCGTCGGCCAAGCGCCCATGTGCGAGCCGCGCCTCCTTCTTCTTGATGAACCCTCGACGGGCTTGGCGCCCCGAGTAATCTCGGCGCTCCATTGCTCCCTCGCGGCCCTGTACGGAACAGGCGTCAGCATTCTCGTGGCCGAGCAAAACGCCGAGGCCCCCCTCAAGTTTGCCCTGTCCAAGCACATGTTTGTCCAGGAACGGATTCTCAGGTCGATGAGAGCCATATGCGGAACACCCAACACAGCGCCGATGACGAGATAAAAGGGATGAAGATCGAGAATGAGTACGAAGTGATTGTGCTCGGCGCTGGTGCGGCAGGCATGACTGCAGCGGCCGTGGCCGCTGCAGAAGGCCTAGACGTGCTCCTCATCGAGAAGTCCGGATTCGTCGGCGGCACTACAGCAATATCGGGTGGGATGGTGTGGATTCCGGCGAACTCGAAGATGGTCCAGGTCGGTATGGCTGATACGACTGAACAGGCTCGACTCTACCTTCAGCAAACGGTGCGCGGCAGCTTCAACGAGAACCTTCGGTCGATTTTCCTGGCAAGTGCGGACAAGGCCATCGCCTACCTCGAGAGCAAGACATCGGTTCGCTTGAAACCCGTCAAGATCTACCCCGATTACTATCCCAACCTGCCCGGGGCGACTACGGGAGGGCGCGTCCTCGAACCAGTTCCCTTCGACGGACGAGCGCTTGGCGAGCACTTTCGGCAGCTCCGCTGGCCGTTGCCAGAGTTTATGCTGCTGGGTGGGATGATGATTGACCGGGCGGATGTCCCCCATTTTAGGAACGCTGGACGGTCGTTCCGCTCTGCGGCACACGTTGCGCGGCTGTTCGCGCGATATGGCTGGGAGCGGCTCTTTGCTAACCGAGGTGCTTCGCTTTATCTCGGCAATGCCCTTGCAGGCCGGCTCCTGCACTCTCTTTTGATGTTGAAGGTGGACCTGCGCTTGAACGCCGCCGTTAGCGGCTTGATCTGCGACGGTGAAACCGTCCATGGCGTGACGATCAGTGATGGCGCCGGTCACAAGGAAATCCATGCCAAGAGAGGCGTCGTGCTGGCCACCGGGGGATTCTCACACGGCTCCGAGATGCGCGCCAAATACCTGCCCATCAGTGCCGGCGTGCTCTCCGCGGCCTGCGCGAGCAACACCGGCGATGGCATCCAATTCGGCACACAGGTCGGCGGCGCGGTCTGGGATCAGAATTCCGACAACGCATTCTGGACCCCGGTCTCGCGCTTCATACGTCGAAATGGCTCGCAAGGCATATTCCCTCATACCGTGACCGATCGTGCCAAGCCAGGCGTGATTGCCGTAAATCAAACCGGCCGGCGGTTTACTAATGAGGCCGTTTCCTACCACGAGTTCGTGCGTGCAATGTTTCGAGCGCACAACGAGAGCCCGTCGATTCCGTCCTATTTGATCTGCGATCGGCATTTTCTGTGGAAGTATGGACTTGGTGCTGTCAAACCGTTTTCACTGTCGCTCGCTGAGCACATACAGAGCGGGTACCTAGTGCAGGCGCAAACTGTGCGTGCACTTGCACAGGCACTCGGGATAAATCAAGACAATCTCGAAGCGACGGTGACGCGGTTCAACCAGGGTGCCCGTGAGGGCGTCGATTACGACTTCGACCGCGGCGGCAATGAGTATCAACGATATCTCGGTGACGCCGACAATCAGCCCAATCCGTGCGTCGCAGCGATCGAGCGTCCGCCCTTCTATTCGGTTGCTGTTTATCCTGGCGACCTTGGAACAGCTGCCGGCCTCGTCACCGACGAGCACGCTCGCGTGCTGGGCGGTGCGAATAAACCCATCAAACGCTTGTACGCCTGCGGCAACGACATGAACTCTATCATGAATGGCGACTACCCCGGTCCTGGAATCACACTTGGTCCGGCCCTAACGTTCGGTTATTTGGCCGCGCAACACATTGCCTCGGAACGCTGATCATCGAGATGCAGCGGTGAGAGAGGCTCGGAAGGGTGAAAACATGCCAAAAATGAAGGGTGCCGAAGTCATCACGGAATATCTGATCCGAAGTAAAATTCCATATGTGTTCGGAATTTGTGGCCATGGCAATGTCGGGATGCTTGATTCACTCTACGACGCCCGTGACCGGATCACGCTCATCTCGCCGCGTCACGAACAGGTCGCCGCCCACATGGCCGATGCCTATTTCCGCGTTCGACACGAGGCTGTGGTGACTCTTACGTCCTGCGGTCCCGGCTCCGCGAATATTGTCATGCCGCTTGCGGTTGCCTTGTCCGATTCGTCGGCGATACTCGCGATCACCGCGAACGTACCCACTTCTCAGTTCAACCGCGGTCCATTCCAGGAAATCAATCGTCATTATCAGGCGGACCTTGTCAACGTGCTTCGTCCAGTGGTCAAGCGCAGCTTCCAACCGACGCGCGTGGATATGCTGCCCCTCGCGCTTCGCCAAGCGGCGACGACGATGTTGTCGGGACGCCCGGGGCCGGTTCAAGTAGACGTCCCGTTCAATATTTTCCAGGAGGAGGATGACGTCGAGCTGCCGCCGGTGGCTCCCGCTCTCAACACTCAGCGTAGCGGTGCATCCCCGGAGCAGGTCAGCACTGCTCTTAACATGATCCTAGGCGCCAAGCGACCGGCCTTATTTGTTGGACACGGCGTGACGTTATCGGAAGCCAGCAGGGAACTCACGGAATTAGCGCGCAAAGTCGGTATTCCGGTTATCGCTTCGCCAAACGGTTTTGGTTCAATCGACATGGAAGATCCGCTCTCGCTTGGGTTCATCGGCCGCAACGGGGCTTATCCAGCCAACGAGGCGGGCCGGCGTGCGGATCTCGTTATTGCCATCGGTGCGCGATTCGACGACCGTTCTGCCTCGTCATGGCTCCCCGGCTATTCATGGAACTTCCCGCACTGCAAGCTCATTCATGTCGACGTCGATACAGACGAGATTGGCCGCAACTACCCGCCTGATCTCGGCATCCTTGCCGATGCGCGAACCTTTCTGCGGCAACTTCTTGCCGAGCTGGAACGACGCCCGGCAAATAGGGACGCGCTGCGGGCCTGGCATGCGGACATCAAGCAATGGCAGGCTGAGTGGGATGCCTACACGCGACCGAATTTCGAGGTGCACGCCTCGCCGATCCGTCCCGAGCGTGTAGTGGCCGATTGCAAAGCAGTTTTGCCTGAAGACGCTATCCTAACCTGTGATGTCGGAGTCAGTCACAACTGGTTCATGCAGTTCTGGAAGGCGCGCCGCGCGCAGACGATGCTCAACTCTTGGGGCTTCTCCGGGATGGGATTCGGCGCGGCCGGTGCACTGGGGGCAAAGCTCGCTGCCCCCGATCGGCCGGTAGTTTCGGTGACGGGCGATGGTTGTTTCACTATGGTGCCGCACGTGTTGTGCACGGCTGTGGAATACGACATTCCCGTCGTGTGGGTGATCTGGAACAATTTCGCCTGGGCGTCGATCCGGGATATCCAGTACGGCATGTTCGGCGGTCGCGAAATCGGCACCGCGTTTTACCACGGGGACAATAAGAGGCCATACAATCCGGATTTTGCTGCATGGGCGCGCGCCAGCGGTGTCGAAGGTATTACGGTAACCAAGTCAGAGGATCTGAAAGACGCACTAGAACATGCGGTTAAGGCGAATAGACCGTATGTTCTCGATGTGCATGTTGATGCCAAGGTGCATCCGCCGTCCACCGGCGCTTGGCAACTGCCACCAACGCCCTACAACGAACCAGTGTTCGGCAAACGATTCCTATCGAGCGAATCTGCGTCGGCAAAGTGATAACAGACCGACTGTCGTCATTCACCAACAAAGAGCTGATCGATGTCCTGTGTACTTGTAACTGGGGGAAGTGGATTCATCGGATCTGCGGTGGTCCAGGCGCTCGCCGCACGCGGAGATGAAGTCATTGCATTTGACATAGCTCGGTCGGCTCGGATCGACACGGCACTTGCCGAGTTCCGCAACGTTGAGTTCGTCCAGGGTGAGATCACGGAATGGCCACAGATCATCACCGTCGTGCAGGTCAATAGGCCGGACGCAATCGTACACTGCGCCGCTATCGGTATGTCGATGGTACCGAAGCCATACGCAAGGGCGCCCTCGATATCAACCGCGCACGCACAGAACTGGGGTACGAACCGCGCTATCCAATCCGCAAGGGACTTGCCGCCTATATTGATGCGACGCGAGCAGGGCGAGGCTGATCCATTGCTAAATGGGAGGACGGATCGTGTCTAGAGGAAAAGACAAATGGTTCATCCGCAACATAGTCGAAGTGCCATGGAAGGAGTTCCCTGACCATTTTGGCGGCGCCCTGTCGAAGCCCCTTGTCATGCCGGAGACCGGCGCACGCAATCTCGATTACCGTATCTCGATGTACCAACCGATGGCGCACGTAGCGAAGCATGCCCACAAAGTTCAGGAGCAAATCTACCACGTGCTTGAAGGTGAGGGTCTAATGGAGATTGACGGCAAGAGATACGTCGTTCGCAAGCACGACGTTATCTTCCTGCCACCTCGAATCAAGCACTCGATCGCCAACTCAGGGATAACGGATCTCGTCTTCCTCGTCATCACCTCACCGGTGACTGACGAGTTGAAGGCCATGTGAATAGCTTATCATGACGCGGCGTTCGCTGAAGATGATTACGCAGCGATGTTGCTGGCCGCGACCGCTGCGGATGCGGAGATCAAGATCGGGTTGGTGCTTCGGCAACCGGGCATGCAACATGCTGATGTCAGCGGAGCGTGGCCCCGCGGGCGATAGCGGGCACTCGACCACTGCTGGACATGAAGCGCTCCTCATTGCCGGAACACTTTCAGGCACGCACGGTACGCTTTCCTGCTTAGGGAACGAGCCCCCGAATGTCGGGATGAGCAGGAAGCGAGCTGACTGGAGCGCCAAGTTTCACAATGCCGCTCGCGCGGAGCGCTGGATTTCCATCCGCCGTGATCAGGCACTGTGCGAACAAAAGGCTGGTCGTCATCCGCAAAGCTTCCGCTCGCCCTTCGACCCAAGCGTGAAGCGGCGCGGGCGCCATGAAATCCGCGGAGATGCTGACGGTCGGAAGATACCTTCCCGATTGCACCTCGAACTCGGTGCCTGGGCCGATCAACATGTCGGCGAGCGCAAGCATCATCCCGCCATGGCAAACGTTCGCAGGATTGCAATGGCGAGGTTCGACTCGGAAGCCCATCACAAGCTTGTTTCCCTCGCGCTTGCCAAATAGCGGTCCGTTCAATTCCATGAAACTGCCTGGCTGACTCAGCCGGAGCAATGTGAAATCGGCCGGTGCTGCCTCAATGCTCTTTGTCGACATCGGGGGGCCTCTTCCTCGGGAGCCGCGAGACCGCGGTCGTGTCAGTTTGACGGACGGCACGCTGCCCTGAACGCCGGCTCGTTGGGGGGAAAAGCACGGTCAGTTCCGCTCCAGTCTCCGAAAGGGTCACCCTGTGGCCAATGAAGATCACGGGGCGTTTCGCTGGGAGCAGCAGATTGAGAGCGCAAACGACGTCGTCGCCGCTTGCGTCACTGCGCCGGGGTACAAATCCGTGCCAAGCCGCCTCTTCTTCGACCTCGGCGCTTTCCTGGAAGAGGTTGTAAGGCACATCCAAATTGATCGATCCCGGCCGCCTACTCGTCATCGTTGTTGCCGCCATCCGTATATAAGTGTATCCAGCCAGACAAGACCAACGTTTTCAACCAATTGAAAAGACATTCAGCCAGTCGAGAGGGCGGCTGTAAGGCGAGCGGACAAACGGCTCGGTTGCCGGAAAATGGCCAAACAAGCGGTAGTGGTCAAATATCGCGTGCGACAGGACCGCATGAACGAGTTTCTGTCGCTGCTCAGGGCGCACATCGCGCGGACCAAGGCGCTCGAGCCCGGTTGCTTGCAATTTGACGTTCTCATGCCGCACCGGGAACGGGACGCGGTGCACCTCTACGAGGTCTACGCCGACCAAGCCGCCTTCGACTTTCACAACTCGTCGCAGACCTTGGCCGACTATAAGATACACTCGGAGCCGCTTCTGGAAGAGCGAACAATAACGTGGTGCACTGTTCGCGAATGACGATCCGCGCCGTTGCAGTGCGCACGCGATAGCTAAGATCAACGGTCGATCTCTCGATTGGCGCAATCGCCGATGCGAGAAACTATCCTGCGTCGAACGGCGACAAGTTCGATCATTCCGTCACTACACTAAAAATTGCCCAGAAGAAGCTCTCGGGGCCAAAGTCCCGTCTCTTGCGCTCGACCTTTCGCGACAAACCGATGCGGCTCATGGGTGCAAGCAAGGTCCGCAACAGCGAACCTCGCGCGGCCATGCTCAGTTCGCGTGGGATAGGCCCCTTGTCTGCAAACCCTCCACCCAGCTAGATAGACTGCGGATGCACCACTTCGCATTCTTGTAGCAGTTCGCGGGCGACCGTCTCAGGATCGACGTGATGATTGATGACGAAATTTCATCTTTGACTATTGTCTGTCCTCGTAGCCTGGCCGCGGGATTTGACCCTTCAGCGCCAGCGAAAAATCGGCACTTACGGCAAAGGATTTTACCGCCGTCATTGGCGCAACGCCGCGAGCCGCCGTCACACGTTGACCAGCCCGGACGACCACCAGAGATTCGCGGCATGGACGCTCACGCCCGCTGATGTTCCGTTGCTTGATCGCGCGGTGAACGACACAGCTAATAATAAAAGATCATCTGGATACTGCAAATATGATATACTTAGATACTATCGCTTCCGCTTCGGGGACCCACGCTTCACGCCCTCGACAGAATACTCCAATGGTGCTACCGCGCGACTGGGACTGTCGGTATCACGAGTCGGTATCCTCCGCTGGCTTCAATGTACTGCCCCGTAATCCATCCACTGTCACCGGAGGCGAGGAATCCGACGACCCCTGCAATGTCATCCGCCGTGCCGAGGCGTCCCATGGCGGTCATCTCCGAGACTCGTCGCACGAGTTCTTCACTCTTCCGGGCTTCGGCGTTTATATCGGTCGCTGTCCAGCCGGGGGCGACCGTGTTTACGGCGATCCCGCGCGCTCCCAGATCGGCAGCCAGGACGAGAGTCATTGCACTCAGCGCCGCCTTTGTCATTGCATATACAGACAGCTGCGGTGCAGGCCGTTTCGAGGAACCCGAGGAGATTGTGATGATGCGGCCATGATCTCTCAATCGCGTGAGTGCCTGCTGAGTCACAAAGAAGGTGCCTTTCGTGTTAATCTCGAACAGGCGATCAAACTCCTTCTCGTCCGTTTCCGCTACTGTTGACCAACCTTGGGTCCCAGCATTGTTAACGAGAATGTCGAATTCCCTGGCACCTGTTAGCTTTTGCAATTCCGCATCGAGTTGCTGAAACATCTTATGGATTTCGGGGACAGAACCGATATTCACTTGCAAAGCGAATGCCTTGCCTCCGGCAAATCGAATCTTTTCAACGACCTTCTGAGCCGCGTCGGAATTAGTGCTATAAGTGATCGCTACCAGCATGCCTTGCCTGGCGAGGTTCTCTGCGATTGCTTGTCCGATACCGCGGCTTCCGCCCGTTACCAATGCGATTTTCATGTTATGCTCCATTTCATGTTGTGTTCCATTGAGTTCTCGTGCCTGGAATCTCCGTGACGGACCATCCTCGATCAGTCACGTCTGAGGTGCGAGTTCCCTGAGCGGATTCCAATTTACCTTCGCCGATCGGATCTCCCCGCGACCGGCAGCAAAAATCGCCAAACGGCCAACCCTTACGGACCTTCCGGCAGATTTGGTGCTGATTGTGCAGAGGACACAGCCTTCCGCTTTAGTTGGTTATCGTGCTATTTTATGGCACGTTATACCGAATGTAAAGGCGACGCTTGTCCACAAAAATGGCGTATAATTTATCGGTATCCCGGGCCTTAGAGCCATTGTGAAAAGTGCTGCCGGTCAATCCGCGACACATCTTGCCGGACCGTGCGTGTCCAACGTGCCATTATTCGGTATATTACGTCGTAAAATAGCACACTAATGGGCGTACCAAGAGCGTTATCGCCATCAAAAGGCATCCTGGAACGGCGATTTCCGCGGCGCCGCCTCAGCGCCAAACCCGAAAGCCTTACGTCTGTCAGGCTGAAATTCGACCAAAGGCCCTCAACGCGCGGCCAAGGCGGCGTTGATTGAAGCGTCCAACTTCAGACGCCCCCTGGCATGGCTGGCGATTTTGTTGTCCGCAATCTTGACCGCCCTCGCTGCACCGATGCCATCACGCGATCACGCCGTCGTCGCGTGATGCGAGTTCTTCACGGACGGCCAATCCAAATAGTGCGATGATTCTGTCTCACCACGCGAATCCAGACCAAGACGATATTTTCGGAAAGGACAGAGTTCTTCCTACAATGCGAGATAGCCGCCATCAACAGGCAGCATGACACCAGTGATATAGCTGGCGGCCCGAGATGCAAGGAATACAACCGCGCCGGACAGCTCTTCTGGTTGACCGATGCGACCCATCGGAACGTGCGCGAGTATAGCAGCAAGACGCGCGTGGTCTGCCTGCGTCTTAGCTGTCAAGGGAGTGTTCATAAACCCGGGAGCCACTCCATTGACACGAATACGGTGGACAGCCAGCTCTGCGGCCATAGCCTTAGTGAGCTGCAGAACAGCACCCTTTGATGCCGTATAGGCAAAAGAATTAGGGATCGCAACAAAAGACTGAATTGAGCCGATGTTTATCACGGCACCTTCTGTCGAGCGTAATGCTGCCAGAAAAGCGCGCACCATGTTGAAGGGGCCATCAGCATTGACAGCGAACGTGCTGGCCCAAGCATTTGGCGCTTCGACACTATCTATGTCTCCGCGAATTAGGATGCCTGCATTATTGACCAAGACATCGAGCAAGCCGATTTCTGCGGCCACATGAGCAGAGAGACGTTCGCACTCCTCTAGATTTCTAACGTCAAGCGGGAAGCTCCAGCTCTGCCCACCGACCCCTGTAATTGCGGTGGCAGTCTCAGCAGCCGTATCACGACATAGATCCGTAACGATGACGGCAGCACCGGCTTTGGATATTCCAATTGCAATTGCACGCCCGATCCCTTGGCCGGCTCCAGTGACAAGAGCGAGGCATCCCCCAAGAGGAGTGCCTGCGTTTGGCATTTTATTTTCGAATTCCTGATACGGCATGTATTATCTCCTGCAGCATTCAACCTACGGCTGATGAATTCAGCCGGTGCGTTTCCTAATATCGCCTGCGCAGCGTCCAGTATGAGCGGCCGGCGCCGCCGGCCCTATCAGCCGATTAATTGTTGCCGGCTCATGATCTCGAGACTGCGCAATAGTCCAGCGCGCATGTTGAACGCCGGGGTGTAGCCAAATGCCGCCTTCGCGCGTGAGATATCCAAAGCCCCCTTCCGCACCGCCGGGACATTTGGGCCGTGAAGGTATTGCCCCGGACCGATGGAAATGTCCGCACCCGGTTTCAACTCACGCACAATCTTGACAATATCTCCAAGAGTGACCGCTTCGCCACTGGTGATATGGTATGTGTCGAATTTGTGGTGCTTATGATCGAGCGCTGCGATGACGCCAGTCACAAAATCATCGATGTAAGTATGATCGATGAGCGTGTCGGCTCCTCGAGAAAGGTGCAAGCTGCGTCCGGTGACTGCGGCGGTGAGAAAGTTCTTTGGCACCCGCTCTCTCGGCAGCTGAGGTCCATAGACCCAGCACGTGCGCATGTTGAGGCATTCCATGCCGTACAGCGCGACGTAGGTTTTCGCCAGCTGCTCGCAAGCCAGCTTGGAAATTCCATATGCTTGGATGGGGTCTCTTGGATGGGTCTCGTCGATGCGGTCGCTCAGGAAGTCACCGTAGACTTCTTCCGAGCTGATCTGAAGCATGCGACGCGTTCCGAACAATCTCATGCACTCGAGCAAATTGATGGTGCCCTCGATATTGACGCGCATGGTGTTCAAGGGGGTGCCCACCGACGCTGGGACGCCGACGATCGCGGCGCAGTGAATAACGGCATCAGGGCCGTGGACCTTGAAGGCATTGGCAAGCGAAGGCCACTCCATCAGGTCGCCGACAAGGGGAATCACATTCGAGTGGGCCTCGTGCAGTTGCAGCAGACTCTTGCCGACACCAAGATCCAGCGCGATGACTCTGTCGCCACGCCGCGCTAGCGCTTCGGTCAGTGCCAGACCAAGAAAGCCCGAGGCACCAGTAACAAGGACGGTTTTCATGCAGTTTCCCCTTTCGTACTTGGATGGGAAGAGAACGTGCCACGGCATAAGTGCATGCGATTAGAACTGATGCCGATTCCGTTGTGTGCTGGTGCAACCATCCTGTCGGTGCTGTTGCCGTGCCGGCGATGGACTGGATTGCCATGGAAATAGCGGCGGCCGTACCGCCGGGCTCTCCTGCCATGCTCTTCCCTTCCCGTTTGCCAGTTACATATTTCCGATGATCAGGGAGATGCGCTGGTCGACGCCTATGCACATGGTGCGCAGGAAGTAGCGTCCGTCGCTGCGCGCCAGCCGGTACATCGGCCGTGGCGGCGAGGTCGTCGGTGCGTGCCTGCACCAGCCTGCCGCCGGAGCGACCGATGGGAGTGCGAACGGCGTCGCGGAGAAAAGCTTCGGCCATAACGATGTTCCAGTGTCGCTGGGAGTGTGGGCAAGAGTTCGGTGCATAATCTTCATTCACGGCGCGACCTCAACCGCATTGCCGCTCTGTCCCGACGCAACCACGGCCTCAAGTACTGACACGCCGTGGAGGGCGTCCTCGACGCTGACCGGATAAGATTCGCCTCCCCCGATTGCACTTACGAAGGCTTCGATTTCGCGCCTCTCGGTACTGACGACAGGGAACGTAACTTCGCGTACGGGGCCACTTCCTTCACAACTCAAAAGGCGGCTTTCACCTATCATTTCAAGCCATCCCGAAGAGCCCAGTATCCGCAGCCGCCACATGGGGGAGGATGTAATCAGCGTTGTGAAAGCGCCGGTAGCGCCATTTTCGAAGTCAATCAACATAGTGATGTTGTCGTCGATCGCCACGTCGAGGATTTGTCGGCGCGCTTTCGCCTGCACCCGAGCGATTTTGCCGCCAAGGAGAATCATGAGATCGACCTGGTGGATTCCCATGCCGGTCATTCCGCCAGCGACCGTTTCGGCAGGATCCGCGCGCCACATTCCCGGCTTGAAACGCAAACCGTAGTTTGACGAGAAATTCCCCTCGATATGCAGTATGCGGCCAACAAAACCGGCGCCGATGCGCTCAAGCATTTCGGCCACCGCCGGAAGGAAGCGACGGTTGTGCGCGAAGGCAACCAGCGTCCCATGCTCGACCGACGCCGCGATGGCTCTCTCCGCGCTTGCGCGATCAAGGGCGAATGGCTTTTCAACCAACACCGGCTTGCCCGCGCGCGCAGCTGCGGTCACCTGCTCCGGATGGAGGTGATCGGGCGTGGCCAGAACGATGCCGTCGATGTCCGGCGCGTCGAGCACATCGGCATAATCCCCTACAATGCGCAGGGCACGCCGTTCGGCGAAGGCCCGGATTGCGTCGGGATGTCGCGCTACGCCAAGGGTAAAGCGGACCGACTCGCTTGCTCCCTGGACGGAAGCAACGAGGTTCTGCCCCCAAAAACCAAGGCCTGCGATTGCAAGATTTCTCATCGTCATTCTCCTCGCGGAAAAGTCGCCAATGGACCGTCAAATGGAGAGATAGGCGGAACGGACGCCCTCGTTGGTCATCAATTCGGACATGCTTCCATTGTAACGGATATGCCCCTTTTCGAGCACATAGGCGCGGTCGGCCACAAGCTCGGCGAAATGCATGTTCTGTTCGGACAAGAGAATGCTTACGCCCTGGGATTTCAGTTCCAAGATCATCCTGACCATTTGCTCGACGATCAAGGGCGCGACGCCTTCCGACGGCTCGTCGAGCAGGAGTAGGTAGGGATTGCCCATAAGCGTGCGCGCCACGGTAAGCATTTGTTGTTCGCCGCCGCTCATCCGACCGGCACTGCGGTTGGGCATTTCACCCAGGTTGGGAAACAGTTTGAATAGCGTTTCGGGAGTCCACGTCGGCAGTCTAGTACCGTCTGGCCACTGGCGCTCGGGTTGGCGGCCGATGTCGAGGTTCTCCACGACGGTAAGGTCGGTGAAAATACGTCTGTCCTCGGGCACGAAACCCAGTCCCAGGGAGGCGATTTCGTACGGTTCGCAGGCCGAGATATCATTCCCCATGAACTTGATCCAACCGCGGCGGCTCGCGATCAGGCCCATCAGGGCCATGAGCGTTGTCGATTTTCCGGCGCCGTTTCGGCCCATGAGAGCGACCACTTCGCCACGACGCACTTCAAGGTCCAAGTCGAAGAGTATGTGCGCGGCCCCATACCAAACCGAGAATGAACGCACATCGAGCAAGATATCGTCAGCGCCGGAAGGCTCTGTCGCATCCGTTAGTTTCATATCGCCGCCTTTTTTCCCCCAGGCTTTTTCGAAGGTAGCGCCAGATCCGAAATACACCTTCTGGACCTCGGGGTTGTCCCGAATCGACACGGGGGTTCCCTCAGCAATCAGCCGCCCGCGGGCAAGCACTATGATCCGGTCGGCGTAGGAAAACACGACGTCCATGCTGTGCTCAGTAAAGAGTACGGCGACATCCTTGCTGACCACCAGCTCCCGGGTCAGTGCCATGATGTCGTGGCGCTCTCGCGGCGCCATCCCCGCAGTGGGCTCATCCATCAGCAGCAAGCGCGGGCGATGTGCTAAAGCGAGTGCGAGTTCCAGCCGCTTGACGTCGCCGTAGGCAAGAACACTGCACGGCCTGTCCGCCTGGCCGTCCATACCGACCTGTTTCAGCAGTGCCATCGCCTCGTCGCGCCGATGATCCGTCGCCCGGCTCCAGATGGAGGACAGCTTGCGGTCGTGCGACAGAAGTGCCGTCTGCACGTTCTCAATGGCAGTCATGGAGGAAAACGGTTCGGCGACCTGGAAGGTGCGTCCTACGCCGAGTTTCCAGATTTCGCGCGGCCGCAGCCCGATCAGCTCACAACCGGCTAAGGTTATCGAACCCGTGTCGGCGCGCAGCTGCCCGTTTATCGAGTTGAATAGCGTCGACTTTCCTGCTCCGTTCGGTCCGATAAGGGCAAGCAGTTCGCCTGGTTGCAAGCTGAAGCTAATGTCCTCGTTGGCCTTGACAGCTCCGAAAGACTTGCCAACAGCCGAGACGTCAAGAAGGCTCATTTAAAGTCCTCGTTCGACGCCAGATTCTCGATGCGACGCTGGCTAAGCCGCCAGGCAATATCAAGATCAGCACCAGGATCACGCTACCCAGCACAGCCTGCGTGTATTCGGTATTGTGCGAGATCGTTTCGCTCAACCAGGTGAGAGCGATGGCCCCGACGATGGAGCCGGCCAAGGTCTGCACCCCGCCCAAAAGCACCATGACAAGTCCGTCGACCGATTTCCCCACGTCCAGGCTTTCAGGCGAAATGCTGCCCTTGGAAAACGCGAACAAGACACCTGCCAGACCGGCGATCATGCCGGCATATACGAAGGCGGCCCATTGGATGCGCTTGACGTTGATGCCGATGGCTTCCGACCGAAGTGTCGAGTCGCGCCCTGCGCGAAGGGCAAATCCGAACGGTGAAAAGACCACCCTGTACAGGAACATCAGACCACCGACGGTGAGGGCCAGTGTAAGATAGTAATAGGCCTGTTTGTCCTCCAACCATGACGCGGGCCAGACGCCGGTGATCCCGTTGCTGCCACCGGTGAACCCCTCCCACTGGTACGTCCCCGCCCACACTATTTGTCCGAAGGCCAAAGTAAGCATTGCCAGATAAACGCCGGACAGGCGGACGGAGAACCAACCGAAAAGGAGCGCGCCGGCGGCGGCAGCGACAGGCGCCAGCAACAGCGAAGCTTCCATCGGCATTCCCACGCGCCGAACGAGCAGTGCGGCAGCATAGGCACCGATTCCGAAGTAGACGGCATGTCCGAACGAATACATTCCTCCTGGACCCATGAGGAAATGCAGACTTGCGGCGAACAGGCTGGCGATCAGTATTTCGATCAGGAACACCATGACATAATGCGCGTTAGGAGAAATCACGGGCGCCAGCACCAGTGTGCCCAACAGCACGGCCGCAGCAGCGATAGCATTGCGACTGATGCCGCGAAGAGGCAAATCGGCGCTGGTGCCGATGCGACGCTGCACTTGCGGGCGGCCGAACAGCCCGTATGGCCGCACAACGAGTACAATGGCCATAATCACGAATTCGACTACCAGCGTAAATTTTGAGAAGGAAATGACGAGGCCAAAAATATGCACGACGCCCAGCCATACGCACAAGGCTTTGACCAGCGCGATCAACAATGCCGCAACGTAGGCGCCGAGGATGGAACCCATGCCACCGACAACCACAACGACGAACACCGAGGTGATGGTAGAGATGGCCATTCCAAGATTGGCGGAATCCTTGGGCAGTCGGAGCGCACCGCCAAGCCCGGCGAGCATCGTGCCCAGCACAAACACCGCAGTGAACAGCCACGCCTGATTGATGCCCAGGGCGCTCACCATTTCCCTGTCCTGCGTCGCCGCGCGCACCAGGCGCCCCCAGCGGGTCCGGTCGATTAGCAACCATAAGCCGGCCAGGATCAATGGCGCGACCACGATCAGGAACAAGTCGTAAGTCGGGAATTTCCGTGCGAGGATCGTCACCGAACCGGTAAGGCCGGGTGCTCGCGGCGCAACTAATTCCATTGGCCCCCAGGCCCAAAGCACCACGTCCTGTATCACCATCATCACGGCGTAGGTGGCCAGCAGCTGCAACAGTTCCGGTGCGCGATAGATCCGACGCAACAACGGCACTTCAATCAGTGCGCCCAATATGCCGACACCTAGAGCGACGATGACGAGGGCGGGCCAGAACCACAATGGGTTCCCCATGAATTTGATCGTCGAGTAGGCCAAGTAAGCGCCTACCATGAAAAAGGACCCATGGGCAAAATTGACGATGCGGGTCACGCCAAAGATAAGCGATAGACCAGCCGCGACCATGAACAGGGAAGATGCGTCAGCGAAACCGTTGAGTATCTGTACCAGTAGTCCAGATAAATCCATGGATTGCACACGGAAGTAACTTGAGAGGGGATAAAGGAGCCCGCAAGCGGGCTCCTTGCACAGTTATTCCGCCGCAGGCCGCATCTTCCTCACTTCTTCGTCCGACGGCATAAAGTCTGCACCATCGCAGTAGTGGGAATTTACCATGAGGCTAACACCGTTCACGTATTTGGTTCTGCCGACGAAAGAGCCCATCGTCGATACGTTGTCTTGCGCGCGGTATTTGATCATGCCCCACGGGGTCTCAACTTGCAGATTGGCGAATGCATCAACGAGCTTTTCCGTTTCTGCGCTCTTTGCCTTTCTCATTCCTTCAACAACGGACTTGATGACAGTGTAGCCCATCACCGAACTCACGCCCGGGTGTTCCTTAAACTTCGCCTCGTAAGCCTTCAAGAAGGCGTTGTGCTCTGGCGTATTGACGTCGTTCCATGGATACCCCGTTACGATCCAACCGTCAGGGGTATCCTCCTTCAGCGGCTCTAGGTTTTCCGGCTCGCCGACGGTTAGACCGAGTACTTCCCGGCCTTGAAATAGGCCTCGGGTTTTGCCTTCGCGCACGAACTTGATCAGGTCGGGGCCGAACAGTACATTGAATATGCCATCCGGCTTGGCGTCGTCCAGCGCCTGGACCACACTGCCGGGCTCAAGTTTGAAAAGAGGCACTGCCTGTTCGGCGACAAACTCGACCTCCGGCTGCTGGGCTTTGAGCAAGCGTTTAAATGTTGCGGCAGCCAACTGCCCGAACTCATAGTTGGGGTACACCAGTGCCCAGCGTCTTTTCTTGAGCTTTGCGGCTTCATGGACCAATATCGCGGTCTGGGTGTAGGTGCCTGCCCGGAGACGGAAACTGTATCGGTTTCCCTCTTGCCATATCTGCTTGTCGCTAAGCGACATCCCCGCAAGGAAAAAGACCTTATTATGTTTCGCGAAGTCGCTCAAAGCCAACGCGACGCTGGAAGTGTAGGAGCCCGTGAGGACGTTTACGTGTTCGCGCGAGACAAGATCCTCTGCCGCACGCACCGCATCGCCAGGATTTGCGTTGTCCTCGCGCAGGATAATGATCACTTTTTTGCCGTTCACACCACCGGAAGCATTCACTTCGTCCAGTGCCATTTGCATACCTCTCTTGTAGAAATCGAGGTGGTCTGGGAACTCCTTGAAGCCTGCGATGGCGCCGATCTTGATCACGTCCTCGGCGGTCGCCAAGGTAGAAATGGTACATGTACATGCTACGGCCAGGATCGCTGCGGACATCATTTTTGCAATTGATACCATCTAAAGTCTCCTTCCTTTGGCTTGATTGAACATATTCAGCTCTTTGCCCACCTCTTTCCTTGCACGTATCCCTTCGCCGTAACTCGGTGGCCAGCAGTTCGGCAACAGCAGACATTCGAGGAGTTCCGAACGCCCTCCAGATGACCTCGAGCACGTCACCGACGATGCCATGGGCCGCGAGAGCGGAAATCGCCGCTTCAGGATGCTTTTTGATGGCGATAACACCCTTGGAACGTCTGTGTAGCGTGCTATTTTACGATGTAATATACCGTATAATAGCACGCTGGTCAACACGTAGGCTCGGCCGGCAAGAATGTTGTCGCGGATGAACCGGCAGCATTTTCTACAATGGCTCAAAGATCCCCAGCCGCCCGACAATTGCACGCCTCTTTTGTGGACAGTTATGGACAGCCACCACCGCCTTTACATACGGTATAATGTGCCATAAAATAGCACGATGAACAACCAAGTGGGCTATAAGGTGAAGTGTGACAATGTCAAATAGCCATTCCGGCACCGCCGCCGGTAGCTGGGAGCTGCCGGAAGAACGATTGAGCAACCTGTTGTCTGGAGATTCTGCTCTCCGCTGATCAGTCATCCTGATTTTTCCATTTGATGTATGGCTTGTCGGTGGAGGCCCACTTGTCGTCGATTTCGACGAGGACAGCGCTGACGAGGCGTTCGAGTGAGGCTTCATTCGGAAAGACGCGGACCTTTTGAGTACGGCGTTTGATCTCTTGCTAAACGGCGCGCTCGATGGGGTTCGATGTTCGCATGCGTCGCCTGTGATGTTCGGGCAGGGTGAAGACGGCAAGGCCCTCGGGGATGTTTTCTTCGAGCCATTGGGCAAGCTTTGCGGCGTTGTCTCGGTAGGCGTCGACGAGATGGCGAAGATTTTCCGTTGCGCTTGCCAGGGTCGGGGCATTCCAGACCTGCCTGAGTTCCGATCCGATGCGTTTTCTGCTCGCGACATTCGGCGCGTGATGAATGGCATTTTGCGCGAGGTGGAATTGGCAGCGCTGCCACGTGGCGCCCGTCAACACGGCCTTCCGGGCGGCGCGCAGGCCGGCATGATCGTCGGAGACCACGAATTGGACGCCGCGCATGCCCCGTTTGATCAGGTGGTCGAGAAAACTACGCCAGTGGACCTCGGATTCGGCTAAAGCGCAGGAGACGCCGAGCAGCTGGCGCCGTTCATCAACGCCGATGCCGATGGCCGAGAGCACGGCGGCGTCACGTACCACGCCGTTATCGCGGACTTTCTCGTAACGAGCATCCAGGATCAGGTATCGGATCTCGCCGAGCGGGCGGTTGCGCCAGGCTTCCAGCTCGTCGTCCAGCAGCTTGGCGGCGCGGCTGACCTGGGTGCTCGATAGGCTCTCGATGCCGAACTCTTTCAGCACCGCCTCGGCGTCACGGCTCGAGACACCTTTGACGTACATCTCGGCCACCGCCAGCATCACGGCGCGCGAGGAACGGCGACCCCGCTCCAGCGACTGCGGATAAAACGGCTCAACGTGACCGGCGGTCTTGGGAACATTGACCGTCACCGTGCCCGCCGGCGTGTCCACCTTTTTAGGCTTCGTGCCATTGGCATAGCCAAGTCGCCCGGGCGTGCGTTCGTAATGCCCCGCGCCGAGATATCGCTCGCGCTCGATACGCATGGCCAGATCGAACAGTCCCGCAAACACCGACGCCATGTCCTCGGAGCCGCTTTCGATCAACTGTTCCATCAATAACTCAATCGCAGTATCCTGCATCTGCCGCATCTTGGTTCTCCTTGGGTGGTACTGGGGAAAACCAGAATGACGGATCGCTCCACCGAGGGGCATGCCCCTCGGTGGAGCACACCACCAGCCCTAGCTTCAAACGAATTTCCAGACGTCACGTTACACAACCGGAAGAACTGCGGATGATTCAGGAAACGATCAGCCGCTTCATGCGCGCCGAAGTAAAACCGGTATAGTGTCGGCTCTCATTGCAGGAACCAATCATGATCACCGAAATCGCACAAATCGACGTCAAGCCCGGCTTGGAGGAGGAGTTCGAAAGCGGCGTGAAAAAAGCCACGCCGATCTTCCAACGCGCGAAAGGTTGCCGCGGCATGGAGCTGCAGCGCTCGATCGAAAAACCGGGCGGCTACCGTCTGTTCGTCAGCTGGGAAACCGTCGAGAACCACAACCTTGACTTTCGCGGATCGCCCGACTTCCAGGAATGGCGAAAACTTGTCGGCCATTGCTTCGCCTCGTCGCCGGAGGTCGAGCACGTGCGGCACGTGGTACGCGGATTTTGAGTTGGCGGCCTCCAGCACTCATCCTTGCGCCCAATATGCCGACACCTAGACCGACGATGACGAGGGCGGGCCAGAACCACAATGGGTTCCCCATGAATTTGATCGTCGAGTAGGCCAAGTAAGCGCCTACCATGAAAAAGGACCATGGGCAAAATTGACGATGCGGGTCACGCCAAAGATAAGCGATAGACCAGCCGCGACCATGAACGGGAAGATGCGTCAGCGAAACCGTTGAGCATCTGTACCAGTAGTCCAGATAAATCCATGGATTGCACACGGAAGTAACTTGAGAGGAGATAAAGGAGCCCGCGAAGCGGGCTCCTTGCACAGTTATTCCGCCGCAGGCCGCATCTTCCGCACTTCTTCGTCCGACGGCTGAAATTCTGTACCATCGCGGTAGCGAGAATTTACCATGACGCCAACGCCATTCACGTATTTGGTTCTGCCGACGAAAGAGCCCATCGTCGATGCGTTGTCTTGCGCGCGGTATTTGATCATGCCCCACGGGGTCTCAACTTGCAGATTGTGAAATGCGTCAACGAGCTTTTCCGTTTCTGCGCTCTTTGCCTTTCTCATTCCTTCAACAACGGACTTGATGACAGTGTAGCCCATCACCGAACTCACGCCCGGGTGTTCCTTAAACTTCGCCTGGTAAGCCTTCAAGAAGGCGTTGTGCTCTGGCGTATTGACGTCGTTCCATGGATACCCCGTTACGATCCAACCGTCAGGGGTATCCTCCTTCAGCGGCTCTAGGTTTTCCGGCTCGCCGTCGGTCATACCGAGTACTTCCCGGCCTTCAAATAAGCCTCGGGTTTTGCCTTCGCGCGCGAACTTGATCAGGTCGGCGCAGCACAGTACAGAGAATATGCCATCCGGCTTGGCGTCGTCCAGCGCCTGGACCACACTGCCGGGCTCAAGTTTGAAAGACGGCGCTGCCTGTTCGGCGACAAACTCGACGTCCGGCTGCTGGGCTTTGAGCAAGCGTTTAAATGTTGCGGCAGCCAACTGCCCGAACTCATAGTCGGGGTACACCAGTGCCCAGCGTCTTTTCTTGAGCTTTGCGGCTTCCTCGACCATCATCGCGGTCTGGGTGTAGGTGCCTGCCCGGAGACGGAAACTGTATCGGTTTCCGTTTTGCCATACCATCTTATCGCTAAGCGACATCCCCGCGAGGAAAAAGACCTTATTGTGTTTCGCGAAGTCGCTCAAAGCCAGCGCGACGCTGGAAGTGTAGGAGCCCGTGAGCGCGCTTACGTGTTCGCGCGAGACAAGATCCTCTGCCGCACGCACCGCATCGCCAGGATTTGCGTTGTCCTCGCGCAGGATGATGATCACTTTTTTGCCGTTCACGCCACCGGAAGCGTTCACTTCGTCCAGTGCCATTTCCATACCTCTCTTGTAGAAATCGAGGTGCTCTGGGAAGATCTTGAAGCCTGCGATGGCGCCGATCTTGATCACGTCCTCGGCGGTTGCCAAGGTAGAAATGGTACATGTACATGCTACGGCCAGGATCGCTGCGGACATCATTTTTGCAATTGATACCATCGAAGTCTCCTTCCTTTGGCTTGATTGAACATATTCAGCTCTTCGCCCGGTAGTGTCTCAGTTTGAAATTATGCCTCAATGATATCGCAACGCACGCCGGTCGCGCTGATTTTCAGACCCTTAAAATCCTGGTCGGCTTGTTTCTTCGACGGGCCGTTCCAATGCGCTTGGAAGGCTTCCGGGCTGGCGTAGACCTCGTACAGCATGACTGTGTCGGCTTCCTCCTGCGGCACGAGTAACTCGAATTTCAGGGTGCCCGGTTCGGTTGCTAGGCAGCGTTGTCCGTGGGCCTTCAGGTGCTTCACGTATTCATCGCGCTTGCCGGGAACGGTCTTAATAGTCGCCACGATTGCAAATTTGCTCATGTATCCTCCCCTCACGCGGCCATCCGCTTTTTCAAACTGAGACACTACCCTTCGCCCACCTCTTTCCTTGCACGTATCCCTTCGCCGTAACTGGGTGGCCAGCAGTTCGGCAACAGCAGACATCCGAGAAGTTCCGAACGCCTCCAGACGACCTCGAGCACGTCACCGGCGATGCCATGAGCCGCGAGAGCGGAAGTCGCCGCTTCAGGATGCTTTTTGATGGCGGTAACGCCCCCCTTGGAACGTCCGTTGGCATGCTATTTTGCGATCTAATATACCATATACTGGCACGCTGGTCAATACGTAGGCTCGGTCGGCAAGAATGTTGTCGCGGATGAACCGGCAGCGTTTTCTACAATGGCTCAAAGATCCCCGGCCGCCCGACAAATTGCACGCCTCTTTTGTGGACAACTATGGACAGCCACCGCCTTTACATACGGTATAATGTGCCATAAAATAGCACGATGAACAACCAGGTGGGCTATAAAGGAAGTGTTGATAATGCCAAATAGCCATTCCGGCACCGCCGCCGGTAGCTGGGAGCTGCCGGAAGAACTGCGGATGATTCAGGAAACGATCAACCGCTTCATGCGCACCGAAGTAAAACCGGTAGAAGACACAGTTGAACACGACGCCTATAAGCTTCCAGCCGAAGCGTTGGCGATACTTCAGAAAAAGGCAAAAGCACAGGGACTATGGTGCTTTCGTTCGCCCGAACAATACGGCGGCGCCGGCCTTACCTTGCTTGGGCAGGCGGTCGTCGCGGAGGAGAGCGCCAAGTGCCGGATGGGCGCCTATGTTCCGGGCTGCGGCGCATTCGGCGCGGATCCTCCCAACGCGGTTTTCCTCGGGACCCAGTACCAGATCGACAAGTATGCCGTGCCCGCTGTGCAGCGCGGTGACAAGGTATTCGTCGCCATTTCTGAGGCGAACGGTGGGTCCGACCCGGCTCGCTCCATTCAGACGCTGGCGGAGCGGCGAGGCGACCGCTACATCCTGAATGGTTCGAAAATGTGGATCACCGCTGCCAAGGGGGCCGACTGGGGTCTGGTCTTTGCGCGCACGGGCATGGCTGGCGAGCGGGGCGGCATTTCGTGCTTCATCGTCGACGGCAACTCGCCCGGTATGAGTTTTAAACCCATTCGCGTGATTCGCTCCTATTCGCCCTACGAGATTCATTTCGACGGCGTTGAAGTCCCCGCGGAAAATCGTCTTGGCGAAGAAGGGCAGGGTTTCGCTCTTTGCCAGAAGTGGCTGGTGGAAGGGCGGGTTCCGTACGCGGCCGGAACGATCGGCATCGCGCAAGCCGCGTTGGAAATCGCCATCGACTGGGCCAAGCAACGCCGCACATTCAACTCCACGCTCAGCGAGAAGCAGGCGATCCAATGGATGCTCGCCGACTCAGAGATAGAGCTGCGCGCCGCGCGCCTACTGGTGTACCAAGCTGCGTGGCTTGGCGACGCGGGGAAAAACATGAAAGTGGCATCTTCGATCGCCAAGGTTGTGGCGACCGAAACGGCGGGCCGAGTGGTCGATCGCTGCATCCAGATACTCGGTGGACTCGGGGTGGCGGCAGAACTGCCTCTCGAAAGATGGTACCGCGAGCTGAGGATCAAGCGAATCGGTGAAGGACCGTCGGAAGTGCAAAGGATGATCGTCGCCCGCCATTTGCTCGGATCAGCCAAGGCGAAATAGTCACATGTCGATCGACATCGAAATCAACGGCGCCATCGCCATCATCACGATCAATCGCCCCGATCGTCACAATGCGATGGACGTCGAGCATTATGAAGCGCTTTCGCAAGCGTGGACGCGCGTTCGCGACGAAGACGGCATCCGATGCTCCATCATAACAGGAGCGGGCGCCAAGTCCTTCAGCAGCGGCGCCGATCTGAAGAACTACATCGGGCGTAGGTCGCAGCCGCAGGAATTGTGGCTGACGCAGCGCCGCCAGCTGTTGAATCGCGGCCTTGAAGTGTGGAAGCCGGTGATAGCCGCGGTCAATGGGTATTGCCTCGGCGGCGGTATGACCCTACTGCTCGCCACCGACATTCGCGTTGCGGCCAAACACGCGACGTTCGGCCTGAGCGAAGTCAAGCGAGGCACCATACCCGCCAATGGCGGGACACAGCGACTCCTCGGCCAGCTTCCCTACCCGATCGCGATGGAGATGCTGCTCACCGGCAGCGCAATCGACGCCCAGCAGGCGGCCCGCTGGGGCCTGGTCAACAAGGTCGTACCAGCCGACGCGCTCATGGAGGCCGCTATGGCGTATGCGCGCGCAATCACCGCTAACGCGCCCCTCGCGGTTCAGGCAGCCAAGGAATTGGCGATTCGATCCAGGGATATGGACCTGGCGAGTGCACTGCGCATGGAGCAATTCGTCAGCAGAGTCCTGCAAGGAACCGAAGACGTCGCCGAGGGGCGTGCCGCCTTTGCGGAGAAACGTACGCCGAATTTCAAAGGATGCTAGTGATGACCACGGCGCGACCCCAGCCCCTTGCCGGCATCACAGTCATCGATCTAACGCAAATCTACAACGGTCCCTACGCGACTTATCTGATGGCCATGGCGGGAGCGAAGGTCATCAAGGTCGAGCCGCCGACCGGCGAGCATCTTCGCCAAAGAGGCGCAACCAGCGGCGCGGCGCTTCCATTTGCGATGCTGAACGGCAACAAGCAATCAGTCACCCTCAATCTCAAGTCCGACGAAGGCCGGGACCTGCTGCTGAGATTGGCGGAGAAGGCCGATGTGTTCGTGGAAAATTTTGCACCCGGCACGATCGATCGCCTTGGCGTCGGCTGGGAAATATTGCGGAAGCTCAACCCGCGCTTGATTTGCGCGTCGGGTTCCGGATACGGAAGTGACGGCCCTTATCGCGACTACCCGGCTATGGACCTGACTGTGCAAGCGATTTCCGGCGTGATGAGCGTCACCGGCGCACCGGACGGCCCGCCGATGAAAGCGGGTCCCGCCGTATGTGATTTCTTCGGAGGGATTCACCTTTACTCTGCGATCGCGACGGCTTTGTTCGAGCGGGAGAGGACCGGGCGCGGCCGGGCCGTCGAGGTGTCCATGATGGAGGCGGTTTACGCGTCGCTCAGTTCAAATCTCGGATTGTTCTACGGATCCAGAGGCAAAGCCCCCATGCGAACGGGCAACCGTCACGGCGGGCTGTCCCTTTGCCCGTATAACGTCTATCCCGCCAAGGACGGCTTCATCGCTATCATATGCAACCATGAAGCGCATTGGCAAAGCCTGCTTCGGGCGATGGAACGGAAGGATTTGGGGAGCGACACCCGCTGCTTCGGGATGACCGAGCGGGTGCGCAACATGGCGTTCGTCGACGACCTTGTGTCGTCGTGGAGCGCGCGGTACCCAAAGCAGGAGCTCTTCGAAAAGCTGATCAAGGAGAGAGTGCCTTGCGCGCCCGTCCGCACCCTCGACGAGGTGATTGCTGATCCTCATCTACACGCGCGGGGGTTTCTAGAAGAAATCGATCATCCCGAGTTCGGCCGCATTACCGTGGCACGAAGTCCTTTGCGGTTCATCGGGTCCGCCCTGGAACCGCTGAAACCCAGCCCTGTCCTAGGCAGCAACAACCGAGATGTGTTCAACGGGTGGCTGGGCCTGTCCGACACTCGGTTGGACGCGCTCCGTGATATGGGGGCGATATGACAGACTTGTTGCCGGGCAATGTCGTGATCGCAGGGATAGGAAGCACCGCCTTCGGCAAACTTCCCGGCCGCGACACGATCTCCCTGAATGTGGAGGCGTGCCGCTGGGCGTTGGCCGACGCCGGAATCGAGAAGGAACGAGTCGACGCGGTGTTCGTCAAGGTTCCGACCTCGTCGCGGGAGTTCATGTATGGTCAGAAGGTAAGCGAGGCGCTCGGCCTTCAGCCCAAGATCGGCGGCGCGTGGGACCAGGGTGGCGCAGCAAATATCTGTCTGATTTCGCTGGCTGCGGCCTGCATCGCAGCGGGTCAGTGTGAGATTGCGCTGGTTTGCTACGCGGATAATCCGCGCACCGGAAACCGGCAAGTTTATCAGCGCCCGCGCGGCAACGACGCCGTCTACGGCTGGTTTTCCACAGCCGCTGGTTATGCGCTCATCCAGCAGCGATATGCATTCGAACACGGAGACCAGGCATCGGCGCTCGGGGAAATCGCCGTGGCATGCCGACGCCACGGCGCTTCCAACCCGCGCGCGCAGTTGCGAGCACCACTGACGATCGACCAATACCTCGGCTCGCCATGGGTGGTTGAACCGCTGCGCCGCGATGACTGTTGCCTGGTTTCGGACGGAGGAGCAGCGATTGTCGTTATGAGCGCAGCCGTTGCCGACCGGCTAGGTGTGCCGGCGCCGATACCAATCCTCGGAATCGGGCAACATCAGACCTCATGGGACGTTCAACTGCGTCCGTCGCTCACGACAACGGGTGCGCAAGCGTCGGGCCACATGGCATTTGCGATGGCTGGGCTGAATCCGTCCGACATCGACGTCGCTCAGATCTATGATTGCTTCACCATCACCGTTCTGATGACGCTCGAAGATTACGGATTCTTCCCGCGGGGAAAAGGAGCAGAGTTCGTTGCTGACGGACGGATCCAGATCGGCGGCCGCCTGCCCGTGAATACCAGCGGTGGATTGCTATCTGAGACGGGGATGCCGGGATTGCAATTAGTGATGGAAGGCGTGCGGCAGATGCGAGGTACCGCCAACCTTCAGGTCAAGGACGCTCGGCATTGCCTCGTCAGCAATCAGGGGGGCACTATGCACACTCACTCTACTCTCATTCTCGGCCGATGATGAGCAAACTTCCACAGCCGGAGATCACTCCGGTCAACAAACCCTACTGGGACGCATTGTCGGAAGGCGTGCTGTGCTTTCAGGCCTGTTCCTGTGGCCACAAATGGCTCCCGCCACGCTCGGAATGTCCGCAGTGCCTCGGAACCGATTGGCAATGGACTCGAGCCTCCGGGCGCGCGACGTTGTACAGCTGGACGGTTTTCCACGTCGCTTATCATGAGGCTTTTGCGAACCGAATCCCGTATAATGTCGTGTTGGTAGAGCTTGCTGAAGGGCCACGTATGATCGCCAATGTGGTGGGTTTCGAGGGCGGACGCGATCTGAGGATCGGAATGAACCTAACGCTGGTGATTCAAAAGGAAGATGAGACCATGATCGCACGCTTTCAACAGGCAGAAGACTGATTGACGCTCCGCGTCAATCAAAGCGCTTGCCAAGACGTCGGCCGGCGTCAATTATTGTGCTAATCGGCTGCTTCGTCTCATCCTGATCGTCGCGTCGTTCTCACCCAGATTGTCGCACTATAGCCGGACGCATAAATTGGAAAGAGAGAAGAGGGGAGAGAAAAGAGAGAATGGACAGCACGACAATTAAAGCGTTGCTCGTCATTGAAGCGCTTTCGCTCAGCGAGGAGCCGCGTGGCGTTGCCGATTTGAGCCGGCAACTCGGATATTCCAAGAGCAATGTCTTTCGTATCCTCTCGACGCTGGCTTCCCAAGGTTTTGTCCGCTCGCATCCGGAAACCGGTCGCTATACGTTGACTTTGAAGATTTGGGAGCAGGGCGTGCGAGTCATCGATCGGCTCCCCGTGAGACGCGTCGCGCAATCCCACCTCAAGATGCTATTTCTTCAGCTGAACGAAACGATCCTCTTGTCCGTGCTCGATCTGCCCGACGTGTTCTATATCGACAAGGTGGAAGGCGATTATCCGGTCAGGGCATCCGCTCGCGTCGGATGGCGCGCTCCTGCGTGGAGAACCGCATCGGGCAAGTCCTTGCTCGCCTATCAGAGCGATGACGTTGTTTCGAAGATGATCTCGGAGATCGCAGAGAAGGGTCTGTTTCCCAAGGACGGCCTTCCCGCCTTCAAGAACGAGCTTGATGAAGTCAGGCAACGGGGCTTCGCCTTCTCCTTCAACGGCTCTCGCCCCGGGATCAACAGCGTGTCGGCGCCCATTTGGGGGCCCGAGCGGTTTCCTATTGCGGCGCTCTCGGCTTCGGGGCCTGCTGAGCGGTTTTCGCCGGAGCGGATGATGAGCATGTCTTCGTCCGTGATGAACGCCGCGACCCGTATATCCGAAAGCCTGGGAGCGACGGCACCGCAGTATGGGTTGAAAACTATGGAGGGGGGCCTGATCGGGCTTGCTGGCGGTTAGGTGTGGTTAGGGCGCCGTCGGTTGTCGCGCAAGGCTGCAGCCGGCGATATAGCCAAATACCATGGCTGGTCCAATTGTAATGCCGCCGCCGACGGAGTGGCTTCCCATCATGATCGCCATGTCATTGCCGGCAGCATAGAGGCCGACGATCGGACGTCCCGTCTCCCTGCGCAACACCTGCGCCTCAGCATTCGTCCGCAACCCGGTGAACGTGCCGAAGTCTGCACAAAAAATCTCCACCGCATAGAAGGGCGCCTTAGCCAGCGGCGCCATGTTCGGGTTTGGCTTCACTTCGGGGTCGCCCTGGAAACGCGAAAACGGATCGCCTCCCTTGCCAAACTTGGTATCGATACCGCGTTCCGCGTCCGCGTTGTACTCTGCGAGCGTCGCCTCCAGGATGTCGGGCGGCACCTTGATCCGCTGCGCCAGTTCCCGGATGCTTTTCCCGCTTATGATGTACCCTGACCGCAAGTATGCCCCCAAAGGAAGCATGGGCCGGGCAATCCCAAGGCCGTAGCGCCTGATTGCCGCGCTGTCGCAGACTAGGTACGCGCGCACATCGGGTCCGCCATTGCTGGCCCGAACCATCGCTTGGCCAAAACTCATATACGACGTGGCCTCGTTAACGAAGCGGTGCCCAAGCGGAGTGACGGCAATAAAGCCGGGCTTGGACCGATCCCAAATATGCGGAAATGTCGCCGCGGGACCGGCTTTGCCCGGAATCCGGGAGGCCGGGCTGAACAGGCAGTTCCAGGGCCGCCCCTCCACCACTTCTCCGCCTGCCCGCTCGCCCAAGGTGAGGCCGTCGCCGGTATTCGACTCCGGGGCGATCCCGTAATGTTGCCCCCCGGCCGCGACGTGGCTGTAAAACTTGCTCTTGCGGGCCTCATCGTGCGGAAAACCGCCGCATGCGAGCACGACGCCACGCCGGGCCGAGACCCGCAGTTCTTTGCCATCGTAGAGTAGCACGCCACCTCTGACCTTGCCGTCCTCAAGGATGAGGTCGACCGCCGGCGCATTGACCAAGATCGGTACGCCAAGTTTGTCCAGCGAATTCGCAAGACGCGCGACGAGCGCCGTCCCGTTCATAAACGACATGTCCCGGCCATGGATAATTCGGTCGACAGCGTAGCGGGTGACTTTACGAAGAACAAAGCGTGCCGACGCGAGCGAGCGTCTGGCGTTGATGAAGTGTTGCGCCTCCACAAGCGAACCGATCAGCATGCCGAAAAGGGTCAGCTGCGGCAGCATCGACCGCATCTTGCGGGCTGTATCCCGACTGAGCTGACGGCCGTCGAAGGCGACTGGTCTGAGCGAGCGGCTCTGTCCGGAGCCATGCAGCGACCCCTTCGTCTCCGGGTAGTAGTCGGGGAAGATGTAGCCGCCCGGTTCGAATTGCACCGCGGTGTCGCCCATGTATTCCAGCACCATGCGCGGCCCTGCGTCGAGGTAGGCGTCAACCAACTGCGAATCGTACTCCGATCCGAGACACTCCTTGAGATAGGTGCGGGCATTTTCTAGCGAATCGGCGATCTTGTCTCGCTGCGCAAGATGGTTGCAAGGTATCCAAATCCAGCCGCCGGACCAGATGGTGGTGCCGCCAAAAACATCCGCTTTCTCGGCGACGATCGTCTTGAGTCCACGCTTGGCGGCACTGAGCGCCGCGGAAAGTCCGCCTGCCCCCGAACCAATCACAAGTACATCGCACTTCGTAATCGCTGTGGCGACCGGCGGCATCGAATCAACCATGGCGGCGTGGCGCTTTATCGGTCTTCTGAAAATAGCTGCCGCAGAGACGCTGCGGCCCGCAAGGCCACTTTGTTCGGTTCCAGCGTCAGGTAATACGTGTTGAACACCTCGACGGAAAGGAATCCCGCGTAGGCTGTTTTGTCAACCTGCTTCAGGAATTCGCGGATCGGCGTCACTCCTTCGCCGGGGAATAGACGGAACGCACGGCTCATTTCCAAGAAGTCGAACTTCCCGCCCGGCAGGTCTGCGACTTCAACGAGAAATATCTTTTCAGCGGGGATATCGGCAATCGGTTCCATAGGTAGATTCAGGGCGAACACGTGGAACGAATCGAGCACCATGCCAATGTTCGGATGATCCACTTTCAGCACAATCTCGCATGCGTCGCGATAGTCCTTGATCCAGCGGCCCCAGCAGAGGGCCTCCCACGCGACACGCACGCCATAGGGCTTGGCCAAATCACCGAGCTGGAGCAGATCGTCGACGATTCTGGCCTTGTCCCCCGAACTGTCTGGAGCAACGTTCGAACAGAGGACGAGCGTCTCGCAGCCGAGCAGCCGCATCTGATTAAACAGTTGCGTCGCGATCGTGATCTTGCGATCGCGCTGCTTCTCCGGCATGCCTTCGAAGTTCCGCAGGTTCTGATACGCTAAGGGCACCAGGCCGATGCCATTCAGAAGTTCGATGGCGACGTCCGGCCCCTCGGGGTGCTCATAGTAGTCTCTCGGCCAGATTTCAGTCGCCGCAAAGCCGGCGTCCTTCATCGCCTTCAGCTTTTCGGGAAGCTTTCCGCCGAACGTGACGGTGGTGCAGCTCAAACGTGTTGGGTCCATGCGACGCTCTCCCATCCAACACTAAGGCAGTAATTTCAGTGCGCGGTATTGCGAAAGGATGTCGATCAACATCTCTTCGGTGTCGACCATGCCAGTAAAGCCGTACTGGTGCGCCTTGACCACGGAGGCGGTCTGCTCCCAGGCGCCTTCAAACAGGACATCGGCAAACGCCCAGTCCGCGATGTCGCCAAATGGTTCCGCCTTCAGGCCATTGCGTGCAACGATCGCGGCCCAGGTCGCTTGCTTGTCGGCCATGAAATCGCGAAGCTTCATCGGCTGCACGCTGCCAACCTTCATCCCAAAGTGGTCGGCAAGCATTCCCCAGACTCCGCTCCACCGGAACGTGTCGCCGTTCACGATGTTAAAAGCCTCGTTGGCACACCGGGGCTCGACCGCGGCCCATTCCATCGCCTTGGCCAGCAATCTGACATCCGTGAAGTTGAGCGCCGCGTCGAATGCCGCCTGCTCGCCCGGAAAATCGAAGGAGCGGCCAAGTTCCTTCATGATCGCCGCGTAGGCGCCGAGGATGGACAGCGGATTGCTAGGACTGCCGACCCATACCCCGCAGATGAAGTGCGGACGCAGCGTCGACCAGCTCCAGGGCATACCCTGGTGCCGGGCGATGATAGCGTCGAGCTGCTCGTAATAGAAGTTTCTGCCGGCCAGGCGCGGATGAGACTCCTTGGCGGGGGTGCGATATGGCCCCAAATTGCTGCCATACCATTTCATTCCATGGAGGATCTGCACGTGTTTGAGCCGCGAGGCGACGGGCAGCAACGCATCGAGTAGGTTCTCGACGATTAGGCGATTGGGATCCAGGTCGATGACGTAGTTTTCCTTGGTCGAGCGAGCGCAGAAGAAGACATGCGTGACGTCAGCCAGCGAAGGAGCCGCCTGTCGGCATTGCTCCCAGTCGAGCAGATCGACCGGGAGGTGTGAGAAGCCGTCGCAATTCGCGGGCGCCCGTCGGGAGAGGGTCACGATGTCCCACGACTTCGTCTCCAGAAGGTGCGCCAGTAAATTGCCGCCGGCCAGTCCCGATGCTCCGACGACGAGCGCTTTTCTGTCTGAGATCTTGCTCATTCTGAGATCTTGCTCATAATGGACCTTCGACGATGAATTTCGAAGCCATATACGATCGAACGCCTTCCGTACCCCCCTCGCGACCGTAGCCGCTGTCCTTGACGCCGCCGAATGGTGTTTCCGGATTGGCACCAGAAAAGCAGTTGACGCCCACGATGCCGCATTCGAGGCCCCTAGATACCGCGGCCGCGGTATGGATCGAGCCCGTGAAAAGATAGGCGGCAAGTCCATACGGAAGTGAGTTCGCCTGCTGGAGAACGTCATCTACCGTGGAAAAGCGGCGGCACACGGCAACCGGTCCGAACGGCTCTTCCTGCATGATGCGCGCGCTGACCGGCACGTCGCCAAGCACGGTCGGCGCGAAAAAGAATCCCGGCCCCGGTCGGCGAGCACCGCCAGCAAGCAGCGTCGCGCCGGCGGCCATCGCGTCGGATACGAGATCCTCGATCGATGCTGCCCTGCGTTCGCTTACCAAAGGGCCCATTTGCGTCGTCGGTACCCGTCCATCACCGACCCGGAGCGCCTTAGCGGCGCTCGCCATAGCTGACGTGAAAGCCTCGTAAACGTCCTCATGCACGTAAAACCGGGTTGGCGAAGTGCAAACTTGGCCCGCATTCCTAAACTTTGCCGTCGCGCTGGCGTTCGCGATCTTCGGGATGTCGATGTCCGGGAAGATGATCGTCGGCGCGTGGCCGCCAAGCTCCATCAGACCAGGCTTCATGTAGCGCGCGGCCATTTCGGCCAGATGCTTTCCGACCGGGACCGACCCGGTAAAGGTAATCTTTCGGATGACGGGCGAGCGAATGAGGTGGGACGAGATTCTCTCGGGGTCGCCGAACACCAAGTTAAGTACGCCGGCCGGCAGGCCGGCGTCGTCGAACGCCTTAACCATCTCCATCGCCGTTCCCGGCGTTAGCTCCGAGGGTTTGAGTACGCAGCTGCACCCGGCGGCCAGTGCGCTGCCGATTTTTCGGGCGGGTGAGACGGCCGGAAAATTCCACGGCGTCAAAGCGGCTACCGCTCCGAGCGGCTCAGCGAAGGTCAGGTACCGATATCCAGGCGGTGCCGGTATCGTGAGGCCGTAGGTACGCCGCCCCTCTTCGGCGGCCCACTCGATCAGTTCGGCCGCCCGTATTACTTCAAGCCGGGACTCGCGGAGTGGCTTTCCCTGCTCCTCCGTCATTACAAGAGCGATGCTCTCCTCTCGTTCTCGAATCAGTTGTGCCGCACGTAGGATGATGGCACAGCGCTCCGCGGGGGCGGTATCGCGCCAAAGTCGGAAACCATGTTGCGCGGCGTCGAGCGTCAGTTCAAGCTCAGACTCCCCGGCCACGGGCAATTCACCTAAAGGCGCTCCCGTGGCCGGATTAACCACCGGCATGCGCCCGTCCGACGCGGTGCCCAGCCATTTGCCGTTGATGAAGAGCCGTAAGGCGTTGAACGTCGAACAACTCATGACGCGGTCCCTCACATCGGATCCGGGTCATAGTTGGGCGCCGAACCCATCAGCGGGGGAAAGTCGAGCACGCCGGCGGTATGGCGGCTGACGTTAGCTTCGACTTGCACATCCAGGACTGTCGGCTTGGCGCTTGCGATCGCTGTCTGCAGGGCCGCGCCAAGGTCCGCCGGTCGCTCCACCCGTATGCCTTGCGCACCCATCGCGCGCGCCATCATCCCGTAGTCGGTGGAGTGCAACTTGCCGGTTTTGTCGATCCGGAAGCGAGTCGCGTATTCCCGCCCGTAGAAGCCTTTCTGCAAGTCCCGGATGGACACGTAGCCGCAGTTGTTCCAGACCAACCACACGACAGGAAGGCCGTATTCGACGGCCGTGGCGACGGCGTTGTTGTGCATCATGAAACCGCCGTCGCCGACCACGGCGATCACAGGGCGATCCGGCGCCGCAAGTTTGGCACCAAGAGAGCCGCATACGCCCATTCCCATTGCGGCGAGGCCGCCCGACTGCAGCAGCATGCCGCCGCGACGCACCTTCCATTGCTGCACCACCCAGGTATGATTCATCCCGATGTCCGCGACGATGATAGAGTTGTCCGGAATGGAGCGCGTCAGCTCCGAGATAACGCGGTCCGGATGGATCGGGAGATCCTCCCGATTGGCAGTTTTTGCGATGTCGGCTGCCCACTGCCGCCTCCAGCCGGTCCAACTTTCCGTCCATGCGCTCCGGCTTGCGGACGACCGGCTGACGTCGTCGCGACGGCTCTTGAGGGCGTCGATCAGCTGTCGAACCACGACAGCCACGCTAGCCGTAATACCGATGGCGGGCGGATAGTTGCGCCCGAGTTGCGTCGAATCTTGATCCACTTGGATCAACTTCTGTGGCGGGATTTGGTGGGTGACGCCGTCGCGCCAGCTGCTAGAGCTGCGGTCGCCGAAACGGGTGCCCAACGCCAGAAGTACATCGCATCCGCGTGATGCTCGGTTCCCGGGATAGACGCCATCGCGCCCAGTGGGCCCGAGGCACACCGGAAGGGTCTCGTCGATCACGCCTTTGGCCTGCGGCGTAGTCGCGACGGGGATGCCGGTCAGGGTGGCCAGCTCAAGGATGTCATCTCCGATTCGTGAGGTGAGCGACCCGTTCCCGGCGAGGATAAGAGGACGTTCCGCTTCCAGGAGCAACTCGACGGCAGCAGCCAAAGCCGCTGGATCGGCGCCAGAGCCGTAGAAGACATTAGCGCGCCAGTCTTCGTCGAAAGCGGCTCGTTCACTCGTCTTTTCGTTAAAGACGTTGAGCGGAACATCCAGATGGACCGGGCCAACACGCCCGGACACCATGGTCGAGTAGGCGTGTCGCATCATGTTGGGTAACATGTCGGCGCGTGTCGCCTGGAAGCTTCGCTTCACATAAGGACGCATGGAAGTAACAAAATCAGCTTGATAGTGATATCCGATTTCCTGAAACGGGCCACGGTTGAATTGTTGCGTCGGTATGTTGCCGGTGATTGCAAACACGGCCGACGAATCAAACAGCGCATTGGCGATTGCAACTTGAATACTGATCGAACCAGGTCCAACAGAGGTGAACGTTGCCAGAGGCTGCTTAGACACGCGGTAGTACGCGTCGGCCATGTAACCTGCGGTCTGCTCGTTGTGCACAGAGATCATTGAGATTTCGTTCTGGCGGTTATATGCCGCGTCCATCAAGCCGACGTCGCCGTGGCCGCATACACCGATAAGGTGCGGGACTTTCTGCCCAATCAGATGATCGAGGATAATTTCTGCACCGTTACGCTCCTGCATCTTGCTCTCCTGAAAGGCGTTTAACAGCGGAACCGGATGGTCCGGGTGAGGTGGCCAAGCCTACCGGCTCGGATGTCGGCGAACTCCTGCCCAGCGAAGTTCAAGTCGGACGTGTCGCCGCGCTCCCCGAACGCGCACACTTGGACATCCGGGCTAACTTTGGAACGGTGGGATTCCGGCTTTAAACGGATATCGAGCCGAACAGAACGCGTAGCGGCTAAATCGCCCCGCATACCGGCCACATCCGATTCTTTCGCCGTGCCATCCATTTCCCCCGTTCCTCCACTTAACAACCTGCAGCATATTGATTTTATATGAGAATCCCCTTGGACGTTACGGAATGGCCGACGTTTTCCGGAAACTGCATGCAACCCATTAGATGGTACGATGTGCCGAATAATGGTTGAATATTCCGTATAAATCAGCTTATGTCAATATGCTTTTGGGGGGCCCCGCTGTCTGGCCAATCGAAAGGGCAGAATGGTCAAGAGAATGATTTCTGCGAGGTTTCGGAGCAAAAATGGGCTGATGAACGGCGGCGACGTTCGGGCCCGAACATCGTCGTGCGCCGCGCAAGCCCGGCCATGACGCTCGGCCCAAATACTCGCCGCGAGGGCCTGCGCCATGTTGGCCGCCTTTTGACCGGACGGCGGTGAGCTGGAACGGTACCATTCATTATCCGCCCGTTAGGAGGCCCCATGCAGATCGATGCCGCGACCCTCACACCCGAAGAGACTTACAAGATGTTAGTCGGGGCTGTCGTTCCGCGGCCAATCGCGTGGGTGACTAGTGAGAGCGCGCCTGGAAGGACCAACCTCGCTCCATTCAGTACGTTCACCTTCGTCTCCCCCTTTCCTCCGATGCTGGGGTTCAGTGTCGGGCGGCGGGACGGCGAGCGCAAGGACACGTCGAGAAACATTCGTGCGACCGGCGAATATGTCGTGCACATCGCGGATGTGCCATTGCTAGAAGCTCTGCATTTGAGTTCGGCAGATTATCCGCTGGAGGTGAGTGAGGCGGAAGCGCTCGGGTTGGAAACCCGGCCGAGTGTCTTGATCCATCCGCCGCGGCTGGCTCTCGCACCCATCAGTATGGAATGCCGACTGCACCAGATACTACCGTTCGGGGACGTGGGCTCCGAATTCATCGTTGGGGAAATTGTCTTCTTCCATGTCCGCGACGACATCTGCAAGGCCGGGAAAATCGACGCACAGCTACTCCAGCCGATCTGTCGACTTGGGGGACCGAATTATGCCCGCCTGGGCGAGATAATAACCATGCCCCTCGCCTCGACATTGCCCTCGGCCAGGTGGTCCGCTGGGGAACCGCCATTTTCTTGACAGGGCTGCAACATGTTACTACGATGTGCCGATAAATAGCACGATGCTCTGTCTTTGGACATTCGGAGGCTATTTTTGATCAACAAGATCGCAGATTCGGTCGCCGAGGCGTTGGGTGACGTAAAGGATGGCGCCACTGTTCTCATTGGCGGCTTTGGTACCGCCGGCATCCCAATCGAGCTCATCGACGGCTTGATCGAACAGGGCGCGAGGGACCTGACGATCGTGAACAACAACGCGGGTAACGGTGATACAGGGCTGTCGGCGCTGTTCAGGACTGGGCGCGTACGCAAGATCATTTGTAGCTTTCCTCGTCAGGTGGACAGTTACGTCTTCGATGCGCTTTACCGCAACGGCGCGATTGAACTGGAACTGGTGCCGCAGGGCACTCTGGCCGAGCGTCTTCGCGCTGCCGGGGCCGGTATCGGCGGCTTCTTCACACCGACCGGCTATGGCACCGAACTCGCGAAGAATGCCGATGGCCGTCCAAAAGAGACACGAGAAATCAACGGCAAGCAGCACGTGTTCGAGGCCCCGATTCTCGGCGATGTCGCCCTTATCAAGGCCGAGCGGGGTGATCGCTGGGGTAATCTACTTTATCGCAAAGCCGCGCGTAATTTTGGCCCCGTGATGGCAACCGCCGCGCGTTGGACAGTCGCGAGCGTGCATGAGATTGCCGAACTCGGGGGGCTTGACCCCGAGTGCATCGTAACCCCGGGAATCCATGTCAACAAGATTGTGAAGATCGACCGCGTGGTAACTCAGGCCGGAGGCTTCAAGAAGGCATCCTGATTGGGGCTTGAGGAATGGGCATGAGCAAATATAGGAAACGAACCAAAAATGAATTGGCGAGACGCGTGGCCCAGGACATTCACGATGGCGCCTACGTGAACCTCGGCATCGGTATGCCCACACTGGTGGCGAACTACATCCCCAGCGAGCGTGAGGTCATCTTTCACAGCGAGAACGGCATCCTGGGTATGGGGCCGGCTCCAGTTCCGTCACATGAAGACTATGATCTCATCAACGCCGGCAAACAGCCCGTGACTCTGCTTCCGGGCGGCGCGTATTTCCACCATGCGGACAGCTTCGCCATGATGCGTGGCGGCCACCTCGACATCTGCGTGCTTGGTGCCTTTCAAGTATCGACCACCGGTGATTTGGCCAACTGGCACACTGGCGAACTCGGAGCGATACCCGCGGTCGGTGGGGCGATGGATTTGGCGGTGGGGGCGAAGCAGACGTGGGTCATGATGGATCTGCTGACAAAGAAGGGCGAAAGCAAGGTGGTTAAGACCTGCAGCTTTCCGCTCACCGCCATCGCCTGCGTGAAGCGCATCTACTCGGATCTCGCGACGCTTGAATGCACCTCGCAGGGCCTGGCACTCGTCGATACGGTAGATGGCCTGACGCGCGCCGAGCTCGAGCAACTTGTCGGCGTTCCCATCCAATCGACGTCCCAGGGAAGGGACGGCTTGCCTGGATGAGAGAAATATCCAGCGCTGTCTCATCGCTCGCCAGGGCGGTTTCGGCGGGCGAGGAGGTCTTCCGCTCAGCAAGCGGTTGCGCGTGAGGACCAATTACGTGAACGAAAAGAGGACATTAACGTGAGCGATCGAGTATCGGGAAAGATGCGGCGTGCGACCGTAACGTCCTTCGGCAGTGCGCTTCGACTGAGCGACGATGCGGAAATACCACAGCCGAAGGGAAGCGAGATCCTGGTGCGCGTGCAGCGCTGCGGCGTTTGCCACACCGACGTGCATGTGCGTGAGGGGTTCTACGAGCTGGGGGGAGGCAAACGCCTGCAGTTTGCGGACCGCGGCGTTGTGCCGCCCGTTACGCCCGGCCACGAGATCTACGGCGAGATTGTAGCCACCGGCCCTCAAGGCGAAGGCATTGGACGGCGCGGATTGGTGTATCCGTACGTCGGCTGCGGTCGATGCGCGGTGTGCCAGGTTGGCGACGAGCACATGTGTCCCGATCACCACTACCTCGGCCTGCGCGCGCCTGGCGGCTATGGCGAATACGTCCTGCTGCCCCACGCGCGTTACCTCCTCGACACCGGCGATCTGAAACCCTCAGAGGCCGCTACGCTCGCGTGTGCCGGAGTGACCGCCTATTCGGCCCTGCGCAAGCTCGATCCCGGAAGCAAGAGCGGCTGGCTCGGAGTCATTGGCGCCGGCGGGCTTGGCCTGATGGCGATCTCGCTTGGCCGGGCACTCGGTTTTGACCGCATCGTGGCCTTTGAACCCAACGAGCAGCACCGTCAAGCGGCTCTCTCCGCCGGCGCCTGCCGTGCCATGGATTCGCGCAATCCCAATGCGTTGGCGACGGCGCAGAAGGAAATGGGCGGAGGGGCCGCCTCGATGATCGACTTTGTCGGCATTCCCGAAACCTTCAACTTCGGCACGGACGCCTTGCGCCGTGGCGGGCGTTACGTGCTCGTGGGCCTGCACGGTGGCGAGGCGACCATCAGCCTGCCTTTGATCCCGCTGCGGGCGATCTCGATCATCGGGACAGTGGCGGGCAGTATTCCAGAAATGACGGAACTCGTGGCCCTAGTTCGTACCGGCGTGCTTCCCGACCTGCCGGTCAGCGAGTTCGGGTTGCAAGACGCCAATGTTGCTTTGGACAAACTCGAGGCAGGCGAGGTCGTCGGGCGCCTAGTTCTCGTTCCCTGAACCGCCAATCGGTGCCGCAGGGTAACCCTGCGAATGAGTTCTGCATCGATGAATAGCAACACCGATCGGCGTTCAAACCCATCGCCGATGATCAGAGAAGATGGGATCGCGGGCGTCGAATAGCATCACGTTCCTTGCAAACTCGGGCGGCTTCGGCCGCCTATTTTTTGTGTGCCGAGCAAGAACGACAGGTTGGAGGTGGAAGATGCTCAATCCAGCCTGATGGCGGTGAAGAATTAGCGAAGCGCAAGGCCGTTATCGCGGGGTAGGGTCTGAAGGAAGCGTGGAGCAAACATCGAAGTGAATGATTTTCTTCGGTCGCCACGGTGTAGAGCAGGCGAAACGCCGCGGTTGTGGCAACGAACATATCGACCGCGGCCAGTCGGTCATGTGGTTCTGCAGGAAGGCACGCCTAGTCGGTGGGGAGCGGTCATCTCGACCACCGCCGCACGTCGCATAATCGCACCACCTGGACCGATGCCTAGCTAGACCAATCTTGCGCCGCCGTCGCAATCAAGAATTGCGCCAGTCCACTGCTGTCCCAACGTTGTTGAGAGAACTTCGCGCAATTAATTGATTTTCCTTGTTTAATGGGGCTTTCTGGCCGTAATCGACTTGAACTCCCAATCGTGTATCCGGCACCTCTGCGGGCAATTTTGTTCGCGGAGGAACTGCATGTATGCCGGTGAATATGTCTTTGCTCAGGTCATGGATTTCCTGCCGTTGCCGCGTTAGGCTTTCTCGCGCCGAATCCTCGCGCGTGCGAGGGGCGCACCGATCCAGCGACGTCGGTCAGCAAGACCGACCCACATTCAGGTGGTCAGCAGAGCGACCCGCGATCAGACCGACCCGACCCGCTCGAGCCGGCTGGGCGGCGCTTCGCCGATTTCGTTTTCGCGATATTCCGCTTTGGGGCGACCGCCGCGGCGCCGGGCGCGCGCTGCGAGGTAGGGGGGTCATGGAAAACACGCGGCATTGAAAGATCAGCGTTTGATACCCGCGTTAGGCTTTCTCGCGCCGAATCCTCGCGCGTGCGAGGGGCGCACCGATCCAGCGACGTCGGTCAGCAAGACCGACCCACATTCAGGTGGTCAGCAGAGCGACCCGCGATCAGACCGACCCGA
>Ga0208937_1000208_pt1 | contig 54182 bp, 52 predicted proteins | sample June2015DPH_11_5_FD_184705 | JGI IMG/M metagenome (GOLD analysis project Ga0208937, IMG submission 184705) | Peatland microbial communities from SPRUCE experiment site at the Marcell Experimental Forest, Minnesota, USA - June2015DPH_11_40... | ecosystem: Environmental > Terrestrial > Soil >... | reverse complement strand
TCCAAAATCAACTCGCGCGGTGGTGGCAGAAGCTATTGTCCCGGCAGCCGAGCGGAGTCGAGTCCAGCCAACCGGTTTCCCCTTTGCCTTCGCCACCATCCAATAAAATAACTTTTGAGACAGTCTCGGCAGCGCCGCCCTACCGTTCAAACTGATTAGTTGCTGATGGTGGCGCGGTCTTTTCCTTTGCGTGCTGGCTGTAACTGATGAACGCCGCGCCGATCATGATCAAAATCACGCCAATCCAGCGAACGGCGGAAACGCGCTCGCCGAGAAACCACATGGCGGCAAAGGTCGCGAAGACGAAGCTCAAGGCGGTCAGTGGCCAGAGAAAACTGATTTCGCTCCTCGCCATCAAAACCAGCAGGCAGATGAAAAACAACGCTTCAAAAAACACACCCAGCAGGATTTGCGGATTTGTCGCGCCGGCCGTGACGACGCGGAAGATTTCTGCGGCAGTCACGCCATTCATGTCGCCGATCTGGTTCATGCCTTTTTTCAACAGAATGACCCCGGTGGACTCGAAGACGAGACCGACACCGAGAATCAACAACAGTTTTATCATGATTTTGCAGCGGCGGTCTGCGACCACCGCATTTTCAAAGCGCGACGCTCACCGGGTGCCGCTACAAATCCTGGTAGCGAATCAATTCGATGCCGAGTTTTTTCACCAGTTCTTTTACCCGCGGACTGACGAGCGCGTCGAACTCATGCTTAAATTCGTCGAGTGACGGATGCGAGTAAAGCTCCGAATCGCCGGCCGGCAATGCCGGCAGCAATTTCAAAATATATTCCTCGTCCACGCGGGCGTTTTGCAGCAGGCCGAAGGTGATTTGGGTGTGCTTGATGCCGTGCTGGCGCAGCGGGTTGCAGGCGCGTTGCGACAACCATTCGTAAATCAGCGCGTGCGAAGCGCGGTAGAACCAGCGTCCGTGGGCCATGCGCCGGCTGCGCGTAAAACAATCGCGGGTGAAGCGCATTCGGCGGATGCCCAGTTTTTCCGCGTCTTCCATCAAAATGCGGAACACGGTTGGATGCAGATGCAAATGCAAGTGGCCGTTGACATGATCGAAGGGCAGGCCGGTGGCGCGGAATGTTTCAAACTGCGCGTGAATTTCGGCCCGGAGTTGTTGCTGGAGGCCGCGCTGGAAAAAATAACGGAAGCCGGTGGTGACGGGGTTTTCAGAGAATTCACTGCGCGGGTTGACGAGGCCGGGAATTTTTTCCGGCGGCAGCGCGGAGTGTCCGCACAGCAATGTCAAATGCAAGCCGACGCCGAGTTTGGGATTTTGCTTTGCGAGCGCAACCGCTTCATCAAGTCCCGGCTCGTTCACCATCAAACTCGCAGTGGTCAAAACGCCCTCACGATGCGCGCGGATGACGGCTTCATTGATGGAATGCGAACGGCCAAAATCGTCCGCGTTGACGATGAGGCGCGAATGCGGGACAGGCATCTTGCCTGTCCCCAATGAGGCAGTGGACAGGCTGGAAGCCGGTCCCACATTATCAAGTCGTGCCATAATTGGGCGCCGTCGTTCCCGTCGCCACGCGCAGCCACGCGCGGAGAATCAACAGCAATTTTTGTCCGTTATTGACCCGTGTGGGATGCGGACCAAAGACATTGAATCGCTGCCGTTCCAATTTTTGCAGCAACCGCCAGTAAACCGATCCCATCAATTCGGCGGCGACCATTGAGCGCCGGTCTTCGGCGGGCAGGGTTTCCCGGGCGAGGCGATAAAAATTTTTGGCGCGTCCGGCGACGCCGGCGGCGAGTTGCGCGAAGCGGTCGGAGTATTCGTGCCGCAAAATTTCCTCTTCGCGGACGTTGAATTTTTTCAACTCGGACAGCGGCAGATAAATCCGGCCGCGTCCGGCGTCGGTGCGGACGTCGCGCAGGATGTTCGTGAATTGGAGCGCCTGGCCGAGATACACGGCGTAGTCGCGGCACGCGGGATTCTGATAGCCAAAGATCTCAATGCTCAACCGGCCGACGACCGACGCGACGCGATAACAATAAAGTTCAAGTTGCTCAAAATTTTCATAGCGCTGGATGTCCAAATCCATCTCGCAGCCTTTGATCAATTCATCGAAGAGCGTGAAGGGCAGATGATATTTGCGGATGATGGGTTGGAATTCCTGGTTGATGACAAATTCCGGCATCTGATTTTCGCAAGCCCGCCGGACGTCGGTCCGCCAGTCAGCGAGTTGCTCGCGGCGTTTTTCAACCGGAGCAGATTCTGCGTCAGCCGCGTCATCCACTTCGCGGCAAAAGGCGTAGAGTGCGGACATGGCGTCACGTTTGGCTCGCGGCAACACCACAAAGGCCAGCGCCAGATTTGAGGCGCTTTTGCGGGTGATCGCGCGGCTGTGATGCATTTACGGTTGCGGTGTTGATGGCGGCCGGGGGGAAGGTTTTTCTTCCTGGCGAACCGGCGGCAGCCCGCCGCTTTGGGCGAGAGTGGGATTTGGCGAACGATGTTCATGGCGATGGCGGTGTTTGCGCCGGCGTCGTCCCGGCTTGCGAAAGAAAAAGATCCAGATCAGCACCCCGATCCCCACCAGGGCAAAGGCCCCGGTCATGATGAAAAAATCCACCCATACTGGTGTCATCCGGCCTACGGCTGGCAGTGCGTCATCCATGGCATCAAAATAAAATCAGGTTCCAAAAATTGCCGGTTGAAAGTTACGGGCTTTCATCCGGGGTGCTGTCACCGAAGTCCATATTCAGCCGTTGCATCCGGTAACGGAGCGAATGCCGGCTTAACTTAAGCTGTTCGGCAGTGCGCGTCAGGTTAAAATTGTTTTGTTCCAGCACGCTGGTGATTAATTCACGCTCCAGACGCGCCAGCGCGTCGTCCAGCGATTCATTGTGGGCGGCTTGGGTGGACGTGGTTTTTTGCAAACGCGTTTCGACCCGGAAATCCGGCAGGCTGGACGCCTGGATCTCGTGCGTCGTTTCCAAAATCAGCGCGCGTTCGATGACGTTGCGCAATTCGCGGACATTGCCGGGCCACGTATGCGAAAGCAGTTTTTGGCCCGCGGCGGGTGTGGTGGTGTTTACGTTTGTATTCATCGCGACGCGGAACATTTTCAAAAAATGCCCGGCCAGCAGCAAAATGTCCTCACCCCGATCGCGCAGCAACGGAAGACGGAATTGCACCACATTCAGGCGGTGAAACAAGTCCTCGCGGAACTGGCCCTCGGCGATGGCTTTCACGATGTCGCGGTTGGTGGCGGCGATGAGGCGGACGTTGACGCGAAGTTCGTGCGTGCCGCCGACCCGCGTGAACGTGCCGTCCTCCAAAAACCGCAGCAGCTTGGCTTGCAGCGGCTTGCTCATGTCCGCGATTTCATCGAGAAAAATCGTGCCGCCATCGGCTTCTTCAACGCGGCCGGGTTTTTGTTTCAGCGCGCCGGTGAACGCGCCCTTTTCGTGGCCGAACAATTCGCTTTCGAGCAGAGTGTCGGGGATGGCGGCGCAGTTGATGCGGATGTAATTCGCCTCGTGCCGCTGGCTCAATCCGTGCAATGCGCCGGCGACCAGTTCCTTGCCCGTGCCGCTGGCGCCAAGAATGAGCACGCGCGCGTCCGTGGGCGCGACCGTTTGGATCAATTTCCGCAGCTCGCGGATTTTTTGCGATTCACCAACGATCTGGTCAAGGCTGAAAGTTTCATTGGCGCGCGAACGCAGCGCGGCGTTTTCCTGCAGCAGCCGGTAACGCTCGGCGCAGCGGGTGACGGCGTGAAGCAACTCCTCCGGCGCGAACGGTTTGGACACGTAGTCAATCGCCCCGGCTTTGATCGCTTCCACGGCGAGTTTGGGCGTGGCGTAGGCGGTGAGCATGAGCACCGGCAGGTCGGGCCATTGATTGTGGATTTTGGCGAGGAATTCATAGCCGCTCATGCCGCCGAGCCGGGCATCGGTGATGACCATGAAAAACTCCTCGCGCGCCAGCAGGGTCAAGGCTTCCTCGGCGGATTCGACCGCGCGCGCGGCATAGTCTTCACCCTTCAGCACCGTCTGCAAGGACAGACGCATGTTCTTCTCGTCGTCCACGACGAGCACGGGTGGCAATGGTACGCTCATTTGGCCGGGTTCATCACCGCTTTCGCCGGAAAGATTAACGTAAAATTCGCACCTTTTCCAAGCTCGGATTCAACGCGCACATTGCCGCCGTAAAGTTCGACGTTGTGTTTCACAATCGCGAGTCCCAGACCCGTGCCGCGTTCTTTGGTGGTGTAGTAAGCCTCGAAAATCCGTTCGATTTTGTCGGGCGCAATGCCGGGGCCATCGTCGCGCACGGAAATTTCGATCGAATGATCACGGTGACAATCAGCCGTGACAAACACGTTTCCCTTTTCACCGAGCGCTTCTTGAGCATTCTTTAAAAGGTTCACGAACACTTCGGACAAATGGCCGTGCTGCATCAGTAATGGCGGAAAACCGCGACCGTATTCGCGGTGGACTTGAATGCCCGTCGGCATGACGGACGGGAACACCTGCGCGATGGCGCGGTTGATTTCCTCGACGACGTTGAGTTTTTCGACATGACCTTCGCTCAATTGCGCGTAACCCATGATTTGTGTGATGACCTGATCGGCGCGTGCCACTTCCTCCTGAATGATTCCGATTTGCTGCGCGACTTCAGTCTTGGCATCGCGCAGGCCGCGTTGCAGCGAAAAGGCGGCATTGTTGATTATGGCCAGCGGGTTTTTGATTTGATGCGCGAACTCGGCAGCCAGCCGGCCGGCGGAATGCAGTTGTCCTTCGCGCATGGCAAATTCGTGGGCTTCTTCCAATGCCCGGCGCTGCCGTTCGGCCAGCACCTGCACGCCATAACAGCACGCCGTCAGGAGCCATAATGTGAAAAGCTTCGGCAGGTCCGGTCCGCTGGCATTTTCCGGCGGCATCGAGCTGTAAGGCAGGTCGCTGACCCGGATCGGCCGGATCGGCCGGGAAAGCCGGTTGGTGCCCGGCATCGATCCGATCAGGTTTGTACTGGTGGAATGGAAAGCATTCGGTGGCAGATTCCCGAAGGTCGGATCCGGCACGTTGGCATACAAGGTTCCTGCCCCCAGGTAAAAGAAGCTCAAAAGCAGATTCAACGCGATCTGTGGCGTCGCCAGGGGAATGCTGATGGCATTCAATACAATCAAACCGGCGAACATCCAGTAAACCGTGCTGTCAAATCCACCGGTCAGGAACGTCAGTTCCGCCGCAAACAGACCGTCCAGCAGCCCCAGCGCAAACACCAGCCACTGAAAAATGCCCGGCGGAAACCGGCGCCAGAGCAACAGCACGACGCCGGCCACGGCGTTGCATACGACATAAATCAGAAAGAATCTTTGCAGAGTTTGCTCCACCACCCAGCGGGTGGTCAGTTCCTCGGTCAACCAGCCGGCATAAAACAGGTAGTAGAGCACAACGGCGATAACCCCCACCTTGACCGGCAAGACGATGTGGAGTTGCACGGCCACGATACGTTCGGCCTGTTGCGGCGGTTCCGCCGGGGAAGTCGCCAGCAGCTTGGGCAGGCCTTTGAACGTTTGCCAATCCAGGTATTTCATGGGCAAGACCGCACTCGAATGGGCGGCGACTCAAGCCAGCAGCTTCAGGGCCCGCGCCGCCACCTGTTCCACCGGCCACATCCGGCCAATGCCTTCGTAACCGCAGGAAAGCATCCCCTCGTCCGGACCGATGAATTCCACGCCGCGCGCTTTCAGCGTTTTCACATTCTGCTGCGTGGCCGGGTGCAGCCACATTTTGCCGTTCATCGCCGGCGCAATTAAAATCCTGGCCTTCGGATTCAACGCCAGCGCCAGGCACGTCAGCGCGTCGTCCGCCAGACCGTGCGCCAGTTTCGCGATGACATTCGCCGTCGCCGGCGCAATGAGCAAAAGGCCGGCGGTATCCGCCATTTCAATGTGCGCCGGCTTCCAGCCTTCCTCCTCGTCGTAAAGACCGGTCACGACCGGATGGCGCGAGAGCACCTTGAACGGCAATGGCGTGATGAATCGCTGCGCGTCGGCGGTCATCACCACGCGCACGCTGCATTTCTGCCGGGTCAGCCGGCTTGCCAAATCCGCCGCCTTGTGCGCGGCAATCGAGCCGGTCACGCCGAGAATGATGTTTTTGCTCATATGCAACCGTGTTGCGTGTTGCGTGTTGCGTCAAGTAATGACTTGCCGTGCCGCTTGACGCAATACGCAATGCGCGGCGCCGGCTTTCAAAATTCCGGGGCTTGGGCCCTGGCCACACGCATTTTTTCCGCCTCGACAATCACCAGCATCCGCCGCAAATCTTCCAGGATCGTCGTGCTGATCAAAAGATAGTCAAAATTTTTCCACTGCGCGATTTCCTTCCGGGCGATGCCCAGCCGCTTTTGGATTTCTTCCGGCGCGTCCGAAGCGCGTTTTTTCAAACGTTCTTCCAGCACGGCGATGGACGGCGGAGTCAGGAATACCGTCACCAGCGCGCGTTTCAATTCCGGCTCGGCCAGCGCCCGGTCGCGAATTGTCGCCGCACCTTGTACATCCACGTTCAGCAGCACATCCTTGCTCCGCCACAATTTGTTCCGCAGTTCGGAGCGCAAAATGCCATAACTGCGGCCAAAAACCGTCGCGTGCTCGATGAACTCGCCGGCCTGCACGCGCCGTTGAAAATCCGCCGGGTCAATAAAATAATAATCCACGTCGTTCTTCTCGCCCGGTCGCGGCGCGCGCGTGGTGCAGGTGATGGCGCGCGTCATGTCCGGCCGGGCGGCGAGCAACTGCTGGCACAACGTCGTCTTCCCGCCGCCCGACGGGGCGGAAATCAGGATCAACAACGGTCCGCCTCCCGCCTCCCTTGGGGGCCGGCCCTCGACTTTCGACTTTCGACTCTCGACATTCATGTCACTTGTCGCCCGCCACTCGTCACTCACTCGACGTTCTGCGCCTGCTCGCGGAACTTTTCCAGTTCCGCCTTCAGTGTCACGACGTCGCGCGAAATCAGCGCGTCATTGGCCTTCGAGCCGATGGTGTTGATTTCACGGTTCATTTCCTGTGCGAGAAAGTCCAGCGTCCGGCCCACCGGCTCCTTCGATTTGCGGCAGTCCTCGAACTGCTGGAAATGGCTTTGCAGCCGCGTCAATTCCTCCGAAATGTCCGAATGGTCGGCAAACAGGACGATTTCCTTCAACAACCGTTCGTCGTCCGGCGCGGGTGACTCCAGACCGGCGCTTTTTATGCGCTCGATGAGCTGCTGGCGGTAGCGCTCCGCCGTTTGCGGCGCGTGTTTTTGGATTTGTCCGGCACATTTTCGCAGGATGCCAACGCGCGCGGCCAGATCCTCCGCGAGATGTGCGCCCTCGCGTTCGCGCATTTTCACCAGGGCGGCCAGCGCCTGCTGCAGGGCCTTTTCCACAATCGGCCAGATGGTTTCGGCCTCGACCAGTTCCTCGTCCGTCTGGAAAACCCCCGGCGCGCGGACGATTTGATCCAGCGTCACTGCGCCAGACAGCTTCAATTGTCTGGCCAGGCGATTGAGTTCGGTCGCGTAAGCCTTGGCGAGCGGCAGATTGATATGCATGCGCGCCGACATTTTGCCTTCGGCGGCGTGAATAGAAATCCGCGCCGTCACGCGTCCGCGCGCGATGTGGCGGTTGATCGCGTCGCGCACCGGGGCTTCGAGCATTTCCAGTTCGCGCGGCAGGTTCACGGAAATTTCCGTCTGCCGGCGGTTCACCGCGCTGAGTTCCACGGTTATTTTGAAGCCGTCCCGCGCGCATTCACCGCGCCCATAGCCCGTCATGGATTTCATTGCGGTGAATATGCAAAAAACCCGCGCGTCAGGCGAACAAATTTTCTTTTAACAATTGTAGGAGCCGACGTAAGGAGGCTCACTTCAAAAATGAAAGGGTGGTTTGAATTTAATCCCCAGGAAATCCTCCGGCTCTGCCGGAGGACCACCGAAGTTTGACGGTTCCGGGAATATACCGTCTGGATGCGATCCCAGCTGGACGATCGATGATCTCCCTCTCCTCTGCGAAGTGGAGGAGAGGGCCGGGGAGAGGCGGCGCGTGGTCTTTTGCGAACCCCTCTCTCCGGCTCTCTCCCCGCTTCGCGGGGCGAGAGAGACGAGGTCTGAAGTCGTGGATTGAGATCGGCGTGTCGGTTGACGCCCGAAGGGCCATGCGGCCTTGGGCCGCTCCACCTCCCTCAAGCCTCCGGCTTTGCCGGAGGTCGCTGACTTTTCACCGCAATAATTTCACCGCATCCCAAATTTGCCGGTTCACACAAACTCGAAATCCACATCGGGAAAGGTCTTTGTCCGGCGCCGGTCATTCGTCAGGTGGGGAAGATTCAAGACCGCCGCCTGCGCGCGGATGAAAAAATCAGGCAGCACGGGATCGTCGGAATCCTTGCGGCGATATTGGCGGAACGCCATGCCCGCGCGCCAGGTGGCATCCGTATCCAGCGGGATTTTTTCAAAATCACGCAAATCTTCTTCCACCGCCTCGCGCGTGCGCCCGCCCGCCGCGAGTTCGCCATATGTTACAGAACTGACCGCGAGCTGCTCGCGTTGAGCCCAATGTTCAATGGTCTTCACGCAGGCACGATGGTGCGGATGGTTTTTGTCCAGCCAGGCAACGATTACCGAAGTGTCCACGAGAATCACGGACGTGTCCTCCGCAATAATTCTTCACCGGAAATATCTCCGTCCCAGGTTCCGGCGCGGGCGCGGATGTGTTCCACAATGGCGTTGCGTGCCGCTGGGTCATGGCGGACATAATTTGCCGCCGCCTCGCGCAAAACCTCGGTGGGATTGGTTTTGGCGGCGCGGGTCTTGGCGCGGAAATCCCGCGCCAGCGATTTTGGCAAACGAATGGTAAGCGTCTCTGTCATACACAGACTGTAACACGATGAGGCGAGGGGGTCAAGCCCGCAAAAATTTCAACGCATCTCGAAAATCTTCCGGCAGCGGCGCTGCAAAGCTCATTTCCTTTTCCGTGCGCGGATGAATGAATGAAAGCTCGCGCGCGTGCAGCATCACACGCGGCGCGGCGTAATTCGTCAATTCCTTCAGCCGGGCATTTTGCCGCGCGCCGTAGGTTTCATCGCCGACGAGCGGATGGCCGAGAAATTGAAAATGCACGCGGACCTGGTGGGTGCGGCCGGTGTGAATTTGTGCCTCAACGAATGTGGCGGCGTTCAATCGCTCGAGCACGTGATAACTTGTGTGCGCGGCGCGGCCGGTATCGTCGTCGCGCGCCGCCATGCGCTTGCGGTGCGATGGATGCCGGGCGATGGCGGCGCGGATTTCGCCGGATTCGCGCGCGAGTTCGCCGCACACGATCGCGTCGTAAATTTTTTCAACCTGCCGCCCGGCGAATTGCGCCGAGAGCGCGAGGTGCGTTTCGTCGTTTTTGGCGACGACGAGACAACCGCTGGTGTCCTTGTCGAGCCGGTGAACGATGCCGGGTCGCGCGACGCCGCCGATGCCGCTGAGCGAGCCCCGGCAGTGATGGAGCAGGGCGTTGACGAGCGTGTGTTCCTCGTGGCCGGCGGCGGGATGCACGACCAGTCCGGCGGGTTTGTTCAGCACGAGCAGCGATTGGTCCTCAAAAAGAATGGTGAGCGGAATTTCCTCCGGTTGGGCTTCGGCGGGCTTTGCCTCCGGCCAGTGGATTTCAATTTGTTCGCCGGCGCGCGGGCGGTGTGTGGGTTTGACCGTGTGACCATTGACGTGGATATGGCCTTGTTCAATCAGCCGTTGCAACGCGCCGCGCGAGGCGGCGGGAAATTTTTGGCGCAAAAAAGTGTCGAGCCGCCCGGACGGGAGCGATTTTTCGACAGTGAATTTTTCCGTGCGCGCTGACATTTCTTTCAGTGTGACCGGTGGCAAGTGACAGGGGACAGGAAATGCCAGGCGGGCGGCGGTTGGAAATTGTTCATGTCACTTGTCACACGTCACTGGTCACGTTTTTCGGTGTGTGCTCGGTTTTCCAGGTGAGGAGAAAAATCAGCCCGACGCCGGTGCAAATGGCGGTGTCGGCGACGTTGAAGGCGGGAAAATCAATGACGCGGCCGCCGCGTTGTTGCAGGTAAAAATAAAGAAAATCCACGACCGCGTGGCGGCCGGGCAGCAGGCGGTCGGTGAGGTTGCCGGCGATGCCGCCGAAAATCAGGCCGAAGGCAATCTGGCCGGAGAGCGTGTGCGAACTGAAATGATGGCGCGTGAGAAACAGCGCGATGAGCGCGAACAGGGCGACCAGGGCGAGCGCGGCGTTATTGCCGCTGAAGAGACTCCACGCCGCGCCGGTGTTGCCCCAGTGAACCAGTTTGAAGAAGCCGGGAATAACCGTCTTTTCGTCGCTCAAGTCAAGGTTGTGCAGCACCAGCCATTTGGTGAACTGGTCGAGCGCAAACACCACCAGCGCGAGCGCGGCGATGCCGCGATTGGATTTTTGAAAAATGGTATTGGCGGCGGCCATGGCAAACGTTCGCGTTAGTTTAGCCGAATGGCCAAAAATTAACCACGAAAATTCCCGGCCAGACAAGGAAGTTGGCGTGCAACCTGGCACAATCACCAACCAACGGGCCAAGTCGGTTTGGGGTCCCGCCTTTGGGCGGTTCGCGTGGCGCATCCTGTCATTTACCGCCTGAAGGCGGGACACCAAACGGTGGTTGTGCCCAATGGTGTTCGGCTCCGGAGCGACTCGGAATTTCCCTTTTCCCTTTACGCGGTAAAGGGCTACGATGCGCGCATGGCGCTCGTGCGCATTTTGGTGGACGGCTACAGCCTGCTGCACAACTGGCCGGAACTGGCTCCCGGCCGGCTGCGTCATTCGGCGCGCGCGCGCGAGGAATTGATTCATGTGCTCACGCGTTATCACGACGCGACGGGCACGCCGGTCACGGTTTTCTTCGACGGTTCAGGCGCACCGGCGGGAACGCCGCCACCGGAATCGAATCCGGCAGTTGAGATTTTGTTTTCGTGCGCCGGGCAGACCGCCGATGACATGATTGAGCGCGCGGCGCACCGGTTCCGCGCCTACGGTGAAGTGCTGGCCGTCACGGACGATGTTGCCGAGCGCGACACGGTCACGGGCCTGGGTGGCCTGGCGTCGAGTTGTGCGAATTTCATTCGCATGGTTGAAAATGCGCTGACGGAGTTGCAGGATGAATTGCAAAATTACAATCGGGCGGAATGGAACTGTTTTAACCGAAGTCACAAGCGCGATTTGAAATGAAGACACCAACGCACCAAAATCAAATGGTCCACCGCCCGTTCATTTTTGCGGTGCTGCTCGCTGGAATTTTTTTGGTTCCGGCGGGGCGGTCGCAACCGGCGATGCGGAATGGGGACAACCGTTTTCTGCTCATTTTTGACACGTCGTCGGACATGAAGCGGCGCTTGCCGGCGGTGCAAAAGGCGCTCAACGACATCCTGGCAGCCAGCACGAACGGGCTGTTATATCTCGGCGACAGCATTGGCGTGTGGACGTTCGACCAGGATTTGCGCCGGGGGCAGTTTCCGCTGCAACACTGGGATTCGGACAACGGGGCAGGGATTGCGTCGGACATCAACGCATTCATCGGCAAACAGCGTTACGCAAAAACAACGAGCTTTGATGCGTTGCTGCCGTTGCTGAACCGGGTTGTGCAGGATTCCGAGCGGTTGACGGCGCTGATTTTCTTCGACGGCAAAGGAGAAATCCACGGAACACCCTACGACGTTGGGATCAATCAAGCAATTTTCCAACAACGTCAGAGCGAACGGGAGAAGGCGCGATTGCCAATCATCATCGGGTTGCGCTCGCAACGCGGCCAATACATCGGTTGCATGGTGAGCTTCCCGCCCCAGCCGGTGAGCCTTCCCCAGTTCCCGCCGTTGCCGCCGCCGCCCGCGCCGCCGGTTCCGCCGCCCGCGCCGCCGCCACCTGTGCGGTCCGTTGCAGTTCCGCCGCTCATTATTGTCGGCACAACCATCACCAACCATGTGCCGCCATCCGCGCCGAAACCAGTGCCGGCCAAGCCGCCGCCGATGGTCATAACCTCAACGCCAGCACCCGTGGTCACCAACGAGGTGAAACCACCGATCGTTGTGCCATTGATGCAAACCAGCGCCGTTCCCGCTCAACCCCAAATCGCCGTTGTGCCACTGACAACGACGAATGCCATCGCCGCCCCCATCGCCCCGCCGCTTGAAAGTTCCAACACCGGCCATAAAGATGCTTTGGCCATTGGTGTGGCATTTCTGGCGGGCGGTTTGGTGGTTTTCATGTTCCGCCGCGCCCGCAAGACCGGCGGCGACAAACCCGGCGACGGTTCGATGAAAACGGATTGATTCCGCCCGTGACTTTTGACCACGCGTCTGGAAAATTCCCGTTTATGAAAGCATGGATTTATATTTACGCCATCGTCTTTGCCGCTGGAATGCTGACGGTTTTGGCTGACGAAACCGAAACCAACCCGCCAGCCGGCGCAACCACGAGCATTCCCGCCAACACCAACGAAGTTGCCGTCCCACCGCCAATGACCGCAACGTCGGCGCCCGCGCCCGCGGTTGTCCACAAGATGAAACCACCGGCCGTTGTGCCATTGACGCAAACCAGCGCTGTTCCCGCTCAATCCAATATTACCGCTGCGTCCCTGACAGCGACGAATGCCATCGCCCCGTCGCCGATAACCACATCAACGTCCGCACCCGTGGTTGCCGGCGAAGAGAGACCGGCGAAAGACATGTCATTGATGCAAACCGGGGCCGTTCCCGCTCAATCCAACATCACTGCTGCGCCACCGCCCGAAAGTTCCGGGATCGGCCGGAAAGGTGTTTTGGCCATAAGCGTGGCATTTCTGGTGGTGGTGGGCGGTCTGACGGTTTTCATGCTGCGTCGCTCGCGCAACGCCGACCACGCCAGCCTCATCACGCGCGCGATGAGCGAGAACAAAGACGAACACAAAGACACGGGCAAGCACGAGGATAAGAAAGAGGATAAAAAATCTCCGCCGCCGATGACTTGAAATGTCCAATTCCGCGCGTGACTTTTGGCCGCGGGTCTGGAAAAGTTTGCGCCCATGAAAACAATTCATTTACTGTGTGCGCTCGGCCTTTTTGCCGCCGTTGCGATAGTTCAGGCCGAAGATGCCAGGAAGGAGGAGAAACCTTCGACCGCTTCGCCAGGCTTCACCGATCCCGCCAAACTCACCGAGAAGGCGCCCGAAACCTTCAAGGCGCAGTTCGACACGACCAAGGGGAAGTTCACCATCGAAGTCACCCGGTCGCTCTCGCCCAACGGCGCGGACCGCTTTTACAATCTCGTTCGTTCCGGCTACTTCAAGGACATCGCCTTCTTCCGCGTGATTCCCGGCTTCATGTGCCAGTTCGGCATCCACGGCGACCCGAACGTCTCCGCGAAGTGGCGCGCGGCGGCGATTCCCGACGACCCCGTCAAGGGCAGCAACACGCGCGGCACGATTACCTTCGCCACCGCCGGGCCCAACACGCGTACCACGCAGTTGTTCATAAACTTCGCCGACAACAGCAACCTTGATGGCATGGGGTTCTCACCCTTCGGCAAAGTGACCGAGGGAATGGACGTGGTGGACAAAATAAACGGCGAGTATGGCGAAGGCGCTCCCCGTGGTCGCGGGCCGGATCAGGGCCGCGTGCAGGGTGAAGGCAACACTTACTTGAAAAAAGATTTTCCGAACCTCGATTACATCAAATCCGCGACCATATTGTCGGTAGAATTGCCTGCAAAGAACGACCTAATCAGATAATTATTTATGAACGAAGTTGCTCAAATCAGCACCACCGAAGGCGAAATGGTCATCGAATTCTGGCCCGATGTCGCGCCCAAGACCGTCGAAAATTTCAAAACGCTCGCCAAAAAAGGCTTTTACGACGGCACCTGTTTTCACCGCGTCATCAAAGGGTTCATGATCCAGGGCGGCGACCCGCTGACCAAGGACCCGAGCAAGGAAGACCTGTGGGGCACGGGCGGGCCCGGCTACCAGATCAAGGCCGAGTTCAATGACCGCTCGCACGTGCGCGGCGTCATTTCCATGGCGCGCTCGAACAATCCCGATTCCGCCGGCAGCCAGTTTTTCATCTGCCATGGCGATCCGACGTTCCTCGACCATCAATACACCGCGTTCGGCAAGCTGATCAAAGGCGACGACGTTTTGGAAAAAATCGGCACCACGCCCACGCATCCGCAGGACCGCCCCGACAAACGCATGGGCATCATCAGCATCAAAATCGTTCCGCGCGACGCGGTGAAGTGATTTGTGGCCGGAACGGAGTGCGCCCGTCCTCGGGCGCAGCAACCGGCTTCATTCAAGCCACGGAAAATTTCCCCGCCGCCCGCCCATCCCACCTGGCTGCGGCCGGGACGGCCGCACTCCGCCAACGCAGAAAGTCAACTCCGGGGTCCGGGTCAGATTCCGTCGCGCCAGTGACGGTTACGAGCCAAACCGGCTCTGCGAATCCGATTCGACAACCGGCGTCCTTTTCTCAATAAATTCTTGTAACGGAAAAAAAATTTGGACAAAGTGCCGCGCTAAAACAATTTTGCCATGCTGGAATTTAAAAACAAAATTCTGTTCGTCGGTTACGGGGCCGTGGCGCAATGTGCCCTCCCCATCCTGGTCAAACACCTCAAGACGCCCTGCTCCAACATCACCGTCATGGATTTCGAAGACCGCCGTGGCGTGCTGGCGCCCTGGCTGAAGCGCGGCGTGAAGTTCGCGCGCAAACAGGTGACGCGCGAGAACATGGGTGCGCTGCTGGGCAAATATCTGGCGGCGGGCGACCTCCTGATTGACCTGGCCTGGAACATTGACTGCTGCGAAATCCTCCAGTGGTGTCACGACCGCGGCGTGCTCTACGTGAACACGTCGGTCGAGTTGTGGGACCCCTACGAAAACGCCCAGGGCGCGCCACCGCAGAAGATGACGCTCTATTGGCGGCACATGAACATCCGCCGCATGGCCGGCAAGTGGGCCAAGCCCGGCCCAACGGCAGTCATCGAGCACGGCGCGAACCCCGGCCTCATCTCGCATTTCACCAAGCAGGGCCTGATTGACATCGGCAACCGCGCCATCAAGGACAAGAAGGTCACCGGCAAGGCCGCCGACGAAATCCGGCAGCTTATCGCGGAACAAAAATTCAACCGCCTGGCGATGAAACTCGGGGTGAAGGTGATTCATTGCAGCGAACGCGACACCCAAATCACCAACCGACCGAAGCAGGTGGACGAATTCGTCAACACCTGGAGCGTCGAGGGCTTCCGCGAGGAGGGCACGACCACTGCCGAGATGGGCTGGGGCACACACGAGAAAGAGCTGCCGCCGCTGGCCTACGAGCACGCCGAAGGCCCGCGCAACCAAATTTGCCTCGCCCGCATGGGCATCAACACCTGGGTTTCCTCGTGGGTGCCGGACTACTGCATCCACGGCATGATCGTGCGCCACGGCGAAGCGTTCACCATTTCCGACCGGCTGACGGTCTGGGAAAACGGCAAGGCCATCTACCGGCCCACGGTGCATTACGCCTACTGCCCGGCCGATGTGGCCATCGCGTCGCTAAACGAGTTGCGCGGCTCCGACTACAAGCTCCCGGAGAACCAGCGCATCCTCGGCGACGAAATCACCAGCGGCTCCGACATCCTTGGCGCGCTGTTGATGGGCCACGCCTACAATGCATGGTGGACGGGCAGCGATCTCAGCATCGGCGAATCGCGCCGGCTGGTGCCGCACCAGAACGCCACCACCATGCAGGTCGCCATTTCGGTCATCGCGGCGGCCATGTGGATGATTGAGAACCCGGCCAAGGGCGTCTGCGTGCCGGATGACCTGCCGCACGAGTACATCTTGAAGATTTCCAGGCCGTATCTGGGCAAATGGATTTCCAAGCCGTCCGACTGGACGCCGCTCAAACACTACACCAATGCGTTCAACGGCCACAACAACCCGCAGATTGACCGGGATGATCCGTGGCAGTTCAAAAACTTCCTGATCACCGACGGAGACTGAGATGATACCGCGCCGCACACTGAAGAAACTGGCCGAACAACACGGCACGCCGCTGTTCGTGGTGGACCACGACGAATTGCGCCGCAACTACGCCACGTTCAAAAAACACCTGCCGCGCATCCAGGCCTACTATGCCGTCAAGGCCAATCCCGATCCCGCCATTGTCAAGACGCTGTTCGATGCCGGCGCGAGCTTCGACGTGGCCTCGATGCCGGAATTCCGCATCGTTTATGAATACATCAAGGACATGCCGGACAAGCAGCGGCAGGACTGGATTTGGGACAAGATCATCTACGCCAACCCCATCAAAGCCAACGAGACGCTGCAGGAACTGAACCCGTACAAGCCGCTGGTCACCTACGACAATTACGAGGAAATCCGCAAAATCAAGAAGCATGCCCCGCAGGCCGGTCTCGCGTTGCGGCTGAAGGTGCCCAACACCGGCGCCATGGTCGAGTTGTCATCGAAGTTCGGCGCCGCGCCCGGCGAAGCGGTGGATTTGATTCTCGCGGCGTACAAGGTGGGGCTGACCGTGGAAGGCATCAGTTTCCACGTTGGCAGTCAGACCACCAACTTCAAGAATTACGTCGCCGCCATCAACCTGGCCGCCAACATCTTCAAGGAAGCCAGGGACCGCGGCTACACCAAGATGAACCTGCTCGACATCGGCGGCGGGTTTCCGGCGCCCTACGACGACACGGTGAAGCCGTTCCGCGAGCTGGCCAGCATCATCAACCGCGAACTCAACCGGCTCTTTCCAAAGAACATCCAGATTCTCGCCGAGCCGGGGCGGTTCCTCTGCGCCACCGCCGCCACCGCCGTCTCAAAAATCATCGGCAAGGCCATGCGCGAGGGCAAACTCTGCTACTACATCAACGATGGCGTCTATCACACCTTCTCCGGCGTCATCTTCGACCATTGCCATTACCACATGAAATCGTTCAAACGCGGGCCGACCCAGATCTGCTCGGTGTTCGGCCCGACGTGTGACGCGCTGGACGTGGTTTCGATGGCGGAGGAACTGCCGGGCGACCTGCAACTGGGCGACCTGCTTTACAGCGAGCAAATCGGCGCCTACAGCCACGCGTCCTCGACCTGGTTCAACGGCTTCCCGCCCGCGACCGTGGTGCACATCAACCAGTGAAGGCTTAAGAAACGGTTTTGACACGAATTGCACGAATTGACACGAATTTCGGAGGGCGGAGCTCTGCGACGCCCAAATTTTTAGCCGCATCCGCCTACGCCGAAGGCTTTGGTGGACAGGAAGAACGCAAAGACCGCAAAGCATCGGAGTGCCGATTTCCAAATCGGCATCTGCGAGCTGTTTTAACGCTCAACCCTCAATCCTCAACCAACCACCAACCGTTTATCTCCGCTTATCAGCGCTGACGGGTGAAGATGAGCGGTTCAAAGCCTTTGAAATCAGTTTCAGGATCCGCCCCGCGTTTCGCAGTTCACATTCCCAAGTCCGCACCACCCGCCGGTCAGCCAGCCCCGGCTCGTGTCGGGGTTCACCACCCGCCCTCAGCTGCGTGGCGGCCACGCCGCTATACGCGGTTCCCCGCCAGTTTGCGCCGCCAGAAGGCGCGAATTGAGATTTACACTTGTAGGTATATTATCCTCCAGCCGCTCCCATTCAGCATTTGTTCCTGGTCGCCGACCCGTTCCGTAAAACCATCCATTAAACTGGCTGGACAGCGTTGAAACCGTGAAGTAAAATGAGTTTTGTTACTTGTGAACGCAGACCAACAACCTGCGTCTAAAAATCAACTCAACAGCTCAAACGCCATGAACAAAATTCAGCAAAAACTGCGATACCTGCTTGCCACAGCTCTCATGGGTTGGCTGGCGATTAATTCTGCCGCCGGTTCAGAGGCAGATTCATCCAATCCGAGCACCCGCAAATCACCCGACTGGCTCCGGAGTGCGGTCGTGTATGAAATCTCTCCACGAAACTTCTCCAAGGAAGGGGATTTCAATGCGATTACTGCCCGATTGGATGAATTAAAGGATCTGGGTGTGGATATTCTCTGGCTCATGCCGATCCACCCGATCGGCGAAAAGATGAAGAAAGGCTCCATCGGAAGCCCTTTCGCGGTGCGCGACTTTTACGCCATCAACCCCGACTATGGCACAACCAACGACTTCAAGCGACTGATCGCGGAAGCCCACAAGCGCGACATGAAAGTGGTTATGGACATCGTAGCCGGTCAAACCGCCTGGGATAGCGTGCTCATGGAAGAACATCCGCAGTTTTACCAGAAGGATGCGAATGGCAGCATCATCCCGCCCGATCCCGCTTGGACGGATGTGGCCGGGTTGAATTATACGAATCAAGATGTGCGCCGCTACATGATTGGAATGATGAAATACTGGTTGAAGGACTTCGGCGTGGACGGGTTCCGTTGCGATGTGTCCTCTACGGTGCCCCTTGATTTTTGGGAAGCCGTCCGGGCTGAACTTGAGAAGATCAATCCTCAGGTCATCATTCTCGCTGACGCTGGCGCCAAGCCGGCACTGCTTTATAAGGCGTTCGACGTGGATTCCTCCTGGGCCATGGTCTCCGCGCTGAACATGGTCATGAGCAGCGTATTACCGGTCTATCGCATGAAACAATCGTGGGAACACACCCAGCAGCAGTTCCCCAAGGGCGCGTTGCACCTGCGCTTTACAGACAACCACGAGGAAAACCGGGCGGTGGTGCGTTACGGCGTGAATGGCGCGCTCGCCGCCCAGGTGTTGATGTTGACGCTCGATGGCGTGCCGCTCTTTTACAATGGCATGGAAGTGGGTGATGCCACCGAGTCCACCGACCCGGCCTTGTTTGAAAAAATGCCGGTTTTTTGGAACCCCGGCGGACGCCCTCCGCTGCGCGACATTTACCGGGATCTGATCAAGCTTCGCAAGCAATACGCCGCGTTTTACAACGGGGACGTTGTCTGGCTTGAGAACACGACCCCGGGAGAAGTCGTTAGCCTCCTGCGACGGGATGCGAAGGATGAGTTCCTTGTCTTAATCAATTTTTCAAGCCGCCGCGTGACCGGGTCGGTTGAATTGTCAAATGCAGATGGCTTTGAGCTGGTGAAAATCAGCAGCAGGCCCAAACCTCAGGTTGACACCCGCCTCCCTGACTTTAGCCTCAGCGGCTACGAGTGGTTCATTTATCATCGGACCGTTTCCAAATAAAACCGTGGAGAAACCAGAACGGGCGCGATGGATCGCCCTGTGAGAACGGTCCCTTCGAATCGGGGTTGTCGAAAAAGCATTTCGTGGCCATGTGGCGAGATGCTTTCAGCGCTCCTCATTCAACCCGCACTGCGTCTCTGTGCTCCGCGATTCCCATCTTTAACCACGGCGTAAAGCCGCGTGGCGGCCACGCCGCCATACGCGGATGGACACGGATTGAAACCGTAAAAGGTGGGGCGAGCGTACCCACGAGCCATTCTCTCAACCTTCAACTCCTTGGCGCGGCGAGGCGGAGTGAAGACGGCTCAACTTTTCCAGAATCTGCTGCATGACCTTGTTCGGTTCGTCCTCTCCGCCTCGATCGGGGAGAGAATGGCCGGAGGTCAGGTGAGGGGTCGAACGCTTCTTGGCTTTCTGCAATTCACACTCCCAAATCCGCACCACCCGCCTGTCAGCCAGCCCCGACTCGTGTCGGGGTTCACCACCCGCCCTCAGCCGCGTGGCGGCCACGCCGCTATACGCGGTTCCCCGCCAGTTTGTTTTTCCAGAAAGCAGGTTCGTCAAATAGGTTGATTGCGCGAACGCGAACTTATAATTTTCAGGCCGAGCCGCGACATCATGAAGCTGCCAAAAATTGCATGGATCAGCGTGGGGGTGCTTTTTGCGCTGGCGAGCATAGCCATCCATTATGAGGTAAAAATTGGCTTGCACCAGCAACGTGGCGGCTCGGTGCCTGAGATGGGGAATGTCAAGGTTGGCCAGCCGGCGCCGGATTTTTCATTGCCTGATTTGTCCAGCAACTCTGTCACGTTAAGCTCGTATCGGGGACAAAAGGTCGTCTTGATGGATTTCTGGGCCACCTGGTGCGGGCCCTGCCGGATGGCGATGCCCGGTTTGCAGGAGTTGCAGGATAAATTCAAAGACCGTGGATTGGAAATCCTCAGCATTAATCAGGGAGAAACTGCCGAACCGGTCCGCAATTTCATCCAACGCAAGAAATACTCCTTCCACGTGGTACTCGACCAGGACGGGGCTGTCGGCGGCAACTATGGCGTGCGGGGCATTCCCACTTTGGTGCTGGTGGATAAAAAGGGAGTGGTGCAATGGCTGCGCGTCGGCTATTCGGGTAATGACGATGCGTTGCGGCAATTGCTGGAACGATTAACCAGGGAATAGTCTGCATGACCGCCATCCGCACTGAAAATCTCAGCAAGACGTACGGCCACGGTTGGAACCAAGAGGCAACCCCTGCGGTACGGATGCTGAACCTGGAGGTCAAGGAAGGCGAAATCTTCGGCTTCCTGGGACCGAACGGAGCCGGCAAAACCAGCACGATCCATCTGCTGCTCAATTTAATCCGCCCGACCAGCGGGTCGGCTTATTTGTTTGATCGGCCCGTGGCCGAAACGGAAGTTCACCGGCGATTGGGTTATTTGCCGGAATCAATCATCCTGCACGACTATTACCGGGGCAAAGGGTTGCTCGACTTCTACGCCGCGCTTTGCGGCGTGTCACCCAAGGCACGTCCGGCACGGGTGGCGGAATTGTTGAAGTTGCTGAACCTGGAAGATGCGGCCGGAAAAGTTGTTTCCAAATACTCCAAAGGCATGGTGCAACGAATTGGTTTCGCCCAGGCCATGTTGCACGACCCCGATTTGTTGATCCTGGATGAACCAACCGCCAGTCTTGACCCGGTCGGGCGAAAAGAGTTCCGCGACATCCTGCTTGAGTTAAAGCGGCGCGGTAAGACCGTTTTCATCAGTTCGCATATCCTTTCGGAAGTGGAAACGGTGTGTGATCGGGTGGCCATCCTGCAAAATGGCGAACTCAAGCGCGTGGGAACCTTGCAGGAACTGTCCGCCGGCCGAAGCACGCGGTTTGTGGTTAAAAGCCTTCCGGCTCCGCTGATGGAGGCGCTCGCGACCACGGCGGCCCAGGTGACTTTGGTGCAGGGACAGGCGACGATCAGTTGCCCGGACGAGGCGCTCCGGAAAACGGTCGAACAGTTGCTGCAACAGCACGGCGTCGAAATTGTGCGGACGGAGACCGAGACGCAATCACTGGAAGAAATTTTCTTTGCCACCATCGCCGCACCGCCCAGATTATGAAGACCATTTTCCTGATCGCCACCGACAGCATTCGCGCGTTGCTCCATCAGCGTTTGTTGCTCGGCCTGATGCTGGCGTCGCTGGCGTTGACCATCTTCTTCTCCATCACCATGTCGTCGGCGCGCAAAAACATAACGAAATCATTCAGCGACGATCAAATGACCAACAATTCGTTCATGGGAACCAATCAGATGAGCGAAGTGGACCGGCGTAAATTCCGGGAATCAATGGAAAGCGCCTCAACGACCCTTCAGGCGATGTTCTATCAGGTGGCTTCGTTTGGCGGCAGCATCGTGGCCTTGTTCATCTTCAGCACCGCGGTTGCTTCCGAGATTCGCAAAGGCACCATCCGTTTGACGCTTTCGAAACCGGTCTCGCGCACCCAATTTCTGCTCGGCAAATACCTGGGCGGGGTTGTGGTCATGGCGGCTTTCGCCCTGCTTACGTCGCTTGCCATCCTTATCTTCGCGCAAACCCAGAGCCTGGAATTGAGTCCTGTCATCAAATGGGCGCCGTGGCTGATGTTCTGCCGGCAGCTCATGCTGGGTTCGCTGGCCATGTTGCTGTCCCTCTTCATGCATCCCATCATCGCCTCGGTGCTGGCTTTCGTTGCCGGCAACGGCTTTTATTCATCGCCCAATCCCCTTTATTTCATCCTGCCCAGCTACAAGGATTTCAACGTCTTTTTCCAGGTCCTTCAGGGCAGCCTGTTGAACGTGAAGGATGTCGCCTGCTTGAGCCTGTACGCCGCGGATTTTGTAGTGATCATGTTATTGCTCGCCCTGTGGCGGTTTCGCACAAAGGAATTGGTGTAGCGGCGGTCTTTCGCGAAACTTTTTTAACCGCATCCGCCTACGCCGAAGGCTTTGGTGGACAGGAAGAACGCAAGGAACCCAAAGCAGGGATGTCCATTTCCACAGAAGGGAACGAAGGGAACAAAGACTGGAAACAGCCCTCGTTTCGTCGTTCACTTCGTTTGCTTCTGTTGGTTTCCATTTCTTGCCGCCCGTCCTCCGTAGCAAGGTATTGCGGAGGGTGGACAAAAAGGCGCAGAAGACGCAAATCTTTAACCACGGATGAACACAGATGGACCCAGCGCGGCCTTTGGCCGCAACCACAGATTTTGGACTGCGGCGGGAAGCGAAGCGCCACGCCGCTTTTGGAAGCAACCGGCAGTGCGGAAAGCGGTGTCGCCGCTGCGCTCCAGTCTTCGCTGCGCTTCGCCTCGGCAGGCTGCCACCGCAGTCCAAATCTTTGTCGTCCGTGCGCGAAGTTACAGGATTGTATTACAGATGGACACGGATGGTAGGCTTCATCGACTTTGAAAGAATGTAAGGCCCGGGCATCAGGAACCGAGGCTTCCGGGTGCGCTGGCGCGCCCGTCCTCCGCAGTAGCCTGCTACGGAGGGTGGAAGTAGCCAGTTATTAGATGGTGGACTCCAGGTTTTAGACGGGAGCGAACCGGGCGATCGCCGACCGCAGGGTCTCAAGTTCGAAAGGTTTGCAGATGAAGGAATCAATGCCACCCAGGGGGCAGGCGGAAGACTGAAATTTTTCAGGAAAGGCCGTCAGCATCACGACGGCCTGCTTGGGTGAGCGCCTTTTGATGGCAGCGGCCAACTGATCACCTTTCATGTCCGGCATAAAGTAGTCGGTGAAAATCATGTCGAACTTGCCGGGCTCAAACATGGCCAGCGCTTGGGGACCGCTTTCGGCCTCGTCAACGACATAACCGTCGTCTTGGAGAAGCATCTGGACGGTCTGGCGGACGAGAGGTTCGTCGTCCACGACCAGTATGTGTCTTTGCTGACAAGTGCGTTCGTTCATCATGGCCACAAAAGGGCATTTTCCGTGCCAGTTTTTTTACCGCCTGGCTTGGGCGTCGGCCATCGCTTTTGGGCATGTTGCCGTGTCCCATTTCTGGAGAACAACCGTGCTACAATCCGCCGATCCATTTTCACGCAAAGGCGCGAAGCCGCAAAGGGATTTAACCGCGAAATACACAAACCACACGAAACGGTTTAACCACAAAAGATCGCAAAGGGCACAAAGATCCGAAACCAACTTTGTTTACTCCGTTACCTTCTGTTCGATGTCTTCAGCTGAATCCGCCGCACCAGCCGTTCTGCGTCCTCTCCGCCTCGACCGGGGAGAGGATGGCCGGAGGCCAGGTGAGGTGTCGAACGCTTGGCCTTACACTTGAGCCTTTGGCCTTTAGAATTTAGCCATGCTAACTCGTGCTCCCAAATCCGCAGCACCCGTCAGTCTTGCCAGCCGATGGAAACTCATTAACCTGCCGTCATGCCCGAATTGAGTCGTTTCTATGGAATCATCATCCGCATTTTCACGCGGTTTATCAAGGCGAAGAAATCAAGGTGAACATCAACACTCTCGAAGTCATTGAGGGTGGCATGAGCCGGCGGGCGCAGGCGCTCGTCCTTGAATGGGCGGCATTGCATCGCACGGAACTGCGGCAGGCGTGGGACCTGGCCAGTCGCAATCAGGAGCCTTCCAAAATCCCGCCTTTGGAGTAGAATAAGGACATGAATCGGATTGTTTCCGCCGAACCACTGTCGGGCTGCCGGTTGAAGGTCACCTTCAACGACGGATTGAGCGGCATTTTTGCTGTCGAACCCCAGCGACGCGGCGGCGTGTTCCTGAAATTGCTGGACGCAAAAACCTTCAATGCCGTCACCGTCAATCCCGACTTCGGCTGTGTGGAATGGCTGGGGGGCGTTGACCTTTGCCCCGACACGATGCATCAGGCGATAACCGGTTCTGAATCGGAAAAGGAACTCCCTTTGGCTGCAGCTTTGCATGAAAAGGCAGAGCCGGCGAACAAGCCTTCCCGCAAACGGAAGAATTAAACCGTTTATTTGCGCTTATCAGCGCTGACCTGCCGCGACGGGCGCGAGCACGGCGGTTGCTGTCAGTTTGACCTCTGGCCTGCAAGAGCTTGGGGAACTGGCGAAGAGCTAGGATTTGGGCAACGTCACTCGCGTGTACCGGATGTGGCGGACGCGACTGGCGGATGCCTTCACTTCCGTCACCTCGGATGCCGGGTTCCGCGTGAATTCGAGGACTATTCCCATGCCCTCTGCATCGAAGCGGTCCGCTCCGCTTGGCAGGAAATGGAGCCAGGTTCCCGAACGCTGGCGGTTCGCCAGTTTTCCGTCGTGGATTTCGAGGTGAGCCACGATCTGAAGTTCCTCGCTCCAATAGTCGCCGACGTAAGCCGCGAGGCGGGCAGGCGTGGAATCCGACGGGTTCAATTTCGGCGCGTTGATGCCACGATAGAGCAGATGCGTAACCTCCCCGGAGTTTTCGCGGACAAATTCAACGGCCGCCCCGTAGGCCTCAACGAAGAAATTGGTGTCGGATATCGGCGTCATCTTGAACTTGTCTTCGCGGGTCGCCTGCGCCATGAGCTGATCCCCTTCACGCGTAATGGTAAGCAGCCAGCCGGGACGCAATCGGTACGTGCCCAGGAAAGCATCCCAGGTGGCGGGATCGGCTTTCACGGCGGCGGGCGGCTTGGCGGGCGATTGGGCGGGCGGCTTGGCGGGCGAATTGCCAAGGTAAAGGTCGGCGATTTTAACGGCCAGTCCGTGGGTGTCCATGTTGCCCGCGTTCGAGAGGATGGCTACCGCAAATCTCTTTTCCGGAACGCGCATCACGTAACTTCGGTACCCTGCCCAACTGCCTCCATGGCTGATCATCGGACTCCCGTGATAATCACCCAGGCCAACACCGAAGCCGTAATCCACCTTCGCGCCTCCGTTCAATTTTCCCGGCTGGTGCATCATCTCGATGGCAGCCTTTCCGCCGACGCGCGCGGTTTCGAAATTGAGCAGCCACCTGCCCATGTCTTCGGCGGTGATGAAAAGGGAGCTTGAGCCTTGTGCCGACAACTGGCTGTCCACCCGGTGGAATTTTCCCTGGTCGCGGGGAGCATAAGAATCGGCGCAGTTCGCCACGACCTCGGCGGGGTTGTCGCAGACCAGCGTGTGCTTCATCCCCAGCGGTTGGAACAAGTTTGCGTCGGTCCAGGCCCGAAACGATTGTCCCGTGACTTTGGCGACCGCAGCCGCCAGCAGGTTGTAGCCGGTGTTGGAATATTGGTGTTCCTCGCCCGGGGCGAAATCCAGCTCACGCTGGCGCCGGACCATTTCGAGGATCATGTCCAGGGTTATCGGCCCTTTCATGTCCAGACCCGAAAAGCGGAGCGTTTCCGGCCAATCGCGCAGGCCGCTCGTGTGATGCAGGAGATTCCCGATCGTGATCGGCTTCCCGAAATCCGGCACGTCGGGAAGATACTTTCGGATGTCGTCATCGGGGGAGAGTTTCCCCTGCTGAACGAGCATCGCCACGGACAGTCCGGTGAATTGTTTGGCGACCGAGGCGACATCAAAAGGCGTTTTTGGGGTGATGGGGATGCGGTGCTCGAGGTTCGCGTAACCGTAACCGTGCTGATACACGACGGCGCCGTCTTTGACGATCACGACGGCGGCACCCGGCGAATCGGCTCGATCCCATTGGGCGAACAACTGATCGACTTTCGCGGTGTCCCGGGCACGGACATCGCCCGCGGCGGCGAGCAGGCAAATTCCCAGTGCGCTTGCCGCCAGGCAGCGGGAAGTGTTTGATCGTGGAGCAGTCATCTGGCGACGCATTGTAGGCAAAGGTCGCTGCCATTCCCAGCGCGAATAAGCGCGAACAACCTGACGGATGCTGGTGAAACCTGATCAACAGCCCAGCGCCCGCCGGATCCGCCGCACCAGCCTGTCCACATTGGATGTTCGATGTTCGATGTTCCCCAGCGTGTGAGACAAAATCTTTTACGCCGCTCACCGCGTGCTCGCGATCCATCGAAGTTTATGGTCCAGGTCCAACGACGTGAAAATTATCAGGCGGGAGAAGGCGGTGGTTTGGTTCAAATCCTGATAAATCATACGTCGCAAGCTGATAATCGCTTCCAGAATTACAGATGGTGGAAAGGTGATGCATGGCCGCGTTTATGTCCGGGATATAGCAAGCAGCATCGGGGGCAGTGGTCGGCGAATCGTATTCGCTGATGTAAACCAGATTTGTGCCAACCAGGGCCATTATCGGACAACCGCTATCTCCACCTATATGCGCCCGGTTTCCGTTGGTTCCCAGCCAGATGGCACTGTCATCATTAAAATAGACCAGGTGAAACATGCCATTATAAGCCGACATTTGCCAAAGTGCGGGCTTAACGGCTCGCCACTGGTCACAAACAACCAATTGAACTTGCCCGCTCAACCCCGGCAGGATCAATTCCGGCAAATAATTCGTATAGCCGAAGGGCAAGACGGTAAAGGGATGTACCGTAGGCGGCAAATCCGCATTCAAAATTCCCACATCCAGATCAACATTGGAAAGTTCAACCACTCCAATCAACCAACGCACCACGTTGGAACCTTGATCATCGATGAACAATAAATTCTGGTCATTGGTATTGCCGGCGCCGAGCATGTGGTCAACCGTTAGAATATGGCGTGGAGATATGGCAAAGAACCCTCCTTGCCCGGTTAATTTATAAGCATTCGTACCACCGGTGACGGCGGTGGCAAATCTTTGCGGTATGGCCGTGATTTCCCGTGCAAAATGCAACCAAAAATTCGTATTCCTGACCAAGGGTTGAGTCGTTGACCAATTCGTTGATGTGACATCCGCTGAATTTCCATCAGGATACTGCAACAAACACGGATTGGTTAAAAATATCGATTCCGCCCCATTATTGCCCAATGGGTTGGCCCCCCAGTGGTTCGTCTGAGCGATTGAATTTGTTCTTATATTAAAGGACAAATCCACCAGCGTTTGGGCTGAAAGGCAGATTGGGGAAAACAAGGCGAGGACCGATATAAAAACGCATCTATTCATGTTGCTGAACGTCTATGTTTCCCGGGACCAGCTGGTGACCATGCCCCCATCCGGGTTGATTGAGAGCGCAATCACCAGGAGGCGGCAAAAGGCTCTTGAAATGACTGGCTTCATTGATCGTTTCCATCTTATGCCTCTAACCAGCAGGAAACCAGCAGAATCCGAGCCACGCCGGGGCAACGTTGGCATCTCTCAACGGTGCATCCGGTGTGCCCGGAAGCGGTTTACAGATTATTTAACCACAAAGAACGCAGAGATCGCAAAGCCGGCCAGTCCATTTCCACAGAAGGAAACAAAGGGAACAAAGTTTGAAAACCGCCTTCGTTTGCTTCTGTTGATGTTCCTTTTCTCTGTGTTCTTTGCGTTCTTTGCGGTTAAATTCCCGTCGTGAATCGGGACCGCCTGACTAAAGCTCGTCGTTCGTGGAACATGTCGCGTATTCGTGGCAAACATACATCGCCAGAAAAAGTCGTTCGGTCCCTGTTGCGCCGAATGGGTTACCGCTTTCGCCTGCACGTCCGCATCCCTGTTATCCTCTCCGCCTCGCCCGGGGACTTGAGTTGCCTGGGAAGCAACGAAAGGAATTCGCCGAAGGCGGAGGCCCACTACGGGCCGAGCGAGCGGGCGCGAGCGAGTCATTGGAAAAAGGTGAGGTGTCGAACTCCGCGATTCATCACTCCCGACATCGTCCTGTCCAAGCACAAGATTGCGATATTTGTCCACGGCTGTTTCTGGCATCGGCATCGCGGTTGTCGGAACTGCACCACGCCCACGCACCGGCGCGAATGGTGGCTGGCCAAACTCAACGGCAACGCCGCCCGCGACAAGCTGCATCAGCGGGCCCTGCGCAAACTCGGCTGGCACCCGATGGTGATTTGGGAGTGTGAGACCGAAAAACCAAAGGGACTGGACCGCCTCGGCCGGAAACTCCCGAAACGGATTGGTTGACCCATTCCGCCATTCCGCGTCCACGAATCCGCGACATGACTTCGGAGCGGTTCCGTTTGGAAAAGATATCGGCCATGACTACAAGACCTTGAAGCTAATTCCGCCAATTTGCACGAATTCAATTCGCGTTAATTCGCGCCATCCGTGTCTCACCTCCGCCCGTTTCGCTTTGGTGAAAACGTCTGGCATCAACCATCCTCCTTTACGTCCAATGCAAAACAGGTTACGTGATGCCCGTTATGATCGTTCCACTCTCGCAAGTGCAGCTTCGACAGGATGAAGACGGCGTGTGGATTGCCAAATCCGCCCTGCTGCCCGGCTGCCACGCGCACGGGCGCGACCGTGGCGAGGCCACCCTTCGATTCCAACAGGCGGCCAAGGCGCACTTGGAAGCTTTGCTCGAAACCGGACGCCCCATCCCGTCCGCCTTCCGCGACAAATTCGTCCTCGCCGCCTGACCTGTGGGCAAATATCCCTCCTGGAACTGCCGCCAGCTTGACCGTCGTCTGCGTGAGATTGGCTGCGAACTCCTCCGCACCACCGGGAGCCACCGGCATTAAGTCAAAGGTTCAAGCGCTGACTCAGGGCGTCTCGCACGTGATGCATTTCCTCGGCTGTGAGCACGCCCAATCTGCGCTCCAGCTTGACAGTGGAAATGGTTTGAATCTGTTGTAAATGGAACGCACCCGGTTTCAAAAAGGATTTTGGAATGCCCAACTCCCAGCGATTGCCGCGCAAAGCGGTGGTGTGAAGCAGAACGGTGACGAGGTCAAGTTCATCGCTTGCTGGATTGCCAGTCAGCAACAAGGCTGGCCGCACCTTGGCAGCCATCCCGAAGTCAACCAGCCAGACCTCACCGGGATTGATGGCGGCCATCTTCGTCCTCCATGCGGTCGAACATCATCGCGCCTTCCTGTGCCGTCTGATTGCAAAGTGCCACATCTGGATTTTCATTGGCAATCGCCAGAAGCACGTCCCGGATGGCCCGCCGGTCGGCCTCGGTGAGCTTGGGCAATTCCTTCATGATTTCGAGCGCACTCATGCTGGCAATTTAACCGGCAAAACCGGAAATGTCAGGCATAAAGTTCAACCACAAAACAGGCGATCCACCTCGTGTCACCCGTCACTTGCCTGCCGAGCCGAAGCTTCGCCGCGAAGGAGGGAAGCGAAGGCTGGTCACCCGTCACACCCATCACCCGCCGCATCAGCCGCGCCAGCGCCAGTTCCGTGTCCCGGTTGCCGCGCGAACGAATCCGCGGCATGACTTCGGAACGTTTCGTTTTGGAAAAGACATCAGCCATACTTTAGCCTTTCTTGCCGCGCCATAGCTTCTGAGCGACGGCTGGAGCCTTTAGAATTCCCTGTCCACCATAGCCATGGCGACGGTGGAAGCCTTCGTTTCCATCCGCTTCGCCTTGGTGAAAACGTCAGCCATTTTAATTCAACCACGGATGGACACGGATTAACGCGAATTCCGTGAATTAATGCGGATTCTAAGCTCTTATTTAGGCATCAGAATTGCAGCATTCTGGGCTGATATGGCGAGGCGCAGCCGACGAGATGACGATTTGGTGGGGTTAATTACCGCATTGGCGGGATTTGCCTTGTGTGCCTATATATTCATTCCGGGCGTTCGCCAGATGGTTTTTGCGATCGGTTGGATTGCGCTCATTTTATTTGGGCTGGCGATTGTCGGTCTGGTTATCGTCGGCATCTTCCGGCTGGCAACGCCGGAGCGCAATATGCGGGGAATGACAAGTAACGTGTTTGCACCTCCCTCTCATGTTCCAGATCAGAAATGCGATGATTACGAATCAGAACCCGAACGACCATCCAAACCACCATCCACAGGCGGGCTCATCGAACAACTTCGTTCCATAGACTGGTTCCAGTTTGAGAAGGTAGTCGGGCACATGTATCTGAAGCTCGGTTACGACGTGACGAGGCGGGGTGGCGCAAATCCGGACGGCGGCATTGATTTGATCATTCAGAAGGACGGGCAGTGCGCCGCGGTTCAATGCAAACAGTGGAAGACGCGGGACGTGGGCGTCAAGACCGTGCGGGAATTCCTGGGAGCGCTGACGGATGCAGGTATCCAGAAGGGCAAGCTCATCACCCTGCGCGGTTACACCGGCGAGGCAAAGCAGTTGGCCGAAAAACATGGCATTGAGATTGTAAACGAGACTGGGCTGGCCCAGATGATTGAATCCACAGACGCCCGATTTGACCCGGAAGTATTTGAACTGTTGCATGACACGCGAAAGTTCTGTCCGAAATGCGAACGTGATATGGTGATACGAGTCGCCGGCAAAGGCCCCAATCCCGGCAGCAAATTCTGGGGCTGTTCGGGGTATTCGAAGGGATGCCATTACACAATGCCGATTAGCTGAATCATTCCAGCGCTCGCTGAATCCACAACCCCGCCTTTTACCGCTTCGCCTTGTTGAAAAGGCTTGTGTTCTATACTAGAACAACAATTTTGCACTGAACCTGGTAGCCTGGCTGCGCAATGGGACAAGTCAGCCAGAACCTTGTTGGCGAACGCGTGAAGGAAGCGCGTGCAAAAGCGCGGCCGCCACTCACACAGGATGAGCTTTCCAAGCGTCTTTCCAAACTGGGTGTTTCCATTGACCGTGCTGGAGTTGCCAAAATTGAAACCGGAATTCGAGGCGTTCTCGATGTCGAGCTTGTTGCCTTGGCAAAAGCACTTGACGTCAAGGTGACTTGGCTGCTCGGCGTGAAGGAGTAGAGCGCATGGCTGCTTTCTACAAAGCCACACTTGCCGACTTCCTTGCTCATTCTCCCGACGAGATTTTAGGATCGCTTCTGCGCTCCTATCAACACAATGAATTGCAGAAACGACAGGCCAGGGCTTGGGAAATTGAGATCGGAGTTCTCAAGTCAGTTTGTACTGATCTCATTCGCCTTGATCCGAGCACAGCGCAGTGGTCGCTTCTCTTGGAGTATCCGATTCCCCGGCGGCAGAAGCGGCTCGATGCTGTATTGCTAGCCGCGGATGTAATTTTCTGTCTGGAATTCAAGACAGCGGACAAAACGCACACGATACAACCGCAGCGGCAAGTGGAAGACTATGCGCTCGACCTTCGTGATTTTCACGAGGCGAGTCTTGATCGGCGAATTGTGCCCATCGTGATCGTGCCAAAAGCACCAGCAGCGACGAATTCAACTGACAAGGTTTCCGCCGATGCTGTTCGCGAAGTAAGGCTGGCAAACGCTTCTGACCTTGCCGCAATTCTTTTCGCTGCTTTCGAGGCGGAGCATCGCGAGGGTTTTGTGCCGATTGACCCAGCAACTTGGGACAACTCTCCGTATCGGCCTGTCCCGACCATCATCGAAGCTGCCGAGGCGCTGTTTGCTGGACACAATGTGCGCGAAATTGCGCACTCGCACGCTGGCGCGACAAATCTCACGATTACGTCTGATCGTCTTGTCGAGATTATCCAAGAAGCGCAGCGGTGTTCGGAAAAAGTCGTCTGCTTTGTGACCGGAGTTCCCGGCGCTGGCAAAACACTTGCTGGGTTGAACGTCGTTCACAATCCAGCACTACGCCAAGAAGGTCGCCCAGCCGGAGTCTTCCTGTCTGGCAACGGCCCGCTGGTGAAAATTGTCTCTGCAGCAATTGCACGCGACCACAAACGTCGCATGCATCAGACCGGTGGCGAGCGCACAGTTGGAGCATTTATTCAGAACGTCCACGTTTTCGTTCGGGAGGGACTGGAGAAAGCTGACAAACCACCGGTTGAGCAAGTGGTCGTGTTTGACGAAGCCCAGCGTGCATGGAACGCGGATCAAAACCGGAAGAAGAACGGACTGGAGGTTTCCGAACCGGAGACGATGCTCTCGATCATGGATCGCCACCAAGACTGGGCAGTTCTGGTCGCACTCGTTGGAGGCGGGCAAGAAATCCATAACGGCGAAGCCGGTTTAGCAGAGTGGGGCAAAACGCTACGTGAAAAGTTTCCAAAGTGGAAGGTCGCCGTCTCGCCGAAAGCGCTTGAACACGATGCCAGCAACGCGGGGCATCGCCTTTTCACCGACGGAAACTCTGGCTCGCTTGTCATTCAGACAGAGACATCGCTCCACTTGGAGGTAAATCTGCGTTCGTTCCGCGCTCGAAAACTCGCCGAGTGGGTTGATGCCGCTCTCGCGGGCGACGCGGCAAAAGCAGCAGCGATAGTTCCCGACTTGCGCGACTTCCCTTTCGCCCTCACGCGCTCGCTCCCAACTGCTCGCGAATGGCTACGCAAACACGCACGCGGCCAACAGCGCGCCGGGTTGGTGGCGAGTTCGGGTGCGCTTCGGCTTCGCGCCGATGGTCTTGAATTGTCGTCGGGGTTTCGGCAAGGAAATCGCGATTTGTTCGTTCATTGGTTTCTGGCCCTGCCGCCGGACATTCGCTCGTCGAATCAACTCGAAATCGCAGCGTCCGAGTTTGAATGCCAAGGACTGGAACTCGACTGGATTGGCATCTGTTGGGGTGGCGATTTTTCTTTCGACGCAGCAAACAAGGGATGGTTATATCGGAATTTCAGCGGCTCGCGTTGGGGCAATTTGAAGAACGAAATAGACCGCCAATATCTTCTCAACACCTACCGTGTTTTACTTACACGCGCTCGTCGGGGTTTGGTTCTCTGGATTCCACAAGGCGATATTGCAGATGAAACACGATTACCCAGCCACTTTGATTCCACGACGGATTATCTGGTTCGGTGTGGATTATCCTTAGCAGATTAAGTTTCGTGCGGGGTTGCGGGTTTGACGTACCTAGTATTTCAAGAAACCTGCCAATTGACGGAGAATTTCCTGGAAGATTCTTGTCTGAACACCCTGGCCGAGAATTTCAATTGCAGTGGCATAGTGATCGCAATCAATCTCGCAACCCATCAGGCGCTCGACTTCGGATTTGTGGAGCAACCGCAGCCCGTAAGCAGTTTCCACGAATGGACCGGTGTTGATTTTGTGGTATGAGCGAACAATCGTCGGCACTCTTGCTGATTCCCGGTTGATCGTGGTGAAACCAAATCCGTGGCCGAGTTTTGCGTGGCGCTGGTTGTGCCGACGTAACGCCTCAATGCTTTTGACAATCCGCTCAACCTCAAGTCGGTCCGAATCTGCCGGGGCGTCCAGAAACTCATTAACCGTTCCGGTGAAAGGAATCTGCGGCGAGCGGATTTGAAAACCCGGTTTCAACGTGGCAACCATGATCCATCGCTTTCGATCCTGCGGCTCGTTCCACTCGTTCAGCGGGTCGATGATGGATTCCGTGAGGGAGTAACCGATTTTTTGCAGATGTTGCGCAAGGCTCAGGCACGCCAATGAATTTCCGAACGCGGGCACGTTTTCGAACACGCATGCCGACGGCAAATGATGAGCCGCGATGTGTGCAACGCTGAGGAACAGATCGCCGGTGTCGCCCAGTTCCGGTTTTCCAGCCAAAGACTTCTTGGCTCGCCCCAGCGTTGAGTGGCTTGTGCAGGGGATTGAAGCAACCAGAACATCATGTGTAGGTAATTCACCGGCATGAATGCGTCGAATGTCAGCCTGATACAAAAACGCTCGCGGATGTGCCTGTTGCCACACGTCGGCGTACTTCGGCTCGATTTCAACGCCCGCGACCAGAACGAAATCAGCATTGCTGGCAATGGCCGTGGATAATGTCCCGCCGCCACAGAAAACTTCAATCGTCTTGAAAGGTGGCTTGACTGTGAGACCGCGCTGAATGTAAAATCCCCGCACCGATGGCACCACGTCGATTTGTTTGAAAGCAGCCGTGACTTTAATTTCTGGAAAACCGTCCAAAGGCGAGAGCAACAGCCGATTCGCAATATCGATTATCGGTCGTTCCTGCTGGGCTGAGATACGCTTCGATACATGATTATCAGCCAACAATGCAGGGCGAAGACGTATTCCATTTAGTCGTGGTTCGACAGTGAACCCCACTCCCGGTGTGAAACCCAACGAATTGAGCCGCCGCGATTCAATCCAAACGCGCGGACTGTGGCGGTTCTCGCCGAGTTTCAAAAATGAAATGAGTTTCATCAGAGTCAAATTGAAGCGATTGACGAGCGATTCGTCCACGGACGATGAGTCAAGATGTCGGTTGGAAGTTTTTGCTGCGACATAACGGCGAAATTATGCCAGTTGGCAAGCCCAGCGTCTGTGGACTATCGGCTACAAGATTTCCGACAGGAAATAGGAGTTCGGAGATGGGAGATCGGAGATCGGTGGCGCGGAGAGGAGAGGCTATTTGCCGGCGTCGGCGGAGACGGGCCACCCGATTTTTGCCCAGTCACCGAAACGTCTTGCACTGGCGACTTGCGGGCGGGTGGGATAGTTCTGGTTGGGATAGAAAATCAACAGATCCTGCATCAGGTCGTCGGTCGAAATGTTCACAAACAACACCCAAGGATTGCCGTCGTACTTTGCCGGGTCCGGCTTCCTGACGAATTCGTATTTCGGATACGCGGCAACGCCGGTGTCGGGTATGGCCGGGATGAAGTCCGGCACCAATTCCCCCAGCCTGCCCGGCGGAGCGCCATTTTTTGCCTGAAATTGTTTGATGGCCGCCACCAATGGCCTGCCCCGGACGGTGATGGCCTTGAAGCCCGCGTCGCGCATCGTTTCTCCCACGCCGAAGGCGATCGTCGTGACAACCAAAACGACTCCGCAAAAAATGGCGCCGGCTGCCAGTGACGACCAGCCGACCCTGCCAGTTCCAAACAAACGTCCCGCCACGGCAAAGGTGATGCGAACGACATTGTAAAGCCCCACGAGTAAAAGGTATACCAGCAGCATCCCTGAAATATTGTTGTACAAAATATCCGAGCCGTGGGGAGCAACTGAATACCAGCAGGCGAAAACGTGGAGAACGCCCACGATGGTGGAGATGAGCAGCGCTCCGTAAACCGCCATTTTCACTGGTGTTTGCGGCAGGTGCAGCCAAGCCATGCCGCGATATTGCACCCGCCAACCCGGATTTCAAGATGGAAACATCGAACATCCAACATCGAACGCCGAACATCGAACAGGATGGGTGACAGGTGACAGGGTAAGCCCCGAGGGTTGTGCATAACTTCGTGTGGACAAAAGCAGGACGCAATCTATTATCACAGTTAATCAGAAACGGACTCAGGCAGGAGCAGCTTATCAAGGCTCGTCGGGTGCATTGCCGTGCATCCCGTTGGTGAGGATATGTGATCGGTGCCTTCTGCGGGGTCAAACGAGAAAAGGTACACCCTATGAAACGCATTCTTTTTGCGGCGGTCGTTTGTGCTCTCACCATTTTTAACGCGGGCCCAACCCGGGCCCAGTCCCCGCTGGTTTCAACCTCCGGTCCATTTGTTGGAACGATGAGCGAAGGTTGGGAATCATTTCCCCGTTTTGGGGGAACGTACCTCGCCAGTCCCACCAGCATCATGGGCGGACACGCCACGATTGCGAACTCCATGATGGCCGTGTACCAGTCCGGGCAGGCCTTTCTGGGCACCAGCGGCACAGCACAGGTTGCCGACGGCACACAGGGGCTGATGCTCAATTATTTTGCTCAGACGGCCACCATCACCTGGAACACACCCATCATGGAGTTTGGCGGCTACTTCGCGGCCGATACCTCGTCCTATAATGGCGATCCGACGATTGTGACGGTCAGCTTTTATGGTCAATCGTCCACGCTACTCGATACCGAGATCTTTTCCTATTCCCACTCGGCCACCGGTGATGGCGGATTGGACTGGCATGGGTGGCTGTCCGCGACGCCGGTGTATTCGATTACTCTCCATGGTGATTTCCTGACCATGGATGGTTTACAGGCCGCCGTTCCCGAACCTTCCGTAACGGTCCTGGTGATCCTCGCGGCGGTTTTGATGGCCGGTTTTACCTCCATCCGGGCGGTAATAAGGAACGAGAGCAAAGGCCAGATGCCAGATTCTGAAGGCTAAATTTGGCAAACCCTGTTTTGGCGCCACACTGACAAAATCGGCCGATTGCGCCCCATCGGGTCCTGGGATAATTTTTATATCAGCGTGGTATGAGGACAAACAGCATCTTGTCGTCGTTACGGACTGCGATTTTCAGCGTCGTTCTTTGCGTTGGTTTGGGCGCAGTTTCGGAGGCGCAGATTTATAATATTCTCCACAATTTCGGCGGCACTGGCTACGACGGCTATGCTCCGCTGACCGACCTGGTCCTGAACGGCAGCACGCTTTATGGCACTACCGCCAGCGGGGGCACGAACTACAACGGAACCATTTTTAAGATCAATACCGACGGCAGCGGGTATGGCATCATCCGTAGTCTGACCAACAGCCCCAGCCCCGAAGGCGGCATGGTTTTAATTGGCAATACACTTTATGGCACGACGTTCACCGGCGGGTCGGCCGACAACGGAAGCATTTTTAAAATAAATACCGATGGCAGCGGTTACACCGAGCTGCACAGTTTTTCGGCGACGGTGCCGTCAACGTTTGGCACCAACAGCGATGGCAACCGGCCACAGGCGGATTTGGTTACGGACGGCACCACGCTTTATGGCACAGCCAGGTTGGGAGGAGCTGCAGGAAACGGCACCGTGTTTAAGATTAACGCCGACGGATTGGGTTTCGCTGTGATCAAAACGTTTCCAGCTACGTTTCTAGGCACCAATAATGTCAGCGGAAGTCCTTTGGAGCATGGAACCAACAGCGATGGCTCGCAGCCGACAGGAAGTCTGGTTCTGGATGGCACCACGCTTTACGGGACGACTTATCATGGTGGCATTTCGAATGGCGTTGTGTTCGCCATGCAAACGGATGGAAGCGGCTATACCGTTTTGAAATATTTTTCAGGTATAAACGGTATCGGCACGAACAGTGACGGAGCCGCGCCGGTTGCGGGATTGACTTTGGGCGGCGATACGCTTTACGGAGTCACGGTTGGCGGCGGGGTGGCCGGTTGCGGGAATATTTTCAAATTGAAGACGAATGGCGCGGGCTTCACTGATTTGCATGATTTTTTGCACAGTGACGGCGCATTTCCCCGCAATACCCTGTTCCTCGATGGCAGCACCCTCTACGGGACAACTGCGGCCGGTGGCTCTTCAAACTACGGCACCATTTTTATGATTCTGACCAATGGCGCGGGTTTTACGACGCTGGAAAATTTTGATATGGCCGTCGGCCTTCAATGCGATTCGAAGTTTGTGTTGAGCAGCAATACACTTTATGGAACGGCGGCAGACGGCGGCACCAATGGTGGCGGCGTGGTGTTTGGACTGACAGTGCTGCCGCAGATTCTGACCGGCGACGGGAACTTCGGCGTTCAGGCAAACGCTTTTGGCTTCGACATCACCGGTATTTCGAACCAAGCGGTGGTGATTCAGACGTGCACGAATTTGGTTTCGCCAGACTGGCTGCCGATCCAGACCAATACGCTTAACGGCGGTCCGGTTTATTTTAGCGACCCGCAATGGATAAATTATTCCGCGTGTTTCTATCGGCTGTGTTCTCCCTGATTTCACAAAAGCGTTGGCGTTTTTCCAGGGATTGGAGTGTTATGCCAGTTGGCAAGCCCATCGTCTGTGGACTATCGGCTACAATCTCGTTGGGGCGAAAGGGTGGCGGGTGGCGGGTGACGAGTGACAAGAAAGGCTCCCGCCTTCATCGGATTTCGGCGCGGCAAGGAAGGCTGAAGGCTGGGAATGGGAGATGGCCACGTAAAAGACTTTGTCTCACGTGGCATGCGGCGGAAAAGTTTCTGTCTTCACGTTGCCGGAGGCGCCATTTGCGCCTATGTTGGCAGTCATGAATTTCAAGGGGTTTGCGTGGCGGTGGGCAGGCGTGTGGCTGCTCCTCCTCGGGACGGGAGGCGCACCGGCCATGCCGTCCATGTCCGTGGGCACGACCGCCGGCGCCCCGGGAACCACCGACCCGGTCCCCGTGAGCGTCACGATTGATGTCAATGTGGTGTCGTTCCAATTCGATTTGTTGTATGCCACCAATTATCTCACGCCCAGCACGCCGATCCGCGGCAGTGCCCTGGCGGATCAGCAACTGGCCAGCGCCGTGGTGACGCCAGGCGTGTTCCGCGTTTTGGGGTTTTCCTTTTCGAACTCGCCGATAACAAACGGTGTGCTGGCCTACGTGCCGTTCGCCATCGCCAGCAACGCGCCCGACCACGACGAAATGCTGGTGTTAAGCAATATGTTGCTGGTAAACGCACAGGCGGTCGTGGTTCCCGTCACCGTCAATTCCAACGCCATCCTGAGCGTTACCGTGCCCCCGCAGTTCAGCGCTATTTTTCCCACCAACGCGGGCGCCATGCATCTGGACCTGACCGGAACCGCCGGCCGGGTTTATGTCATCCAGGCAACCACGAATCTCGCCGTCCCGCAGTGGAGCCCGCTGGCCACGAACACGGACGTCACCGGGGTCTTGCCGTTTGACGATGTTTCCGCCGGCGCTTTCTCAAACCGTTTTTACCGCGCCGTGTTCGATCACTGACGGATTTGCGTCTTTTGCGTCTTTTCGCGGCTGGAACGCGGCTCGCGAGGATGTTCGGCGCTTGACAGCAAGTATTCCTTTCTGTCAGGATACAGTGAGGATGAGCGAGACCCTGAAGCAATCTTCTCTCGCCGGCGCAGCTTCAATAAACGGAGCCGAGTCAAGGTCCAGATTCCCGTCAGTTCAGTCAGAATTCCGGTTTGAATTCCTGCGATGCAACTGAAATGGAAATCCGACTTCGCTGCAATATCTGCCTGGGCAAGCACCTGTCTCTTTCTAATCGCCTGCCATCCGGCGCTCGCCGGAAATTATGTGATTGCGTGGGGCGACAATTCGTATGGCCAGACAAACGTCCCGGTGGCGGTCACCAATGTGCAGGCGGTTGCTGCGGGATTCGGCTTCAGCCTGGCCTTGCAGGGTGACGGCACCGTCATCGCGTGGGGCGGGCGTGGGGCAACCAATGTTCCTGCCGGATTGGGCAATGTGGCTGCGATTGCGGCCGGATATGGACAGGGACTCGCATTGAAAAATGACGGCACCTTCGTTGCGTGGGGAGGCCCGGGCTATGGCGGAACGGCCGTAACCAATGTCCCGGCAGGGTTGACCAATGTCGTGGCCATCGCCTGCGGAGCGGATCATAACCTGGTACTCAGGGGCGACGGCACCGTTTTTGCCTGGGGCCTGAATTATGGCGGCCAAACGAATGTTCCCGTGGATTTGAGCAACGTGGTTGCGATTGCGGCCGGTTTCAGTTCGAGTTTCGCCATCAAAACCGACGGTTCGACCTGGCTCTCGGGCAGAGCCACCAATCAGGTCAACACCTTTTCTTCCAACGTTGTGGCCGCCGCCGTTGTGGCCGGCGGCGAACAGGGAATTGCCTTGCTCGGAAATGGAACCGGCGATGCGTGGGGGTTTCCTTACGGAACCAATACCGTGGTCATCTCGAATGTGACGGCCGTTGCCAGTGCCTGTCCATTCAACCAGGCCGGCGCCGTTTGGGCCTTGCAAAGAGGCGGGACCTTGGCCGGCTTGGGTTACAACGCCCAATTATCCGGACCGTCCCCCTATCTTGGACAGACAAATGTCTGGATGAATCTTTCAAACGTGCTGGCCATTGCATCGGGCTACAGCCATCACTTGGCCATCGTCGGCGACAGTTTGCCCCACCCCATTGAGCCGATGTTGAGCGCGGGCTTCATTAACGGTCAGTTCATCATTTCTCAACCCACCTCACTCGGAAGGGCGTATCGGCTCGAATACGACAATACCCTTGCGGACAACTGGCAGATGTTTCCGCCGGTTCCCGGCAATGGCACCACTCAAGTTCTCACCGACCCGAATCCGCCGGCTTCGCAAAGGTTTTATCGCGTTCATGCCGGGCAATAGCGTCGCCGCCGGATTCTTTACAGCCGGCGGAATTTGGCCACGCAGCAGCACGGCCCTGCCATCCGTGTTTATTCCGCCGTCGCCGAGGATGGCTGACAGGCCGTGGTTGATATTCTTTGTGTCTTTGTTTCTTGGTTGTTCAATTCCTCCGCGTCATCCGCGAAATCTGCGGTTAAAAAATTTGGGCGTCGTGGAACTCCGCCCTCCGTAATTTCTGTCAATGCTCTAATTGCCGGTTGGGTTAGCGTTCCAGATCTTGAGGTTGAGATCTGCCGGGCCGGGATGCTCGAACGGGCCCGGAGTCGGATTCGATGCGTTCCTGCTTTGGCCGAAGTAATCGGTGTTGATTCGAATCCGCGCACCATCCGGTTGTTCAAAAGGAGCATCGGGGATGATGGCCCGGCCGAGCAGTTTGGTCGTCACGAGTTTGCGGGTCCGCTCCGTGCTCCAGTCCGGGTCGTGTTTCATGAGGAGGTGGAGGCCATCCGCCTCCTCAACCAGCCTGGGCGCCGGAACAAAGTCCGGTTGGACGAGCGCATTCGTTTCATGACTGGAAGGCATGGCCCCATTGAGAAAAACATTGCCGTCCATCCACACGGGCAGTTGAGCCTTGTCGTACCGGCGCAAATCTTCGCGGCCCACGAACAGGTTGTTGTAGTAGCGGTCATCACCGGCCGGGTTGTCGTGATAACCCGCGACCTGCGTGGAATGCGCCTTGAGAAACGGCGTCTGGCGGCCGTCGTATGAGACCAATTGGATGGTTCCGGCGAACAGGTTGTGAACGTAGGCGCCACCCTGTGAACGGTCCATCAGCGACGAGCGCGAGAGGAAAAGGTTGTTGTCCATCAGGAACGGACCGTGGTCCACCTCGACCAATACATCGGCTTCATTGTTGTGGAAGAGATTGTTCGAGACGCGCGTGCCCTGCGCCATCCAGTCCAGCCACAGCCCCAGGCAGGTCCGGTAGATGTGGTTCCGGGTGATTTGAACATCAACGGCGCCGTGAAATTTGATGCCCGCCATCTCCGCGCCCGAAAACAATTTTCGGACGTGAATGTCATGGATGGTATTGCCGGTGACGGTGCTGAACGCCGCGCCCAGGCTGCCGACGATGCCCGCCTGTTCGCAATGCGAGATGGTGTTGTTGCGGACGAGGTGGTGGCCGATGTTTTCCCTGGACCAGCCGTTGGTGAGAGCATGGTCAATGGTCTTGACGTAGCCCTCGGCGGTATTGGCCGACGTGTTATCCCACTCGTCACCGTATTTGCCGAGCGCAATGCCCGAACAAATGGAGTAGCGGATCACATTGCTCTCGATAATCCAGCCTTTGCTCCAATGCGTGCCAATCAAACCGATCTGCTCGGCTGTGGGCGGTGCCCACGGGGTGGCCGCCGCCTCCAGGGTGAAGCCACGCACGGTGAGGTAATTAATGCCGGTCTTTTCCGGATAGAACACGGTCCGCCGCACATTGATCTCCACCAATTGTTCGTTCGGGTTGACCCCTTTGAACTGCGCCCAGATGGTGGTTTTCTCCTTGTCCACCTGGCCGAACCAGAGTGCGTTGGGGGTCATCGGTTTCAGGACCTCGTCCAGTTTGGCCGCTTCGGTCAGCCACCCGCCATTCAGATAGACCGCGCCGGTGTGATGTTCCCGGCCCCGGGCCTCGAACCAATCGCCGTGGATGAGATCGCTGTAAGGATTGAAACTGCCGAAGAAAGAATCCGGCAGCGTCACCTTCCAGACATCGTCCTGGACCTTCACCCAGTTGGTGACCACTTCCGATCCTTTGATCGCGACCGGCTCACCGGGCGCGGCTTGATAGACGATGCGTTTCCGGTCCGATTTGCCTCCGCGCGGCGGGCTGATGCGTTCGCGATAGACGCCCTCATGCACCGTGATGACATCGCCCGGCTGAGCAACCCGGGCGGCGGCTGAAATGGTCCGGAAAGGCCTGGCCGCCGTTCCCTCATTGTGATCGTCTCCCTTGACGGATACCTGAAACTCCCGCGCGCCAAGGGCCTGGACTGTCAACAGCCACAGGAAAATAACGATGCCATTTCTCATGATTTAGAATGATTTGAGCCAATTCATCGGTGTATGAACAGTTTGGAACAAGCCTGGTGGCCAGCCAAGGCGCGATTTTGTTGCGGGAGGCCGGTTTGGGGAAAAAAGTCGTTGGTCGGTTGAGGGTTGATCCGTCTTCGCCAAGGCTACGACGGGACAAGAAGTTGAGCGTTGAGAGTTTCTTTGTGTCTTTGTTCCCTTCGTTTCCTTTTGTGGAAATGGCCATCAGCGCTGATCCATCCTTCGTCCCACAATGTTGGACTACGGAGGACAGGTGAGCGGGAATGAGCGGTTTACTTCGGTTCTTGGTTCCCGGATTTCGGGTCTCGGGCGGCTCGCGGGGATGCTCGCCCCACCTTTGCGTTCTCTGCGTTCTCTGCGGTTAAATCCGTCCCGCATTGCAAGATCCGTGGTTAACTAACGGACGCCCCGGCCCGGCTACGCCACAGGCTACGCCGCGGCAAGCAGTGCGTCCCCACCAGAAAATTGGCGGCGATTAGCGCAATTGATGTAAAAGCGTTTCTTTGTGTTGACCGATGACCGAATTAGTTGCTGCTGCTCGTGGCTAACTGCACTTCCAGTTGGTTGTCCACATTCCCGGCGTGCGCGATCCGATTCGCGATTTCACCGATGAGACGTTTTTCCTCGGCGGTGTTGACCGGCCCGCACAGGATGACCCGGCCATCAATGGCGGTGATCTTCACGTTTTTGGCATTCACGGACATTCTGCTGTCAGCGATGATTTTTTTGCGAATCTGCGCCGCGGTGTTCACGTCGGTCTGGCTGTTGCCCCGCTCAAGCGTGGTCAGCGTGCTGCTGTCGCGATCACGAACATTTAGCCGGGTGTTGTCAGCGTCGGTCGTCGCGTTGGGGTTGAACCAAGGCTCAACCTTGTAGGCGTGGTACACGCCGCCGGCATAACCGGGCTGGCTGAAATCGGGCCATTGACTGGCTTTGAAATGCGGTGAATTGGCCAGCATCTCCTTGGAGGCGTCAAGCTGGAGGGTGTCATGTTCCGCATTGAACCGGAGCGCGGCGGGTGGCACGGCGCTCAACTCGTCCCCCAGCCCGATGTATCCGCCGGATGAAATGATGACCGCAACGATGCGGCCCGCCGATAGATCCACCATCAAGTTCTCCACCTTGCCGAGTTTCTCATCCTGCAGGTTCTTCACCGGCGTGCCCATGAGCCGGCTCGCCTTCTGGACATAACCCAGCCGCGACCACGCATTGTTGACTCGCCTCTCATTTGAGTAATATTCCCGCGTCCAGGTTCCGTCCGGGTTGCGGGTTGAAATCCAGTTGTTGGTTGTCTCCAAATTGCCGGCTGTTTCCACATTGCTTGCCTTGTCCACGGCGCGCGCTCCATCCGTATTGATTGATCCATCCATATTGTGGGGCAAGGTTGCGGCGACCGTTCCATCCAGGTTGGGATTCCTATATCCGTCATTATCGGCAACGAAATATGGTCGTTCGCCGTAATAACCATAGACTTCAGTCACCCGATTGGACTGCGTGTCTTTGTCCCACTTCGAGGTGTCAAATTTGAGGGCCGCCGCGAGTTTCGCTTTGCTGGCGTTCAGATGAAGGACTTTATCCGCAGCATCGAGATGCAAGGCTCCCGGCGGCACCGCGGTGAGCGTATAGCCAATGCCGAGAAATCCACCGGTGGAAAGAATCACCTGGACGATCCGTCCGGACTCCACATCCACAGCGAGGTCTTTCACGTTGCCCAGTCTTTCGTTCTGATAGTTATTGACTGTCATTCCGATGATGTCGGTGGCCTTGGCCGCGCCGTTCAGCCGTTCCGAGCGTGCCCGGGTCATGGGTTGTCGGGTGGAGCCGGTTTCAGCCGTTCTGGGACCAAGTGTTTCCTGGGCCAACGCCGAGAACGACAGGAGAAACGCGGCGGACGCGCTGGTAATGATTTGTAATTTCCGTTTCATATAATTTTTTCCGTGTTTATTTTTTCCGTAAGGAGGTTTTCCTTTGTCTCAGCTTTCACAATAGGCGGGAAACCTGACGGGGGCTATGGGGTGTTACCCTACTGAAGATTTCGTGAACGCAAGTGACCTCCGGACGCGATTTTGCCACGGGAAGCGGTTTGGGGAGACCGCGTAAAGTTGTGCCACGCGGCAGGCCGCGTAAAAGACTTTGTCTCACGCGGTGGGGAATATTCAACATTCAACATCCAACATCGAATTGTCAGAGGGGGAATCAGGAGCCTCGCCCCACCTTTGTGTTCCTTGCGTTCTATGCGGTAAAAAAAACCGTTCGCGTGGTTCGCGTTTTTCGCGGTTAGGAATTGGGGCTTCGTGGAGATCGGCCCTCCGAAATGGACTCGCTCGCGCGCTTGCGGTTCAGGTGTCCGGCGGGTTATTCTGGCGGCACGTGAGCCCAACCCGGATTCCACGTGATCGCCCGGGGACATCGTCCCGGGGCGATGTGGCCCGGTCACCGGCCTTTTGCCAGTCATTTCCAGCCGCCAGGAAGACCGCCATCCTGCTCTCCAGCATTGCGCTCTGCGCCTTCAGTCATCTGGCCGCCGCTCCGGCCCCCGATGATTCAACCGCGCGCACAAGCCGCTGGCAGGAAGACCTCGACTTTTTCGCCCGGCAACTTCCAGCCAGGCAAATAGATTTTTCCCAGCTCATGCCCGGGGACAAGTTTGAGCGCTCCGTTGCGGAACTGAAGCGTGAAGTTCCACAGCTCTCCGATCAGGATATCCTGTTTGAGTTGATGCGCATCGTGGCCGGCCTGGGTGTGGCGCATACGGGGGTGGCCTTCGGATCCATCAAGGATTTTAACGTGCGCACGTATCCCGTCCAGATGCAGTGGTTTTCCGACGGGCTGGCCGTGGTGGCGGCGACGCCGGAACATCAAGAGGCGCTCGGCTGCCGCGTGGTGCGCATCGGTTCCTTGACGCCGGAGCAGGCCGAAGCGGCGGTGGCGCCTTACATCCCCCACGAAAACAATGCCTGGCTGCACGCCCAAAGTCCCCGATACCTGAATTTGGTGGAGTTGATGCAGCGCGAAAAAATCGCCGACGCCAACGGTCGCCTGCAGTTGACGCTGGCCAAAGCTGGTGGCGGGGAATTCACGCTTGAAATCAGACCGGCCGGCCGGGGCCAAAGCAGCCGGAAGATGGTGAAAGCCGACGACGCCCTGCCGATTCCAGCCGGGTTGAAACGCAAACATCCCGGAGCCTCCTACTGGTTTGAATACCTGCCGGACACGCAGACGCTCTACCTCCAATACAATAAATGCGCCAATGAAACCAACAACCCGTTCACTGGTTTTGCGAAGGCGCTGTTCGCCTTTGCCGACGCGCACCCGGTCCAGCGTGTGGTCGTGGACCTGCGCTTCAACGCCGGCGGCAGTTCCAGCATCGTGAAACCCCTCGTGGAGGGTTTGAAGTCACGACCGGCGCTCAATGCGCAGGGACATCTCTACGTCCTCATCGGCAGCCAGACGTTCTCTTCCGGGGTGTTTGCGGTGATGGATTTCCGCACTGACCTGCACGCGCTTCTCGTTGGCGAACCGACGGGGAACAAGCCCAATCATTATGGGTTGCAGCAAAACTTTGCGCTGCCGAACTCAAGGCTGATGGTGCATTACTCCGCAAGGCATTTCCGGCTGATGCCCGATGCCGATCCGCCAACGGTTGAGCCGGACATCATGGCGCCGACGTCGCTGGCGGACTTTCTGGCCGGCCGCGACCCGGCTTTAGCCGCCGCGCTGCGTCAACCGTCGCAGTAAATTTGTGTGCTTCCGCCTGCATTCCAGTTCGGCGCGACAAGCTGGCGTGGCAAGAACGGCTGAATTTTGAATGCCAAATGCTGAAGGCTGAAGGGCCGCATAAAAGACTCCGTCTCACGCGGTGGGTCTCGCGTCTCGGATTTCGGGTCTGGGGATGGGAATTGGGAGCCGGAATTAATCCGGGGCTGCTTTTGCGCTCTTTGCGCCTTTTTGCGGCCAACAGTGGTTATTGGTCGAAACAATCAATCACGGTTTTGAGCCAGATCAGTTCCATCCCAATCCGTTGCGGGGCCAGTTCCGGCGTCTCCTCGTCATTGGCCATGAGAATTTCAATGCAAAACGCGAGCAGCGGCTGCTGGTGATATCCCAGGAACATCCGTTCCACTGTCTCCCGCCACTCGAATTCCGAAACGTCTTCCAGCTTTTCCAGCATCCGGGTGTTCGCCGCCTCGGCAAGTTCAATGATTTTTGGGCGCACGGCTTTCAGTCGTTTGCCCCGGGTGCGGGCCGCCGCCTCCCCAATCGTGGCGGCCAGCGGAATGAGCTGGCTGTTCGCTGCTTCCTGACCGAGTTGCTCATCGCACACGTGCAAATAAATGCCCAGCGCGGGCTGTTCCTCGAAAAATTGCTTCATCAGTGCAAGGGCCTCGTTCTCGCCCAGCGCACACTGGCGTTCCCAGACTTCAATGACGAGTTGCCGCGGAATCGTATTCATGGAAAAGGCAGACCGGGTCCGGCCGGCCATGACGCGATTTTGCCACGGCAAACCGGTTTGGGGAGAAAAAAGAATTAAGAATCTTTGGTCAAATTGTCTGTGGACTATCGGCTACAATTTGAACAAAGGCGGGAAGCGAAGGCTAAAGGCTCCCGCCTTCATCGGATTTCGGCGCGGCAAGGAAGGCTGAAGGCTGAAGTGAAAGATCGTGTCTTTGCGTCCTTTGCGATCTTTTGTGGCTGATTCATCTGTACTACAATGACGAATATCTTTGTTTTCTTGGCAAAGAATTGGTCGCGAAAGAACGCAAAGAACACGAGAGAAGTAGCTTACATCTTTGCGTTCCTTGCGTTCTCTTGCGGTTATTCCCTGTGGTTGCGGCATAAGCCGCGCTGGGTTTATCCGCGTCCATCCGTGGTTGAAATTTGGGCGTCGCGGAGTTCCGCCCTCCGAATTCGCGTCAAAGCATTTTTTCTTGTGCGGTTTTTCCGGCGGCGGGCATTACCTTATGAAACGTGATGACTGACGATGCCGAATTATTAAGCCGCTACGCCGCCGACCAATCGGAGGATGCCTTCGCCGAATTGACCCGGCGGCACGTGGACCTCGTGCATTCCGCCGCGTTGCGGCTGATGAACGGCGACCTGCACGCCGCCCAAGATGTGACGCAGCAGGTATTCACGGAGGTCGCCCGGCAGGCGAAACGGCTGAGCCGGCATCCCGCCCTGGTCGGCTGGCTCTACACCACCACCCGGCAAATGGCGTTGCGGATGAATCGAACCGAGCAACGGCGCCAGGCGCGCGAACAGGAGGCCAATATGATGAATCAACTCCTCCATGACGACACGTCCCCGGCGGATTGGAACCGGCTCGGGCCGGTGATCGAGGACGCCATGCACGAACTGGACGACGAGGATCGCCATGCCGTCCTGCTCCGCTATTTTCAAAACAAAACCCTCAACGAAGTGGGCACGGCGTTGAATCTCACCGAAAACGCCGCGCGAATGCGCGTGGACCGCGCGCTGGACAAGCTGCGCGGCAAACTGGCCCGCCACGGCATCACCACCACGGCGGCGGCGCTGGCGGCGGTGATGGCCGCGAATGCCGTCCAGGCCGCGCCGGCCGGTCTGTCCGCCACGATTTCCGCCGCTGCCATTGCCGGCAGCGCCGTCCAGGCTTCAACCCTCATTGTCGCAACCAAAACCATCGTTATGACCACATTACAAAAAACCATCGTTGCTGCGGCGTTGGCCGCCGCGGCCGGAACCGGAATTTACGCCGTCCACCAAAGCTCGCGCCTGCACGACCAGATCCAGACGCTCCAGCAGGAGCAGGCGCCGTTGACCGCGCAAATCCAGCAATTGCAGCAGGAACGCGGGCAGGCGGCCGGTCAACTGGCTGCGTTGCGGGACGAAAATGCACGGTTGAGATCCAACTCGACGCCGACCGAATTGTTGAAATTGCGCGGCCAGGTGGGGGCGCTACGGCAGAAGGCGGCGGAAAACAATCAGCCCGCCAGCGGGTTGGACAAAATGATGAGCGATCCCGCAATGAAGGAATATCTCCGCCAGGCGCAGAAGGAAAAACTCAGGTCCATGTACGCCGATTTATTCAAGGAACTGAAGCTGACGCCGGAGCAGACGGACCAGTTCCTTCAGATAATGGGCGATATGGCGTCAAAGAGCATGGAACAAATCGCCACTCCGGGGACTCCGAATCAGTCCGCCATCGATGCGCTCGCCGGTCTGGGGAGTCAGTTATACACATTGCTGGGCGATCAGGGGATGGCGCGGTTCAAGGAGTACAGCGACGAAATTCCCGCCCGGACCACCGTCACGTTGCTGAATGGCCAACTGGGTGACAATCCGCTCACCCCTGAGCAGAGTGCCCAACTGCTTCAGGTGGTCGAGGCCGAGCCGACGGATTTGACGCGCGGCATCACCGGCGCGCCGGACAAGGCGTTTCTGGGGTCCCAGGCGGACATTGATAATTTCCTGCAACAGGTGGCCCAGAGCAATCAGCGCATCCTGCAACAAGCCGGCAGTTTTCTCACCCCCGACCAATTGGCTGCGCTCAATGCGGAATTAACCAAAGCCATCGAGGCCCGAAAACTCCAGGCCGCCGCCTTGATTCAAAAGCATTGAGCGGGAGGGCGGCAAGTGACGAGTGGCGAGTGACGGGTGACACGGCAGGAGTTGAGGGCTGATGGAACGGCTCGTCAGGCGCCTCGCCCCACCACCACAAGCAAGTGACACGTGGCAAGTGGCAGGTGGCATGAAACGGACCGGGAGAATCGCTAATATGCACTAATCCATCCTTCGCCAAGAAGCTATGGAGGACAGGTCAGCGCTGATGAGCGGCAAAAGGCGGTTAAACTTCTTTGCGTCTTTGTGCCTTGGTTGTTCAAATCATCCGGTTCAATGTTTGCCGGTCAGCCGGTCCACCAGGAAATCTTCGTAGGCGCCGAGGTCTTTCCACTGCGTGGCCACGTTGACCTGCCGCGCTTGCGGGTCGATGACCGTAAAACCGTCGTCGGTGACGCGAAGATTGAGCTTCTCCATCACGCACTGGTCCGGCCCGATGGCCAGATAGACGGCCACAGGGTCGAACAACGTGCTGCTGCGCTTGTCAGCCATGTCCGCCGGCAAGGTGGGCTGGTTGGCCAGCCAGATGCGATAGTTGGCGATGAGGTCGGCGACGTTGCGGTCAGTTGTATCGCGGACGCGCCGGTATCTGTCGCCGGTCAAGGTCACGAGGCCGCAGGTGTCGAGCGGCGTGATGGTGATGTCCCACGGGGCGGCAAAAACCTGCTGGCAGGCCTTGGGATCGGCCTTCACGTTCCATTCCGCCTGGGGTTGCTTCGCTCCGCCGTAACCCACGCGCACGCTGCCCTGCATGCCCACGAACCGGGCATGTTGCGCAATGCGCGGCTCGCGTTTCAGCGCCTCGGCGATGTTCGGCATGGGGCCGATGCAAATCAACGTCACGGGTTGCGGCGAGTTCATTATCGTGTCAATGATGGCCTGCACGCCGTCGGCGCGGACTTTGCCCGGATAGGATTTGAGATCGTAGTCCTTGACCCACGCGGCCTGGCGGCCGTCGCCGTGCGGTGCGATGTCGAGGCCAACGCCCACGGGCACGTTGGTTCGCCCGGCGCGTTCGAGCAGTTTCGCGAGCAGCCGCGCGCGGTACTGCGCCTCGCCGTAATCGCCCACCACCAGTTTCAGGTCCAGCTCCGGCGATTTGAGCAGCAGGGCCAGCGCCCAGGTGTCGTCGATGTCATCGCCGATGTCCGTGTCGAGGATGACGGGGACGGGTGCGGGTTTGGCGGGTTGCGTTTCGGCGGCGCGGGCGGGCAGGGCGGTGAGCGTGAGGCCGAGCCAGAGCAGGCCAAGGCAGGCGCCGATCCGGCGAAGAGAGCAAAGTGGAGCAGGGGAGATCATGGGAGGGAGGATGGCAGAAGCGGCGGGGAATTAAAGGCTAAAGGCGGAACAAAGGCGGGAAACGAAGGCTAAAGACTCCCGCCTTCATCGGATTTCGGCGCGGCAAGGAATGCTGAAGGCTGAAGGGCCGCGTAAAGGGCTTCGTCTCACGCGGTGGGAAACATCGAACTCCGATGAATCGCGAGCAGGCATCCGACATTCAACATCCAACATCGAATTGTCAGAGGGGGAATCAGGAGCCTCGCCCCACCCTGGTTCGCAAAGGCGGGCTTGCCTTGGTGATGGTTGTTCCGTTCAATAAGTGCAGACCGTGATGGTTCGCGGCGAGCCTGGTCCAATCTTTGTGATCGAAACGCACCAACTGACCAAACTGTTCCGCGACCGGAAGCGCGGGGAGGTGCGCGCGGTGGATGGCATCAATTTCCGCTGCGAACCCGGGCGGATTTACGGGTTGCTGGGCGCCAACGGGGCCGGCAAAACCACCACGTTGCGGCTGCTGGCCACTCTGCTCAAACCCAGCTCGGGGACGATTTGGGTCGCGGGCTGTGACGCCGTCCGCGAGCCGGAAAAAGTTCGCGCCCGGATCGGGTTTCTCTCCACCGCCACGGCGTTGTACGGACGGCTGACGGCGCGGGAAACGGTCGAGTATTTCGGGCGGCTGCACGGCGTCGCCGAGGATTTGTTGCAGGGACGCATTCGTGAAGTGTTTTCCACGCTGGGGATGGGCGAATTCGAAGACCGCCGTTGCGACAAGCTTTCCAGCGGGATGAAACAGAAAGTGTCGATTGCCCGGACGCTGGTCCACGATCCGCCGGTAATGATCTTTGACGAGCCAACGCTGGGGCTGGACGTGATGACGGCGCGCACCATCGTTCAGTTCATTCGCGATTGCCGGCAGAAGGGCAAGACCGTGATTGTTTCCACGCACGTGATGAGCGAGGCCGAGAAGCTTTGCGACCGGATCGGCATCATTGACCGCGGGCGGCTGTTGGTCGAAGGCACGCTGGCGGAACTGCGGACGCAATTCGGCGCGCCCGATCTGGAGGACATTTTTGTGCGGGCCGTGGAGGGCCGGCCATGAACTGGCGCGCCATCCGGATTGTTTATGGCAAGGAATTGCGCGATTCACTGCGCGACCGGCGCACGATTATTTCCATGATCGTGGTGCCCGTGCTGGCCATACCGTTGTTGATGTTTGGGGTCGGCACGCTGGTGTTCAAAACCGTGACGAAAGCGCGGCAGGAGATTCCGCACGTGATGATCATCGGCGGCGAAAACTCGCCGAAAGTGCTTTCGGCACTGCGCGCGGCCAAGAGCCTCCAGATCGTCCCGGCGACCGCAGACTTCACGAATCAGATTGTGGAGAAACGGGTCCGCGCCGTGGTGAAACTGCCGCCGGATTTCGACGCGGCGATCGCCCGCGGGGACAAGGCCGAGGTGGACATTTACGAGTATGCCGGCGAGATAAAATCGGGTTTTGCGGCCGGAAACCTGAACGCTTTTTTCCAAAATCTGCGTGACACGACGGTGCGGGAACGTCTGGAAAGCAGGGGTGTTCCGGTGGAAGTTTTGAAACCGTTCACGATCCAACGGCAGAATGTCGCGCCGCCGGCGAAGGTCGCCGGGAGCCTGCTGGGCGGGATGCTTCCCTATATCATCATCATCCTGTGCATGACGGGTGCCATGTATCCGGCGATTGACCTCACCGCCGGCGAGAAGGAACGGGGGACGATGGAAACGATACTTTGCTGTCCGGTTGGGCGAACCGAGCTGGTGTTGGGAAAATTTCTGATGGTGCTCACCGCCTCCGTCGGCACGGTCGTGCTGTCGCTGTTGAGCATGGGCGCAACGTTCCAGTTCGCCAAACGGGTCCTGGCGGGATCAGCGCCGCGGGAAGTCCTGCAGACCGTCGCCACCATTGATATCGGGGGATTGGCCGGGGTGTTTCTGATGCTGTTGCCGGTGGCGGTGATGCTCTCGGCGGCGCTGCTGATGGTGGGGTTGTTTTCGAAGAGTTTCCGCGAAGCGCAGAGCTATTGCGGCCCACTGATGCTGGTTGTGATCGTGCCCGCGATTGCCGGGATGTTGCCCGGAATGGAACTCAATGCCTCGCTCGCCGTGGTGCCCCTGTTGAATGTCAGCCTCGTCTGCAAGGAAATGATTTCCGGCACCTGGCATTGGAATTACATCCTGCTCATTTTCGGGTCGGCCTGCCTGTACGCAACGGCGGCGCTGGCCGCGGCGGTATGGATGTTCCACCGCGAAGAAGTGTTGTTCCGGTCCTGAAGGGTGGAAAGACGAATGCCGAAGGCTGAAGTCCAAATGCTAAAGGACTGCGTAAAAGGCCTTCAGCCTCACGGGGTAATTTATCCAGGGCTGCTTTTGCGCTTTTTGCGCCTCCTTGCGGCTGAAAATTTTGCGTCGCGAAGATTTTAACGGAGCGCGGCTTGTCTCCAGTTGCAGCGGAACAGGTTGCGAACAGAGGTTGGGGTTGTCGAACGGTCTTCCGCGGGCGTACCGGCTGCGGGTTGGGACAACCCGCGCTCCGTTTTGGTTGCGGCAAATAAAATCCGTGTCCATCCATGGTTAACTTCTTTGTGTTCAGCGATTGACGGCCTGCATGGCCGGTTCCGGGTAGCGCAGGCCGGCGGTGGCCCCGGGTGGCGCTGCAGCCGAGATCTCTTTCAAATCCACCGGCGTCAGTTCGATGTTCAGCGCCGCCACGTTTTCCTCGAGATAGTTCCGTCGCTTGGTGCCGGGAATGGGAACGATGTCGTCGCCTTGCGCGAGCACCCAGGCCAATGCGAGTTGCGCCGGCGTGCATTGCTTCCGCTTCGCCAGTGTTTCGATCCGTTCGGTCAGTTTCAGGTTGCGTTCGAAGTTCCCGCCCTGGAACCGCGGATTGTTCCGCCGCCAATCATTCACCGGCAGGTCCCCGGGTTTCTTGAATTTCGCCGTGAGAAAGCCGCGACCCAGCGGGCTGTAAGGCACAAAGCCGATTCCCAGTTCCCGGCAGAGCGGCAGAATTTCCGCCTCCACGTCGCGCGTCCACAGGGAGTATTCCGTCTGCAACGCGCTGATGGGATGCACCTTCATCGCGCGGCGGATGGTCGCGGGCGCCGCTTCGGACAGTCCGAGGTAATGCACCTTGCCGGCGCGGACCAGTTCGCTCATCGCACCGACGGTTTCCTCGATGGGCACCTGCGGATCCACCCGGTGCTGGTAGTAGAGATCAATTTCCTTCACGCCCAACCGCTGCAGACTGGCATCGCAGCACGCGCGGACGTATTCAGGCCGGCCGTTCACGCCGAGAAAATTGCCCCGCTCATCGCGCATATTTCCAAATTTCGTGGCCAGGACCACCTCGCGGCGGCGGCCTTTGATGGCGTGTCCAACCAGCCGCTCGTTTTCGCCGCAGCCGTACATGTCCGCCGTGTCAAGCAAGGTCACCCCGAGGTCCAACGCGCGGTGGATGGTGGCGATGGATTCCTGGTCATCGCGCGTGCCATAGAAGTCCGACATGCCCATGCACCCGAGTCCGGGCGCCGGGACGGTCAATCCTTGTTTTCCAAGCTTTCGCTGTTTCATGTCATTTCCTTTCCCTTGCGCAAAATCAGTTTCAATCTGCACCAAAAAATCCGTCGTGCAAGAGCGATCGGATGAACACTTGGAGCACGGGCAGGGAAAGCGGACCGCGTAAAGCTTCCAACTTCGTCCCGCGTTGCGGGACTACGATGGACAGGTCGCCACGCGGCAGGCTCGCGTAAAAGACTTTGTCTCACGCGGCGGACCGGCGTAAAGCTGCGCCATGCGGCAGGCCGCTAATCTTCGCTTATCAGCGCTGATGAGCGGGGATGAGAGGTTGTTGGTTGGTTGAGGGTTGAAGGTTGAGGGTTGAAGGTTAAAACGGCTCGCGAGAATCAGCCTTCGCCAAGGCTACGGCGCGACAGGCGCTCGCCCCAACTTTGCGTTATCTGCGTTCTTTGCGGCAAATAAAATCCATGCGGTTTCCCTCTTTGCTAGGACACGTCTTTTCATTTTTGTAACCGCCACGAAGTTGGGGATTTGGCGAAGACCAAAGCGTGGAGGCGTTCGGAGCCGCCATCACGATGGGCGAAGCGTTGCTGATAACACCGCACGCTCCAGC
>Ga0208937_1000204_pt1 | contig 55611 bp, 51 predicted proteins | sample June2015DPH_11_5_FD_184705 | JGI IMG/M metagenome (GOLD analysis project Ga0208937, IMG submission 184705) | Peatland microbial communities from SPRUCE experiment site at the Marcell Experimental Forest, Minnesota, USA - June2015DPH_11_40... | ecosystem: Environmental > Terrestrial > Soil >... | reverse complement strand
CCTGTTTGATCTCATCTTGAGCGAGAAGAAGCCGGAAAGGCTGATTATCGTCGATGCGGTGGACTATCCGCAGCGTCGGCCCGGGGAGGTCTTCGAGATCCCGGTGGCGGGCATTCCGGAGCAAAAGATTGCCGATTTCTCCCTGCACCAGTTTCCCACGGTGAACCTGCTGCAGGAACTCCAGGAACAAAGCGGTATCCAGGTAAAGATCATCGTGGCCCAGACCGAAAGCATCCCCCAGGAGGTGGCGCCGGGCCTGTCTCAGACTATGCAGGGGGCGGTGGCGATCGCCTGCGAAAAGATTATCGAAGCCATTTCCAAGGGCGGCGCCACCTGATTTCAGGAAGGTCAGCCACCCCAGATTTTTGGGTAATTGTTAATTTTTGGCTTTTTTTAGTAGTGTCCGGCAACAAAATTGCTTGAAGAAACTACAAACACTATCTCGCAGTTAAACCCTAGACCATTGTAATTTCAACGATATCAACATATTATACTGATGTAACCAAATCCCCTCTCCCCTGCGAGGGGAGATGGAAAAAGCTTGTAAATTCCATGATATGGTTATTACTGGGAGCGTGAAATAGATTAACTTTTCACACTCGCCCTAACCCTCTCCCTTGAGGAAGAGCGAATTTAAGGAAGATTAAAATTAATCAATTTTTGGCTCCGAGTAATAAATATCGCGAGGATTTAATTTCAATCCTTTCACCAAAGTGCTGAATAGAATCTCCTGGAAATCTGCCTGAGGGAATTAGATCAGGATGACCATTAGGGTATCGATTATTATTAACGGAGCATGAAAGGGGTTCCAGCTTTATCCCCTCTCCCCCGATGGGGGACGACACCGGGTGAGGGGGAATTTAATCTCTTTTCTGCTCCCATTAATAGCTATTGGGCATGCTAAGCTCAAACAGATCTCTACTGCCTGCCTCATAGCAAAAACCTTGCCGGACACTACTGAATTTTTGGTAAAAGGAGTGGGGGCCATGGCGCAAAAACCCTGGGGCGGGCGGTTCGCCGGGGAGACCGGGAAGAGCGTGGAGGACTTCACCACCTCTCTCAGCTTCGATAAGCGCCTTTATCGCCAGGATATCGCCGGCTCGGTGGCCCATGCCCGGATGCTGGGCCGCCAGGGGATCATCGCCCCGGCGGAGGCCGAGGAGATTGTCCGGGGCCTGGAAGAGATCGCGGCCGAGATCGAGGCGGGGGAGTTCCCTTTCGACCCGGGCCAGGAAGACATCCACATGGCCGTCGAGTCCCGGCTGATCGCCAAGGTGGGCGAGGTGGGGGGCAAGCTCCACACCGCCAGGAGCCGCAACGACCAGGTAGCCCTGGACCTGCGTCTCTATCTGGCGGCAGAGGCGGAGGCCCTGATCGCCGCCCTCACCGAGCTACGCCGGGCCGGGGTGCGGCTGGCCCGCCGCCACCTGAACTTGATCCTGCCGGGCTACACCCACCTGCAGCGGGCCCAGCCCATCCTCTTGGCCCATCATCTGCTGGCCTACGACGAGATGTGGCGCCGGGACCTGAGGCGGCTGACCGAGGCGGAGGCCCGCATCCAGGTTTCGCCCTTGGGGGCGGCAGCCCTGGCCGGCACCAGCTTCCCCATTGACCCCCAGTTCACTGCGGACCAACTGGGGTTCCCGGAGATCTTCCGCAACAGCCTGGACGCGGTGAGCGACCGGGATTTCATCCTGGAATTTTTATCTCATGCCTCTATAATCATGATCCACCTGAGCCGCCTCTCCGAGGAACTCATCCTCTGGGCCTCCTCGGAGTTCGGCTTCGTGGCGCTGCCGGACGCTTACGCCACCGGCTCCTCCATCATGCCCCAGAAGAAAAACCCCGACGTGCCTGAGCTCATCCGGGGCAAGAGCGGCCGGGTGGCCGGCCACCTGATGGGCCTGCTGATGACCGTCAAGGGCCTGCCCCTGGCCTACAACCGGGACCTCCAGGAGGACAAGGAGCCCCTGTTCGACACGGTGGACACGGTGAAGGCCGCGGTGACCCTCATGACCGGCCTGCTCACGGAATTGCAGGTGCGGCCGGAGCGGATGGCCGCCGCCCTTAAGGGTGGTTTCCTCACCGCCACCGACATGGCGGATTACCTGGTCACCAGGGGGGTGCCCTTCCGCACCGCCCACGCACAGGTGGGCCGGACGGTGCGCTACGCCGAGAGCCGGGGCCGGGAATTGTGGGAGCTGAGCCTGGCGGAGATTCAGGAATTCGCCCCCCTGGCCCAGGAGGAGCTGTCCGGGTGGCTGACCATCGAGCACGCCGTGTCCCGGCGGCGCTCCCCCGGGGGCACCGCCCCGGAACGGGTGGCCGAGGCCCTTGCCCGGGCCGAAGCGGAATTGGGAATCAATCCGTATGAGCAAGAGATCTGACAGGCGCCCGGAGGTGAAATCTCCACTTTTTACCAGGCCCAGGGCGAAAAGCGCCAAGCGCCAACCGAAAACCGCAGCGGTTGCCAGTCATTTGCTGTTATCTTGGTTCATTGCCCTGACTATTCTTTGCGGAGGTTGCGGCAAGAAGTTGCCGCCCTTAGAGCCGGACCGGCTCTTGCCCGGGCCGGTGCGGGAGTTTCGGCTCTCCCAGGAAGGCGACGCCCTGGTCCTGAGCTGGCTGCTGCCCCGGGTCAACCTGTTAGGGCAGCCGTTGACCCAGGTGCAGGGCTGCCGGGTCTATCGCTGCGAGGTCAGAGGGGTGTCGCCGGAGGCCCCCTGCCCCGCCAATTTCGTCCTCTCTGCCGACATCGACCTGGCCTATCCCCAGCAGGGCCAGGTGCGGGGGGAGGCCTTCATCTTTCCGGACCGGGAGTTGGCCCCGGACCATCGCTATTTCTACCGGGTGGCGGCCTATGACCAGGATGGCTACCTGGGGAGCTGGTCCGGCACCTTGAGCCATGTCTGGGGCTGGCTGCCCCGGCCCCCCCTGGACCTGCAGGCGGCCCCGGGAGATCGGCTGGTGGCGCTGCGCTGGAGCCCGGTGAGCCAACTCACCAACGGCTCGCCGGCCAGGGACCTGGCGGGTTATCTCATCTATCGCCGTGAAGGCTCCGGCGCCTGGAGCAAGCTCTCGCCCGAGCCCCTCCCCCAAACCGCTTACCAGGATGTGGCGGTGCTGAACCAGGTGGAGTATACTTACCAGGTGCAGGCGGTGCGGCGCCTGGGAGGCGAGTTGCTGGCCAGCGGCGACTCCCCCCTGCGCACCGCCAGGCCGGAGAAGCTGACGCCGCCACCCCCCCTGTTGGGCCTGCTGGCGGTGCCCACCTCCCAAGGGGTGGAGCTGCGCTGGCAGCCCAGCCCGGCCCACGACCTGGCGGGCTACCGGGTTTACCGCCGCTCCCCGGGGGAGGGCCAGCCTCGCCGCCTGATCCCGGAGCTTTTGACCAAGCCGTATTTTGTCGATTCCCGGGTGAAGCCGGGGCAGACTTACTACTATTACGTGACTGCGGTGGACAACAGCCCCCGGGCTAATGAAAGCCTGCCTTCCGAAGAGGCGGAGATCACTTATTAGCTGTTTTCTGTTATTGGTAAGAGTCTTAACTATACATAACGAAGTAAATAATTGCGTACCCCCCGCACCTGGCAAAACAGCAAAATTCCCTCCCCCTTGAGGGGGCGACACCGGGTGAGGGTGGTATCGTCTTTGGAGTCTTAGCGGTGACCAGTTGCCACCCTCCCCCCAGCCCCCTCTCCTCTCAGGGAGGGGGAGTTTGCCAAATACTCAGACCACAATTTTGATAGATTGACGAAAAAATAAAAGACGTTGCCTATAATTCATTTTCCATCATCACCCCAGAGGTAAAATTTTGCTTTGGAACTCATAGGGCGGGCTGTGCCCGCCGAATTATGGCGGCCATAGGCCGCCCTATACGGCTGTTTTCTGTTTTCTGTTTTTGGTAAGAATTTTAGCTAACAATGTGAGCTTAATGGGGTCTCTTATTGAGATGCCCCCGATGGGGGACGACACCGGGTGAGGGGGAATTTAATCTCTTTTTCGCTCCCCTTAATAATTCATTTTTTTTATCATAACCTAGGAAGCAAATTTTGCTTTAGCTGGCTGCTGATCGCTGACCGCCACCGCTAACAGGTCCTGACCGATGCACCATTTCAACTACCAGGCCGGCGAACTCTACTGTGAAAACGTCCCGGTGCGCCGCATCGCCGCCCGGGTAGGCACGCCCTTTTATCTTTACAGCGCCGCCACCCTGGGACACCACTTCCGGGTGTTCGAAGCCGCCTTCCAGGGCTTTCCCCATATCGTCTGCTTCGCGGTGAAGGCCAACGCCAACCTGGCCATCTTGAGCCTGCTGGCTCACCTGGGATGCGGGGCGGACATCGTCTCCGGGGGGGACCTCCACCGGGCCCTGGCGGCCGGGATGGACCCCGGCCGCATCGTCTATTCCGGGGTGGGCAAACGCCCCGAGGAGATCCGGGCAGCCCTGAAGGCCGGTATCCTGCTGTTCAATATGGAATCCTCCCAGGAGATGGAGGAGATCAACCGCATCGCCGGCCGCCTTAAGAAGAAGGCCCCGGTGGCCCTGCGCATCAACCCGGACATCGACCCCCGCACCCATCCCTATATCTCCACCGGGCTCAAGAAGAATAAGTTCGGCATCGATATCCAGCGGGCCCTGGAGGATTACCATCGAGCCATGAAGCTGCCCCATCTGGAGGTGCTGGGGGTGGCCTGCCACATCGGCTCCCAGATCACCCAGGTGGCCCCCTTCGTGGAGGCCCTGGAGCGCCTCAAGGACCTGGTGGGACGCCTCAGGGCCCAGGGCATCAGCATCCGTTATCTGGACCTGGGCGGCGGCCTGGGGATCCGCTACGACCAGGAAGAGCCCCCGCACCCTCACGAGTATGGCGGCAAACTGGTGGAAAGGCTAAAGGGGCTGGATGTCACCCTGATCCTGGAGCCCGGCCGGGTGCTGGTGGGCAACGCCGGTATCCTGGTGACCAAGGTGCTCTATACCAAGGAGAGCGAAGCCAGGCATTTCATCATCGTGGACGCGGGCATGAACGACCTGGCCCGCCCCAGCCTCTACGGCTCTTTCCATGCGGTCTGCCCGGTGGTGCCAGGGTCTTCTCCCAGGGCCATGGTGACCGCCTCCCTGGTGGGGCCCATCTGCGAGTCCGGGGATTTCCTGGCCAAGGACCGGAAGCTGCCGGCCTTCCGGCCGGGGGAGCTGGTGGCGGTGATGAGCGCCGGCGCCTATGGCTTTTCTATGAGTTCCAATTACAACGCCCGGCCCCGGGTTCCGGAAATCTTGGTGCAGGATGACGAATTTTATGTTATCAGGAAACGGGAGACTTATCGGCAGCTTACCTGGGGCGAGTCCATCCCGGAATTCCTGAAGACTTGACGTGAGCTTTGATCGAGGGATGGCATTTCCCTGCAACCACCAGAAACACCATGATGGCCTTAGTGAATTAAAGCAGGCTACCCCAATACTATTTCTGGCGTATGGAAGCTAATAGCTAATGGATTTATCGAGCCAAAGACCGAGAATCCATTTTTTTAAAATGCACGGCGGGGGCAACGACTTCGTCCTCATCGACCACCGGGCCAGGTTTATTCCCGAGGCGGAACAGCCCGCCCTGGCCCGCCGGCTCTGCCACCGCCAGGTGGGGGTGGGGGCCGATGGCCTCATCCTCATTGAGGCCTCAGCCGCAGCCCACTTCCGCTGGCGTTTTTACAACGCCGACGGCTCCGAGCCGGAGATGTGCGGCAATGGCGGGCGCTGCGCGGCGCGCTTTGCGGTGCTCTCCGGCATCGCCCCGGAAACCCTGTCCTTTGAGACCGTGTCCGGAGTCATCCACGCCGAGGTCCGGGGCCGCCGGGTCAAGCTGGCCCTGACCGGGGTAGGGGACTTCCAACTTAATCAAACCATCCCCCTGGAGGAGGCCAACGTCACCGGCCATTTTGTGCGGGTGGGGGTGCCCCATCTGGTGGTGCCGGTGGACGACCTGGAGGCGGCGCCGGTGACCGAGTGGGGCCGGCTGCTCCGCTTCCACCAGATGTTTCAGCCCGCGGGCGCCAACGTCTCGTTCGTCCGCTTCACCGGACCTGAGAATCTCTCCATCCGCACCTACGAGCGCGGGGTGGAAGACGAAACCCTGGCCTGCGGCACCGGCTCGGTGGCCGCCGCCCTGGTGGGGGCCTGCCTGGGGCGGCTGTCTTCGCCGGTGGAGGTCCTGACCCGGGGCGGGGAAATCCTCACCGTGTTCTTCCGCCCCCAATCCGGGGCTTGCCGCGAGGTTTACCTGGAAGGCGACGCCCTGGTGGTTTATCAGGGCGAACTCTGGTTAGAGGAACTCAAGTAAGGAGGTTGCGTCATGCTCAAAGGAGCCATCACCGCCCTCGTCACCCCCTTCAAGGATGACCGGATCGATGAAGAGGCCTACCGGGCCCTGATCGAGCGCCAGATCCGCGAAGGGATCCATGGACTCGTTCCCTGCGGCACCACCGGCGAATCCCCCACCCTGTCCCATGCCGAACACAAGCGGGTTGTTTCGATCTGCATCGACCAGGTGAAAAAACGGGTCCCGGTGGTCGCCGGCGCCGGCTCCAACAGCACCGCCGAGTCCCTGGAACTGACCAAACACGTCCAGGACGCCGGCGCCGATTATGCTCTGATAATCACCCCTTACTACAACAAACCGACTCAGGAGGGCCTGTACCAGCATTATAAAACCATCGCCTCCCAGACCAGGATTCCCATCGTGGTCTACAACGTGCCGGGCCGCACCAGCCTCAACCTGCTGCCGGAGACCATGGCCCGGCTCTCTGAGCTCCCGAATATCGTCGGCCTCAAAGACGCCACCGGGGACCTGAAACAGGGCGCCAAGACCCTGGAGCTGTGCGGCGATAAAATCACGGTGCTCTCCGGCGACGACTTCACCGTATTGCCCCTGCTGGCCATCGGCGGCCAGGGGGTGATCTCGGTGGTTTCCAACGTGGCCCCCGCGGATATGGCCGAGATGTGCAACGCCTTCTTCCAGGGCTCCCTTGCGGCCGCCCGCAAACTCCACTTTAAGATGTGGCCGCTGATGGAAGCCATGTTTTACGAGACCAACCCCGCCCCGGCTAAAACCGCCCTGAAAATGATGGGCCAGATCACCGGCGAGGTGCGGCAACCCCTGTGCCCGCTCTCCCAGGCCAACGAAACCAGGCTGCGCCAGGTGATGCAGGAGTATGGGTTGATTAAGTGATTGTTTGGGGGGAGGGCCAGGGATTTACATCCCTGCCCTCCCCCCAGGCCCCCCACCCAACCCGCATATGGGCCGGGGAAGGAGGGTCTTTGACCCCACCTTCCCCGGCCAAAATAAAAATAATTGCGGGTTGGGGGAGGGAGTTTGAGGGAGGGGGCAGGGGCCGTCGGCCCCTGGCCCCCTCCCTCAATAACCCGGAGGTGAGACATGATCAAGGCCATCGTTTCCGGCGCGGCGGGGCGCATGGGCAGCCGGATCATTCACCTGATGGAGGCAGCGGCGGGGATCACCCTGGCCGGCGCCTGCGAGCAGCCGGATCATGCCGCGGTGGGGAAAGACATCGGCGAGGTGGTGGGCTTGCCGCCCAAAGGTCTCAAGGTGGCGGGCTCCCTGGCCGAAGTCCTGGGGCAGGGGGAGGTGGTCATCGAGTTCACCCACCCCGAGCCGTCACTCCACCATCTGCGGGAGGTGGCGGCCGCCGGCAAGGCCATGGTCCTGGGAACCACCGGGTTTTCCCCGGCCCAGGTCGCCGAGATCCACGCCCTGGGGGCCCGGACCCGCCTGGTGTTCGCCCCCAACATGAGCGTCGGGGTGAACCTGATGTTCAAGGTGGTGGCCGACGTCGCCCGGGTGCTCGTGGAGGGCTACGACGTCGAGATCGTCGAGGCCCACCACCGCCTGAAAAAGGACGCGCCCAGCGGCACCGCGCTGAAGCTGGCCCAGGTCATCGCCCACGCCCTGGGGCGGGACCTGGAGAAGGTCGGGGTCTATGCCCGCCGGGGCATCATCGGCGAACGCCGCCAGGAGGAGATCGGCATCCAGACGGTGCGGGCCGGGGATATCGTCGGGGAGCACACCGTGCTCTTCGGGGGCATCGGCGAGAGGTTGGAGATCATCCACCGGGCCCATAGCCGGGACAACTTCGCCCGGGGGGCGCTCAGGGCCGCCCAATGGGTGATGGCCCAGCCGCCGGCCTGCTACGACATGCAAGACGTCTTGGGGTTGAAATGATTAAGTTAATGGATCATTGTTATAAGAAGTGGTTAACTACTTTTGTGTATGGAGAAAAAAACCATTCAACAGTTATACTTGATGAATGTTTTGCGAAAATTATTAATGGGGGCATTATGGAGTTGGCTATTTATCCCCTCTCCCCCGATGGGGGACGACACCGGGTGAGGGGGAATTCAATCTCTTTTCCGCTCCCATTAATAAATAATGTTTACGGGGTATAAATAACATGCGCATCGTACGCTTTGAGTTGAGGGGCCGGACGGGTTACGGCATCATTGAAGGCGAAAAGATTTCGGTCTTGTGGGGCGTCCCCTATGGTGACGGTTGGAGCAATACCACCGGGGAGCTGCTCTCCCTGCCGGAGGTTACGCTGCTGGCGCCCTGCGAACCCAGCAAAATCATGGCCATCGGCTTGAATTACCGGGATCACGCCGTGGAGTTCGGCCACCCCCTTCCCGCCGAACCTTTGCTTTTTATGAAGCCCAGCACTTCGGTGATCGGGCCGGACGAGGACATCGTCTATCCCGAGATGAGCCGCCAGGTGGATTACGAGGCGGAGCTGGCGGTAGTCATCGGCAAGACCGCCCGCCACGTCCGGGAGGAGGACTTCCGGGATTACGTGCTGGGTTATACCTGCATCAACGACGTCACCGCCCGGGATTTGCAAAAGAAAGACGGCCAGTTCACCCGCTCCAAGAGCTTCGATACCTTCTCCCCCCTGGGGCCCTGGATCGAAACGGAGATCGCCGACCCGGATAACCTGACGGTGGAATCCTTTCTGAACGGGGAGCGCCGCCAGCACGGGAACACCGGCAACATGGTCTTCGGGGTGGCCACTCTGGTCTCCTTCATCTCCCGGATCATGACCCTGCTGCCGGGCGACGTCATCGCCACCGGCACCCCCGCGGGCATCGGCCCCATGCAACCCGGCGACGTGGTGGAAGTGAAGCTGGAAGGTATCGGCGCCTTACGCAACCGCCTGGTGGCAGGATCTTTTGTAAAGGCGGGGTAGATGACCGATTTTTTCAAGCCCGCGGCCCGCCTGAACCTTATCCCGCCTTATCTCTTCAAGGCCATTGACGACAAGAAGGCCGAGGTCAAGGCCCGGGGCGTGGACATCATTGACCTGGGGGTGGGGGATCCGGACCTTCCCACCCCGCGCTTCATCGTGGAAAGGCTGAGGGAGGCGGTACAGGACCCCGCCACCCACCGCTACCCGGCCTATTCCGGCATGAATCTCTTCCGGGAGGCGGTGGCCCGCTGGTACGGCAAACGGTTCGGGGTGGACTTGGACCCGGAGAGCGAAGTCCTTACCCTCATCGGCTCCAAAGAAGGGATTGCCCATTTACCCTTGGGGATCAACGATCCCGAAGACCTCAACCTGATGACCACCCCGGGCTATCCGGTGTACCAGATGGGCACCCTGTTCGCCGGGGGGGGTTGCCGGTTCCTGCCCCTGACCCGGGAAACCGGCTTCCTGCCGGACCTGGAAGCCATCCCGCCCCTGGTGGCCCGGGACGCCAAGGCGTTATTCTTCAACTACCCCAACAACCCCACGGCCGCGGTCGCGGACCGGGATTTCTTTGCCAGGGTGGCGGCCTTCTGCCGGGAGCATCAGATCATTGCGGTGCATGATGCGGCCTACACCGAGCTTGCCTTCGACGGTTTTAAGCCCCCCAGTTTTTTGGAGGCGCCTGGGGCCAAGGAGGTGGGCATCGAGTTCCATTCCCTCTCCAAGACCTACAACATGACCGGCTGGCGCCTGGGCATGGCGGTGGGCTCGGCCGCGGTGCTGGCGGCCCTGGGCAAGATCAAGAGCAACATCGACTCCGGGGCCTTCGACGCCATTCAGTTGGCGGGCATCGCCGCCCTCGATTCGGACCAGAGCTGCGTCCGGAAGAACTGCGCCATCCTCCAGGAGCGTCGGGACCTCCTGGTGGGAGGCCTGAAAAAGCTGGGCTACGACCTGGAGTCCCCCAAGGCCACCTTCTACGTCTGGCTGCCGACGCCACCGGGCCTGACCTCACTAGGCTTCACCACCCACCTGCTGGAGCAGGCCGGCATCGTCACCATCCCGGGCCACGGCCTGGGCGCCCCCGGCGAGGGTTACGTGCGCCTGGCCCTGACCGTGCCCAAGGAGCGCCTCGAAGAAGCCCTGGCGCGACTTAAGAAGATCGGCTAAGGGGAGAAAGCTGCGAGACTGTGGAACCGGCGCCCGGGCCGGCGTCTTGCAGGTGCGTGGTTTCGCACCAATAATGGCGCCTGAGACGCGCCCTTAGTATCTTACAAGATATTATCCAGATCCCATGAGCCGAGACCTATCCAGGAAGACCTGGCTTGAGCGCCATCCCCAAAAGGTGATCTTTCTCCTGGTCTTCCTGGCCGTCTGCGGCCTGGGGCTGCTGACCGAAAAGATCCTGGCCTTCAAAGCCGGCGCGCTCTCGCATCCCCTGGGGGTGAAACGATTTATCAAGTTGCGGGAATTTGAGCCGGGTTACGCCGAGGTGCTCCTCCCCAGCCTCCAGGCCATGGCCCAATCCGACACCCTGGTGCGGCGGCCTTATATCATCCGGGTGGATGAAAACGGCTTCATCATGCCTGCCAAGGTTCATGAGCACCCGGACCTGACCCTGGTTTTTTTGGGGGGCTCCACCACCGAAGACATCTATGACGATGAGAATAACCGTTTTCCTTATCTGGTCGGCCACTTGCTGGAAGAGAGCACCGGGCTCCGGGTGAATTCCTACAATGCCGCCAAGAGCGGCAACGATTCCCTGCACTCCCTCGACGTCCTGCTGAACAAGGTGGTGCCTCTCAAACCCGATCTGGTGGCGATGATGCACAATATCAATGACCTGAGCATCCTGCTCTTTGAAAAGAGCTACTGGAACAGGAACCCGTCCAGATCGCCCCTTATCGAGAAAAAGCCCGATTGGCGGACGGTGGGCAAGAATCTGCAGGAGACCTTCCAGTTGGCCCGGGACTTGGTGGTCCCCAATCTTTATGCCGCCCTCCATCGCTTGCTGCACGCCGAGGGCAAATCCCAGGCCGATGAATTTCAGCAGGTCAGGGGCCAAAAAATCGAGGTGAATCAAGACTACCTGGTGCGGGAATTCACCCTCAACCTCCAGACCTTCATCAATATCTGCCGGGCCCGGGGGATAACCCCGGTTCTCCTGACCATGCCCAGCCGCCTGAAGGACGATCCCGACCCATTGATCCGCAGGCTGATGCAGCGCCTGGAGAAGCAGAACGGCATAACTTACCGGGATTTTAAGGGGGCCTTCGACCGTTTCAACCAGGCCATCCGGGAGGTGGCGGCCCAAAACCGGGTGCTCCTGGTGGATCTGGCCCAGGAAATCCCCCAGGAAAAAGAATACATGTCAGACGTGGTCCATTTCAACCCGGCGGGTTCCCGGCTGGTGGCCCAAAAGATCGCCGCCGGCCTTTCGCCGCTGCTGGCGTCTTTTAAGAAACGGCCGGAGGCCCGCTAATCGAAGGATGCCGGCCTTGCCTTTCCGCGGCTGAACCATCAAGGGATAAGAGATGCTGGCATCGTGGGGGGCGAAGTGGCATGGATGGCAGGTTTATAACACAAGGTTTATAAACACCAGAAATAGAAGGAAATGGTGGGCACTGCCCACCATCAAGAGGCGGCGAGCACGGAGGCCCGCCCAACCGCTGCTATCAGGGCCGGGCAGGAGCTTGGCAAGACAAATGGCGTCCCCAAGCGGGAGCTTGGGAACGATAGCAGAAAAATTCCCTCCTCCTCGAGGGGGAGAGAGGGATTTCCTGACTTGGCAGGCTCTTCAGAAGCCGAAAAACTGACCCTGCCCTGCAGAACTTTAGAATGGTCTAATAATCATGCCCCTGGGATTTGCCGCCATTACCGAGATCAAGCCGATCATCGCCTTTATCGGCCTGGGGTCCAATCTGGGAGATCCCGCGGCCCAGGTGCGCCGGGCTCTGACAGGGCTGGCCGCCCTGGACGAGGTGGAGCTGGTCCGGGTCTCCGGCTTTTATCTAAACCCACCCCTGGGGCCGGCGAATCAGCCCTGGTACGTAAACGCCGTGGCCCAGGTGCGCACCCGCCTGACCGCAGAGGAGCTCCTGCGGGTCCTGGCCCGGCTGGAAGCCGCCCTGGGCCGGGTCCGCGAAGAGCGCTGGGGGCCGCGGCTGATCGACCTGGACCTGCTGCTGTACGACGGCGAGATCGCCTGCACCCCGGAGCTGGTCCTGCCCCATCCGGAGATGCACCGGCGGGCCTTTGTTTTGGTGCCCCTCGCCGAGATCGCCCCGGATGCCTGGCACCCGGGGCTCAAGAAGAGCGCCGCCCGGCTCCTGGCGGAGCTTTCGCCTGCGGCGCGACAGGCAGTAAAACCCATATCGTTTGAGGAAAGAAGGCCATGTCCCGTCTATTAGGTGGTTTAATCCTGGGCTATCTGATTTACTGGGGGATCCGCAAGCTGGCCCAATCCCTGGGCCTATGGCCCCAGGCGCCCCGGCCGCTGACCAAGGGAGGGGAACCGGACGTGCTGGTCCAGGACCCGGTCTGCCAGACCTTCATCCCCCGCAAGGAGGCTTTGAAGGCGGAAAAGGACGGAAAAGTCTATTTTTTCTGTTCCGAAGGCTGTTTAAAGCGTTTCCAACGTAGTGGCAGCGATTAACTTTTATGATATGGTAAGAAGTCAATATGAAATTCTTCATCGACACCGCCGACTTGGAAGAGATTCGTGAGGCCCACGACCTGGGGCTGGTGGACGGGGTGACCACCAACCCCAGCCTATGCGCCAAGGCCGGGATCAAAACCGATAAACAGTTTGAAAAACTTATCAGCCAAATTTGCGAATTGGTCCAGGGGCCGGTGAGCGCCGAAGTGACGGCCACCGATGAGGCGGGCATGCTCCAGCAAGCCCGTCACCTGGCCAAGATTCACCAATGGGTGGCGGTGAAGATCCCCATGACCCCCGACGGCCTCAAGGCCACCCGCCTCCTGGCGGCGGAGGGCATCAGGGTCAACGTCACCCTGATCTTCCAGTCCCTCCAGGCCATGCTGGCCGCCAAGGCGGGCGCCGCCTATGTCAGTCCCTTCATCGGCCGCCTGGATGACATCGGCCACCGGGGCATGGAAATCGTGGAGCAGACCGTCACCATCTTCGAAAATTACGGCTTCGACACCGAGATCATCGTGGCCTCGGTGCGCCATCCCCTGCACGTCCTGGAAGGCGCCCTGGCAGGCGCCGATATCGCCACCATCCCTTACGGGGTGCTCTTGCAGCTGATGAAACACCCCTTGACGGATGCGGGGTTGAAAAAGTTCCTGGAGGATTGGGAAAAGGCTCGCAAGTCCTGAGGCCCCTTTGCTAACCGGAGACAACCTGGTTGTAGGGCCGCACCTTGGTGACCGGCCTGATATGCGGGCGCACCCGGAGGTGCGCCCCATCACTCTTGTTTGAGATGAACCAGTCAGAGACCAACATCTGGAGCACCCCCAACCTGCTCACCGGCACGCGCATTGCCGTGATCCCGTTGGTGGTGGTTCTCTTAATGTTCCCCGGACGGCTGGCCAGCTTCCTGGGGGGCTGCTGCTTTCTGCTGGCCGGGGCCACCGATTTTCTAGATGGCTACCTGGCCCGGCGCCATTCCCAGGTGAGCCGTTTCGGCAAGTTCCTGGACCCGCTGGCGGACAAGCTGCTGGTCTCCGCGGCCCTCATCATGCTCATTCCTCTGGGCCGGGTGCCGGCCTGGATGGCCTTTCTCATCGTGGGCCGGGAACTGACGGTCACGGGGTTAAGGGGTCTGGCCGCCGCCGAGGGCATCATCCTGGCCGCGGACCGCTGGGGCAAGACCAAGACCGCCCTGCAAATGGCAGCCTTAACCGCCTTGATTTTCCACTACCCCTTCCTGTCCATCAACTTTCAACGGCTGGGCATGGTCCTGCTCTGGATGGCCCTTATCATCACCCTGGTTTCCGGAGTTGGCTATTTCCTGGCCTTCTTCCGGCAACAACTGGAAGGCCGCCATCCTGACAACGACGGCTCTTGACTGGATATTTTAACGAGCAAATTAACGGAGGACGACTTTGGCCAGACACCTTTCCGCCCTGAAACGGGCCCGACAGAACGAAAAACGGCGGCTGCGCAACCAGAGCCGCAAGACCCGGGTGAAACACGCGGTGCGGGAGGTGCGCGCCGCGGCGGCTCAAAAAAATCTGGAAGCCGCGGAGACCGCCCTGAAAAAAGCTGTGCCCACCATCGCCAGGGTGGCCGGCAAGGGCGCCCTCCATTGGCGCAGCGCCGCTCGCAAGATCTCCCGCCTTACCCGGATAGTCCAGGCCCTGCAAGGCGCCTAGAAAAGCTCACCGCAGAGCCGCAGAGAAATATTTGTTCAAAGTTCAAGGTTCAAAGTCGAAAACCGGCTTTAACCTCGAACTTTGAACTTTAAACTTTGAACTCCTTCTCACCCCGGCCCCATCTTCAACAGGGCCCACTCCAGCCACAGCCGCGGCGAGCCGCCGCTGGTCTTCAGTTGCCAGTCGATCTGGTTCAGCAGAGAAAGGTGGGAGCGCAAGGCTGCTTCCGAAAAGTGGGGGGCTTGCTGCGCCAGGCTTTTCAGGACGCGCGGCGGCAGCGAGAGGCTACGCCTCTGGTAGGCGCCGCCGCCGGCGCCGCCTTCTTTGAGGGAGATCAGCAGGCGTAATTGCCGGGCCAGCATCACCAGGATCTTGCCCTGGTGCTCTCCCAGGTCCAGAAGCTGGCCCAGGGCGTTCAGGCTCTTGTGGGCTCCGGGCTCTCCCAGGGCCTCCACCAGGGCAAAGATGTTGTGGGTGCGGCTGTGGGTGGCCAGCTGGTTTACCAGGTTGGGGGTCAGCGACTTTTCGGCGCCGGCATATAGAGCCAGCTTCTCCAGCTCCTGGATCAGGTCCGCCAGGTTGTCCCCGACGATCTCCACCAGACGCTGGGCCGCGGCCAGGGTCAGGGTCTTCCCCAAACTCCCGGCCTCCCGGGTCAGCCATTGGTAAAGCTCCCCCTCCTTCAGGCGGAAAAACCCCAGGGCCGCCTCCTGCCGCTGCAGGCGCTCCCAGACGGGATTTCTCCCCCAATCCCTGGCCTTAACTCCCTCGGCCAGGAGCACCACCCAGGCCCGGGGCGCCAGGTGGTCCAGGTAGTCGTTGACGGCCTCGAAGGCCGCGGCGTTGAGCTCCAGCCGGCGCAACACCAGAAGTTGTCCCGGGCCCCACAGGGAGGCCACCCGGGATTCGGCCAGGAACTCAGGCAGCTCCACCTCCTGGGCCTCCCGCAGCACCCGGACCGGAGCCTCGCCCCAGCGGTCCTGGAGGCCCTCCTCTAGCCGCCTCAGGGCACGGAGCATGAGGAACTCCTCATCCCCATAAAACAGGTAGAGGGGTTTCATGGACTGGCGCTTCAGGTGGCGTTCCAATAATGGATGTGACATGGGGTTACAGGTAGCCCGCCCTTAATAAGAACCATTAATCCCTGGCGGCCGGCGCTCGCCCCAGGCAACGGCTCATGGCTCACTCCTAAAGCACCAACAACACCTTATTCAGGACCCGCTGGGCCATTTTGACCGCGGCCCGGCGCAGGCCCTCGGCCCTGGTGACCTCCCCGGCCTGGTAGCCGGGGTCCACCACGTAGTCTTCCTCCAGGATCTGGGTATCTTTCCAGAGCACCTTGCCGTTGTCCTGCTGCCGCAGGGTCAGCTCCACCCGCACAATCACCCGCCGTACCGTGGACTGGGTGACGCTGGAATAGGCCACCGAGGTGTTGTCCACCGACTGGACCTTGCCAACCAGGACCAGGTCGGCCCCATCCTCATAGGGGGTAACCTTGACCGCCCGGGTCTGGGCGAAGGTGCTGATCAGGGCGTTGGCCATAATGGCTTCCAGTCCCACCTCGGTGGAGCGGTTGGTAAACAGGGGCACGGCCAGGGTGCGGGTGATGCCGCCGATAGGTTCGGTCCCCAGGGGGTGATAGCCGCAGCCGCTGAGGAGCAGCAGCGGCAGCAGGAGAGGCCAGCAACAGCGACCCGTTTTCATTGGGGAATCCTTAAGTGACGATATTGATCAGGACGATTCTGTACAGTTTATCCTGGACCGGCACCACCCGCCGGGGGGCCTGGCCCTGCAGCCATTTCTGGATGGCGGGGTCAGCCAGGGCCATCTCTTTGATCTCTGCCGCGGTGGCCGTAACCGGCGCCACCAGCCGGCTTCGCACCCTGCCGTTGACCTGGACCACCAGGGTGAAGGCGCACTCCTCCAGGGCCTCCGCCTGGGCCTCCGGCCAGCAGCACTGTTGCAGGGAAGTTTGGCGCCCCAGGGCCTGCCACAGTTCCTCAGCCAGGTGGGGCACCATGGGATTGAGCAGCAAAATAATGGCCTCCACCGCCTCCCGGAATACTTCTTGGGCCGCAGTATTCCGGGGCAGGTTCTCGGCCGCCAGGTAAAAGTTGTTGACCAGCTCCATCACCGCGGCGATGGCGGTGTTGAAGTGGAAGGAGTCTTCGATGTCGTCGGTGACCTTCTTGATGGTGCGGTGCACCTTGTGGCGAAATTCTTGCAAGTCCGGGGACAGGCCGCGGCCATTGCCGGCGTAGGCGGCAACCTGCTGCAATTCCGGCAGCAGCGAGTTTACCAGGTTCCAGAGGCGGTGCAGGAAGCGGTGGCAGCCGGCCACCCCCTGGTCGCTCCACTCCAGGTCTCTTTCCGGAGGTGCGGCGAACAGCAGAAACAGGCGGGTGGTGTCGGTGCCGTATTCCTCGATCAGGTACTCCGGATCTACCACGTTGTCCTTGGATTTGGCCATCTTGGCCCCGTCTTTGAGGACCATTCCCTGGGTGAGGAGGCGCTGGAAGGGTTCGTCGATTTGCACCAGCCCCAGGTCCCGCAGGACCTTGGTGAAGAAGCGGGCGTAAAGCAGGTGCAGCACCGCGTGTTCGATGCCGCCGATGTACTGATCCACCGGCAGCCAATAGTCCACCCGGGCCTTGTCCAGGATGCCCTCCCGATAGTCGGGGCAAGCGAAGCGCAGGAAATACCAGGAGGACTCCACAAAGGTGTCCATGGTGTCCACTTCCCGGCGGGCCGGACCGCCGCAGCCGGGGCAGGAGACCTCATAGAAGTCGGGCTCGTGCGCCAGGGGCGAGCCGCCCTCCCCGGTGATCCGCACGTCCAGGGGCAGGACCACGGGCAGCTCGGCCTCCGGCACCGGCGCCATCCCGCATTTTTCACAATAAATAATGGGAATGGGCGCTCCCCAGTAGCGCTGCCGGGAGATCAGCCAGTCCCGCAGGCGGAAGTGCACCGCCGGTTTCCCCAGGCCCTTGGCTTCCAGGTAGTTGGCGATGGCCTCCCGGGCCCGGGCGCTGGCCATGCCGCTAAAATCCCCGGAGTTCACCAGGACGCCGTCCTCTTCATAGGCCCCGGTCAGCCCTGCGGCCGGCTGTTCCTCATTTTTGGTATTTTTGGTATTTTTCGTATTTTTGGTGAGCTGTGGCCGGACCACCACCCGGATGGGGAGATGGTACTTTTGGGCGAACTCAAAATCCCGCTGGTCGTGGGCCGGCACCGCCATCACCGCGCCGGTGCCGTAGCCCATCAGGACGAAGTTGGCCACGTAAATGGGCATCTTCCAGCCGGTGACCGGGTTCAGGCAGTAGCGCCCGGTGGCGACCCCTTCCTTGGTGATCTCTTCCAGGGCCCCGCGGCTGCGATTCTGTGCAGACCAGAAATCGACGAAGGCGCGCACCTCCGCCTCCTGGGCGGCGCCCCGGGCCAGTTCCAGGGCCAGGGGGTGCTCCGGGGCCAGGCTCATGAAGGTGGCGCCGAACAGGGTGTCCGCCCGGGTGGTGAAGACCTTGATGGGCGAACCTAAGCCCTCCAGCGGGAATTGGATCTCCGCCCCCTGGGACTTGCCGATCCAGTTGCGCTGCATGGTGGCCACCCGCTCGGGCCAGTGCGAGAGCTGATCCAGGTCGGCCAGCAGTTCCTCGGCGTAGGCGGTGATCTTAAAGAACCACTGGTCCAACTCCTTCAAGTGCACCGGGGAGTCGCAACGCCAGCAGCGGCCATTTTCCACCTGCTCATTGGCCAGCACCGTGGCGCACTTGGGGCACCAGTTGACCGGGGCCTGCCGTTTGTAGGCCAGCCCCCTTTGGTACATCTCGATGAAGACCAGCTGCTCCCAACGATAATATTCCGGGTCGCAGGTGGCCAGCTCCCGGGGCCAATCATAGCTATAGCCCAGGGCTTGGAGCTGGCCGCGCATGTAGGCGATATTCTCCAAGGTCCACCTGGCCGGGTGCAGCCCCCGGGCCAGGGCGGCGTTTTCCGCCGGCAGGCCGAAGGCGTCCCAGCCCATGGGGTGCAGCACGTTGAACCCCCGCATCCGTTTGTAGCGAGCCACCACGTCGCCGATGGTGTAATTGCGCACGTGCCCCATGTGGATGCGCCCGGATGGGTAAGGAAACATCTCCAGGACGTAATACTTGGGGCGGCTGGGGTCTTCGCGGGCCTCATAGAGCCGCCGCGCCTGCCAAATCTCCTGCCATTTGGCCTCCAGGCGGCGGGGTTGATAACGGGGCGACATGGGCACTCCTGCTCACGCTAATTTCTCTTGATAAATTACCATAGACCGGCCGAGGCGACAAATGATAAAGGACGCTACCGGCCCCGGAACCATTTCACCCTTGTATTTCCCCGGATTTTTGATTACCTTTTCACCATGGCGGCCCAGCCTGGCCTCAGCGTCATCATCCCCACTTACAACCGGGCGCCCCTGGTTAAAGAGGCGGTGGCCTCGGTGCTGGCCCAGACCTGGCGGGATTTTGAAGTCCTGGTGGTGGATGACGCCTCCAGGGACGGCACCGCGGAGGCCCTGGCCGCTTTTGGGTCCCGGATAAGATTGCTGCGCTCCCCTTCCCGCCTCGGGGTGGCGGCAGCCAGGAATCTTGGCATCTCCGCGGCCCGGGGGCAGTGGCTGGCCTTCCTCGACTCCGACGACTTGTGGCGGCCGGAAAAACTGGCCCGGCAGATGGCCTATCTGGCAGGGCTTCCGGAACTCGTCCTCTGCCAAACCGAAGAGACCTGGGAGCGGCAGGGGCTTAAGGTCAACCAACCCCGGAGCCATCGGAAAATCGGGGGCTGGATCTTTTTCCAATCCCTGGAGCGCTGCCTGGTGAGCCCCTCGGCGGTGATCCTGCACCGGACTGTTTTTCAGGAACATGGCGGCTTCGATGAGGGACTGCCCGCCGCCGAAGACTACGACCTCTGGTTGCGCCTCAGTTGGCGCTACCAGATCGGCCTGCTGCCGGAGGCCCTGGTCATCAAGCGGGGCGGCCGCGGCGACCAGCTCTCCGCCCAATGGGGCCTGGACCGTTTTCGCATCCGGGCCCTCCTCAAACTCCTGGATGACCCGGGGCTGCCGGCCCCGGAGGCCCTGGCGGCCCGGCGGACGCTGGCCCGCAAATGCGCCATCTACGCCCAGGGCTGCGAAAAGCGGGACAGGCTGGAGGAAGCCGGGGTTTACCGGGGTTTGGGGAGACAGGCGGATGGCTTGGAGCCCATAAAGATGCCGCAGGGCGGGGCGAAGAAAAATTGTCTGGCGATGTGAAGACAAGGTGCCAAATCTTGATAAAATGCCTTAGCAAAGAAACGAATTTCGAGACCTCCTTTACCAATGGCAGGCATAAAGGCTCTTGCGACGTTCCGGCGGAGAAAGGCGGCGGCGACGCCGGCTTCCGGCCCCTTGAGCTATTGGAAGCCGCTTTGGCTAGCTGCCTAAATATCTGGCTAAGGATGTATGCTACCCGCCATAATATGCCCCTTGCCGGCCTGGCGACCGAGGTCTCCTTGGATCGCCGGGTTGCCGGAGAGGCGGTTTTCGAATATGGGTTGGAATTGGACGGACCCATCACCGAAGGCCAAAGGCAAGAGTTGCTCCAGGCTGCCCAATCTTGTCCAGTTTATCAAACCCTATCCCAAAAAATTTTATTCAAGTATGAGCCCCGATAAAGAGGAGATGCTCGGCAATCAACGGAGGTTCCATGGACATCTACAAAGCCATTCACCATCGTCGCAGCCATCGCTTGTACAAACCGGACCCGCCGCCCCGGCAAGTCCTGGAACGGGTAGTCGAGGCCGCCCTGTGGGCCCCCTCCGGCATCAATCTCCAGGGCTGGGACCTGGCCGTGATGGCTGGCCGGGTCCGGGACGAATTCGTGGCCCTGGTGAGCCAGGCCATCAAGTATCTGCTGCCCGAATTGAAGAAGGCCAACGTCCCTGGAATAGACCCGGAACTGGTGATGAAGTTCTTCAAGGACCTGGGGGGCGCCCCGGTGGTTATCGCGGTGACCATCTTCAAGGACCCCCACCCCGGCATGAATATGGCCAACCTCCAGAGCGGCGCCGCCCTCATGCAAACCCTGCTCCTGGCGGCAGAAGCCGAAGGCCTGGGCACCTGCTGGATGACCGGGGCTAATTACCTCGAAGACGAAATCCTGAAATTCCTGGGGAAAACCGAGCGGCAACTGCTGGCCATCACCCCCATCGGCTTTCCGGCCAAGGAACCGCCGGTACCGCCCCGCAAGGAACGGGAAGTGCGCTGGCTGGGGTTTTAGCGGTCAGCTTACCGCCAAACGCCGGTAGCGGCGGGGTTACCCCAGCCTTACGGCTTTGCCGGGATGCAGGGAACCGGTTCACCCCAGCAAAAAAAGCGAAAAAGCCAGAATCGGGACATTATCCGGTTAGCGAGAGGCCCATGGCAGAAGAGAGACCAAAACCCCTGGTGGAGCAGGTGCGGGCTGCGGGCTGAGCCTCCAAGATACCTCCGGGGGTCCTGGAGGACGTCTTAAAGAGCCTGCCCTTTAAGAGCCATGCCGATCTCCTGGTGGGATTGGAGGCGGGGGACGACGCCGGGGTCTATCGTCTGACCCCGGAGCTGGCCCTGATCCAGACGGTGGATTTCTTTACCCCCATCGTCAACGATCCCTATGAGTTCGGGGCCATCGCCGCGGCCAACGCCCTCTCCGATATCTACGCCATGGGGGGCCGGCCTTTGCTAGCCCTGAATATCGCCTGCTTTCCCCTGCAGAGCGAGTCGCCGGATACCCTCAAGGCGGTGCTCCGGGGTGGCCTGGACAAGGTGCACGAAGCCGGGGCCCTGCTGGTGGGGGGCCACAGCGTCGAAGACCCGGAGATGAAATACGGCCTGGCGGTCACCGGGTTGGTGCATCCGGAGCGAATCTACACCAAGGCCGGGGCCCGCCCCCGGGACTTGCTGCTGCTCACCAAGCCCCTGGGCACCGGCATCATCGCCACCGCCCTGAAGGCCCGCCTGGCCTCCCGGGAAGCCGAGGCAGCGGCCATCCGGGTGATGGCCGCCCTCAACCGGGCCGCGGCCGAGGCCTTGGAAGGGCTGGAGGTGCACGCGGTCACCGACATCACCGGCTTCGGCCTCCTGGGACACGGCCTGGAGATGGCCCGGGCCTCCCAGGCGGAGTTCACCATTTTTGCCGGACGGGTGCCGGTCCTTTCCTGGGCCCGGGAGTATGCCGCCATGGGCCTGGTGCCGGCGGGCAGCCACGCCAACCGCCGCTTCTGCGAAAAGCACCTGACCCTCGACCCCGGAGTGGACCCGGTAATGGCGGACCTCCTGAGCGACGCCCAGACCTCCGGCGGCCTGTTCATCGCGGTGGCGCCGCACCACGGCGAGTTGCTGCTGAGCCGGCTCCAGGAGCGGGGGGTAGCAGAGGCGGCCATCGTCGGCGAGGTCGGCGGCACAGGAGCGGGGCGGATCCGGGTGACTCCGTAAGCCCCTGGAAAATCAAGAGGCGAGCCCAGCCGTTTTTCTGAAAATCGGCCAGCACCGATGCGGAGACTTCATTTGGTGAAATCTTTAGAGGAACAACTGGCACTGATCAAGCAGGGCTGCCAGGAGATCATCCGGGAAGAGGAGCTGGAGGCGCGGCTTAAGGAGGCCATCGCCACCGGCAAGCCCTTGCGGGTCAAGGCCGGGTTCGATCCCACCGCCCCGGACCTGCACCTGGGGCACACGGTGCTCATCCAGAAGCTCAAACACTTCCAGGACCTGGGCCACCAGGTGATCTTCCTCATCGGCGATTTCACCGGTCTGATCGGTGACCCCTCGGGCAAGAGCGAAACCCGCCCGCCCCTTACGGAAGAAGAGGTCAAGGCCAACGCCGCCACCTACCAGCGCCAGATCTTCAAGATCCTGGATAAGGAGAAGACCGGCATCGACTTCAACAGCCGCTGGATGAAGCAAATGTCCGCCCAGGACCTGATCAAACTGGCGGCCCGCCATACCGTGGCCCGCATGCTGGAGCGGGAGGATTTTCATAAGCGCTATGCCTGCCAGACCCCCATCAGCATCCACGAGTTTCTCTATCCCCTGATCCAGGGCTATGACTCGGTAGCCCTTCAGGCCGACGTGGAGTTGGGGGGCACCGACCAGACCTTTAACCTCCTGGTGGGCCGGGACTTGCAGCGGGAATACGGCCAGCAGCCCCAGGTGGTGATTACCTTGCCGCTGCTGGAAGGGCTGGACGGGGTGCAGAAGATGAGCAAATCCCTGGGAAACTACGTGGGGATCGACGAGGCCCCAGGGGTCATGTTCGGCAAGATCATGTCCATCTCTGACCCCCTGATGCTGCGCTACTTTGAACTCCTCACCGACATCGCCCCGGGGGAACTGGCCCGCCTCAAAGAGGATCTGGCCCAGGGGGGCAAACACCCCCGCCAGGTGAAGGAGGAGCTGGCGCTGGAACTGGTAGCCCGCTATCACGGCAAGGATGCCGCACTCGAGGCGGCCCGCGAGTTCGCCCGCATCTTCCGGGAAAAGGGCCTGCCGGAGAAAATTGAGGAAATTCATATTACTATAGCCGACACCGCGAAGAGCACCGATGATATAGTAACAGATAAAATAATATGGCTTCCTTTTATCCTTGTAAAAGCTGGAATGACACCCAGCACATCTGAGGCTAAGCGTTTAATAAGTCAGGGGGCTGTGCAGGTTGACGAGCAAAGGGTTACTGATGTTAACCTGGGTTTGAAAGCTTTAGGTTGCACTTATCTTTTAAAAGTGGGCAAACGCCGGTTTAAACGGGTAACGCTCTGGTGAATTTTAGGCAAAAAATCGTTCCCACTCAGGAGCATGGGAACCAGAAAATGCGAAGAGCACCGGCGAGTCGCCGGTGCCACCAATTTTATCAAAAAGGCTGGTTGGCCGGCCGTTAAGGCCCGCAACCAGCCTTTCTGTTTTTCCCTTAAGGGATTGGGAGAGCGGGTTTGGGGGAGAGATTATCAGCGGCCCGCGGCCCTTAGCCCTCTCCCCCAAGGTTTTCTTTTTCCACGCCCCGGCCTCCGCCGCGTCGCCGGCGGCGGCGGGTACGCCGGCGACGCGGCCTGGCGGCCCGGGACTGGGGCGGCCGGGGCGGGACCTGGTCCGGGGCGCAGCGTTCCAGCAATTCGGCTTCCGGGGCTTCCTTGATCTGGAACAGCAGCCAGGCCTCGGGGTAGAGGGCCAGGCGGGCCAGGCGGGCCGGCAGGGGCCGCTGGTCCCGCAGCAGCGGGGCTATCCGGGCTTCCAGGGCCAGAATCTGGGAGACGTCGTCATGGCGTTGCCGGGGGAATTCGATGCCCCCCAGGGCTTCCTTGATCCCTTCATGGATGAAGTCCCGCAGCTCCTTGAAATCTTCCGGAAAGGCAGTGCCCTGTTCCAAAAACGGGGTTAAAAAGACGGCCCACAGGAGACTGTCGGAGGCGTGGCGCTCTCCCAGCATCAGCCGGTCCAGGCGGCGGCAGAGGGCCAGGAGGCGCGCCTCGCCGCTCCGGCCCAGGCGCTCTTTCCAGGCGGGGAAGATGCCGTAGAAGAGGGCGGAGGACAGCATCAGGTGGAAGAAGGGGCCGGCTGCGGCGCTGCGGAAGTCCTTGAGCAGTTCATCCCGCACCCGGGCCGGGGGGCAGCGGCGGATCAGGTGGCCCTTAGACAAGATCTCTTGCCAGGCGCCCGTTTCGATGGTGAAGCCGGTGCGACCCGCGTGGCGCAGGGTCCGCAACATGCGCACCGGGTCGCTCTCGAAGCGCACCGCCGGGTCGCCGATGACCCGGATGACCCGATCCTCAAGGTCCGTCAGGCCCCCCACGTAGTCCACCAGGGAGAAATCGGTGATGTCGTAAAACAGGGCGTTGATGGTCAGATCCCGGCGCTCGGCGTCCTCGGCCGGCGTGCCGAAGGTCTGCTCCCGGCCCGGAGCGCCTGCCTGGTCCGGCTCCTCCTCAAACTCCGAGCGGCGCCGGAAGGTGGAGACCTCGACGATGCGGCCGCCATGGAAAAAGACCTGCACCAGCCGGAAGCGCCGGCCGATGATGCGGCTGTTGCGGAAGAGTTTGCGCAGCTCCCCCGGGCGGGCGTTGGTGACCACGTCGAAATCCTTGGGCCTTTTGCCCAGGAGCAGGTCCCGCACCCCGCCCCCCACCAGATAGACGGTATAACCGGCGTGCAGCAGCCGGTAGAGAACCTTAAGGGCCTCCAGATCGATATCTTTACGGGAGACGGTATGTTGCGGCCGGGGGATGATGCGGGGCAGGAGTTCTGCCGGTTCAGGGGTGGTAAACCGCATGGAGCTATTATAGGCGAAATCTCCCAATTTTTAACCCCTTATTTAATAAATGCCCGCGGTTCCCGGCCTAACCCGGGAAAATTGGAGGGGAGAGGTGGAATTATTGACAAGCGGGGCCAATCCATATATTTCTAAGACATTAGATGATTAAGGGAGATTGCCGGTAAACCTGGGGCGAAGAAGGCTGGTGCTGGCCCTGGCCACCTGGGGGGGAGTGGGCTTCCTGCCGGGCGCCCCGGGCACCTGGGGGACCCTGGCGGCCCTGCCCCTCTGGTGGGCCCTGGCGCACCTGGGTCCCTGGGGCTACGGCCTGGGGACGTCGGCGGTTCTCCTGGCGGGCTGCTGGGCCGCGGGCCCCGCCCAGGATTACCTGGGGCGAGCCGACCACCCCGCCATCGTCATCGATGAAGTGGCGGGCCTGTTAATCACCCTGGCCGGGGCCCCCCTCTCCTGGGCCGCCGCGGCCGCAGGCTTTATGTTATTCCGAACCCTGGATATCCTGAAACCGCCTCCCATTCGCTGGTTCTGCACCGGAGAATCCGGCGGCCTGGAAGTGATGGTGGACGACCTGGTGGCGGGGGTGCTGGCGCGGCTGGTTTTGGAGATAGTCTATGCGTTCAGAATATTGCCAGGCTGATTTTGCATGCCCACAATATTAAGAATTCAAGGATATAGATTTTTCTTTTTTAGCAATGAAGGATATGGAAAACCGCATATCCACGTAGAATCCGGCGATAGTTATGCAAAGTTTTGGTTAAAACCGGTTAGTATGGGAAAATCTTTTGGATACAGGCCCGTCGAACTTACCATGATACGGAAAATAGTTGAAAGCCACGAGGATTTATTTTGGGAGAAATGGCATGAATATTTCGCCTAAGACTCTTTTAGTACTGATCACTGAAATCTCATTTGAAGAGGGTGTCTTACAAGTCTTCCTTTCCGATGGCCGGGAAATTCGCGTGCCCCTGGAGTGGTTTCCCAAGCTGCGGGACGCCTCACCTAAAGCGCGCCGGCATTGGCGGCTTATCGGCAAGGGGATCGGGGTTCATTGGCCGGATATAGATGAAGATTTGTCCCTTGATGGATTATTGAGCTAACCTTTGCGAACTTCTATGCAAGGTGAGATCATCGCCACCGGCACGGAGTTGATCACCGGGCGGGTGGCCGATTTTAACGCCCGCTATGCGGCCCGGCGGCTCCACGAAGCGGGCCTGACGGCGCAGCGGCTCACCATCCTGGGGGATGAGCCGCCGCTGTTCCAGGAGATCCTGCTCCGGGCGCTGGGCCGCTCCCGGTTCATCATCATCACCGGAGGCCTGGGGGCCACCGAAGATGACGTCACCGTGGCCGCCGCGGCCCAGGCCCTGGGGTTGCCGCTCCTCCTTGACGAGGGACTGCTGGCCCGCATCCATCGCTGTCTGGAGGAGCGCCAAATCCCCTGGCTGGAACGCTATGGCCGCCTGGCCCTGATTCCCCGGGGCGCCGTGATCCTGGACGCCGGCGGCCTGGCCTGCTGCGGCTTTGCCCTGAAGCACGGCGACGCCCGGCTCTTTTTCCTGCCCGGGGTCCCTGCGGAGATGCAGGTCCTGTTCGAAGCCTATGTGCTCCCCAGCCTGATGGAGTGGGCCGGGGACGTGGGCGTCGTGGCCCAGCGCACCTTGCGGCTGTTCGGCATCTCCGAAACCCAGTTGCAGGAGGTAGTTTCCAAGATCCCGGAATTCCGGGAAGGGGTGCGCGTGGGTTATTACCCCAATTTCCCCGAGAACCACCTCACCCTGACGGTGCGCGGCCGGGACCGGAGGATTCTGGAGGAGACCCTGGACCGCCTGACCGTGGCCCTGGCCCGGGTGGTGGACGACATGCTGTTGGGGCCAGAAGGGACGCCGCTGGAGGAGCTGGTAGGGCGCCAGTTGAAAGAAGGCGGCCTCACCCTGGCCCTGGCCGAGTCCTGCACCGGCGGCCTCATCGGCCACCGCCTCACCAACGTGGCCGGCTCCTCGGATTATTTCCTGGGCGGGGTGGTCTCCTACGGCAACCAGGCCAAGCTGGACCTGCTGCGGGTGGCCCCGGAGGTCCTGGCGGAATGGGGGGCGGTGAGCCCGGAGACGGCCCTGGAGATGGCCCGGGGGGCGAAGACAGCCTTCGGCGCCCACCTGGGTCTGGCGGTCACCGGTATCGCCGGCCCCGGCGGCGGCAGCCCGGAGAAGCCGGTGGGCACAGTGTACATCGGCCTGGCCACCCCCCACGAGGTGGAGGTCTGGCACTACCTCTTCCAGGGCTCCCGGGAGGAGATCAAAATCTTGTCGGCCCAGACCGCCCTGGACCGGCTGCGGCGGAAGTTGAAAAAAATGTAGGGAGGGCTCGAGCCCACCAATTCCATAGAAAAAGTTTAATTGCTGGCACAGGCGTCCCGCCTTTGTGGACAAAGCGGCGGGCGAGACGCCCGCCCTACGAACTGCCCCTCAAGGGGGGCTTATTAAGGGGATCATTAATGGGGTCCTTCTTTATCCCCTCTCCCCCGATGGGGGAGAGGGATAGGGTGAGGGGGAAACGCAGGGTCTCTTGATTGCCGATAAAGACGAGTCGCTTCGCCGCGGCGGCGAAGCATGACAAAAAAGGCAACTTACGCATTTTTTTTAAGCTGAAAGCTGACTGCTGAAGGCTGAAAGCTGGAATATGATTCGCGCCTTTCTGGCCATTGACCTGCCCGAGACCCTGCGCCCCGGCCTGGCCCTGGCGCAGGGCGAATTGAAAAAGAGCCAGGCCGACGTGCGCTGGGTGCCTCCGGGCAATATTCATATCACCCTGAAATTTTTCGGCAACCTGCCGGACGCCGAAGTGCCGCCGATCATCTCGGCGGCCCGGCAGGCGGCCTCCCAGCAGGCCCCCCTGTCCCTCAAGGTCTTAGGCGCCGGGGCCTTCCCCAGCAGTCGCAGCCCCCGGGTGGTGTGGCTGGGTCTGGGCGGGGACCTGCTGCCTTTGAGCCAGTTTTTTTACCGGTTGGGAAAGGCCTTCGCCCAACTGGGTTATCCGCCGGAGGGCCGGGCCTTCAACCCCCACCTGACCTTGGGCCGGGTGCGCTCGCCCGAGGGCCGGCCGCAGTTGAGCCGGACGCTAGAAAAACTTGTAGTCGATTGGCCGCCCTTTCAGGTGCGGGAGATCATCTTGTATCAAAGCGTGCTGTCGCCCCGGGGCTCGACATACACGCCGTTGGAAGTGATTAAGTTGATGAGCGGTGGGGATAGGGATTAGGGATTAGGAAATGTGGCGCCGCCGCCCCCGGCGGCGGAAGCAAGGTAGCCGCAGGCCCTAAAAAACCGGCGCGGCACGGGCGGGACGCCTGCGCCACTAAAGAGACCATAGGGCGGCCTGTGGCCGCCGAAAAAAAAACGGCGTGCGCAGCACGCCCTATAAAATGTGTTACCTGGGTCCCCAAACGTTTGTTACCCATCTCCCCGGTCCATACAGGGGGAAAGGGGGAAAGCGTTAAACAACGCAGGCTGAAGCCTGCGGCTACCAAAGGCAACAAACATCCTTGCCTTAAAATCTTTATGGGGGTTGGGGGAGGGAGTTTGAGGGAGGGGGCAGGGGCCCTCGGCCCCTGGCCCTCTCCCTCAAAATACAAACTAAAAAGGAAATCACTATGAGCGACCAAGTTGCGGCGGATAAGGCCAAGGCCCTGGATCAGGCCCTGAGTCACATCGAAAAACAATATGGCAAGGGCTCCATCATGCGCCTGGGGGCCGAAGAGAAGGTGGACGTGCCGGTGATCTCCAGCGGCTGCCTCTCCCTGGACCTGGCCCTGGGGATCGGCGGCATCCCCCGGGGCCGGGTCATCGAGATCTTCGGGCCGGAGGCCTCCGGCAAGACCACCCTGGCCCTGCACGTCATCGCCGAGGCCCAGCGCAAGGACGGGGTGGCGGCTTTCGTGGACGCCGAGCACGCCCTGGACGTGAACTATGCCCGCAAGCTGGGGGTCAGGACCGAGGACCTGCTCATCTCCCAGCCCGATTCCGGTGAACAGGCCCTGGAGATCGCCGAGATCCTGGTGCGCTCCAATGCGGTGGACGCGGTGGTGGTGGACTCGGTGGCCGCCCTGGTGCCCCGCTCGGAAATCGAAGGGGACATGGGCGACGCCCAGATGGGTTCCCAGGCCCGCCTGATGTCCCAGGCCTTGCGCAAGCTCACCTCGGCCATCAGCAAATCCCTGACCTCGGTGATCTTCATCAACCAGATCCGCCATAAGATCGGGGTGATGTTCGGGAACCCCGAAACCACCACCGGGGGCAACGCCCTGAAGTTTTATGCGAGCATGCGCCTGGACATCCGCCGCATCAGCGCCATCAAGCAGGGGGATGAGACCATCGGCTCCCACTGCCGGGTGAAGGTGGTGAAAAACAAGCTGGCGCCGCCCTTCCAGGAGGCGGAATTTGACATCATCTTCGGCCAGGGGATCTCCCGGGAGGGGGACCTCCTTGACCTGGGCACCGATCAGGGCCTCATCCAGAAGAGCGGCGCCTGGTTTAGCTACGGGGGCGAGCGCATCGGCCAGGGCCGGGAGAACGCCAAGGCCTATCTCCGGGAGCACCCGCAGGCGGCCATGGAACTGGATAAACAACTGCGGGCCGCGCTCGGCATGGCTACCCCCCCCTCCGACGCCGCCGGGGAGCAGCCGCTCACATGACCAGCCGCGAGATCCGGGAAACCTTTCTGCGCTTCTTCGCCGCCCAGGGCCACACCCGGGTGGCCAGCTCTTCCCTGGTGCCCGCCGGGGACCCCACCCTGCTATTCACCAACGCCGGCATGGTGCAGTTCAAAAAGGTCTTCCTGGAGGAAGAGTCCCGGCCCTATACCCGGGCCGCCAGCTCCCAAAAGTGCGTCCGGGCCGGGGGCAAACACAACGACCTGGAAAACGTGGGCTTCACCGCCCGCCACCATACCTTCTTCGAGATGCTGGGCAACTTCTCCTTCGGCGATTACTTCAAGGAAGGGGCCATCGAAATGGCCTGGGAGCTGCTGACTGGGCATTACCGCCTCCCCCGGGAGCGCCTCTGGGCCACGGTTTACCATGAGGACCAGGAAGCCGCCCGCCTCTGGGAGAAGATCGCCGGGCTGCCGCCGAGCCGCATCGTGGGGCTCGGGGAGAAAGACAACTTCTGGGCCATGGGCGACACCGGGCCCTGCGGCCCCTGCTCCGAGATCCTCATCGACCAGGGCGAAGAGATGGCCTGCAGCCCGGAATGCGGCATCGGCAAATGCGACTGCGACCGCTATCTGGAGATCTGGAACCTGGTGTTCATGCAGTTCAACCGGGCCCCGGACGGCGTCCTCCACCCCCTGCCCAAACCCAGCATCGACACCGGCATGGGTCTGGAGCGTCTTTGCGCCGTCATCCAGGGGGTGAAAAGCAACTTCGACTGCGACCTCTTGCGGCCGGTGATCGGCCGGCTGGAGGAACTGGCGGCTATAAGCTACGGTGGCCAAAATGCCCAGCAAAACGTGGCCTTCCGGGTGATCGCCGATCATGCCCGGGCCGCCACCTTCCTGATCGCCGACGGGGTGCTGCCCTCCAACGAAGGCCGGGGCTACGTGCTGCGCCGCATCATGCGCCGGGCCATCCGCTTCGGGCGGCTCTTAAACCTCCCCAGTCCCTTTCTGGGGAAGGTGAGCGAGCGGGTGGTGGAGCTGCTGGGCGAGGTCTATCCCGAACTCCCGGGGGCCCGCCGGATCCTGGCCCAGGTGATGGCCGGCGAGGAGGAGCGCTTCGCCGACACCCTGGACCACGGCCTGAAGCTGCTGAGCGAGGAACTGGCTTCCCTCAAGACCCACAGCCTGAAAATCCTGCCGGGGGAAGTGGCCTTCAAACTTTATGACACCTATGGCTTCCCCCTGGATCTGGTCCAGGATAGCCTGCGGGAAGAGGGCCTGGTCCTGGACCTGGAAGGCTTTGAAGAACACATGCGCCGGCAACGGGAGGCCTCCCGCCAGTCCTGGCGGGGTGGCGCCGCCGGCGAGGCGCCGCCGGTTTATCAGGAGCTGGCCCAGTGGCCTCACACCAACTTCCTGGGTTATGAATCCCTGCAGGGAGACAGCGCCATCCTGGCCCTCATTACCCACGCGGGTCACCATGAACAGGCGGAGCCCGGCGAGGAGGTGGAAGTGGTCACCGCCGCCACCCCCTTTTACGGGGAAGCCGGCGGCCAGGTAGGGGACACCGGAGTCATCAGCGGCGACGGCTGGCGCATCCGGGTGGCCAACAGCCAGCGCCTGCCCAATGACCTGGTCATCCACCAGGGGGTGGTGGAGCAAGGGGTGGTCAGGGTCAACGACCAGGCCGTACTTACGGTAGATGCCGGCCGGCGCCGCCGCATCGCCCGGCACCACACCGCCACCCATATCCTCCAGGCGGTCCTCAAGCGGCGCCTGGGGGACCATGTCAAGCAGTCCGGCTCCTGGGTTTCGCCGGAGCGCCTGCGCTTCGATTTTACCCACTTTCAGGCCATTTCCCCCGAAGAAGTGGAGGGCATCGAGCTGGACCTGAACGCCGCGGTGGCCGAGAACCTGCCGGTGCACACCGACCGCATGTCCGTACCCGAAGCCCTGGAGCGGGGCGCCACCGCCCTGTTCGAGGAGAAATACGGCGAAGAGGTGCGGGTGGTGGCCATCCCCGGGCTGAGCCAGGAGCTGTGCGGCGGCACCCACGTGGAGCGCAGCGGCGACCTGGGGTTTTGCAAGATTATTTCCGAGGCTTCCGTGGCCGCGGGCATCAGGCGCATCGAAGCGGTGTGCGGCCCGGAGGCGGTAAGATATATTCAGGGCCAGGAAGATCTCTTGATAAAGGTGTCGAAATACCTAAAGGCAGACCAGGCCAATCTGCTGGCCCAACTCAAGAAACGGCTGAACCGCCAAAAGGACCTGGAAAAGGAGCTGGAGGCCCTGAAAGGCCGCCTGGCCGCGGCCCAGGCCGGGGACCTCCTGGACCAGGTGCGCTCGGTTTCCGGCGTCCCGGTCCTGGCCCTGAAGGTGGAGACCGCCGACCCCAAAGGGCTGCGGGAGTTCGCGGTGAAGCTGCAGGACCGCCTGAAGAGCGGCATCATCGTCCTGGGCGCGGCGGCCGCGGACAAGGCCATGCTCATCGCCCTGGTCACTAAAGACCTGAGCCCGCGCTTTCCCGCCGGGGAGATCATCAAGGCCATCGCCCCCCTGGTAGGGGGGAGCGGCGGCGGCCGGCCCGACATGGCCCAGGCCGGCGGCCCGGACCTGGCGGGTATCCCCAGGGCCTTGCAGCAGGCCTATGAGGTGGTGGCCCAAAAGGCGAAGCGGTGATAATGCATGATAATTGGGAAAGTCAATTTCAGAGACGAATGTATCGATTTTCGGCACCAAGATCGGGGCTCGGAAGCGCGATATCAATCAAAGTTAGGGTAACCTAGGGGTGTTTCCACCGGGAACACTCACCGAATGCATATAATCTAATCGATGATTACCTACGCAGATTCCCCTCGCTGGATGAGCACCTTTTGGAACACGAGAGTGGTCCGGAATTACTTGTTTGGCTGGCCATGGGAACGGCGGGTATAACACTGGCAAAAAGCGTTATCGATTTGGTTACTACGATCATCAAAGCTCGGTCAGAAGGCATCAAGAAAGGAGATTCTCCATCAGCCCCCGTTGAACTTATTATCAGGAAGATTATTGCTGATGATAAAATTATAGAGGAAAAGGTTCTGAGATTTGTTTATAAAGATGAGATTAATACTGAAGAAATTGAAAGGGACTTATAAAGGCACTTGAGAAAATCACTCGAAATGATAAAGAGTAATGAATGCTGGACACATCCACTAACAATCATTTAATCCCTAAAGGTAAATTTTCATGAACAAATTCAAAGAAAATTTTGTGATTGATGATAAAGGCAAACAAATTGGGGTAATTTTGGATATTGCCGAATATCGCAAGCTCTTGGAAGAGATCGAAGAGCTGGAATCAATCCGCGCTTACGATGCTGCCAAGGCTGCCAAGGATGAAGCTATTCCCTTTGAACAGGCAATTTCCGAGATTGAGCAGACTCGTTCATGACCTACTCTATTTCTATTCTGCGCCGGGCGCAGAAAGAATTAGCCCACTTACCAAAAGAGTCTTATGAACAAGTACGCGATGCCATTCGAGCCTTGGCTTATAATCCAAGACCGGCTGGTTGCACCAAATTAATCGGCCACTCCGGCTGGCGCATAAAGATCGGTGATTACCGGATAATTTATGAAATCGATGATAGAGGTCGAACAGTTGAAGTGCTTCATATCGGACACAGGCGCGATGTTTACCGCTGATTAGGAAAATTGATTAGTTAACCCAAAGAGGTGCCCACACTTGCACGAATATGGCTTGATGGAAAATGTCATGGCGGTCATCATGGCGGAGCTCAAGAAATCCGGGGAGGAAGTCAGGGCAGGCCGGCTGCTCACGGTGACCCTGAAGGTGGGGGCCCTGGAGCTGCATTCCGAAGCCGCCCTCCGCCAGGCCTTTGAGGTCCTGAGCCAGGGCACCGTCCTGGAGGGGGCCCGCCTGCACCTGCTCATCCTGCCGGCTACCCTGGCCTGCCCCCAGTGCGGTTTCCGGGGCCCCCTGCCCCTGGGCGCCGTTGACCCCCATGAAGCCCTGCCCATGGCGGAGTGCCCCCAGTGCGGCGCCCTGACCCTGGTCCAGGACGGCCGCGGCGTGGAGTCCATCAAGCTGGCCTGGGAAGAGGAAGCCTAGGGTTGGCGTTTCAGATTTTCGTTAATAAATCCTGGTGGTCATCTCCCGGAATCGGGGCCTCCCGGCTCCGGCCGGCCCTCGGGGGTTTTTCCTCCCTGGATTGATAAAAGGCGCCGGAGCTGGGAAAACCGGAGTGCCAGCCCCTGACCTTTCCCCTCCCGTTGCCGGCTACGGCAGAGGCGCCCGCAGGCCTCGCAGCTGGCCCCCGGCAGTTCGCCCTCGTCCCGCAGTTTTTGGAAATGGCCGCAGTGGGCGCAGCGCACCACCGGGTGGTAGTCGATCCAGCCGAGGTCCTTCCAATAACGCCAGGTGCCGTACTTTAAGCGATAGCGGAGCGCGGTGTAGAGGCAGGTCAGGCCGATGAGATGGGCCGTGGAAATGTAAAAGGCCCTCCAGGAAATGAGGATGGTGACCCCCATGACCATCAACAGCCGGGAGGCCAGGCGCCAGGATTTCTTCCAGATGGCGGCATCGGCCAGGGTCCAGGGCAGGGGCACCCCGATCCAAAGGTTGCGGCCGGGCTGCCAGAAGATCATCAGCAGCCCCACGGCCCAGCAGAGTCCCGATACCAGGTAGCGCAGGGATTGGCTCCTTGGGCTCCCCCTCCTCCAAGCCCCTCCCACCAGGGGAGGGGGCTGTGGAGAGGGTCTTGTCCTTCTGCCTGGGTCACAAGCGCGGGCTTGTGACAGCTCGCCTGCCAAGTCATGTAGACATAATGGTTGAAAGTTAAAGGCCTGCGCACCCTACATTTTACTGCTCGCCTGCCAAGTCCTTAAGAGGCACCGGCAGGATGCCGGCGCCATCATGGTTTCTGTTTTGGCGGGCAGTGCCCACCATACACTATTTCCCCTCCAGCTTGGCCCGGATCTTCAGGCGCAGGGCGTTGAGGCGGATGAAGCCGGCGGCGTCCGCCTGCCGGAAGTCGCCCCCGGCCTCGAAGGTCACCAGGTCGGGGCGGTACAGGGATTTGCCGCTCTTCCGTCCCACCACCGTGACGTTGCCTTTATAGAGCTTCAGCCGGGCGGTGCCGCTCACCGGCTGTTGGGCCTCATCGATCAGCTTCTGCAGGGCATAGCGCTCCGGGGCGAACCAGTAACCGTAGTAGATCAGTTCGGCGTAGCGGGGACTGAGGCTATCCCGGAGGTGCATCACTTCCCGGTCCAGGGTGATGGATTCCACCGCCTGATGGGCAGCCCTCAGGATGGCGCCGCCGGGGGTCTCATACACCCCCCGGGATTTCAGGCCGACGTAGCGGTTTTCCACCAGGTCCACCCGGCCGACGCCGTGGGCGCCGCCGATTTCATTGAGGCGGGCCAATAGAGCCGCCGGGCTGAGGCGTTCTCCGTCCACTGCCACCGGGTCGCCGGCCTCAAAGTCGATCTCCAGGTAGCGGGGCTGATCCGGGGCCTCCTGGGGGGATTTGCTGAGCAGGAACATCTCCGCCGGGGGTTCGGCCCAGGGGTCCTCCAGGATACCGCCCTCGAAGCTGATATGCAAAAGGTTGGCGTCGCTGGAGTAAGGCTTCTCCCTGGTCACCGGCACCGGGATCCCGTACTTTTGGGCGTAGGCCACGCAATCGGCCCGGCCTTGGAGGTCCCACTCCCGCCAGGGAACGATGATCTTCAGGTCCGGGGCCAGGGCCTGGTAGGTGAGCTCGAAGCGCACCTGGTCGTTCCCCTTGCCGGTGGCCCCGTGGCTCACCGCGTCCGCCCCGGTCTTCCCGGCCACCTCCACCTGGGCCTTGGCGATCAGGGGCCGGGCGATGGCGGTGCCCAGAAGATAGGCCCCTTCGTAGAGGGCGTTGCCCCGGAACATGGGCCAGACGAAATCCCGGACAAACTCTTCCTTCAGGTCCTCGATGAAGACCTGGTCGGCGCCGGTGGCCCGGGCCTTGGCCGCCACTGCGGCCACCTCTGCTCCCTGGCCGATGTCGGCGCAGAAGGCCACCACCGGGCACTGATAGCTTTCCTTAAGCCACCTGAGGATTACCGAGGTATCCAGGCCGCCGGAATAGGCCAGGACGATTTTGCGGATTCCATTCATAGTCTTCTAATTCCTCTAAGAATCTTTCTATTGCCGGAAAGCACTGGCGGGCATAGCCCGCCCTATGAGCGGGTTGAGAGAGGAAATTTTATAGGGCGGCCTGTGTCCGCCGATCATCGGGGTTATTAGATTTCTTCACTGTCCCTGCCCCCACCCGAGTTGAAGGGTGCGTCTTACGCACCCTTCATTAAGCCCAGGCGGGACGCCTGGGCCACCATCCTCCTATTTATTGCAGGGGAAGTCGGGGCCGCAGGTCCCGGCTTCCCCTGCACTTATACGGGTTGGGTGGGGGGTGTGGGGGGAGGGCAGGGATGAAATCCCTGGCCCTCCCCCCACGACCTTTCCTCACCCCAGCAGCCACTCCAGCAGGGCCTTTTGGAAGTGGAGGCGGTTTTCCGCCTGGTCCCAGGCGGCGCTTTGGGGCCCTTCCAGCACCTGGGTGGTGATCTCCTCGCCCCGGTGGGCCGGCAGGCAGTGGAGCACGATGGCCTCGGGCCGGGCCAGCTCCAGGAGGTCGGCGTTGACCTGGTAGGGTTTGAAGATCTTCCGCCGGGCCGCGGCTTCGTTTTCCTGGCCCATGGAGGTCCAGACATCGGTGTTGATCACGTGGACCCCCTGCACCGCCTGGCGGGGGTCCTGGGAAAGATAGATATGGCGTCCGGTCCTTTGGGCCTCCCGCAGCAGGGCGGGGTCAGGCTCATAGCCCTTGGGGCAGGCCAGGTACAGGGAAAAATCGAGGTGCATGGCCGCGGTGATCCAGGAGTTGGCCATGTTGTTGCCGTCCCCCACCCAGGCCACCTTCAGACCGGAGACCCGGCCGAAGCGCTCCTCCATGGTCATCAGGTCGCTGAGCACCTGGCAGGGATGGTGGGCGTCGGTGAGGCCGTTGATGACGGGGATGGTGGCGTGCCGGGCCAGTTCGGCCACGGTTTCCTGGGCAAAGGTGCGCACCACCACCCCGTCCACGTAGCGGGACAGGACCCGGGCGGTGTCGGGGATGGGCTCCTGGCGGGCCATCTGGGTCTGCCCCGGACCCAGGTAGAGGCTGGCGCCCCCCAGCTGCGCCATGCCCACCTCAAAGGAAACCCGGGTGCGGGTGGAGGGTTTGTCGAAGATCAGGGCCAGGAATTTGCCCTTCAGGGAAGCGTGCTCCACCCGGCGAGCCTGGAGGGCTTTTAACTCCCGGGCCCGGACCAGCAAGGTTTCGATCTCCCCCCGGCTCAGATCCAAAATGGTCAACAGATCACGTTTCATTTGTCTGCTTCTTCATCTCCCCTCACGTGGCGCGAGGAGGGTGTGGGGAAGGAGGTGTAAAGGCGGGATAGCCGCCCTTAAAATTCACCACCACCCCGACGCTACCCCCTCAAGGGGGAGGAAGTTAACTCCTGGGTTTCGCAAATGGCCTGATTTTACCCCCCTTTGAAAAAGGGGGGCAGGGGGGATTCTAAGTAGCCACCTGAAATCCCCCTAAATCCAATACGGTTCACTTAAGCGGTTCTTTTCTAAGGAATTGGTGGGCAGTGCCCACCCTACAATTTTTTGTCATGCAAAGCTTCGCTCCGCATCTCGTATTTAGAGATTCTTCGGTCGCCTCGGCTCCCTCAGAATGACAAAAGAAATCACTTCGCATCAGCTCCTGGTGCTTAAATGAACAGGATTACCCTAAATCCCCTTTTTCAAAGGGGGACTTTTAAATGCCTTAAAGCAATCCCAAAGCCTCTTCCAGAATGCCCAATCCCCGGTTTAGTTCCTCTGTACTGACGATCAACGGCGGCAGCAGCCGGACGACGTTGCCCTGGGTGCAATTGACCAACACTCCTCGCTCCCGGCAGGCGGCCACCAGGGGCCCCCCCTCCCGGGCCAGCTCCAGGCCCCACATGAGGCCCAGACCCCGTACCTGGCGGATGACGGGAAAGCCGGCCATCAGCTTCAAGAGGGCCTTTTGCAAATAATCGCCCTTGGCGCGAACCTCGGCCAGCAACTTTTCGTCGCTCAAGAGGGCCACGGCGGTGGTGGCGGCGGCGGCGATCACCGGCCCGCCCCCGAAGGTGCTGGCGTGGGCGCCGGGGACAAAGGACCCGGCCACCTCCGCGGTGGCCAGCAGCGCTCCCATGGGCAGGCCGCCCGCCAGGGCCTTGGCCAGCGTCATAACGTCGGGCTGGATGCCGAAGTGCTCGTGGGCGAAGAGCCGCCCGGTGCGGCCCAGACCGGTCTGAATCTCATCCAGGACCAGCAGCAGGTGGTTCTCCGCGCACAGCCGGCGCACCCCCTTTAAATAATCGGCGTCCGGCAGGCAGACGCCGCCCTCCCCCTGGATGGGCTCCAGGAGCACAGCGCAGACGCTTTCGTCCACCGCCGCGGCCAGTGCCTTCAGGTCATTGAACGGCACAAACAAAAAACCTTCCAGCAAGGGGTCGAAGCCCTGCCAGAATTTGGATTGGCCGGTGGCGGACAGGGCCCCCAGGGTGCGGCCGTGGAAGGAGTTCTCCGTGCAGATGATGCGGTGCCGGCCGGGCCCGAATCGCTCCCGGGAGTAGCGGCGCACCAGCTTGATGGCCCCTTCGTTCACTTCGGCGCCGCTGTTGGCGAAAAAGACCCGGTCCGCAAAGGAGAGGCGCACCAGCAGCTCCGCCAGCTCCACCATGGGAGTGCTGTAGTAGAGATTGGAGACGTGCACCAGCTGTGTCAGTTGCGCCGCCGCGGCCCGGGCCACCTCCGGATGGGCGTGGCCCAGGTTGCAGACCGCCAGGCCAGCCACCAAATCGAGGTACTCCCTTCCTTGATCATCCCACACCCGGCAGCCTTCACCCTTTACCAACACCAGGGGCTGGCGGCCGTAAGTGTTCATGACCACCTTATCGGCGCGTGTCATCCAGTTATTGCTCACTTAAGTCCCTCGCGGCTATCAGCGGTCAGTAGGGGCGACCCGCCGGGTCGCCCTGCTGTCAGGTCAGCTTTCAGCTAAAAGCAAAAACTTCCTTTTTAAAGGGGGTGCGCCCCTTTTTTGGTGCGCAGTGCGCACCCTACTCCTCACGGCTCACAAAATATACCTGCTCAAATCCTCGTCTTCGATCAGATCGGCCAGGCGTTCCCGGACGTAGTCCGCGGTGATGGTGAGCGAACGATCACCCAGGTCCGGGGCGGTGAAGGAGATCTCCTCCAACAGCTTCTCCATGATGGTGTGGAGCCGCCGGGCCCCGATGTTTTCGGTGCGTTCGTTCACCTTGGCGGCCAGGGCGGCGATCTCCCGGACCGCCTCCGGGGCAAAGGTGAGGTGAACCCCCTCCGTTTCCAGCAGCGCCTGGTACTGCTTGATCAAGGCGTTCTCCGGCTCGGTGAGGATGCGCTCAAACTCCGCGGCTCCCAGGGACTGGAGTTCCACCCGGATGGGGAAGCGCCCCTGCATCTCCGGAATCAGGTCGGCGGGCTTGGAGAGGTGGAAGGCCCCGGAGGCGATGAACAGGATGTGGTCGGTGCGCACCATGCCGTACTTGCTGGTGACGGTAGTGCCTTCCACAATGGGCAGCAGGTCCCGCTGCACCCCTTCCCTGGAGACGTCCGGCCCCCGGCCGTGGTCCCGGCCCACGATCTTGTCGATTTCGTCCAGGAAGATGATGCCGTGCTGCTCCACCTTGCGCCGGGCCTCTTCCACCACCCGGTCCATGTCGATGAGACGGCTCGCCTCCTCCTGGAGCAGGAGTTCCCGGGCCTCGGAGACCTTGACCCGCCGGATCTTGGTGCCTTTGGGGAAGAGGTTGCCCAGCATCTCCTTGAAGTTGAATTCCATCTCCTCCATGCCGGCGCCGGAAAGGATCTCCACCACCGGGGTGACCCGCTGGCTGGTCTCCAGCTCCACGAAGCGGTCTTCCAGGCGGCCGTCCCGCAGCATATTCCTGAATTTTTCCCGGGTGCCGGACTCCCCTTCGGCTTCCTGGCCAGGGGCCTGGCCGGGGAGGAGCAGCTCCAGCAACCTCTCCTCCACCGCGGCGGCGGCCTTGGCCTGAACCTTGTCCCGCTCCTCGGCCTTCACCAGGTTCACCGCCAGCTCCATCAGGTCCCGGACCATGGACTCCACGTCCCGGCCCACGTAGCCCACTTCGGTGAACTTGGTGGCCTCGATCTTCAGGAAGGGCGAATGGGCCAGTTTGGCCAGCCGCCGGGCGATCTCGGTCTTGCCCACCCCGGTGGGGCCGATCATGATGATGTTCTTGGGGGCGATTTCGTCCCGCAGGCCCTCGGGGACCTGCTGGCGGCGCCAGCGGTTGCGCAGGGCGATGGCCACCGATTTCTTGGCGTCCTCCTGCCCCACGATATATTTATCCAGCTCCGCCACGATCTCCCGGGGAGTGAGATGGTCCCCGGAGCCCCGGAGCGCTTTCAGCCATTCCATATTTACAATCCTTTTAATTTATCTGCGTTCATCGGCGAGCATCTGCGTTTTCGGCGGTTAATTTTTTACCGCCGATGCACACCGATAGACGCCGATCTATAGAAAAAATGCAGGGTGGGCACTGCCCACCAAAATCCTTATTACCGAAATCCACATTCCTCTCTCAAAAACCGTAAATAGCCTTCTGTTCCGCCCCAGCGTTGAAATCGATGATTGGCTAAAGGAGCTTTATAATTCCTCAATCACAATCTCGTTATTGGTATAAACGCACAGCGAGGCGGCGATCTCCAAGGCCTCCCGGCAGATGGCCGCGGGGGCGAGATCGGTATGGGCCAGCAGGGCCCGGGCCGCCGCCAGGGCGTAGGCGCCGCCGGAGCCGATACCCATCACCCCTTCATCCGGCTCGATGACGTCGCCGGTGCCGGAGATAAGAAAGGCCCCGCTTAAGTCCACGGTGAGCAGCATCGCCTCCAGGCGCCTCAGGATCCGGTCGGTGCGCCAGTCCTTGGCCAGCTCCACCACCGCCCGGGTGAGGTTGCCCTGGTGGGCCTCCAGCTTGGACTCCAGGCGCTCGAACAGGGTGAGGGCGTCGGCCGCCGAACCGGCGAAGCCGGCGATGATCTTGCCGTGGTAGAGGCGGCGCACCTTTTTGGCCCGGTGCTTCATGACCATCTCCCCCAGGCTCACCTGGCCGTCGCCGGCCACCGCCACCTGATCCCCCCGGCGCACCATGAGGATGGTGGTGCCGCGGAAAGTTTTTGTTTGTTGATCCATCAGAAGACTCTTTTTCTCGTCCCCAAGCTGCGCTGGGGGACGGACGGGCTTAGGGCCAAGGCTTGGCTTTGGCGCCACTTTCGTTCCCAAGTACAACTTGGGAACGAGATCAAACTTGGGAACGGTGGCACAGGCGTCTCGCCTGTGCGGCGCAGGCTAAAGCCTGCGGCTACCAATAACCTGTTTGATCTTTGGGTCATTTACTCCGGGGATGCGCCTTGTCGTATTCCTCCATCAAGTAATCCAGGTCCGTATGTAAATACCGCTGGGTGCTGGAGATGGAGGCGTGCCCCAGCAGCTCCTGGACGGTCCTAAGGTCGGCCCGGCCCTCCAGCAGGTGGGTGGCGAAGCTGTGGCGCAGGCCGTGGGGGGTCAGGGCCTGGGAGAGGCCCGCCAGCCGCGCCCACTTGCCCACCAGGCGGGCCACCGAACGGGAGGTGAGGCGGCCCCCCCGCCGGTTGAGGAACAGGGGAGCAGAAGCCTGCGCCCCGGTCCGGGCTAGCAGAGCCCGGCGCCGGGCCAGATAGGCGGCCAGCGCCTCCCGGGCCGGCTTCCCCAGAAAGGCCAGCCTCTCCTTGCCGCCCTTGCCCCAGACCCGCAGCACGCCCTGGTCCAGGTCCAGGTCCCCCAGGTCGAGACCGGCCAACTCCGACAGCCGCAAGCCGCCGCCGTAAAAGACCTCCAAAATGGCCCGGTCCCGGCAGGCCCCGAAGGCGTCGCCGCCGCAGGCGCCCAGCAGGTGGAAGACCTCGTCCACCGTCAGAAAATGGGGCAGGGGCTTCTCCAGCTTGGGGCTGGGGGCCAGCCTGGCGGGGTTGCCGGCCAACACCCCCTGGCGCTGCAAATACTTGCAGAAGGTGCGCAGGGCCGAGAGCTTCCGGGCCACCGTGACCTTGCGCCGGCACTTAAGGGCCTGGGCCAGAAAGGCCCGCAGGTCCGGGTAGGCCACCTCCCGCAAATCATGGTTTCCCGGACGGGAGCGGTAAAATTCCAAAAACTGGCTGATATCCAGGCGATAGCTCCGCAGGGTGTGGGGCGACATCTGGCGCTCCACCCGCAGGTACTGCAGGAAATCTTCCAGATAAGAGCGGTCGTCCATCAGATTCGGCCCGGCGCCGGGACAAAAAACCCCGGCGACCTGAAATTCCATGAAACTTAAAAAATATCATACCTTTGCCATAATACCAAACAATTCTCGGCGTCCCGGCCAGGCGCCCCGAATTTGGGTTAGAACTGCGATTTTGAACGCGGAGTGTCATGTTTCAGATTTTCCTTTAATAAAAAATGTCCATCATCTGTGGGCATTAAAATGTAGCCGCAAGCTAATATTGTGTCCCACGGAAACGTTGCCTAAATGCTTTGCCTTTTTCCCTCCCCCTTGAGGGGGCGACACCGGGTGGGGGTGGTAATTTATCTTTCATTTACCACATGTTGCCACCCTCCCCCCAACCCCCTCCCCTCAAGGGAGGGGGGGTTATCTCAAATCTTTTGTTAAGGTAATTGTGGGACATCACACTAAAGCCTGCCAATATCCGTAATAAAATGAACGCAGGCTAAAGCCTGCGGCTACAAGAACATGTAGATATTTTTAAAGGTATCCCTGAAACACTCCACTGGCAGGTCCACCGGCATCCAGCTATTGAGGGGCGCTGATTCTTGTGCTATGATGATTATTTGGAGAATGCGCCTGAATGGTCAAGTTGTCAGAACTACGCCAAATCTTGGAGCGGCAGGAGGAAACCTGGCTGTCGCCGTACGCCACCCGCTCGGTCCAAGCCAGCCGCCGCCGCTTTGAAGAGTCCGTGGCCCGGGGCCACCGCCAGGAGTTCGCGGTGGACGCCGATCGCATCCTCCACTCCCGGGCCTACACCCGTTATATCGACAAGACCCAGGTCTTCTATCTCGTGGACCATGAACACATTAGCCATCGGGTGCTGCACGTGCAGCTCCTTTCCAAGATCGCCCGCACCATCGGCAAGTTTTTGCGGCTGAACGAAGATCTGCTGGAGGCCATCGCCCTGGGCCACGATATCGGCCATCCTCCTTTCGGCCACGACGGGGAACGCATCCTCTCGGTCCTCTGCCAGGCCCACGGTATCGGCCCCTTTCTCCACAGCATCCAGGGAGTGCGCTTTCTCGACCGCCTGGAGAAAAACGGCCGGGGCCTCAATCTCTCCCTGCAAGTGCTGGACGGCATCCTGTGCCACGACGGGGAGACTCATCTGGAGCGCCTCTCCCCTCAGCGGGACAAGACCTTCGCCCACCTGGAGGAGGAGATCCGCAGCAAGACGGCCGACCCGGAGCTTTCTCTGAAGCCCATGACCCTGGAGGGCTGCGTGGTCCGGCTGGCGGACACCATCAGCTATATCGGCCGGGACCTGGAGGATGCCATCACCCTGTCGCTGGTGCGCCGGGAGGAGCTGCCCCCGGAGGTGGCAGGCCGCCTGGGCCGCACCAACGGCGCCATCATCTACAGCCTGGTGACCGACCTGCTGCGCCACAGTTTCGACAAGAACTACGTGGGATACAGCCCCGAGGTGGGGGCCCTGTTGAAGCAGCTCAAGGAGTTCAATTACCAGCGGATCTATGACAATCCCCGCATCAAGGACCAAACCTCCAAGATCGAGGCCCTGTGCCAGCGCCTGTTCCAGCGGTTTTTGGAGGACCTGGCCCAAGACCGGCGCGACTCCCTTATCTACCAGGACTTCTTGGCCCCCCTGGACCCTCCCTATCGGGAGTCCCACCAGCCGGCGGAGATCGTCCGGGATTTTCTGGCCTCCATGACCGACGCCTATTTTTTGCGCACCTCGCAGGAACTCTTCTTCCCGCAGCCCTTGCGGGCCGGGTTTGTTTAAGAATACCATGCTGGTCATGACCTTTAACTTGCGGTTTGCCACCCCTCTGGACGGTCCCAACGAATGGCAGTTTCGCCGGGACCTGGTGGCGGACCTCATCCGCCAGCGCCGGCCGGACCTCCTGGGCACTCAGGAAGGCACCATGCCCATGCTCCGCGAACTTTCGGCGCATTTGCCGGAATACCTGCCCCTGACGGCCCACCGCCAGGTGGATGAAACCTGCCAGTATCCCACCATCTTTTACCGGGCCGAGTGCATTACCATCCAGGAGAGCGGGGAGTTCTGGCTCTCCCAGACCCCGGAGGTGCACCGCAGCCGCAGTTGGGACAGCGCCTTTCCCCGCCTGGCCACCTACGGCCTGTTCCGGGAAGCCGGGTGGACCGAGTCCTTCTACTTTATCAATACCCACCTGGACAACATCTCCCCGGAGGCCCGCCTCCAGGGAGCCAGGATGATCCGGGACCATTTTGCCCCCTCGAACCGCCCTCTGATCCTGGCCGGCGACTTCAACGAAGCACCGGGGTCTCCGGTTTATCGGGAATTGATCGGGGAGGGCCGGCCTTTTCTCGATACCTGGCGGGCCTTGCACCCTGAGAGGCAGGAAGCCACCACCCAGCACGATTTTGACGGCAAGCCCCGGGGGGCCAGGATCGACTGGATTCTGGCGACCCCGCCCTTCCGGGTCCGCCGGGTGGCCATCATCACCAGCCACCAGGATAACCGCTATCCTTCCGATCATTTTCCTTATGAAGCGGAGGTAGATTATTAGCTCATGGCACGCCGCTGCTGGTTACTGCTGATGATTCTGCTGGCCCAGAGCGCCTGGGCCGGGGCCGGCCAGCCTCCGCCCCTCTATCACCAGGTGGTGGGCGGAGAAGAAGATTACCAGGTCCCAGGCAAGACCACCCTGGGCCTCCTGGCCGCGGAAAAAGGGGTAAAATGGACGGTGCTGGCCAGGCGCAACGGCCTGAAGACCCCTTATAACATAACTCCGGGCATGGTTTTGAAAATCAACACGGCCCATATCGTCCCGGCGGAGCTGGACCGGGGTCTGGTCATCAATCTGCCGGAGCTGTTGATGTACCATTTCGAGAACGGCGCCTACCAGCGGCGCTATTCCCTGGCCCTGGGCAAGCGTACCTGGCAGACCCCCACCGGGACCTACAAGATCGTGGATAAGCGCACCAACCCCACCTGGGAGGTGCCGGAGTCCATCCAGGAGGAGATGGAGGATGAGGGCCTGGAGGTGATGGAAAAGGTGCCGCCGGGGCCCAAGAACCCCCTGGGCCATTACTATATGGGGACCTCCGCCTGGGGGATAGGCATCCACGCCACCAACCGGCCCTGGAGCGTAGGTTACTACGTGTCCCACGGCTGCATCCGCATGCTGCCCCAGGAGATCGCCCAGCTCTTTCCCCAGATAGAGGTGGGCACCCCGGTGAAGATCATCTCCCGGCCCCTCAAACTGGCGGTCACCCCCGAGGGCCGCGTCTTTCTGGAAGCGCACCCTGATGTCTATCATTTAACGCAGGAGCCGGCCCTGGATTATCTCCGGGACCTGGCGGAGCGCTACCAACTGGGTGACCGCCTCGATTGGGACAAGGTCCCCGCCATCCTGGAGGCCAAGGAAGGCATCGCCCGGGAGATCACCAAGTGCCCGCCGCAGCCCCAGCCCTTACAGTCCTCCCCGGCCAAAAGCGGCAGCCCCCAGGAGGTCCGGCTTTCTCCTTTACAGCCCCCCAAGCCCAGGGTAGAATAATAAGAGTGGTGGCCGGGTTTAAATCCAGCTCTCCTACCTCGGCCATCTCGGAGAATCCCCTTGTCCTACTGCGACGATCCAACGCGGCGGCAGGCCATCCGGGAGGAGAACCGCAACCTGAGATACCTGCGCTTTTTGGTGGACCTGGCCCTGGCGGAGATCCGGGCCGGAACCTTCACCCTGGAGCAGGCGGAACAGGTTCTGGAAAACGTCCGGTCCCAGGCCTTACTTTTGTTTCCCGGCAAGGAGACCGCCTTTGACATCATCTATCGGCCCCGGTTTCAGCGGGCCATCACCGAGACCTTCAAACTTCACTAAGGCAAAGGATACGCTCATGAGCCAACCCCGTTTTCTGACCATGGTGTTCAGCCTCTTGCTGGTCTTCCCCCTGGTGGGCGCGGCCCTGGCCCAGCCTGGGACGACCCCAAGCCAATCCCTGCCCCCCGCAGTGCCCTGCGGTCCGGATCACCAGATCCTTTATAAACGGGCGGTAACCCTGCTGGACAACGCCGAGAAGAAACTGAATGCCCGGTTCACCGCGGAGGCCAAGTCCATGGCCAAAGAGGCCAATTCCCTGTTCGCTATCCTGCAGAAGGAATGCGGCCAGGGTCAGAGAGAGCGGCTCTTGACCCCCAAAGAGGAGCAGCAGGAAGCCATCAATCAGAAACTGACTGCGGATGAACAGGCTCAGGCCGATCGCCTGGCGAAATCCGCCGAGGATAAGTTTAAAAAGGCCAGCCTGCTGGAGACTACCCAGCCGGAAATGTACACCAAGTTGATGCGGGAGGCCGAGGCAGAGAATAAGCAGGCCGAAATCCGCAGCATCAAGGCCATGATTTACGCCCTGCGCACGGACCAGATGCTCTTCAGCTTTTTGGCCAAATGATCCGGTTCAGCCGTTGCCCCTGAGTATCTTCACCGAAACCTCCGGGCCTCAAAGGGTGTTCACTTACCTGGTGGCCTGTCCCGAAAGCCGGGAGGCCCTGCTCATCGACCCGGGGGGCCCGGCCCGGGTCCTGGCCAAGCGCCTGTACCAGAAAGGCTGGCGCCTTTCCTGGATCGTCAACACCCATGGCCATGCCGACCACACCACCGGCAACCACCTTTGGGCCGCGGGAACCGAAACCCGCATCGTCATCCATCGACTGGACTGGGAGTTCTTCCAGCGCCCGGAGAGGCAGGCCGAGGCCCTGGCCGAGGGCTACTCGCCCCTGACCCGGGTCGACCTCCTGGTGGACGACGGCCAGCGCCTGCCCCTGGGAAGGCAGGAGGCCCAGGTCCTGCACACCCCGGGTCACACCCCCGGCTCCATCTGCCTCTATTTCCCGGGCCATCTCTTTACCGGCGACACCCTGTTCGTGGGGGCCGCGGGCCGCACCGACCTCCCCGGCGGCTCCCTTTCCCAGCTCATCGCCTCCCTGGAGGAGAAGATCATGCCCTTGCCCGACGACACCCGGGTCTGGCCCGGCCACGACTACGGGGAGACCCCCACCTCCACCCTGGCCCGGGAAAAACTGCACAACCCCTATCTCACCGATTTCTTTTAGGTTGGGCCGCAGGAATCCCGTCTCACCCTGATCAGGGTTGCACCGGGAAGATTTAAGACTTAAGGTAAATTATGGCGCGCAAACCTGAAGCTGTCGGGCGGCGGCCCCCCCCCGGACTCTTTGCCCGGCTGCTGGATAGCCTCCCGAACGTCTTCACCCTGGTGCTGGACGAGGCGCGGCGCATCGTTTACGCCAACGCCTCCTTCCTGGAGCACTTTGGCCTGGAATGGCCGGCGATCTCCGGGCAGGTCTGTTTCGATCTGGAGAGCTCCTTCAAAAACACCGCCGGCGAAGAGATGGGCTTTTGCCCCCGGGAGCTGGGGCCTTACTTCCCGGCCCACCACGTCCTCACCCGTGAGGTGGACGGCAAGCAATTCATCTATGAAGGCACCTTCCATCATCTGGTGGGGGGTGAGGAAGAAGCCTGGACGGTGTGCTCCTTCCGGGATGTCACCCAGATGTTTAACCTGGAGTGCCAGGTGCGTCAGCTGGATGAGCTGGAGCGCATGCTGGCGCAGGCCTCCATGGATGGCATCGTGGTCAGCGACCTGTTGGGCAACGTCCTCATCTTTAACGAAGGCGCCTCTCGCATCCTGGGCTACCTGCCGGAAGAGGTCATCGGGCTATTAAAGGTCGATGCTCTTTATCCGGAAGGGCTGGCCTACGAAATCAAGGAGCTCCTCTACTCCCCGGCTTACGGCGGGCCCGGCATCCTGGAAAATTATGAAACCCTGGTGCGCCCTAAAGACGGCACCCCGGTGCCCGTCTGGCTGTCGGCCCGCCTCCTCCGGGAAAACGGCCGGGAGGTGGGGATCGTCGGCTATTTTCGGGACCTGCGGGAACGGAAACGCCTGGAAGAGGAACTGCTGCGCCAGGAGCGCCTGGCCACCCTGGGCAAGATGGTGGCCCATATCAGCCACGAAATCAAGAATCCCCTGGCCATCATCGGCGGCTTTGCCCAGCTACTGGCTCACCAGGAGGATTTTCCCGAAAAGGGCCGGCAAAAACTGGAACTTATCTGCCAGGAAGTGCACCGGCTGGAGAAGTTCCTGGCCGATTTGAGCACCTATACCCGCACCACCCCCACCCAAAAGGTCTCCGGCGACGTCCTGGCCCTGATCCGGGAGGTAATAGGCTTTATGGAGGCCAGCTTCCAGAAGCAGGGGGTGACCTTTGAGCTCTCGGCCCCGGAGGTGATCGCGGCCTTCGCCTTCGATCCCGGCCAGATTCGCCAGGTGCTCATCAACCTCTTTAAAAATAGCCTGGAGGCCATGCCCCACGGCGGGGTGCTGGGGGTCAGCACCGCGGTCCGGGAAGACCACCTGGTGCTCACCATCGCGGACACCGGTCTGGGCATTGCCCCGGAACACCTGAGATCCCTGTTCACCCCGTTCTTCTCCACCAAGGAAGGAGGCACCGGCCTGGGTCTCATCATCTGCCGGGGCCTCATTGACCTGCACCGCGGGGAGATCGCCATCCGCAGCGAAGTTAACCGCGGCACCACTTGCACCATCCGCCTGCCCCTGATCTCCTCCTGAAGTAACTCAACCTGCATTTCAGTTTGAAATCCCCCAGATGGCCCTTCCTTGAATTTTGCAATCCTCCAATCTCATGGTTACCCGGCTCACCAATGATAACTACCTTAATTTACACAATAATACCTAAGATCACCGGGTGGCACGAACTATGCTCCATACTTCCGGGGAGAAAATGATGTTCAAATTGATCCCGGAAATCTGTGCGCCATTGGCAGGACCGCTCGTCCTCGGCTTGATGAGTCTTTGGTGGGTCACACAGTCTCTTTGACCGGTGTGCGCCAGGTTCCTTACAAATTGCCGACGCGATTTTATGGGGTCTGCCCCTGTCCGTTTTGAGCGGGATGTTTAAAAAATTTCCATCTTTAAGGAAGAAAAGGAGGAATCCCTAAATGAACCTGTTTATCTGGTGGGTCGCGATGTTTCTCTTGGGACTTGTCGCGATGGGATTATGTTACCTGTTCCTGATAGGCTGCGAAAAAATCTAAAACGAGGTGATACCCATGTTCTATTTGACCGCGGCTGTAGCGGCATTCTTATTCGTTTACCTGGTGGTGGCCCTGGTCCGGCCGGAATGGTTCTGAGCCAGGGCAACGCCAATCCTGCGATATCTGAGGAGCTTAAGATATGTTTATCCAAACCTGGCTACTTCCTTTGGCGATTCTGGCCACGGCGACCCTGGTCGCCTTCCCCCTGGGCCGTTACATGGCGTGGATCATGGACGGGAAATACCGGCCACTGCCGGTCTTCCGCTGGTTCGAAAAACGCCTGGACAGCGGCCCCCAGAACTGGAAGCAGTATGTCGCCTCTCTGCTCATGTTCAACGTGGTGCTGTTCGTCTTCGGCTATCTGGTGCTGACGCTCCAGCCATGGATGCCGCTCAATCCGGATGGCAAGGGGATGATTTTCCCCAGCACCATCTTTCAAGCCGTGACCTCGTTCATGACCAACACCGACCTCCAGCATTATGCCGGGGAGCAGACCCTATCAAACTTTAGCCAGATCTTCTTTGCCATCGCCAATCTCTTCTTGTCGGCGGCCGTCGGCTTAAGCGGCCTATGCGCGGTGATCCGGGCTTTGCGCGGCGATTCCAGGGTGGGCAACTATTTCGTGGACATGTGGCGGGTGTTGATTTACATGTTCGTGCCCATCGCCTTTGTCGTAGCCCTCGTGTTTCTGGTACAAGGCAGTCCGATGACCTTAAAAAGCTCTTATCAGGTTTCGACCCTCGAACCTGCGGCCATGGGAACCACGGACAAAGGCGAGGCGAAGCAGCAGACCATCGTGGTGGGCCCGGTGGCGGCCTTTGAGTCCATGAAGATGCTCGGGACCAATGGGGGCGGCTTTTACGGGATGAACTCGGCGCACCCCTATGAAAATCCCACCGGCTTGACGAACTTCTTCAACACCCTGGCCATGATGGTCTTTCCGTTTGGCCTGGTGCTGATGTACGGCCGGATGCTCGGTCGGATGCGCCATGCTTACGTCATTTTTTCGGTTATGCTGATATTGATGGCCGGCACCGTCGTCTGGTCGGTCTGCTGTGACACGCTGCAACCGAACCCGGGATTGACCGCGCATCCCCAGGCCCAAACCTTTGAAGTTCCCAGCGCCACCGCGCCGGGCGGGAAGCGGGCGGTAGCCCTGCCGGCCGTTGCGGGCCTGCCGGTGGACCAGCACCTGGGCAATCTCGAGGGCAAAGAACTGCGCTTCGGAACCTCGGCGGGGGCCACCTATGACGCGGTGACCACAGACGTGACCTGCGGCGCGGTGAACGCCGAAGAGGACAGCCTCAACCCGCTTGCCGCCCTGGCGCCCATGTGGGGCATGTGGGTGAACTGTATCTACGGCGGCAAGGGCGTGGGCATGATCAACATGCTCTTATACATCATTATCGGGATTTTCGTAGCCGGCATGATGGTGGGGCGGACTCCCGAGTATCTGGGTAAAAAAATCGGGGCCCGCGAGGTGACGCTGGCGGTGGTCGCCCTGCTGGTGCATCCGTTCATGATTCTCATGCCCACCGGGCTCTTCGCGGCGACCAGCTGGGGACTCCTGGCCGCCAGCAATCCCGGGGCGCATGGTTTTACCCAAATGTTGTACAATTTCTCCTCGGCCTCCGCCAATAACGGCTCGGCCTTCGATGGCTTGGGGGTAGTCTACGGTTTGGCCAACAATCCGAATCCGGCGCCCACCGCCATCCCCTGGAATATCGCCGCGGGCCTGGTGATGGTCTTCAGCCGCTATCTGCCGATTGTGGCGCCCATCGCCATGGCGGCATATCTCGGAGCGAAGAAATCGAGCCCCTTTGGCCTGGGAACCCTGCGGGATGACAGCCTCACCTTTGGCATCCTCCTGTTCGGGACGATAGTTATCATCGGCGCCCTGCTCTTCCTGCCGGTGGCCGTCCTGGGTCCGATGGCGGAGCACTTTGGTCCTATCCCCTTCGGGGGCTGAACTTCGAGCAACCTTGAGGCTCACCTGATGAGACCTCAGATGGAGAGATATCGAAATGAATAATCAGCCTATAAAAGTACTACCTGCAGCCGATATTGCTGCAACGCTGCCAGGATTGCGCCGGGTGAAACCGACAGGACTGCTGGAGAAGGAAACCGGGCTGGCGGCCCTGAAGCAGGCCTTCATCATGCTGCGGCCTGACATCCAATGGAAAAATCCCGTGATGTTCGTGGTCGAAGTCGGCGCCTTCCTGACCCTGTTGTACCTAATCCAGGCGGCGCTGGGCAAACAGGTGAGCGAGGTGCCCATCAGCTATTTCATCTGGGTGGACGTCTGGCTCTTCTTGACCGTGTTGTTCGCCAACTTCGCCACCGCCCTGGCCGAGGCCCGGGGTAAGGCCCAGGCCGACTCGCTCCGGAAGGCCCGTCACGAAACCGTGGCCTATCGCTTGAAAGCGAAGGGGGCCATCGAGGAGGTGTCCTCAGCGGCTTTGAGACCAGGGGACCAGGTGGTGGTGGAGGCGGGACAGACGATTCCCGGCGACGGGGAGATCATCGAAGGCATGGCTTCCGTGGATGAATCGGCAATCACCGGGGAGTCGGCGCCGGTCATTCGCGCCGCCGGGACCGACCGCTCCGGGGTGACCGGGGGCACCGTGGTGCTCTCCGACCGGATTGTAGTTGAGATCAGCCACGGTACCGGTGAATCCTTCCTGGACCGGATGATCGCCCTGGTAGAGGGCGCCATCCGCCAGCGGTCCCCCAATGAGATCGCCCTGACCCTGGTGCTTTCCGCCTTTACCCTGGCCTTCCTGATCGTGGTGATGCCCCTGTGGGCCATGGCCTGGAACGCCGAGCAATACATGATGGGCTATCTGGGCATCAAAGAACCCTTGCGCAGCCTCGGCACCGACGTGCCGACCCTTATTGCGCTGCTGGTCTGCCTCATTCCCACCACCATCGGCGCCTTGCTGGCCGCCATCGGCATCGCCGGCATGGATCGCGCCCTCCAGGCCAACATTATCGCCAAGAGCGGCAAGGCGGTGGAGTTGGCCGGCGACATCGACGTGGTGATGCTGGATAAGACTGGCACGATCACCATGGGTAACCGCCACGCCACCAAGTTCTTGCCCATCGGCAAATATTCGGTTGCTGAAGTAGGGCGGCTGGCCGCCCTGGCATCCGAGGCGGATCCGACGCCCGAGGGGAAGAGCATCTTGGAGTTATTCGTAGAGGAAACCAAAACCCCAATCATAGTGCCGCCGGAGGCAAAGTTTGTGCCGTTTAGCGCCCAAACGCGCATGAGCGGCATCGATCTTCCCGACGGGACGCGCATCCGCAAAGGAGCCCCGGACGCCATTGTTGAATTCGTCCAGGCCAACCAGGGCAGTATCCCGGGTGAGCTCAGCGGCTACGTGGATAACGTCGCCTCCAAGGGTGCGACCCCTCTGGTCGTCGCCGAGGAATCCCGGATCATAGGCGTGGTGGTGCTGGAGGACATTTTGAAACCCCACATGCATCAGCGTTTCGAGCGCCTGAGAAAGATGGGGCTGCGGACCGTGATGATCACCGGAGATAACCCCTTGACGGCCAAGACCATTGCCGAAAAGGCGGGGGTCGATGACTTTCTCGCCCAGGCCACTCCGGAGACCAAGCTTGCCTACATTAAGAAGGCGCAGGCCGAAGGGAAATTGGTGGCCATGATGGGGGACGGCACCAATGACGCCCCGGCTCTGGCTCAGGCCGACGTGGGCCTGGCCATGAACGCCGGCACCCAGGCGGCCAAGGAAGCGGCTAACATGGTGGATCTGGACAGCGACCCCACCAAGTTGATCGAAGTGGTGGAAATCGGCAAGCAGCTCTTGATCACCCGGGGGTCATTGACCACCTTCTCCATCGCCAACGACGTGGCGAAATACTTCGCCATTATCCCGGCGCTGTTTGCGGGCACTCTACCGTGGCTGAAGGTGGTCGACATCATGCACTTGCATTCGCCGGTTTCGGCCATCCTGTCGGCGGTGATCTTCAATGCCATTATCATTCCGGCGCTGATCCCGGTGGCGCTTAAAGGAGTCCGCTACCGGGCGTTGGGGGCCGATGCCTTGCTGCGCCGGAACCTGCTGGTTTGGGGATTGGGGGGCGTAGTTCTGCCCTTCATCGGCATTAAACTGATCGATGTGATCATGGCGAATTTGAATTTGGTTAGCTGACGTTGCAGCTACCCAGGGAGGCATAAACATGCGGCACTACCTTTCCAAGAGCATCTTGTTGCTGTGCGTCTCGGTGCTCATCTGTTGCGTCCTTTACCCGTTGGCCTTATTGGTGGTGGGACAGGTCTTCTTTCCCTTCCAGGCCAACGGCAGCCTGGTGGCAGGTCCCGACGGCAAACCGGTGGGCTCGAGGCTCATTGCCCAGCCGTTTACCAAGGACGAATACTTTCAGCCTCGCCCTTCGGCTTGTTCCTACGACGCCTCGGCCTCGTCTTCGTCGAGCCTGGCGGCCTCCAACTATGCGCTCCGTGACCGGGTGGCCCGCACCCTGGGCCCCCTGGTGATCTATCGCGGCGGCCCCAAGAATGGACAGCCGGTGGCGCCGGATGTGGAAAAATGGTTCCAGCAGGATAAGTACCAGGGCAAACCGCACCTGGTGGACCAATGGGCGGACCAGCATAACTCCCTGGCCCAGGCCTGGGTCAAGGCAGACCCGATGAACTCCGCCTACGTGGAGAATTGGGCCAAGACGCATCCCGAGGTGGTGGCTCAGTTTATCAAGGACAACCCCGACAACGCGAAGCCCAAGCCCGAAGACCTGGCCATGGTGTTCTTCAAGAGCTTCTCCGAGGCACATCCCGGCACCTTCCCCTCCGCCGTCACCCACAAGGGAGCCGACGGCAAGGAGGAGAAGGTGATGGAACCGGTCAAGGAAGGTTCGGACATTCAGTCGATTTTCTTCTTGATGTGGCGGGAGGACCATCCGGAGGCTGACTTCCAGAACGTCCCCGGCGACCTGGTCACCGCTTCCGCATCGGGGCTCGATCCGCATATCACGCTGCAGAACGCCGAGTTTCAGCTCGAGCGGGTGGCCTCCAAATGGGCCGCCAACCTAAAACGCCAGCCGGAAGAAGTGCGGACGGAGATCGAACAGATCTTGCAGAAAAACGCCTCGGCGCCTTGGGAAGGGCTGGCGGGCGAGGAGTTTGTGAACGTGCTGGAAGTAAATCTCGAACTGCATAAGCAATATGGAGCCCCGTCGTCCTGACCCCGGACGATTAGAGGGTTAGCCCAGGGTCAAGCGCCATGGCCTTAACCTGGATTTGCTTACCCATGAATCCCCTGGGAGTTGACCAGCCTTTAGCTTCCTGCGCCGGAGTTGGGCGCCCCGGCGCAGGAAGACTGGAGGGGTTGGGATATGAATAGCGTGGCCTCCCTTGAGCTATCCAAGGTTTCTCCCTTTCGGGTCCTGGTGGTTGATGATGAAAAGAACACCCGGATCACCCTATCAGCCTGTCTGGAGGCCATGGGCTGCCGGGTCACGGCGATTGCCACCGCCTCCGAGGCCTTGGCGGCCCTGGAGCGCCAGCCCTTTGATCTGGCCTTCCTGGACCTGCGCCTTAAGGAAATGAGCGGCCTGGACCTGATTCCCAAACTCCTGTCCCTCAGTCCTCATCTCTATATAGTAATAATTACTGCCTATGCCACCCTAGAGACCGCGGTGGAGGCCGTCAAACGCGGGGCCAGGGATTATCTGGCCAAGCCGTTCTCCCTGGCGCAAATCCGGGATTTGCTCAACAGCCTGGCGGCGCGCCTGTCGGATGTGCCGATGCTGGGCGGTAATTATACCCTGGAGCAGATCGAGCGGGAGCATATTCTCCGGATCATGGCCCGCACTTCAACCCTTGACGAGGCCGCCCAGATTCTGGGTATCGATCCCTCCACCCTCTGGCGCAAGCGTAAAGCATATGATAAGGCGGATCAATTCTAAGATGGCCCAGGGTTTTAAACCATGATCCCTCATGTTTTGATATCGGATGGAAATATCAACAAATTAACCTTGGCAGGAAAGATTTAAATCCGAAAAATAGGGGGAATTGCTATGATTCTGTATCACTTTATGGTTAAGGGGATCAATCTGAGAATGTTTGTGACCTGGCTCTTTCTGGGTTGCTTTCTGGCAGTGCTGACTCTGGCTCCAGCGGCGCCGGCCCTGGCGCAAACCGCCGCCGGCCCGCAGGCCTTGCCGGAAAACCCCGCAGGGGGCGCCCCACCCGAAGAGAAAAAAGAGACAGCTCCCAGCACCGCCGGCCCCATGATCACTGACACCGCCGTTCCCATCGACACCGGCCATGTCAGCCTCTCGATCCTCTCGGCATTGTCCTGCTACCCGGGGTTCTTCAACTCGAACTGGCGGACGGTGACTGCCGGGGGCAATTTTTACACCTTCTATATGCCGGTGAAGGTCACCTATGGTCCCGCCAAGAATACGGAAGTCTATCTGATTGCTCCCTTTATCGACTACTGGGGCAATAATGTGAGTATTCCCGGGCCCAACGGTCAACGCTCCGCCAGTTACGCCGGCATCGGCGACCTGACCCTGATGGGCAAATACAAC